>Ga0075030_100001817_pt1 | contig 19246 bp, 24 predicted proteins | sample LitLauG_LLR_2012_FD_71393 | JGI IMG/M metagenome (GOLD analysis project Ga0075030, IMG submission 71393) | Freshwater sediment microbial communities from Pennsylvania, USA - Little Laurel Run_MetaG_LLR_2012 | ecosystem: Environmental > Aquatic > Freshwater > Creek > Sediment | place: USA...
GGCCCAGGGCGCCTACTCGGGGACAGTTCGTTGCTTCGGTCTACTCGTCGAGCGGAGTAGTCCGCGGCGGCGCGAACCGTGGGAGCACAACCGTCTCTCGCTGAGAATCGCCCTCCCAGTGCCACGCATCGATCTGGTCGAAGGACCGGCGACCAACAGCAGCGCGGACGACCTCGAAACGTGTCGTCTGCACCGTGGCGGTGGGTTCACCGGCACCCACGACCGTCTCACCGGCCTCGTGCCGGATCCGGAACGCCCCTGTCGCGCCGCGTTGCCTGCCGATACCGCCGGCAACGCCGCGGAACGCGTACGCGACTGCGTCGGATCGGCGCTCGCCCGCAGCGCCGAGTGCACCGCGCAGGTCATGCTCGTGTGTGACCGCGTCGGTCAACAGCATCGCTCGCATCAGCGGGTCGAACCCCGCGATCATGGGTTCGACGATCGCGCTGCAACGTTCCCACTCGTCGAGCACGTCGCCGATGCTGATGTCCCTCCGAGCCTCGACCTGCGCACTGGTCCAGTCATCGCTCGCAACATCGGCGAGGTTGCCGGCCACGATGTCAGCCGTACCGCCCGCGAGGTGGGCGACGAGGTCACGAACCCGCCACTCGGGAGTGGCCGGCGCAACGCAGCCAAGCTTCAACTCCGGAAGTTCACGTACGAGAGCAGTGATCCGCACCCGGATACCACGATAGATCGCACCCTGATCCATCGCGCTCATGACGTTCACGATAGTTGCCGTCCGTTCCTGCGACCCGTAGCCCCCGTGCGGTCGATCGCGAACGCCGCCCAACCGGCGGCACGGAGCGCTTCCCGGCATGAAGCCGCCCCTGAGTTGTAACTTGCAAGTCACTGCGTTAGATTGCAGAACGCAAGTGATGCGCCATCCGCCCCGAAGGAGACTTGGAAATGGCTGAACGCGTGCTTCTTACCGGCATCAGCGGCTACATCGGGCAGTACTGCGGTGCAGAGCTGCTCAACCAAGGCTTCGAGGTGGTCGGAACCGTCCGCTCCCTGTCGAAAGCCGACGCAACACGGTCCGCCATCGCAGCGGTAGCCCCCGTCGAGCAGTTGGCCTTCGTCGAGGCCGATCTCCTGTCCGACGACGGGTGGGACGAGGCCATGCGGGGATGCAGCTTCGTGATGCACGTGGCGTCACCCTTCGTCCTGGCCGAGCCGAAGGACGAGATGGAACTGATCACACCCGCCGTCGAGGGCACCCGCCGCGTGATCAGGGCCGCCCTGGGTGCCGGGGTGCGGCGTGTGGTGCTCACCTCATCGACGGTGGCCATGGTCACCGGCAAGCCCAGTGGGCGCTACGGACCCGAAGCATGGTCGGATACCAGCGTCAACATCGGCGCGTATGCGAAGAGCAAGACGCTGGCCGAGCAGGCCGCCTGGGATGCGGTGACAGGAAGCGACATGGAGCTCACCGTCGTCAATCCGGGGGCTGTCTTCGGCCCGTCCCTCGGCGCCCAGGTCGATGGCCAGAGTGTCGCACTGATGACCGACATGATCGGCGGCAAGATGCCGATGATCCCCGACGTGGCAATGGGCATGGTGGACGTACGCGATGTCGCCCGCTTGCATGTGGCGGCGATGACGATCCCCGGTGCCGCCGGACAACGCTTCATCGCGGCCACGGCTGAGCCGATCAGCATGGCCCACTTCGCAGAGGTGCTCCGAGATGCCGGCTACTCGAAGGTTCCGTCCCGCAAGGCACCGAACGTGGCGATCAAGCTCATGAGCATCTTCGATCGACAGGCCAAGGGGATGCTTCCCAGCCTCGGCAAGAAGGCCGCGTTCGACAATCACACCACCTTCGACATACTTGAGTGGCAGCCGACGCCGATGGAAACGTCGTTCAAGGAGATGGCTGCCTCGATCTCGGACTAGAAGGTGACATGACCACAGAACCCGACGTGGACGACTTCGACTGGCGCTCGGTGTGCTCCATCACATCCGGCCTCGATGTCCTCGGCGACAAGTGGTCACTGCTCATCGTGCGCGATCTGATCGCCCACGGGACCCGCACGTACTCCGAATTCCGCGAGTCCCCCGAACACGTCTCGACCAACATCCTCGCCTCCAGGCTGCGACTCCTGACATCCCTGGGGATCATCGAGCGCACCAATCCGGACGGAGTGGCACGCAACAATGCCTACCGGCTCACCCCGAGTGGGGTCGCACTTCGCCCCGTCCTCGAGGAGCTCGGCAGGTGGTCGCAGACCTACCTGCGGCGGTACCACTCGGACATGGTCGACAGCGTCTGACCCGATCCAGCAGGCCTCCGCCAGGTGGCCCTCCTGACAGGGGGGATGAACGTAGTCACTACCCCGCGAACCGGTAGTGCCGCCCATCATCCGCACCCGCGTCCCGCCTGGTCCCGTTAGGTTGCATCTTGCAAGTCAGTCGGTTAGATTGTGTTTTGCAACCTAAGACCACCGAGTGAGGAGCGAGTCACCGTGACCGACGCAACGAAGCCCGCCTACGGGCTGGTGCAGATCAACATCAAGGACCCTCAGGTATTCATGGAGAGCTACGCCCAGCACGTCTTCCCCATCTTGGACGAATGGGGGGTCGAGATGATCGCCGGCTCGACGACGCCGGCCACCAAGGAAGGCGTGTTCAGTGGCAACTGGGCTGCCGTCCTCCGCTTCCCGAGCATGGAAGTTGCCGAGGCCTGGTATGACTCAGCGGACTACGAGCCCTTCAAGAATCTCCGTATCAACGAGCTGACCGATTCCGGAAGCCTGGTCTTCGTCGAAGGTCGCTGATCACGTCGCAGCTCGACCGACGCGGGTCCGCCATGCACGCTTGCCCGGAAGGTGCCGTGGCGGTCCGCCCACCCAGTTGTCAGCGACCGGTGGGCTGGGCCATTCGCAACCCGTCAGACCGCTGAGTTCCGCATTGGTCACACATATACGCAGGTGTCCCCGACGTGCCGCAGCGTGACAGCTCGTACGCAGCAGGCGCCCTGGTCGATACCCGCCACCGAGCCGGTGGTCAGAGGAGGGTCGACGGCATGTGCGCAGAACCGCTCATCGCTGCGTGAGGGTCAGATGGGTGACGCCGCTTGGTGACGAGACTGCCTCGACGTCGTAGCGCTCCTCGAGGCCTTCAAGGTTGTCCCACAGTCGAACACCACGGCCGAGCAGGATCGGCACCACCACGACGTGCAGGGAGTCGATGAGGTCGGCGGCGAGGAATTGACGGACGACCGTCGGGCCGCCGCCGATGCGCACGTCGAGGTCACCGGCGGCTTCCCGAGCGAGGTCGAGAACCTCCTGCGGAGAGGCGTCGACGAAGTGGAACACGTTCCCGCCCTCCATCTCGATCGACGGACGCGGATGATGTGTGAGTACGAACACAGGCGTGTGGAACGGCGGGTTCGACCCCCACCAACCGCGCCACTCGTCGTCGGTGCCGACATCGGTCCACGGGCCCTTCTGCGGACCGAACTTGCCCCGACCCATGATTTCGGCCCCGACCCCCACATTCATGCGTTCCGCGAACGCGTTGTCAACGCCGGTCGAGCCACCCGGCTGACCCAGGATGATCGAGTGCCCGAACTGGGTGGCAAACATCCACTCGGTCAGACGGCGGCCGGCGTGACCGAACGGGGCGTCGAAGGTGAGGCCTTCGCCGGTCCCGAACCCGTCCAGGGAGATCGAGAGGTTGTGGACTCGGACCTGGGACATGGCGACCTCCGTAGCATCGGGTGATTGCAGGGCACCTGTCTGACGCTACTGCCGAGCCACGCGGGCCACCTGACCCCGAGGTACCAGATCGCGATGGCTCGCCGCCGGCACTTTCCGCTGGTGGTGCGCCGCCATCCGTCGCCTGGGGACCACGTCAGTACGCGGCATCTGCCTACCGCCTCGGACACAATCGGCCGATGCAGGCGGTTCGAGGGCCACAGTACGGAAGCTTCCCTGTCACGGCTCTGGTGATGGTTCTTTCGATCACAATTCCGTTCGGCATTGCTGCTGCATTCGGGGCGGTCAGCGTCGGAGCGGTTGCAGCGGCGGCTGTGGGCATGTTCTTGTGTGCGGCACTCGTGTGGAGGAGCGCAAGGATCACGGTCGACTCGAAGGGCATTTCATGGCGATTCCCGGGCGGCGGGCTGTCGATCCCCTGGTCGGACATCGGTGCAATCGAGGAGCACCTGCTGAGCGGTCGTGTGGTCCGAATCAGTTCCGGAACGAAGGTGTACTTCTCAATGCTGGATCCCTACTGGAGGAATCGGCCCGTGACGATGGCGATACGGCACCACCTCGTCAATGATCCTCAGAGAGACGCGTAGAGACCGAGGTGCCCCACCGACCCGGCGATAGGGAACAGGCTGGGCTGGCCCTCTACCCACCGCCGTGGAATGAGTACCCGATGGGGCATTGGCCCTCGCCGCCCGTGGGCGCTGTGAACATCCACCATGGACCGATCAGGTGGCGAGAGCACGCATCAGGAAACGTGGCCGCCCCGACATCGGTGAATCCGATGCCGCGAGAGGTCCCGGTGCCGCTCGTGTAGAGAACGAAGTGTCCTTCGGGCGTCGAAACCGCACATTGCCGGTAGGGGGCACGGAGTGGTCCCACGCTGCCGACCACTTCCGACGAACACGGGTGCAGCGGTATGCCGTACTTGCTGCGGGGCGAAGAGTTGAGCTGTTCGAGAGCTGTTTGTGCCCGCGCAGTGGCACCGGTGTCAAGTGCCATGGCCACGGGTAGCGAACACTCGAAAGTCCAGATGCATGCAACCAGTGTCGTCGCAATGATCGAGAGGGCGATGGCCCCTCTTCCGCTGACGATCCAATAGGCGAGCCCGACTGTCGCCAGAACGCATCCGACCCCGAGGACGATGAGAGTTGGGACGACCAACGAAGCACCAGGCCGCGGCAACTCCCAACCCAGGTAGCCGAGCACTGCTGCGACCGAGAGGACGGTCACCAATGTGGCAGGCCATCTCGGTCGGTGGGGCCGGGCTTCAGCAGGCCTGAGCTCTTCCGCCACAGTCACCATGCTCACACCGTACACAGGGTGACCGCTGCCGCAAGGGTGTCCCCCACGCGTACGGGAGTGTGCAGCTCTCGCCAAGGAGTGTAACCCTCTCCTTGCGTTGTGGGGATGCGCCAGCCAACACGACGCGATCGAGACAGGAACGTATGGGGCACGTATTCTCGGTGCGATGCCGATGTCCCCCGCTCCTCCTGTCACTGTCGAGACCGTCCAGAAGGAGACGGCCGATGTCCTCGTCGAACGGATCTTCCTCCGACTGGTCGACAAGGTTCACGAAGGGAGCCGGAACGAACGGTTCGAAGAAGAATGGGCCTACGTCGACAGCCTCTCACCAGGGTTACAGATGCTCTGGTCGACGACGCTCCTCGAAGAGGAGATTTTCAACGGGGGTGTCGAGCAGTACTTCTGGAACTCGTCACACTGGTATGTGGAGCAGGCTCTTCGTGACCTTCCCTTGATCGGAGCTGTCGACCAGCTACGCATCCTTCGAACCGCTGTCGACGTGGTGCGGCAATCGGTGCCCGACACGAAGTGGCGGGATCCGGCTTGGCGATCAGTCCTCCACGCAGCCGGCCCTCTGTCCGAACTCAATGCACTCAGCGACGAGTACTGCGCTCTCGACCCGACCGTTGACGACTATCAGAGGACCTACATCGACCGGCATCGCAGCGAATTCGTTCTCGATTAACGCCGCCGGCCCTGCGGGACGGTGGAGCCCCTCACCCTTCCGAGTGGCTCGAGAGGAGCGTCGGGGCCGGTCGCCGACCCGGCAGCGTTGTGGGATGCCCCACCGAAACCTGCAGCTGCCCGGCTCCTGGCGATGCGGACTGCTCAGCTTTACGAATACCGAGCGCGTGCGAGAGTTCACTGGGAAGCGGGTCCTCTGGCGACAGGCCCCCCGCAACCTGAAACATTCCATCTTGTCCGATGCCTGCGAGCTGGGCTCCCGTCGGATACGACAGGACTCGTCCAAGTGCGACCACGGCGTAGGAGCGCGTCGAATGGCCGGTTCCCTCGGCGTGGAGGCGGTCCGCTGATGAGGCACCGATGACAATCGCCAGGGTGATGCGACCGGCCGGGGTCGGAGCGACATGGACGCCCGAGATCTGCGATGTGCTGAGGATGGCGGGCCCGAGCATGGTGCAGGCGGCGTCGGCATTGGCACCGTTCTCCACCGGGACGCCAGGCAACGAGCCGGCTACAGGACCGAGTAGGGACACGGGGGCCGAGGAGGGCGGATTCTGTTGGGTCTTGGATGCTCGACAGGTCGAAGCCGACTGCGCCAGGACGGGTCGGAACTGGACCGCGTCATTGGATTGGCCGGCGGGTGCTGACTGCCGGGCCGGAGCAAGTGGTGCCCCCGTTCGAGGTGCTCCCGCACCTCCGACGAAGAGGACGGGAACGACGACGAGAACCGCGACGATCGTGCCGGCAATAGCAATCCCGGTCAGGAATCGACGGCGAGCATGCTGCCGGGCCTCCTTGAACAGTGCTTCGGCATCTGAGGGCTCCACCGCCGCAGGAGGTGGCAGCAAGTTGACCATGACGCTATTCTCATTAGCGTTATGAGTGTTGTCAACCAGGATGTACCAGGCTCCGACGATCCAGGAATCAGCCTCCGGAAGGTCGACCGCACCGCCGACACCTTGCTCCATGAGCAGATCGCTGCCGAGATACGCCGAGCCATCGCCGACGGCGAGGCAGCGCCTGGGGACAAGATCCCCCAGGCAAGAGACCTTGCGGCTGTGCTCGGAGTGAACACGAACACGGTGCTCCGTGCGCTCAGAACCCTGCGAGACGAGGGACTCCTCGAGATGGGGCGCGGCCGCGCCATCACGGTTGCCGGAACCTCCGACAAGTCTGCGCTCACCAACCGGATCAGGGAGCTGGTGGCGTTCTCGAGGTCACAGGGCTATCGAGGCGACGAACTCCTCGCCATGATCAGGCAGCTTTCGTGACGTCACCCACACACTGAAGATCGACCTGCCCAAGGCGCCTGAGCGTCCCACCCATCCGGGGGCAGGGCACCGAGAGGTCCGGATCACTCGGTGACCGAGAGGAACCGTAGGCCGGGCCCCGCCTCATTCACCAGTAGCTGACGCACATCTTCTGACACGACGAGAGCGATCTCCCAGCCCGCAATGCGGAACATTGTGCTTCCCGAGACCTTGCTGCCGTCGATCACCAGGTTGGTCACGGTGCGGAACTGTCCGATCTTCTCGGGTCTTCCGTCTGCAGCGCCCCACTTCTCGCCGACGGTTCGGCCTTCGTCTATGCACGGGATCCGTCTCGCTACGTTCAACACCTCGTACGACGGGTTCCCGTCGACGGTGGCCGGGAAGAGTTCAACATCTGACGGGGCGAGTGCCTCCACCAGCACAGCCAATCGATGCTCGACGACCAAGTAGTCAAAGGACCCGAACGACAACTGAACCGGTGTCCCTGGATTTCGAACGCCAATCGACAACGGAACACGCAGGTCTGTGACGGGGAGACCACGGGTGAACATCCGAGAATCGAGTTCCTCGCCGTCGGGTGAACTCGGAGCACTCAGATGCCAGGGCCGGCAGGTCACCATGTCTGGGACCAACCGAAAGAACTGGCCGCCACGAAGACCGTCAGCTCCCATGACAGTGATCTGCTCCTGACGGACGTCCTGCGGCCGACATCCTCATGTGTGGCAGATCGTTGCACACGAGTGACAGCGGATTCGGCGTCCCACCCACCCGGTTCAGGGGCATTCGGAGCCCACGGTGCCGACAGAGTGTCCTCGGGGCCGGTGAGGGCGGCGTTGGCGGCCCTAGGTGCGATGGGCTGTCCCGATCTTCTGTGGCGGAAACGTCCTGGCGCAGCCTTGACACGGTTCACGGCGAGCCCATCCTGGCGTGACCGGTCGGCATACTCGTCTGCGCCGGCGAGGTCCGAGATGACCACACACCCGCGTGGCCGGCGCACCCTCGCGATCTCACTCAGCGCCTGCCGCCGCGCTGTGGCGCCCTCGATGTTGTGCAGGCACAGGGTCGAGAGGACCACATCGACGGAAGCATCCGGCAGGTCGAGTCGCCCGGCTGGATCACTCCGGACCTCGACGCGATCCGCCACGTCCTCGATCGCCGCGTTCCGTTGTAGCCGACCCCCACCATTGCCGGACAGATCCTTTCCCACCCAGATGTCCGTCGCGATCACTCTGCCGCTGGTGGCCCTCTCAGCGGCACCGATCGACAACAGGCCGCCTTGCGAACCCACGTCGAGCACGGTCTCGCCACCACGCCACTGCACCTCGTCGAGCATGCGGTCTCGGAGTTGGAGCTTGCCGATGCGGACATACCGAACGCCGAGGAGCCCAGGGACGAGCACGCCCACCCCGGCCATTGCGGCGGAGTAGCCAGCGATCGTCGCCGCTCGGGCTCGGCTCCGAAGCGCGGTGGCCGCTCCCACAGCGTGCAGCGCCGATCCTCCTGACAGCAGCCCGACCACGTTGGGGTGGCCGTCGACTCCGCAGGAAGCTCGGTCATCTCGCATTGGGCCAACCCATTGGGACAGCCCCCTATGGGCCAGGTTCTGACTGAAAGGTGCCACGGCCGCCAGTGCACATCCACCTATCGGAGACAGGCATCCCCGGCTCCGCAATGAGCCAACGCACGGCGGTCGTGCTGCGAGCCACGGCGGTGCAGGGTCCTAGGCGCTGACCTGGACCCTGCACCGCTCGATCGACTCGCCGTCGGGCCGGTGTAGCCCGACCGGGTAGATCGGTGCTTGCCTCAGTGAGCGGGGTTGTTTGGGACGACGAGCGGGACCACGGTGAATGTCGACGGGTACGTGCCGATGGCGTACGCCAGGGTGGTCGTGTTCGCCTTCAGTGACACTGGGCCGATCGGCCCGGCGAGCACCGTGGAGCAATCGTTGGGAGCCGTCACCGTGACGCTGTAGGCACCCGCGGGGACGACGGCAGATGCCTGCTGGCCGTTGGAGAATGCCGGGACCAGGGGAACGGTGCCGTCGGCACACACGCCCACGGTCGGAGCGACTGCGGCGTGGGTGACGGTCACCCTGGCCTTGCCACTCGTCGTCTTGACGTCATTGGTGAAGACGGTCAGCTTCGGGGTGCCGGCGGTCCCTCCGGTGGAGGCGCTGACGTAGGCCACGGCGGTCTTGCTCTGACCGGCGGCGAGGTAGGTCGAGGCGAGGAGGACCGGCTTGAAGGGGTTCCCGCCGTGCCCGACGATGTCGATGACGTACAAGCCTGGCGTGACGAAGCCGGGCAGGTCAGTGTTCAGGTCGGCCGCAGTGCCGAAAGTGACGTTTCGGAGCTCCTTCACTTGGCTGATGTTGAAGTTCTTCACCACATAGATGTCCACTTTGAGTCCCGGAATGCCGTGGACCAAGTTCAGGTTGGCCATCGGGGCCTGGCCACCGCCGCCGGAATTCTGCGAGACGGCACCGGCTGTACCAGCCGAGCCGAGGGCGAGACCTGCGGCCAACACGGCCGCACCCGCCATTCCCAAGATGCGATGTCTCATCGGGTTCCTCCTCTGTCGAAGGCGAACTTGCGCCCTGACGCCGCCTGGCGCCACAAACCCATTCGGACCGGAGGCCTCCCTGGATGACACGGCCGAATGCCGAGTCGCCGAGGGTCGCTGTGCGTTGCCAGATGTCCGCTCTCCCGAGTCCATTGGCCGATCGACAGGACGCCCATGAGATTGCCGAAGTGCGTCCACCCGCCGGAGTACGACAAACCTTGGGGGCGCGCCCATGGCCCGTGACCCGTCCCACTTCGGAGTGTGTGCTCATCGGGGCGATCGGTCCACGGACCGCCTCATCCATCCGGGGGCGGTTCAGTAGGCTCAGAGGCCTGACCAGTCGGAAAGGTCGCAGTTGAGGATTCGCAGCGAACACGACGCCGTTGCGGCGTATGTGGCGTCCCTCGCGGGTGGGATCCCTGAGGGCTATTCCGTTGCCGCCAGCCTCGCCGTTGACCTGTCGTTCATCTTGGAGGACGGCATGTGCCTATGGCACGTTGGCCTGGTCCCGGACGACGAGGCACACTTGATCACTCCAGGGACGTCAACGATCATGGGCCCGGATGGAAGGGCCTGGACCTTCGTAGCTAACCCGAACATCTACGATCCCGAGGTCGCGGAGAAGGCCCTGTCTCTCCTCTACATCGAGGGCGTGGCTGATCTCGTCGACCCCGACTCATTGCGCGAACAGGTGAAGCTGATCACCGAGCAGCGTGACGGAGCAATCTTTGCGCTCCCCGATGCCGCTCGCCGAGGGGAACTCCGGGAAATGCCAGAGAGACCCTGACGCCATCTCATGGGGACCCTCCCATTGAGCGGTCGGGACATCCCGGACGGGGTGTCCCACTCGTTCCGGTCCAGGTCGGTTAGCTGGTGGCGACCAGTCTCGCCACATGATGCGCCCACGGCCGGCAGCGTTGTGGGACAGGGCCAGCCGACTCAGGGATTCGAGTCGCACAACCTCAATCTCGTTGTCACAACTACAGCCGTTCCGCTGTTGGATCCACGCAGATTGAAGCTGGTCGCTACCCGTGGCGGATGTCCCTGTTCGCATCCCTCCTCGAGTTGGCGGAGCGCCCAGGCCAGGTAGCTCTCCCTGTGCATCGGACTCAGGGTTCTCCACGCGACCAATGCTCGACCTCCTCCCCAAGCAGTCGTTCCCCGTGTTCGGAGAATCGGGCGTACGCCTCGGCAACTCGGTAGCCGCGGTCGGCCGTTCGACTGAGAACGTTCAGAGGACCACAGGGGCTCCTCGATCGACAACGATCCAGCTCAGATGTCACCTGGGACCGTGTCCCGTCGACCGGCCGGCTCACCGTCGCCGCCACTCGCCGCACCTGGTCACGCGGGCCGCCGGACCATCCTCCGCCCGGTGGTGCCCGATGACTACCGTGACGCCCGCGGCGGTGGCCGACGACAGGAGCCACTCCGGAACGCGTCACAACCCCCGAGGAAGACGGTGACCTGCGAGTGCGTCGGATCAGGACGGTGCTGGTGTCAGTGATGGCGGCAGTTGCCGCAGTCGGGTCGGTAGTGGCGGGGAACAGCCCCGCCGGGGCGGCGGGGGCGTCGGCGCAGGCCTACCAGAACGTCACCTATCCCGCCGGCACGATCCAACACGTGGTCTGGGTGCAATTGGAGAACCACACGTTCGATTCGATCTTCGGCGACTACTGCACCCAGGTGGGACTGGGGAAGATCACTCGGGCCGGTTCGGACATGCGGTGCAACGGATTGCCCATCGGCACCAGGGTCGCCATGGCTGACGGATCCGTGCTCCCTACGACGACGCAGGGTGACATCGTCCCCGACGTGACGCATCAACCGGTGTTCCAGCAGCGGGTATGGAACAACGGGCTCGACAACCAGTGGGACAGGATCCCGGGTTGCCTGCCGACCAACAGCCCGGCCTACGGATGCATGACGGAGGTGGCGGCCCCGGCCATGCCGGCGTTGACCGCACTGGCGAACAACTATGCCGTGGCTGACAACGCCCGGACCTACCTGGGGAAGGTGGGCATGGTGGAGTCGGCGGCGGACCACCTGCAGACGGTGACCGGCGGGAACCTCTTCGGCTTCCAGGGGTCCGGTCCCAAGAACCGGACGACGCTCCCCGGTGGCATCGGCGAGGGCTGCCTCTCCAATCTGGTGGCCCAGTGGGGCAAGGTGCAGATCCCGATGTGCTTCGCTTCGTCGACCCTCCCTCCAGCCGACTACACGACCCATAATCCGGCGGCGACTGGAGGCGTGCCCGGCGCGGCGGTCCCGAAGGTCGCTCTGGCCAACGATCCGACGGCGCTGTTCACCGAGGCGAGCAAGGCCGGGCTGTCCTGGGTCCAGTACGGGTCGACGGCATCGACCTGGGGCAGCAAGGGGAACTTCGGCTTCTACTGGAACGTGTGCCAGTACTGGGCTTCGTGCATCCTGGCCGACACCCAGGGTGCGACCCCGGCCGACCAGTTCATGACCGACGCGAAGAACGGCACGCTGCCTGCGATCTCCTGGCTGACCCCCGAGGTGTCGGCCGGCAACAACAGCGAGCACAACACGGCGAGCATGGCCTTCGGCGACTCGACACTGGCCAGGCAGATGAATGCGCTGATGCACGGGCCCGACTGGTCCACTACCGCCGTATTCATCACCTATGACGACTGCGGGTGCTTCTATGACCATGTGGCTCCGAGCCGGGTTCCGGTCGTCATCGTCTCCCCGCTCACCAAGCCGGGGTTCACGGACTCCACCCTTGGCAGTTTTGCCGGGATCGACCGCTTCATCGAGGAGACGTTCGGCCTGAACTGCCTCTGGACCGATCCTTCGTCCAGCCGAGCTGGTGACTGTCAGGCCTATGACTGGTCAGGAGCGTTCACTCCCCCGGCCATGGCAGCTGCCCGGTCCCGAGCCATCCCGCCGGCGGCGCGACCAGGCCCGCTCCTGCCGGTGGCGGAAATTCCGACGGCGTCCCGTGCCAACATCGGAAACGTCCCCTCGGCAATCGGGGGCGACCAGTCCTGACGGGACGGGCCCGAACCACCTGACGGGACGAACGCCCTGGGACCCAGCCCCATGTCGACCCGCGGGCCGGCCGCGCAGGGGAGGCGGTCACCTGGAAGATCGGGGATTGCCAATCCCGGTCTTCGGCGCGACCCTGACTACGGCGCGAGCTGCGCCCACGAGCTCGGGAGGTCGACCCCATGAGGCACAGCCTGTCCACACGCGTCATCGTGGCCATCTGCACGGCCGCACTCGGAGCATCCGCGCTCCTCCCCCTTGGAGCAGAATCCGGCGCCGTAGTGCCGCCCCAGGGTCACGTCGGTCACAACCAGGTGTTCGCGGCATCGGTGAACGGCTCGACCGGGGTCGTTGCACCGGCGGTCATCCGGATGGGCTGCTTCGGACCACTCGTCCCCGGCCAGACCGGGCACCCGTTGGCCGGGCAGTCCGTGGAGGTCTTCCGGCCCGAGGTGATCGTGGCCGACCTCGGCTTCACCGGTCCTGTGTCGACACACATCCAGGCGTTCTTCGGCCCTCCGCCGCCGTCACCCGTCGCGCCAGCGGCCGGGCCCGCGGGAAGCAATGTGGTGTTCACCCGCTACGGCGTGCGCCAGGCAGTTCCGACGACAGTGACTCTGCCGTGCGCGGGCTCCGGGAACGTGTACTTCGTTCCCCTGCCATGGACGCCCATCGGGCCCGCCCGTGACGCCGTGGTCCGTGTCACCTACGTGGGTCAGCCCTAGGAGCGACCCGAACCGGGTTCGTCAGCCGGCGGCGATGAACGCGTTGATCGTCGCCTTCTCGGCGGTGAAGTAATGGAAGCCGTGCTGCGTCGTCGGGACGATCGTCTCGGTCACGTTGCAGCCGACGGCATGAGCCGCAGCAGTCATGACGTCCGCCTGCTGCACGGGCTGCTCCTCGGCCGACCCGTTCATGAGCAGCCAGCGGGCAGGGCAGTTGGTCGCCGTCACGTGCTGATCGGTCGACCACTGGTCCTGCAGTGCGATCGGGCACGAGGTAGCAGGATGGCACCCGAGCGCGTCAGCCTGGTTCCCGAGGTGCGCGGCCGCGGTGGAACCGGTCAACCCCGACCAGTAGGCGATGGCAAGTGGGAAGTCGAATGGCCCGCTGAGCGTCACCACGGTCGACACCTTGTGCGGGACCGCCGCGTTCATGACCTCCGTCGAGAACGCGGCCAACTGTCCACCGGCCGAGCCGCCCAACACCGTGACCTTGGTGGGATCGGCGCCGTACTGCGCCGAGTGGGCCATGGCGTAGTTGGTGGCCGCGATGATGTCGTTGATCTCGGTGGGGAATGCCGGGGTGCTGGGCGAGTCGCTCCGGTAGTTGGTGTCGAACACGGCGAACCCGGCAGTCTGGAGCGCCTTGGCCGTCGCGACCTGCATGTTCATGTTGGTGGCCGAGCGCCACCCGTCACCGGGGATCATCACGACGAGGTGTGCACCCGCTGAAGACGACGGGTACACCGTGATGGTCTGCAACGGACTCGAGCCGTAGGAGACGGTCACCGGTGGCAGCTGGTGGGGCGCCTTCGCCGCTTTGGCACCGTGGGTCGTTGCCGCCAGGGCGTCGGGTCCCGACACCACCGACGGGGCGAGGAGCAGGGCCGCCATGGCAGCAGCCACCATGCCCATCTTCCGCGATCTCACGTGCATTGCCTGCCCAGCTTTCCTGATCGATCGAACCTCAACGGAGAGTCTGTGGGACAACGCGCACGCGTGGCAAGGCGGGCCGGCAAGAATTCAGTGAGAGTTCCTCTTAGATTGTCCGCGACGTGAACAGGAGGTGACGGCAGCGGGTCATCTGCCGTCGGCGATGCTGTCGTCGACTCCACGCGGCGGTGCGCCAGGCACTACTGGTTCGTCTTCACCGCGGCCCGCAGCTGGGTCGGCGAGGACACTCGGGGCGAGAGGGTCACCGTGGTCGACGACGTCACGCCGGCCGGCTCCACCTGAAGGTAGACAGCCGATCCGACGGCCAATGTCGTCGTGGAGGTGATCGTCGTCACGGAGTTGGCTGCGAGGGTGCCACCCACCTGGGTGCCCGCCCCGCCCGCGCACTTGGTGGACACCCACGCCACGGCGCACCGGAACACCTTGAATGTCGGTACGCCCGACGCCGGCTTGGACACGCTCACCGAGTACGACTGGGCGACCAGGACGATCGAGCCGGAGTTGGTGACCGCAGAGGTCTGGTACGACGAGGTGGTGAAGACCATCGAGGTCACGCTGGCGGTCGCTCCCCACCTTCCGGCGGTCACCGACTCGGATCCGCGGGCGGTCCCACTGATCCCGGTTGCGCTGGCGATCGTGGGGAGCAGTCCGACGCCGAGCAGCAGGACGGCCGCGAGTGCGGCCGTCCTGCATGCCCGGCGGTGGGTGACTCGGCGCATCAGGTGTGCCTACTGGTTGGTGGCGACGCCGGTGCGCTGCAGCTCGGTGAACGTGTAGTTCAACGTCGTGGTCAGACCCTGGACGGTCGACGCCGGGGCCACGCCGTTGGTGGACGTCTCGGTGGCGACCAGGCCGAGTTGCACCTGCACGTGCGCCACTTGTCCGGTGGCGGCGACCAGGGCGGGGATGTTCGACAGTGCCACCGGCGTCGACAGCGCGCTGACCTGGGTGGTGGCGAGGATCGGCGTGGTGGTGCCGGAGCAGGTGCCCGTGGCCAGGGTCCAGGCGACCGAGCACTGCGTGGCCGTGACGGTCAGTCCTTCGCCGGCCACCGTTCCGTTGGTCAGGGCGTTGGACGGCGTGCCGCCGACCGAGAGGGTCATGCCCGCAGCCGACGCCAGTGTGCCGGTGTTGTTCATGTTGACGTACACATTGTCGGTGTCGCCAGGAGCCATCTTGGCGGTGAAGTTGCTGAACCCGACGCCGACATCGGGCGACAGGGTCAGATTGAGGGTGCCCGACGTGACCTGCTCCGCACCGGTGGCGGTGGCGGACAGGCCGGCGTAGACACCGGCGGCGGCCAGCAGGCCGACCGAGGTGGTGAGCAGTCCGGCGACGGCGATCTTGCCGTAGGGCCGTTCCTTCTTGGACGAGTGGTTATGGGTGGGCATTGGGTTCTCCTTGGGTATGGATGCATGTAATGGATGCTGCGGGTACTGCTGGGTAGAGCGGATACGACATGGGCATGACGGGGGTTCTGCCGGGGCCGGTGCCTGTGTGATCCCGACGGAGGGCGGGCGGCGCGGTCGGTCAGGTCCCCCCGGCTGTCATCCGGCGCCCTGGCGGACGGGACGGCGTGTTGAAGATCCATCGGGTCCCCGCCCAGACGGCCACCAGTCCGCCCAGTAGGGCGAGCACGATCTGTCCGGTGCCACGGATGTCGACCAAGAGGCGGCCCACTTCGGGGACAGAGCCCACGACGGCGCTGACCCTCGTCGCCGTGATCCGGGCGTGCCACGGGTCGGGAACACGGTTCCTGTCGCCCTTGGTGGTGACGACGGCTCCCTCGGTGGTGACGGCGACCGAGGTGATCCGGTGGGCGAACTGGACGTGCTCACCCGGCGGCACGAAGAGGACGATCATCCCTGGCTTGAGCGTCGAGGTGGGGACCTGACGGGTCACGAGCAGAGCGCCGGGACCGTAGTCGGGTTCCATGCTGCCGGTCAGGACCGGATGGATGCCGACGTGGAGGGAGAAGACGCACGCGGCGACGACGGCGCTGGCCACCGCCGCGGCGATGGCGCCACCGAGTCGAAGGCCGTGGAACAGGCCCCGACGGGCCCGTCGGGGCCGTGGTCGTCCGGCACCTGCCGACGGAGTGGGTGAAGGATGCGCCTGTGGTTGCACCCGACTTCCTTCGGTCGGTGCGTCGGGCCGCTTTAGCAATTCCACGAACATGTTTGCCATGCGGCAAAGTTCGCCATCGAACCAGGTCAGCGAATTGCAAGGCCGATTGCGCAACCATGGTTGCCGCGAGCAGCCGATTTCGATGTGAACGCGCATGTGTACACGCGTCAAGACTGCGGCTCTGACCTGGACTTCCCTCAGTCATCCCGACCGGGCGGGCACCTAGCCACGTTCAGTGGCGGAGCGACCGGGGCCGACGCTCCGAGGGCATCTGCCGGGCGGCGTGTTGGCTCAGACGATGTAGGCGCAGCCGTCCCAGGCCGCGACAGGCCTCGGGCGACGCCGACCCTGCATCGAGAGATGCAGCTCGTCCGGGCGGGGACGTACCGGGAGCCGGGCGACGACCAGGATGTCCTCGACCACGAACGGCTCGTAGCCGGCTGAGGACGCCGGGGGCTTGACCGTGGTCTCCAGGAACACGACCCCGCCACAGCAGCGTTGGGGACGGCAGCGCACCCACACCGTCCCGCCGGCAGCACGCACGAACGCCACCAGGTCGGCTGATGCAGTCACCAGCATGGGCCCAGACTACCGGCAAACCCCTGATCCGACACCGGCGCGGACCCCGTCGCGTCGGCGCGCCGGGACGCTTCCGTCGGCACGGTACCGGGCGCACCGACCCGGCCGAATCGTGGGACTACCCTCGACCGGGTGAGCGAGCTGGAGAAGCAATTCGAGTTCTACCTGGCCAACCAGGACGCGATCGTGGAGGAGTACGCCGACCGGTACGTCGTGATCGCCGGACAGCAGGTCGTGGAGGACTTCCCCACCGAGGTGGAGGCGCGTGCCTATGCCGAAGGGTCGCTGGCACCCGAGACGTACACGGTCCAGTTCGTGTCGGCAGGGCAGGAACCGTTCCCCACCGTCTACTGACCCCGTCCGGCGACAGACCTCAAGCAGTCCGCCAGGCTGGTCGATACGGCCTGCGGGGAGGGCGTCCTCCGTCCGGGAGTGGGTAGAATTGGTCGCCGAGCAGCTGAACGAGGGGTGGTGGAAGCACCATGACGAGTTCCCGCCGGTGGCAGCTGGTGGGACTGCGGTGTCCGCACACCGGGGTAAACCGGTGACAGGCGGACCGATCGCCGTTCCTGAGCTGGTCCCCGATGCGCCGGGACACGACCGACCGCATGGATCGGCTTCGGCCCTCCACGGCAACCCGACACCGGCCTGGTGGACCGCGTTCGACGGACCCCGGTTCGCCCAACCCGACTCGGCACCCGGGGTCCATGCGTCGCCCGGTGCGTCCGTCCGGCCCCTGCGTGTACCGGAGCTGGACGTGGCACCGATGGCCCCCTGGCCGGCGCCCGCCCCGCCCGGTGCCGATCCTCCCGACGGCTGGTGGCTGGCGTCCGACGGGCAGTGGTACCCGCCGACGCCGACCTCGGAAGACGGGGCCCGCCCCGAGCGGGCCCGGGCGTTCCGTCGCCCGCAGCGGCTCCTGCGTCCGTTGGCCGCCCTCGGCACCGCCTGTGCGGTGGTCGGGATCGGATTCGTGGTGGGCACCGCGCTGAGCCCGACACCGGGACCCGAGGCGCCGACATCGGCGCCGACGACCAGCAGCCCGGCGGCCAGCCCCTCCTCGGTGCCGACCACCACGACACCTCCGTCGACCGAACCTCCAGCTGGGTCGTCGGGGCCCGCCGGGACGACCTCGACCCCCGGTGCCACCCCTTCCCCCGCCCAGGCGCCGTCCTCGACGCCTGCACCGACGCCTGCTCCGACGCCCCAGGCGACCTCCGGCGTCGTCTACGAGTACGAGCACTCGACCACCCCGACCACCGTGGCCCAGCTGGCGACCGACCCGACCGCCACTGCCGGCAGCCGCGTCGCGTTCACCGGAGTCATCGTCGCCTTCGCGACCGACAGCTCCGGAGGGGCGACGGCCATGTACGTGAGCACGCCGGGGGCGCCGAGCCAGGTCGTGCTGGTGCAGTTGTCACCGTACGACGAGGTCACCCGGATCACCACCGGGGACACCGTGGTCATCTGGGGTGACGCCACCGGTCGGGTCATCTACGAGAACACGGTCGGCCAGCCCACCGAGGTCACCAACGTCGACCAGGTCTACCTGTCCGACGAGACGTCCGGCTACCAGGACACCGGGGATCCTGCCCCCGCCTGATCCGAGCTCGACGTTCGCACGAACACGATCCGTGACCATCCGGACACGGGGGGAGGTCGCGCTCGTCCTGCTCCCCGAGTTCCTGGCAAACTGCTCAGGTGGCTCCCGACCGTGGGAGGACGTTCCAGGCGATGAGGGGCAGACGTGAGGCGGCTTGTACGGTTGGGTCTGGCGGCGGTCGTGATGACGGCTGCTTGTGGTGTGGTGGTCGGCGCGACGACTGCAGGGGCGGTCGGGTCCGGCCTGCTCAATGCCAACCCGGAGTCGTCGTGGCAGACCAACGCCCCGGCCCGGTCGGTGACCTACGGCAACGGGGTCGTCTACGTCGGAGGTGACTTCACCGCGGTGCGGCCACCGGGAGCGGTGCCGGGTGCGAGTGAGCAGCCGGCCTCGCACCTGACGGCGTTCGACGCCGGCACCGGGGTCCCGGTGGCGGCCTTCACCCCGATGGTCACGTCCACGAACTCCACGACGGCCACGATCTACTCCACGGCCCTCTCCCCCGACGGCACGGTCCTCTATCTCGGGGGACACTTCACCACGGTGGACGGCGTGACCCGCACGAACGTCGCCGCGGTCAGTGCTGCCACGGGCGCCCTCCTGCCGTGGGCCCCGAAGCTGCCCGCCACCGCCACCGTGTTCGACGTGACCACCACGCCGTCCGGCGGCGTCTACATCGGCGGTCAGTTCGCGGTCGTCAACGGCAAGACCCGGTCC
>Ga0075030_100001818_pt1 | contig 19235 bp, 18 predicted proteins | sample LitLauG_LLR_2012_FD_71393 | JGI IMG/M metagenome (GOLD analysis project Ga0075030, IMG submission 71393) | Freshwater sediment microbial communities from Pennsylvania, USA - Little Laurel Run_MetaG_LLR_2012 | ecosystem: Environmental > Aquatic > Freshwater > Creek > Sediment | place: USA...
ATGCCGGCTGGACCGACGTGTGCGCGCTCGAAGATCTGCGCGATGGGGCGGTGGTCAGCCGCGATGTCGCAGGCCAAGATCTGCTGTTCTATCGGGACGGCGAGCAGGTCTCTTGCTTCACCAACGCCTGCGCCCACATGGGCATGCCGCTGGATGGCGGACAGGTGGACCAGGGCCTGCTGACCTGTCCGTATCACGGATTCAGCTATCGCCTCGATACCGGTGAATGCGTGACGGTCCCGGAGGTCCAGCTGGCCGTGCACGCGGTCAGGCTGTCCGCAGATCGGATTGCCGTGAAGCCGGTCAGCTGAGAGACGTGGGGTGATGGCGATGACCAGCCAGCTGCCTGTCTCCATCCTGCATGCGTCCCTGGCGCCGCTGCGGCGCGCTCCTGCCGTCGCCCCGCGCACGTGCGAGGCGCTGCTCGACCCGCGCGGGGCCCGCGTCATCCTCGGCGCCGCCTGCGATGCCGGGCTCGCCAGCCCGATCGTGCCGGCCGCCAGCTCGCTGTTCGGGCCGCGCGGCGTCTGCGCGGCTGGCGGCGGCTCGCTGTGGGTCAGCGACACCGGGCACCATCGCGTGCTCGGCTGGCGCCAGGCCCCCACCCGTGATGGTCAGGCCGCCGACATCCTGCTGGGCCAGCCCGCTTTCGATCGGGAGGGGCGCAATGCCCGCAGGCCGGTTTCGGCGCTCACGCTGAATGTTCCGACCGGCATTGCGGCATGCGCAGACGGACTGGCGGTGGCGGATGCGTGGAACCACCGGGTCCTGATCTGGCATCGCGTCCCGCTGGCCTCGCACCAGCCACCGGACGTGGTGCTCGGCCAGAACGGCTTCGATGCTGGATTGTCCAATCGCGGCGAGTCCGAGCCGCGCGCTGACACGCTGTTCTGGCCATATTGCGTGTCGTGGGATGGCGCCAGGCTCTGGGTTGCCGACACCGGCAATCGCCGGGTATTGATGTGGATTGGCCTGCCGCAGCGTCACGGCGCGCCGGCCGATCTGGTCCTGGGGCAGCGCGGGTTCCAGTGCCGGGACGAGAACGCCGGGCACGAACCGGATGCGGCCAGCATGCGATGGCCGCACGCCATCGTGTTTCCGGGCGCAGGCCTTTGCGTTGCGGATGCGGGCAACAATCGCCTGATGCTGTGGCACCGGATGCCGGACCGCAACAACCTGCCCTGTGACGGCATCGTCGGGCAACGCGACGCCCGCTCATCCGAGCACAATCGGGGCCGCTACGACCCGGACGCCCGCAGCCTGAACATGCCGTATGGCGCGGCGGTCGCGGGCCAGCGCCTGGTGGTTGCCGATACCGCCAATTCACGGCTGCTGGCCTGGAGCCTGGGCGACTGGCCCTCGATCGATGAGAACGCGCAGGCGCTGGCCGCGCAGGGCGACTGGCACAAGAAAGGCGACAACCGGTGGCAGGCGCCGGCGCGCGACAGCGTGTGCTGGCCGTACTGCGTGAGCGCGGTCGCCGACGGCGTTGCCGTGGCCGATTCCGGCAACAACCGGGTGATGCTCTGGCCCTTCGGCGCGGGGCGCTCCTGAGATGAATCCGACCGCCGCGGCTGCCGGGGTGTGCGACCAGGCGCTGGTGGTGGAACGCCTGCACGTTCGCGGCACGGTGCAGGGCGTCGGCTTCCGGCCGGCGGTCTGGCGCATCGCCAGCGAACTGGGAGTGCGAGGCTCGGTCGTCAACGATGCGGCCGGCGTGCTGATCGAGGCGATCGCTCCGGCGGCGGCGCTCGAGCAGCTCGCGATGCGTCTGCGGGCCGAGGCGCCGCAGCTCGCGCGCATCGACGCGATCGAACGGCGGCGCCTCGAGATGCCGCGGGAGGCGCTCGATTCGATCCATGGCTTCGTCATCGCCCCCAGTCTTGGCGGCGAGGTTCGCACCCAGGTTGCCGCGGACGCCGCCATCTGCAGCGAATGCCTGCGTGAAATCCTCGACCCGTTCGCCCGGCGCTTCCGCTATCCGCTGACCAACTGCGCCTTTTGCGGGCCCCGCCTGTCGTTCGTGACCGGCATGCCGTACGACCGCCTGCGCACCACGATGGCGGACTTCGACCTGTGCGTAGCCTGCCGGCGCGAATACGAGTCGCCGGCCGACCGGCGCTTCCACGCTCAGGGCATCGCCTGCCACGCATGCGGGCCCAAGGCGGTGTTGCGGCGACTGGACGGGCGCGCCTTTGCGCTCGACTCGATGACCTTTCTGGACGACTGCGATGCGGCCGGAACGCTGCTGGCACGGGGCGAACTGGTCGCGATCAAGGGGCTGGGCGGCTACCAGCTGGCGTGCGACGCGACCAACGCCGAGGCGGTGACGCGATTGCGCCAGGTCAAGCGGCGCGAGCGCAAGCCGTTCGCCATGATGGCCGCTTCGGTGGACGCGGTCCGCGCCTGGTGCGCGGTGAGCCAGATCGAAGCCGACCTGCTGCAGTCACCGGCCGCGCCGATCGTGCTGCTGCCCCGGCGCGCCGATGCGGCGGCAACGGCGCGGTCGATCGTCGACGCGGTGGCGCCGGCCGTGGCCACCTGGGGCTTCATGCTGCCGGGTACCGGCGTGCACCACCTGGTCCTGCGCCGCATGAAGCGGCCGATCGTGCTTACCAGCGGCAACCGGAGCGACGAGCCGCAGGCGATCACGCTCGACGATCTGTCGCGGCGCTTCGGCGGCCAGGTCGATTACGTGCTGGACCACGGGCGCCCGATCGCGCGCCGCGTCGACGATTCGGTATCCCGCGTGATCGACGGCGCTCCCCGGTTGTTGCGCCGGGCGCGCGGCTACGCGCCGGCTGCCATCCGCCTGCCCCCTGGCTTCGAAAGGGCGCCGTCCGTGCTCGCCTACGGCGGCGAGCTGAAGAACACGTTCTGCCTGTTGCGCGACGGCCAGGCGCTCATGTCGCCGCACATCGGGGACCTGGCGGACGCCGCGACCCAGGCCGACTGGCGGCGTGCGTTGCACGACCTGCCGCAGTTCCTGCAATTCGAGCCGCGCGTGCGTGCCTGCGACCTGCACCCGGACTACGTGTCGACGCGCCAGGCCCACGCGGACGCGCAGCGCCAGGCGTTTCAGGCGGGTGCCGCGGTGACACCGCCGGCTGGAGTGCTGCACCACCACGCCCACATCGCAGCCTGCCTGGCCGACAACGGCTGGCCGCTCGACGCCGGGCCGGTGGTCGGCATCGCGCTCGATGGCCTGGGACTGGGCGAGGACGGCCAGCTGTGGGGTGGAGAGTTCGCGGTCGCCGACTATGCGCGCTTCGAGCGCCGCGGCTGCTTCAAGCCGGTCGCGCTGCCCGGCGGCGAACTGGCGATGCGCGAGCCCTGGCGCAATACCTACGCGCACCTGGTGGCCGAGCTCGGCTGGGCGGCCTTCGTGATGAATTACGCCGAACTCGACATCGCCGCCTGCCTGATGGGCAAGCCGCGCGCGGTCCTGGACCAGATGCTGGCCAAGGGCATCAACGCGCCGCTCGCAAGCTCCTGCGGACGCCTGTTCGACGCCGTCGCGGCGGCGATCGGAATCTGTCGCGAGCATGCGGCCTACGAGGGGCAGGGCGCCGTCGAACTGGAAGCGCGCGTCGACCTGGACGTCATGGCGAACGAAGACGAGCAGCTTGGCTACCCGTTCGCCATTCCGCGCCTGAAGGGCAGCGCGCTGCCGTACATCGAGCCGCTGTCGATGTGGACGGCCTTGCTGGGCGACCTCATCCTGAAGACGCCGGTACCGACCATGGCGGCGCGCTTCCACAAGGGTTTGGCGCGGACCATCGCGAAGATGGCCGACCGGCTGGCCGTGGCCTGGGCCGAGGCCGATGGCGGGCGCCCGCCGATCCGCTATGTCGCCCTGTCCGGCGGGGTGTTCCAGAACCGTGTGCTGTCCGAGCGGGTCGCCGCCTGCCTGCGCGAGCAGGGCTACACGGTGCTGATGCATCGCCAGATTCCGTGCAATGACGGCGGGCTCGCGCTGGGACAGGCCGCGGTCGCGGCGGCCCGGTCGATCCTCGCCATGGAAGGAAGCTGATCATGTGCCTTGGCATTCCCGGTCGTGTCATTGCCATCACGCATGCCGACAATCGGCTCGCGCTGGTCGAGGTGCTCGGCGTGCGGCGCGAGATCAACATCGCCTTCATCGTCGACGAAACCCACCCGGTCGATGGCTGCGTCGGCGACTGGGTGCTGGTGCACGTCGGATTCGCCATGGGGCGCATCGACGAGAAGGAAGCCCAGCTCACGCTGGACGTGCTGCGGCAGCTGGGTGAAGCGCAGAACGAGCTCGACGCGATGCGCAATGCCGATGTGCAGCCGCGCTCGCGCAGCCTGCATTGACGCCATGAACAACGACACCGCCCTGGCAGGCCTGTATCCGCACCTGGCCGCGCTGCAGGCCGCCCCGGGCGCGGCGATCGACGCGGCGCTGCTGGAATCGGTGCGCCAGAAGTCGCGCCACAGTGCCGAGGTCAAGCTCGCCTTTTTCGCCGAGCAGGGCCAGCGCATCGTCCTGGCCGCCCGCATGATCGCCGACGCCTACCGCGGCGGCGGTCGCCTTTTCACGATGGGCAATGGCGGCTCCAGCTGCGACGCGGCCCACATCGCGGTCGAATTCGAACACCCGATCACCGCCGGGCGCCCGGCGCTGGCGGCCATGAACCTGGCGCAGGACACGGCGATGCTCACCGCCGTGGGCAACGACCTGGGCTTCCGCCACGTCTACGTGCGCCAGGTGCTGGCCCACGTCCGCGAGGGCGATTGCGTCATCGGCGTGTCCACCAGCGGCAATTCGGAAAACCTGCTGGCCGGATTCGCGGCCGCCCGCCAGCGTGGCGCCGCCACGCTGGCGCTCGCGGGCGGCGATGGCGGTCGGATGGCCACTTGCGCCGACGTCGACCTGTGCCTGGCGGTGCCCACCGACAGCATCCACCGGGTGCAGGAGACCCACGTCGCCCTCTATCACATCCTGTGGGACCTGACCCACACGCTGCTGGCCGACGACCGCGGGCCGCCGACGGCCCGAACGGGACGGTGACGCCATGCCGAGGAGGGGACGTCAATGAAATACGTCGACGAGTTCCGCGACCCCGTGCTGGCGAAGAGCCTGGTGCACGAGATCGCACTGATGGCCGACCGGCTCGCAGCCAGGCTGTCGCGGCCGCTGCAGGTGATGGAAGTGTGCGGCGGGCATACCCATACGATCTTCCGCTATGGCCTGAAGGACCTGCTGCCCGCGAGCATCGAATTCGTGCATGGTCCCGGCTGCCCGGTCTGCGTGCTGCCGATGGGGCGCATCGACGATGTGGTGGCGATCGCCGAGCATCCGCAGGTGATCATGACCAGCTTCGGCGACGCCATGCGGGTGCCCGGCTCGAAGCGCAGCCTGCTGCGCGCCAAGGCCAATGGAGCCGATGTCCGCACGGTCTATTCGCCGCTCGACGCGCTGTCGCTGGCCGTCGCCAACCCGGATCGCGAGGTGGTGTTCTTCGCGATCGGCTTCGAGACCACGATGCCGAGCACGGCGATCACGGTGCTGCAGGCCGAGAAGCTGCAGGTGCGCAATTTCTCCCTGTTCTGCAACCACATCACGATCATCCCGACCGTCAAGGCCATACTCGATTCCCCGGACCTGCAGCTCGACGGTTTCCTGGGCCCTGGTCACGTCAGCACGGTGATCGGCAATCGTCCCTACGATTTCATCGCACAGCGCTACCAACGGCCGATCGTGGTGGCCGGCTTCGAGCCGCTCGACATCCTGCAGTCGCTCTGGATGGTGCTGCTGCAGCTCGAGCAGCGTCGCTGCGAGGTTCAGAACCAGTACCGGCGCATCGTCCCGGAGGCGGGCAACGCCGTCGCGCTCGACGCCATCACGCGGGTATTCGAGCTGCGCGAGTTCTTCGAGTGGCGCGGCCTGGGCTCGATCGATCATTCCGGCGTGCGCCTGCGGGCGCCGTATGCGAGGTTCGATGCCGAACGCCGCTACTCGATTCCCAACCTGAAGATCGCCGATCCGAAGTCCTGCCAGTGCGGCGAGGTGCTCAAGGGAATCATCAAGCCGCAGCAATGCAAGGTGTTCGGCACGCTGTGCAAGCCGGAAACCCCGCTCGGTGCGCTGATGGTGTCGAGCGAGGGAGCGTGCGCGGCGTATTACCAGTATTCCAGCATCGCGCTTCACAGGACCCGGCCGGCGCTGGTCGGTGCCGCGACCGCGACCGCCGTCGCCACCGAAGCCTGACCGGGTCCCGGACGTGTCCGCGCTGTCGCCCTTTTCCATCTCGATGTCGCATGGAGCGGGCGGCCATGCCATGCGCGAGCTGATCGAGCGTTTCGTGCTGCCGGTGTTCGACAACGAGCTGCTGCATCCCCTGGAGGACCAGGCCTGCATCGGACTGGCCTCGCTCGCGACGCACGGCGACCGGCTGGCGTTCACCACCGACAGCTACGTCGTATCGCCGTTGTTCTTTCCGGGCGGCGACATCGGCAAGCTGGCGGTATGCGGCACCATCAACGACCTGGCGATGGCGGGGGCCCGGCCGCTGTACCTGTCGTGCGCGCTGATCATCGAGGAGGGACTTGCGTCCGAAGACCTGCTGCGGGTGCTGACCAGCATGGCCGGGCAGGGACAGGCCTGCGGCGTGCAGGTGGTCACCGGCGACACGAAAGTCGTCAATCGCGGCGCGGCGGACCGCCTGTTCATCAACACCGCCGGCCTGGGCGTGGTGCCGGGTGGCGTTTCGATATCCGCATCGCGCGCCCGGGTGGGCGACCGCGTCCTGGTCAACGGCACGCTGGGCGACCACGGCATCGCCATCCTGATCGCACGCAACGAGCTCGCACTGCAGAGCAGCATCGAAAGCGACTGCCAGCCCTTGCACGGGCTGGTGCAGGCGATGCTGGGCGCCTGCCGTGACCTGCACTGCCTGCGCGACGCCACCCGTGGCGGGCTGGCGACCGTGCTGAACGAGTTCGCGCAAAGCTCACGGGTCGGCATCCGCCTGAACGAATCCGCCTTGCCTTTGCAGCCCGAAGTTCGGGGCGCCTGCGAGATTCTCGGCCTGGATCCGCTGTACATCGCCAACGAGGGCAAGCTGGTGGCGGTGGTGCCGCGCGCCGGCGCCGACGCGGTCCTGGCGGCGATGCGCTCGCACCCGGCCGGGCGCGACGCGGCGATCGTGGGGGAAGTGGTCGAGCAGCCTGCCGGGTCGGTTCTGCTCGACACGCTGCTGGGAGGCGTGCGGGTGGTCGACATGCTGGTGGGCGAGCAACTGCCGCGGATCTGCTGACATGCATGAGCTCAGCATCACGCGCAGCGTCGTGGCGATCGTGGCCGAGCAGGCGGCGGGTCGCCAGGTGCTGAGCATCAAGCTCGAGGTCGGCCGGCTGTCCGGGTTGATGCCCGAGGCGCTGCGCTTCTGCTTCGAGTTGTGCGCGCGCGGCACGCCGGTCGACGGCGCCCGCCTCGACATCGTCGACATTGCGGGGCGGGGGCGCTGCCATGCCTGTGGTGCCGAGCACTGCCTGGAGCAGCCGCTCGGGCGCTGCCCGAGCTGCCAGGCGCCAGCGCTGGACATCGTGTCCGGCGAGGAACTGAACATCAAGGAAATGGAGGTGCAGTGATGTGTGCGACTTGCGGTTGCGGTGCAAGCCAGGCCACCCTGGCGGTGCCGGGAGAAGACCACCACCATGCACACGCGCATGGGCACGAGCATGCGCATGGCCACGCCGATGAGCACGAGCATGACCATGCCGGAGGCCATGACCACGACCATGCCCATGAACTCGCTCATGGCCATGTCCATGACCGCGACCACGACCATGCCCATACCCATACCCATTTTCATGAACACGCCGATGGCCATGGCCACGTCCATGATCACGATCATCGGCATGGGGACCACCACGATCACGACAACGAGCACGCGCATGGCCATGTCCACACCCACGCCGACGGCACCGCGCATGCGCATGGCCGCACGCACGGTGATCGGCAGGCGTCCAGGGACCTCGGCGTTGCCGGCCGCGACGCCGGCATGATCGCGCTGGAAACCGCGGTGCTGTCGAAGAACCAGGCGCTGGCCGAGCGCAATCGCGGCTGGCTGGCCGGGCGTGGGGTGCTGGCCCTGAACCTGATGAGCAGCCCGGGCGCCGGCAAGACCACGCTGCTCGAGCGCAGCATTCGCGACCTGGGGCGTGATCTGGCGATCAGCGTGGTCGAAGGCGACCAGGCCACCACGCGCGACGCCGAGCGCATCCGCGCCACCGGCGCGCCGGCGATTCAGATCAACACCGGCACCGGCTGCCACCTGGATGCCGACATGCTGGCGGCGGCGCTGGTTCGCCTGCAGCCGGCCCCCGGCACCGTGCTGATGATCGAAAACGTCGGCAACCTGGTCTGCCCGGCGCTGTTCGACCTGGGCGAGGCCGCCCGCGTGGTCATCTTCTCGGTCACCGAAGGCGAGGACAAGCCGCTCAAGTACCCCCACATGTTCCGCGCCGCCAACGTGCTGCTGCTGAGCAAGACCGACCTGCTGCCGCACCTGCGCGTGGACCTGCAGCGCATGATCGACAGCGCGTTGACGGTCAATCCGGGCCTGACCATCTTTCCGGTGTCGGCCTATACGGGAGAGGGACTTTCCGCCTGGTACGGATGGCTGCGGGACCGCGCCGATGTGGCGAGGCTGGCCGCATGAGCGCCGGTGCCCTGCTGCTGCTGGGGCTGCTGTTCGGGATGCAGCATGCGACGGAAGCGGACCACCTGGCGGCGGTGGCGACCCTGGTGGCGCGCGAAAGGCAGCTCGGACCTGCGATCCGGCAGGGGGTGTTCTGGGGCCTGGGCCACTCGCTCACGCTGCTTTTGTTCGGAGGTGCCGTGATGGTGGTCGGCATCGCCATGTCCGATCGCTCGGTGCACGCCCTCGAAGGGGCGGTCGGCGTGATGCTGGTGCTGCTCGGGGCCGACCTGCTGCGACGGCTCTGGCGCGACCGGATTCACTTCCACCCGCACGCCCATGTCGGCCAGGCGCCAGGCGCCGGCCTGCACTTCCATGCCCATTCGCACCGGGGCGAACACGCGCCGCACGATCGCGCAACGCATGTCCATGAACATCGGCCCGTGCCCCTGCGTGCCCTGGTGGTCGGCATGGTGCACGGGCTGGCCGGGTCCGCGGCGCTGGTCCTGCTCACCCTGCAGAAAGTCCGCAGCCCCTGGCTGGGACTGGTCTACGTCCTGCTGTTCGGGCTCGGTTCCGTCGCCGGCATGGCGATCCTGTCGGCGATCGTGTCGGTGCCGATGCGGCTGAGCGCCCGTCGCCTGACGCGATGGCACCGTGCGCTGAACGTCGCCGTCGCACTGTTCAGCATCGCGCTCGGCTTGCATGTCATTGGAACCGAGTGGATCTAGGGCGCCGGAACCTTGACACTGCAATCGGCCTCTGTCTCATCCGTGTTCTGCTGGTCGCTTCGATACTGACGGCGCCAGCCCGGGCCGCCGAGACCGACCCGGTTGATCAGATCGTCGTCGACGGTCACCGGGACAACGCGGCCGGCAGTTCTGACGCTGCGTCCCAGGGCTCCATCGACGGCAGTGCGTTGAAGGACACGCCCTTGCTCAGGCCGGGCGACGTGCTGCAGTCGGTCCCGGGCCTGGTGGTCACCCAGCACTCGGGCGACGGCAAGGCCAACCAGTATTTCCTGCGCGGCTACAACCTGGACCATGGCACCGACTTCGCCGCCCGGATCGATGGCGTGCCGGTCAACATGCCGACCCACGCGCATGGGCAGGGGTACGCGGACCTGAACGACCTGATACCGGAACTGGTCGAGCGCATCGACTACCTGAAGGGCCCGTATTTCGCCCAGGCCGGCGACTTTGCCGCCGCCGGCTCGGCCGATGTTCGCTACCGGTCCCACCTGGAGCGCGGGCTGGCCGACCTGACGCTTGGGTCCTTTGGCTACCGGCGTGCACTGCTGGCCGGTTCGGCGCCGCTGCGGCCGGCACCGGCTGCCGCCGCATCGGGCGACGGCTCCCTGGCAGCGGACGCCGGGGCCGACGTGCTCGGCGCGCTCGAGTTGATGCGCAGCGACGGACCCTGGGCCGTGCCGGAGGGTCTGCACAAGATCAACGGACTGCTGCGCGCCACCGGCGGCAGCGCCGCCGGCGGCTGGTCGGCCGACGCGGCCTACTACGATGCCAACTGGACCGGCACCGACCAGGTCCCCCTCGAATTGATCGAGTCGGGCCGCCTCGGGCGATTCTCCTCGCTGAATCCGACCGACGGAGGAGGCACCGGCCGCCAGGTGCTTGCTGGCGAATGGCATCGCAGCGATGACCGGGGCTATACCCGGGTGTCGGCCTACGCTCAGCGCTATCGACTGCAGTTGTATTCCGATTTCACCTACTTCGAGCTGCGCCCGGCCACCGGGGACCAGTTCGAGCAGGCCGAGCATCGGCACATACTGGGCGCGCAATTGCTCGAAGGCCGCGCCCACCGCCTGTTCGGCAACGAGTCGCTCAGCGAAGCGGGCCTGCAGGTGCGCCGTGACGACATCCGCGTTTCGTTGCTGAACACCGAAGCGCGTATTCCATTCGAAACCGTCAGCGACGATCAGGTCGGCGAAACCGAGACCGGCCTTTACCTGCAGAACGCCACCACCTGGGCGCCCTGGCTGCGATCGCTGGCGGGACTGCGGGAGCAGTTCATCGCGATGGACCTGCACGCGCTGGTGCTTGCCCGCAACAGCGGCCGTGCCTCGGGCCGGCTCAGTCTGCCCAAGTTCTCGCTGATCTTCGGACCCTGGTCCGGCACCGGGTTCTTTATCAACGCCGGCCGGGGCTTTCACAGCAATGACGCGCGCGGCGTGATCGACCGGATCGATTCGAGCACCGGGCAGGCGTCGAAACCGGTTGCCGCGCTGGTGGCCAGCAGGGGAGAGGAACTGGGCTTGCGCACCGGCGCGATCGACGGGCTGCAAAGCTCGCTGGCGCTCTGGAGGCTAGACAGCGACTCGGAACTGGTCTATTCGGCCGACTCCGGCATCGGCAGCACGTCGCCGAACGGCGCCAGCCGGCGCCTGGGCGTCGAGTGGAACAATCGCCTGGCGCTGCGACCTCGCGTCATGCTGGACGCCGACCTGGCCTGGACCCGCGCCCGCTACGCGAGGGACAACGACAACGGGCAGGCCGGCAACCTGATCCCGAACGCGGTGAGCCGCGTCGCGATGATCCGGGCCACGGCCCGCCCGACCGAGCGGTGCAGCGCCGGCATCGAAACGCGCTTCGTCGGTGCCTACCCGCTTTCGCAGGACGGCCACCTGACCACGCCGTCGGTGCTGGTGGTCAATCTGCGCTTGCAGCGGGACCTGTCGCCGGGCGTCGGCATCGCGCTCGACCTGCTCAATCTGTTCGACCGCGACTATGCCGACATCGCCTACCAGCAGGACTATCGCCTCAGCCGCGGCGCCGCCGTGATCCCCGCGGGCACCACGGTGCACCCGGGCGAGCCGCGCCAGCTCAGGGTGACGCTGAACCTGCGATTCTGACGCGTGTTCAGGCCGGCGCCAGCCAGCCACCGAGGTCCGCGAACAACTTCGACAGGTCCTGCGGCCGCGTGTACATCATGTGGCCGGCGTCGTAATAGTGGTGCGTGATGCGGGCGGCGACCTGGGGCGGAATGTCCAGCTGCGACAGCGAATAATCGGTCGCGCTGTACGGCGTGCCCAGATCGTAACGGCCGCTCGCCACGAAGACGCGCATGTGCGGGTTGCGGCGCATCGCGCGCGCCAGGTCGGGGCTGGTGCAGGCGAAGCTGTTGCCGAGGCGGTCGCCGCGGTTCCAGTTCCACTTGGAGTTGACGTCCATCGACAGGATCTCGTAGTGAGCCTCATCCTCGATGCCGAGCGCCTGCGCGAAATAGGCCTGCGCTGCCGCCGCATACGGCGGACCGAGCGCATCGATCGAAGGATCGAAGTCCCATACGTGGCTGCGGCTGGCCCCGAGCGGCCCGGTCACGCGCGCATCCAGGCGCCCGGCCATCAGCCCGTCGTCGCGCAGCAGGTGGGTGAAGAACACCTGGTCGCTGATGCGCAGGTTCTTCTGTTCGACCAGCGCCGCCGGCAGTCCGATCAGCGCCGCGATGCGCCGTGCGATGCGCTTGCGCTCGTCGTTCGAAAGCCCGCCGCCGCGGTGCAGTGCCACCAGGTAGTCGTCGACCAGGAACGCTTCGGCCGCTTCGCGGGCAGCCTGCGGCGATGCGCCGGCCGGCCCGCTCAGCTTGCCGTGGTACTGGGCCGCCGACGCGAACGCAGGCAGGAACAGCCCGTACGGCAGGTCGTTGCCGGGCACGAACTCGATGGTCTGGATGTCCATCGCGCAGGAAACCAGGATCAGCCCCGACAGCGCGATGCCATGGTCGAGCAGCGCTTCGGCCAGTGCGGCGCCGCGCGTCGTGCCATAGCTTTCGCCGGCCAGGTACACCGGTGATCCGAAGCGCCGGTGTTTCGTGAGCCAGTGGCGCATCACCTGCGCCAGCGCCTCGACATCGCCGTCGACGCTGAGCATCTTCTTGCGCGCTGCCTTGCTGGCGGTCGTCGAAAAGCCGGTATGCGGCGGGTCGACGAACACCAGGTCGAAGTACTCGAGCCATGACAGCGGGTTGTCGACCGCCCGGTAGGGTGGCGCCGGCATCGTCCCATCCTCGTGCACCACCACGCGCTTCGGACCCAGCGCACCCAGGTGCAGCCAGACCGACGAGGAACCGGGCCCGCCGTTGAAGGCGAAGCACACCGGGCGCGGCGCTGCCGCCTCGCCGCCGGGCTCGCTGCGCTGCAGGTAGGAAATCGTGAAGATCGCGGCCTGGGGCTCTTCGGGTCGCGCGTCGAAGGCAGCCGATCGCACCGGGTTGAACTCGGCCACGGTCGAATAATGCAGTTCGGCCTTGCCGGACCGCTTCAGGCTGCCTTCGGCGCGCGCCGGCGCCTTTGCCAGGCGCCGCTCGACCAGCTCGCGCATCCGATCCTGCGCAGCCTTGCCGGTGTTGTTGCCGGCCGGCGACGCGGCCGCGCTCTCCGAAGTCTGGCTCATCCGTTCTCCTTGCGGTCCGGCTGTTCCGTGCGGCGCTGTCCCGTCCAGCGCTCAGGCCGTCACCACGATCTTGCCGAACTGCTGATTCGATTCGAGGTAGCGATGTGCCGCCACGATGTCCTGCAGGGAAAAGCTGCGCGCGATGATCGGCTTCAGGATGCCGGCGTTCAGGCCATCGACGACGTAGCGCCTGGCACGCTCCAGGCGCTCCGGCTTGCCGACCACGGAAAACAGCGTGTAGCCGCGCAGCGTCAGGTTCTTCCCGAGCGCCGCGAACAGCGGAAAAGGCGTGGCCTCGGTGGAAAGCGCGCCGTACAGGTAGATCGTGCCGCCGTCGCCCATCGCGCTGGCGATCGCCGCGACGCCGGGGCCGCACACCGGGTCGAACGCGACGCGCGCGCCCTGGCCCGCGGTCAGCCGCAGCACCTCGGCGCTGAGGTCCTGCTCCTGCGTGGCGATCACATGCCTGGCGCCGGCGGCGAGCAGCGCATCGCGCTTGGCGCTGGTGCGCGTGGCGGCGATCGGTACGCCGCCAAGGTGATTGACGATCTGGATTGCCGCCAGGCCGACGCTGCTGGACGCGGCCGTGATGATGACCGCGTCGCCCTTCGCGATTCCGGCCGGTTCCACCAGTGCACCGTAAGCCGTCAGGTACTGCATCCAGATCGAGGTCGCCTCGGACCAGGACAGCTTGGCCGGGTGCTTTGCGACCGCATAGGCCGGGACGATGGCGGCGTCGCCATATACGCCGTACTGGTTCATCGAAAACGCCGGGATCGTGCTGACCGCATCGCCGACCTTGAACCCGGTCACCCCCGGGCCAAAGGCCTCGATCTCGCCGGCCGCTTCGTAGCCCAGGCGGGCGGGCAGCTGGGGCGCTTCGAGGTAGCCGCCGGCGCGGAACATCGCCTCGGCGCGGTTCAAGCCGATGGCCCGCACGCGCATTCGCACTTCGCCGGCCTTGGGCTGGCCGATATCCAGTTCATCGATCTGCAGCACCTCGGGGCCGCCAGTGCGGTGAAACCGGACGATCTTCGACATGATGTTTCCTCCGACGGATGAGCGGGTTGAATATTCCTGACCGTGATCCGCCCGCACAGGACACCTGCGGGCATCGGCGGCCGGTAGCTGTCGCGGCGACGCAGCGGGCGCGTGGCAGCTTAGCGCACCGCGGCCTGTCGAAATCGACCCGTCGAGGTCGACCGGGTCGCCTGGGGAGGACCCGCCGGCCGGGCAATTGCGAGGCGGCCTCGACCATCACATGACGGAGAGCTACTCGATCGCGGTTGCCAGGCAGAAGCCGGACGCGCCGGTGACGGCGGGTCTGTCGTCGGGATTCTGCCAGCGGCCGCAATGCGCCGCATACCCGACATCCGGCAGTCGCGGTGACTGCTTCCGCAGGCACCGCTGGCCTGGTGCCCCGGTCCCCGGCCTGCTCGAAAGTTCCCTTTGAAAAGATTCCGCGATGCGTTCTATCCCAAGGCTGCGCACCGGACGGATGCACACCGGACATCAGCGGACCCGCTCCGGCGTTCACGACCCGTTGCAGAAGTCTGGGGACGAAGACTCGCCGCCTGCAAGCAGACGTGCGAAATGCGAAAACCGGATCACACTTGCGCACTGGTTAAGACAGGACTTCGCGACAGCGGGCGCTGTTGCCGCGCGTACCACGCGCCGCTCAGTGCCGAAAGGTGCTGGCACGCTCAGGCGTGCGGTCGCTACCGCGGCGTTGAAACCAGTCCGCTTTCGAGGATGTTCAGCAGCCTCGTATATTCGTCCGTCGCGGCGCTTTGTTCGGCCTTGCCCACCATGCCGCTATCGGTGGAAATCTTTCCTCCGCCGGTGACCTCGAGTCGCTGCGAAGCTCCGGTAAGCGTTACTCGAATCCGGGTCGTGCCGGGTCCTTCGCGTTCGAAGATGGCGTTACCTTCGAGCGCAATGATGGCGTCGTTTTGGTTCGGGTCCGTCCATTGTTGGTAGAGCGCGACGAATCCCAACCGTGAATCCGTCGAGCGGACCACATAACCGTTGTCCATCAGCACGTCGATCACCTTCGGGAAAATGGAATCGAAAGGCGCCGCGATCACTCGCGTCTGGATGGCCCGAATCTGTAGAACCTCCGCCTCCGTAGGCGGCGGCGCAGCGTGAATTTGTACTGGCAACCGCGTCGCGCATCCGGCGAGCGCAAGCGTGATCAATCCTGTGAGAGTCCTCATCTGAACTCCTTGAATCGAGATCCACTCATGCGGGTGGGGGACGGCGAGCAGCTTGTGTATGAGACCGGACCATCATGTATGAGTTCCGGTCAACCTTGTATTGAAACCACGTAACTGGACGGTTATTAGGTACTCTGCGGTGCCCAGGTCCAAACCGGTCCCGATATTCCTGGGCAACATCTCGACCAGGTCGGCCGTTTTCGGCGCGTACATCCAGTCGAGGACAGCATCCTTGCGCGCCATCACCCTGATCGCCATCTGCAGCTTCATAAACGTCTGGTACAGCATCTCGCGCGCCTCCACCAGAGGCAACAGGGCCGGCGCCCAGTCGGCATGCCTCGCGACATGCTGCCGCGCAAGCGCGTCGAAGGCGGCGTGCCCAACCCGCATCGGCAGCCGGACTCCGATCACGTTCAGCGGCCCGCGCAGCTTGTGCTCCAGGTCGATGCGCTTGCACAGGACGAATCCGGCCGCGCGCAGGCCATAGTCAGGTACTACGTCAGCGTGCCCGCTTCGAATCCAACGTGCCGGATCTCGGGGCAGAACTTGCGCAGTGCCGCGACAATTGGCTCCACAGCAGCGGACACCTTGTCCTCGAACTTGATGGCACCGTTGTCATCGACCATACAGATCGACACCGAGCGCAGCGAAACATCGATCCCGGTGAACCAGGTCATCTTCGCTCTCCTCAGAAGGGGTGTCCTTCAGTCTATGGAGAGCTCGCACCTCGTTCCAACCGCCCGATTACCGATGCTCATGGCCGACCGGAGACACGAGCCCGTCGCCCCAGACCGCACTAGCCCAGTGACTCTGGACGACTCGGAGCCGACATTCTCAGCAGCTTTACAAGCATCAAGGCTCGCCTTTCCACTTCCTTACCTGCAAGCCAACGAAAATCCACCCCAAGAACAATCCCGTCGCTACCAGAGGGTATTCATTTGGCCTCAGCATGAATCTTGCAGCGAGCGGGACTCCAAGCCACCAGACGAAGTCTGCTACCCAACCCTGCCAATTCAAGGCACGCCTCTGGCCAAACCCGTTTCTTTCTCCGTACCAGTATCGCGGCATATCGTTGTGACTGTTCGGACCGTCGACTCAGGGCGTGCCGTCTCTTCGCAAGATTTCTCGCCAGCTACTTAGGTGCAGCCGCGTCCATGATTGCGACGGCCGGTGTTCCGTGACCTCGATCCAGCCTTGCGAAATTCACTGTCCACACGCGATTGACCTCAAAGAGGTGGACGTCGAGCGTTGCTCTCGCGTTATCGCCCAGCAGGTCCAAATCGAAATGCGCCGCACCGGAATCTCCGGATGTCGACACTTCGAAGCGATTCAAGAATCCGAGCTTCACGTCGGTTACCGGTCCTATCTCACTTGCGATGCGCGGGTCAGCGCGAGCGAAGGCGATAGCCGCCGAATAGGCTTCGCTACGCTGTGCGATAGCCCTAACCAGCACGTAAATTGCCAGGAAGCAAAGCAAGAAGATGACGATTCGGCGTGGCATCGTCAATCAGTCGTTACTTGTTCATGCCTATCGATCCGACTTGAGCTTTTGCAGTCCGCCCTGCGGTAAGTCAGCGGATCTCTCCAAGGACCGGAACTGGCCGACTCCGACAAATCACAAAATGGTCGCGAAGCAATCGCTCTGCGGCAGGGAATCCCCGGATCAACGCAACGGGATTCTTGTGCCGAGCAGTGGTTTAGAACCCGCGCACATCAGGCAGGTCTCTTCAGCCTTCCCTCTGGTCCAGTGTGATTCGTCTCCAAGACGGACTCGTGCAGGGCAATCAATCCGTGACGATCGAATTCTCTTCGCCGTCAATCGATCGACCGCAGGAACTGCATTGTCGCAGGCGCGCCGACCACCGACCTGCCTGCGGAGGCGGCACGTATCGTCCCGGGGGTCGCGTGCAACAAGGACTTGATTGCCTGTCAAGTTCAACCGACTATGGGCCGATGTAGGAGATATCGACCGCGAAATCCCCCGTGACTACATCTGTCAACGTCTGGTTGCTGCCCCCCTGGCTGACTTGTATGTTCGCTGTATCGGCATCGATCGGATTGACGATCGAGTTGGTTTGAGCTGCGCTGCAGGCAATGGCATTCGTGAACTGCAGGGGCGTGAAACTGGGCAGAATTTCCGAGTCGGCAGCGTTGGGATCTACCATCATGATCTAGGACACCGAGCTTCCGGCAGCCGACGGATTCGTCGTTGGATTCAAAGCGATTGGAAAGTATTGCCCGCTCGTCTCGTTGACGAAATGAATGATGGCGCCGCCCGCGAAATACGAAACGGAGACGAGGACCTGGTCCCCAGGCTGCACCGCGGCGATGGGGTACCAATCCGCGTACGGGTTGGGCCCTGGCCCCATCCACCAGACGAACGCCCTGTACACGGGCGTCGGGTTCTTAAACGCGTCGAGAATGGCGTAACGCACGCCAGCGAGCAGTCTGTCGTTCGTAGCGTTTTCGCCGAATTCGAACCCGTCCAGCGCGACCGCGCTGGAACTTGCCCAGAAGCCAAGTGGCACCTCCGGAGGTATGAGCCCCGATGGGGCAGCGGTGGGAACGGTCCACGACCCGATGACTCCACTCCACCTTCCTCCTCGCAAGCCTGCACCGGCGATAAACGAGCTGGAAAATGTCTGCGAAATCGGCGGAGGAAACTTCGGAACCCCGTCGGGACGGGGGTCGCCGGGTCCCGGCTCCAGCTCCGGAGTAATGCGATCCCTTGTAAGCCAATCGCGCGAGAACGCCCTTTCCCAGGCCCTCCGAAGCGCAGGAGGATCGCCGGCCGTCGGACGCCGCCACGGTAATCCGTGCCTGAGGAGTTCTCGGGGACTGGCGGTGTTCGGATCGAAGCCCGGGGGCGCCGGGGGAATCACATAGACGCCCCTGCGGCTCGTCGGTATCAACTCGCATGAAAACTGCTTTCGGAATTCTTCATCTCGCCCGGAAAAGTCGGCGGTGTCTTGTGGATGACGTGACATAGAAGCCTCACTCCCGGAGTCAACGCCGCACGCAAGGGCGCCCTGGCCGCTGCCGGTGCTCTGACTCCTCAGACGAAAATATGAGGGATGCTCGCATGGCACTCCCGCAAAGGGGTGATCTGTCTCGCCGCTTCCAGAGTCGAAACGTGGATCCGCAGCGAAGGAGCGAACTCGGGTCGCTCTATCCCGGCACACGCATAAGGCGTCACGATCGCGGCGCTGTGCGGTCCGAGCGTCGCCAACACGTGCTCGACCTTGAAGCGCACGCAGAACCTGCGTGCTTCATCGCGTCGTTGACTTGGAACTTCGCAATCGGTCGGGAAGCCCGTCATGACCGCCAAGCTTTCTCGTTGGTGCGTCGTGCCACCAATCGGCGGGCTTCAGATCTGCACGGCGTGACGGATTCAGCGGATAGACGATGCGATTGCCGGACTTCGCAGCTTCGCCACCAACAAGAAGAAGTACATCCCTCGTGGAGTTGTTGATGAAGCAGTGGCAAATTCCAGTGCCGGCCGGAAACGCCGCGAGGTCGCCGGCGCGCATGCGGTGAAGTTCCCCGTCGACCCAGGCGTCGACTTCGCCTTCGAGAACGTAAACGAACTCCTCCTCGTCGGACTCGGCATGGGGCCACGAAGAACGACGGCCGGGAGGCAGCCGCTGCAGGTTGATGCCAAGGCGGACCAGGCCCGCGGCGGCGCCAACACTGCGAGTCGGACCCATGGCCTCGTCACTTTGCGGGTAGACGTGGCTGTACTCGGGCAACTCGCTGCTCGATACGATAAATGCAGGGCGTGAACTCATTGCTTTTCCCCCAGGACAGAGGCAAGTCCGATTTCACGGGCCGCCTCGCCAGCAGTCAGTCCGCGAGCGGTCTTTGGCGGACGCCAGAATGTGGCCGAAATGGCATGCCTGCTTCCGGTTCTCGAAATCCCCGGCCCGCAAACGGTGCACTCC
>Ga0075030_100001821_pt1 | contig 19217 bp, 17 predicted proteins | sample LitLauG_LLR_2012_FD_71393 | JGI IMG/M metagenome (GOLD analysis project Ga0075030, IMG submission 71393) | Freshwater sediment microbial communities from Pennsylvania, USA - Little Laurel Run_MetaG_LLR_2012 | ecosystem: Environmental > Aquatic > Freshwater > Creek > Sediment | place: USA...
GTACGCGTGGACTTTACGTTGAAGGCAGCGGCGTAGTTTTGGAGAGGACAAGCTCGTTGCTGTTTGAAAATGCTTTAGATCGAGTTCGAACTCATTGAGCTTTTCTTGTCACGATGTGGAAAATTTCCCGGCGATAGTGGCGGACTTTCGTGGCAGTAGGCGATACGGGCTGCAAGTCATTGATTTTATTGTTGCGTCAGCGGACTGCAAATCCGTGTACGCCGGTTCGATTCCGACCCCCGCCTTTCTGCTTCGCGCCACGCGCTACGCAGAACGAGCCTGATCAAACGCGAAGCAGAAAGCCCTGCGTAGCCCTCCGAAGCCGCAGGCGCAGGAGGGCGGAGCAGGGCTGCCAGCCGTGGTCTTGCGTCTCGCTTGCCGGTGGCACACGATGACCTACCCCCTCCCAGCCGTACCACCGGATAGTAGAGAAGTCCGCCATTGTGAAGCGCCGTTCTATTTCGCGAGGACGACATGCATCGCATGGCCTGAGGCGACATGCTCGGTGCACTTGAATCCGAGCGCGGTCAGGTCGATGCCTGACAGCAAGGCCTCGCCTTGCCCCAGCAATGCGGGAGACAGCGCGAGGTGCAGCTCGTCCACCAATCCCGCCCGCAGGTATTGCCGTACGGTTTCCGCGCCGCCGCCAATGCGCACGTCGCAATTGCCGGCGGCTTGCTTCGCCGCTTCCAGGGCGGCATGGATTCCATTCGTGATGAAGTGGAAAGTCGTGCCGCCCCGCATTTCGATTGGGTCGCGCGCATGGTGCGTGAGCACGAATACGGGTACGTGGTAAGGCGGTTCGTCGCCCCACCAGCCCTTCCACGACGCATCCGGCCAGGGCCCGCGGATGGGGCCGAACATGTTGCGCCCCAGGATCCAGGCTCCGATATTGGCAAAGCCGCGCGCGGCAAAATCATCGTCGACGCCCGTCTCCCCACCACCATCGCCATGCATGCGCTGGAACGTTTGCGTCGGGAAAAACCACCGCATCAATGCCGGACCACCAACTCCCAGTGGGTCGTCGAGGCTTTGCCGCGGGCCGGCACTGAAGCCGTCAATGGACATTCCGAAACTGGCCACCTTGACTTTGGGCATGATGGGCCTTCCCTTCACAGCGGTTTGACACGATGCCTCACGATGTCAGCATCGCACACGAATCCGCCGCTCTTAGGCAGCCATCGTGTGCGCCACTGAACACACGGCCTGCCGTCTGGTTATGGCGGCGCAGCTCGCCCCGGCCAGGCCGATACCCCAATTTGCCATTGTCCACCAATCGGCGCAATTCCCCCAAAGGCGATAGCGACGACTGGCAATTGTCGCGGTTCAATTTTCACCGTCAGGAGCGTAGGGCGACCGCCGATGGATATGGCGGAAAGTCCCGGGCGTTTCGCTGACACCAGCCTGCCCGACGCTCACGTATCGTCGCCATGCTCGGTGCGCCTTGGCGGGGACTTTCACGGCACAAAAAGGGATACGCGGACTTTCGCGTTGGCGTCTGGTAACAAATCGACGGTTACTTATGCATCAGATCCAGCGCCGTACTCGCTTCTGGTAGTCCTCGTAGGAGCGACCAAATTTCTCCCGCAGAACGCGCTCCTCAGGCGCGATTTGATAGCGCGCCGTGAAGAGCATGAACACGGCGGTTCCCAGCAGAGTCCACGGCGCTGCCAGGTAGATTGCCCAGCTGCTGAGGAGCAGCGCGAAGCCCACGTACATGGGGTTGCGGCTGATTTGAAAGATGCCAGATGTCACCAGCACCGAGGCTCGCTCCAACTTGACAGGGTCGATGGTCGTCCCGGCGCGGCCAAAGGCGAAGAAGCCAGCCGCGCCAAAGCAGAGTCCCAAAACGCCTATGCCGCTTGCGAATGCGATACGCACCATGGCGTCCGCCGCGAGGTGCGGGGTAGCGGCGGCGCCTGCCCACATGGCGCCGCCTATGAGAATTACCACGATGGGCGGGGGAATTCGATGCTCAAGCATATTGATTTCTCACCTTTCAGTCGGGTTGGTACGCCGCATGGCGTCCTATGCCACACGTAGTCGCCGCCCGGTGACCAAAGGAGCTGCCTTTTCCGCCATCTGCGCAGCATGCGCGGCACGCCACTGGTCGTCGTCGATCGACAAGCTCGGTTGCGCCGTGCGCGGAAGCCGCATCTTCCGATCCCATTTGTCGAAGTTGTACCCCGGATAGAAAGGCGTCAGATTGAAGTTGACGAATGCCCGGAGTCGATTGCGCAGCGTCCGGCGGGCAAACGGCATTGCGGCATAGCGGCGCGCAGTCGTTTCAAAACTCTCCGCGGGAACGCCCGTCAGGTCCTCGACAACGGTCGTTACGCCGCCCTCGAAGGAGAACGTGCCACGCTTCATGTCTTCCATATAGTGCCGAAGACAAGATATCAAATAGGGATCCAAGCCTTGCTGCTGTGCCACCTTGCCCAGCATCCAGATCGGCAGGGTTAGCGGCACCACTCGGTGGCCCAGGATACTGGCGATGATGGCTGCCATCTCGCGGCCGCTCAGAAGTTCCGGGCCGGTGGGCCGATAACGGCGGCCCGCGTGGTGGTTCGGCCCTTCTGCGAGCAGCACGGCGGCCACGCGCCCCATGTCCTCGTTCGAGACCGGCGCGGCCCGGCCCTCGCCGGACAGCACCGGATAGATGCCAAGCAGGGCGGAAAAGTCGATCATCCTCAGGAAATTGTGCGCAAACATCCCGGGGTTGAATATGGTGTGGGCAACTCCCGGGATGGTGGCAAAAAGCTTGTCTACCAGCCAGGTTTGCTGTGTCATGGTGGCCGGGTGTGCGCGGTGGGAAGTCCATTGGCTCATCTGCACGACATGCTCGAGCCTTGCCTCGCGCGCCGCCACGGCGAAGGCCGCTGCGCTTTGCATCATGTACGGCTCAATCAACGGCAGGTAGTAGGCGCGCTGGATGCCGCGCAGGGCGTCCAGCAGCTGATCGGGGTCGTAGAGATCGGCCAGGACCACTTCGACGCCGCGCCGTTCAAGCTCTGCGCTTCGTGCGTCCCGCCTGTGCACCATGGCCCTGACTGGGAAGCCTTTTGCCATTAGTTCCCTTACGACCGGCAATCCCGTTCCGCCCGTCGCACCTGTGACAAGTATCTTCGGATTTTGCATTTCTCTGCCCCCTCCCCGGTAATTGCCAGGCTAAAGCCCGACGAAATAGGTATAGATGATTATTGACCGCTAAACAAGATTACTAGTATCATCTAAATTGTCAAGCAGCAGATTTCGAAAGGATTGCCGTCATGCGTGTCTCGCGCGATGAAATGAATAGAAGCCATGAGCGTATTGTCGATGGCGCGTCGCGACTGTTGCGGGAGCGCGGCGTGGACAGCACGAGCGTGGCCGATGTGATGGAGGCGGCCGGGTTGACACATGGCGGCTTTTACCGGCATTTCGATACCAAGAATGCCCTGGTGGAAGCGGCAATTGCTTCAGCCTTTGCGCAAATGAAGAACCTTATCGAACAGAACCTTCGTGATCGGGAACCGGCCATCGCTCGACAGATGCTTCGCGGCTACTACCTGTCCGAGAATCACCTTGCCCATCCGGCAGGGGCGTGCCCGGTCGCGACGCTCGCGGGCGACGTCGCGCGGGCGGAACCGGGCCTGAAGGCGGCTTTCGGGCGAGGCGTGGAAGAAATGCTTGAAGCCGTGGCGCTTTGTCACACGGGAACGAGGGACGAGCGCAAGACCGCGGCGATTCGTGATTTCGCCATGCTGGTCGGTGCCGCCGTCATTGCGCGGGCCTGCGATCCGGTGATGGCCAATACCGTGCTGGCCGCGTGTCGGACGCCGGCGTAAGCGTCTGCGCGTTGGCTGGTGCGGAGCGGTTCAAGGACTAGCCCGGATGAAGGCAAGCCCCTATCAAGGCCTACGCAGCGGCGGTCCGGCCCATGGTCGATCACTTCGGGGGGCACTACCGGGTGCGCGGCGGACAGACGGCGTCGCTGGAGGGCGAAGCGCCAAAGGGGCGCGTCGTCGTCATTAAATTTGAAACCATGGTTGCCTCAAAGACCTTCGAGGAGTCGGCCGAATATGCCGCCGTGGTTCCTTTGCGCCACAAGGCCGCCACGAGCCGCTTGTTTCTGGTGGAAGGCGCAAACTGATAACGACGCCCGCAGGCAAGGTCTGCGCAGCTAACTGCACAGACCTTGCATCAGTTTATCGGCGTGCAGTCGAGCAGGCGCGCCAGATTCATCTGACCCGTGTGCGTTGAATCCACGCAACGCACCAGTTGCTCGTTGATGTTTTGGGCAACTTGCTGGCTCGTTTCCGCAGGGACGACGCCGGTCCCCGCCACAAGCGCTGTCACCCCTATGGGAATCACGCTTGCTCCGGCCTTGGCAAACACATATTTGACCGCCGCGGCCTTGGCAATTGCGGCGCCTTTGAATGAAGTCGTCAGAGCCATAGAAACCTCCGCTGAATAGGCGCCCGGCAAAGTGGCGCGAAATGGGCTTTTCTTGTGCCCAAGCTGCCCGTCAAATCCCAGAGAATTCAATACCTGGGGTGTCGGCAATCATTTCCGGTTCCCTTGACGATGCGCTGGTGGCGGGTGACCAATGCGAAGGCGCAAGCGCCCTGGATGAGGGGGAGCGAATGCCCGGCCATCTTCCAATTGCGTGCTACTCCATCATTTCCACCGCCACCGGCTGACCGGAATCCATAAGTCTGACTTCAACTATTAATACCGCGCTTGCAAAAAATGCGATCAAGGTGCAATCGATCGCGAAGGTAAATAAATTTACCATTTCAGAAACAAATTTATGGCGTCGCGCGCGCGGTTTGGAAAATCGCAATCCGCGATGACCAGTGCGATTTGGGTTGCCGCGGATAGTTATTGCCATTTGAAATTCCTTGACGGCAAATTTCAGTTATTAATAACTTACTTTCTAGCGCATTTCGTGTCCGCGTCCACCGTCCTGGCAAAAGCAAACCCAATTGGGAGCCTTGGGAGATCGGCCGGACCGCGACATGGATCGGAAAAGGGAACCGCGTAGTTCCGGAACACGCTACCTGCGGAATCGTCTTGCGACACCCCTCAAATGGAGTAAATTTGACCTATTAATTGTTATTGATACTAAGTTTTTCTCAATAAGCCGACGATTTCCACGCCCCATACGACCAGTTGATCTTGGCCCACGGACGTTGACCAGTAACCATCGCGAAAAGAATATGACCAGCGAGATGGAAGGCACGGCGAATGGGCGTTTTACGCGTGAGGATCTGACGCGGCTGAACCATCTGGTCGGACTGGTGTACAGCGGAGCGATGGACCCGTCGCGCTGGACCAAGCAAATTCTGCCCGAGATGGCCGACTTCATTGGCGCGCCGACCTGCATGGTCTTGTCGGATACTCGTTTGCCGCGCAGCGGAGGCTATCTCTTCTCTCACGGAATGTCGCCAGAGCTATTCGACGTTTACGTGAAGAAATTCCGTCGTGATGACGTCTGGATAAAAGCCTTGTTTGAGAAAAGCTTGTTTCTGGCGGGGAATGTGGTTATCGGAGACGAATTGATTTCACGCGCCCGGCTGTGTCAATCGAAATTCTATAGAGACTACCTTTCGCTTGATAAAAACCTGGCGCAAACAATGATGAGCATTTTGTCCGGGACGACGTCGCCCAATGCGGCGGCGACATGCTCCTTTTTTCGCGGATTTCATCAGCCGAATTTCGGCGAAGAGGAGCGTGCTCGTCAGCGCATGCTGTTACCTCATCTGACGCGTTCGCTGGCGTTGATGCAGCACCTGCAGTCTGCTCGCGTGGCAGTTTCCACAGCCTTGGAAGGTCTGGATCGCCTGTCATCGGGTGTCCTGCTTCTGGATGATTCTGGCGCGGTGGCATTTGCCAACCGCATGGCATCGCGCATTCTTGAGGCGGGCAATGGACTGCGCTTGCGCAAACTGCGCCGTGGGTCAGCCATGGGCGAACTGGTCGGCGAGGAGGTTTCCGTATGCCGGGCGATCAACGCTGCCATCAGCGCCGCATTGAAGCGCGATCCGCAGGCAGCAGCTTGTCGCGTCAAATCCGTTAGGGTTCCGGGCACTTCCGGCCCGGCCGGATATACCTTGCAGTTCTCCGCCATCGGTGAACAGAGTGAAAGTCGTGGCGTTTGGGGCGCATTTGCCGCCATTGTCGTCATCGTCGATGGCGGGCGCAAAATCGATGTCGACCCCACCGTGCTGCAAAACGCATTTGGCCTGACGGCTGCCGAGGCGAGAGTGGCCATCGCATTGCTGGAACATTCTTCGGCCAAGGAAGTGGCGGCTTCCTTTGGGGGAAGTCCACTTACCGTGCGAACACAGATCAGATCCATCTATGCCAAGCTTGGGGTGGATACACGAATTCGGTTTGTCACGACGATTTTGGGTGTGGCCTGTTTGCCGATTCATGACGGTTTGATTTCCAGTCCCCATACCAGCGCCGGGCGTACTTGAGTCGCGCAGCGTCGTGCGCGGATTCCATGGTGCCCGCGCGTTGGCAAGCAAAGGAAAACAGTGCCTGTCGGTTCGTGCTCGTGCTCGTGCGCGGCGCGTCCCGGCGCCCGGTACCGGGGCTTACCCCCTGCGGATGTCGCGATAGGGTTGATCCCGACGTCGATGCTTGCCGCTAGCGCGCTAGCGCTTGCTGCGCCGCCGCAAGCCCGTTGGGGTCCCGGCGCCCGGGACTACCGGTCACCATCATGCGGCAGGGCAGCGTGAGCGGGCAACGCAGCGCCGCGTCCACCCAGTTGTCCCTGAACCCTAAGCCAGCCAGGTTCCGGATGCCCCGGAAAGGCGCGACTGTTCGCGGCAGGCGGGCTGATGCAGATTCGCCCGGCCTTGAGCCTGATCAGACCCGGCGCGCGCCGGTCGCGTATGGTGGTTGCGTTTGAACGGTCAGGCTGCACATGCTGGCGGCGGGCGCGCAGTGTTCACGCGAAATTCACAAGTCAATGCATCGGGACGATTCGTCCGCGACCGGCGGATGGTCTGTCAGGTTCCGATCCCTCAAGGAGCAGTTTTGGACCAATCTCAACGTTATGCCGACCTTAGCCTGCGCGAGGCGGACCTGATTCGCAACGGACGGCACGTCCTGGTCGCCTACAAGATGCAGCCCAAGGATGGCACGAGCTATCTCGAGGCCGCTGCACATTTCGCCGCCGAGTCGTCGACGGGGACGAACGTCGAGGTCTCGACGACCGACGATTTCACCCGGGGCGTCGATGCGCTTGTCTACCACATTGATGCGCCGACGGAGGAAATGCGCATCGCCTATCCGCTTGAACTCTTCGATCGCAACCTGATCGACGGCAGGATGATGCTGGTGTCCTTCCTTACCCTGACCATCGGCAACAACCAGGGCATGGGCGACATCCAGAGCGCCAAAATGTACGATTTTTACGTGCCGCCGCGCGTGATTCAGCTGTTCGACGGACCGAGCAAGGATATTAGCGATCTCTGGCGGATACTTGGCCGGCCGGTCAAGGACGGCGGCTACATTTCGGGAACCATCATCAAGCCCAAGCTGGGCCTGCGGCCGGAACCGTTCGCCGAAGCGGCCTACCAGTTCTGGCTGGGTGGCGATTTCATCAAGAACGACGAGCCCCAGGGCAACCAGGTATTCGCCCCGATGGCGCAGACCATCCCGCTGGTCTACGACGCCATGAAGCGCGCCATGGACAAGACGGGCGAGGCCAAACTGTTCTCGGCCAATATCACCGCCGACGATCACTACGAAATGATTGCGCGCGGCGAATTCATCCTGCGCACCTTCGGGCCCGACGCCGACAAAGTGGCCTTTCTGGTGGACGGCTTCGTGGGCGGCCCTGGCGCGATCACGACCGCGCGACGCGGCTTCCCGAACCAATACCTGCACTATCACCGCGCCGGCCATGGAATGATAACGTCGCCCAGCGCCAAGCGCGGCTACACTGCCTACGTACTTGCGAAGATGAGCCGCCTGCAGGGTGCGTCCGGCATCCATGTCGGCACCATGGGGTATGGCAAGATGGAAGGCGAGCAGGAAGACAAGGCAATCGCCTACATCATCGAGCGCGACAGTTTCACGGGTCCGGCCTACCACCAGGACTGGTACGGAATGAAGCCCACGACGCCCATCATCTCCGGCGGCATGAATGCGCTGCGCCTGCCGGGATTCTTTTCCAACCTGGGGCATGGCAATGTGATCAATACGGCGGGCGGGGGCTCCTACGGCCATATCGACTCTCCGGCCGCCGGCGCGCGCTCCCTGCGGCAGGCGTACGATTGCTGGAAGGCCAAGGCCGATCCCATCGAGTGGGCCAAGGAACATCGCGAATTCGCGCGTGCCTTCGTGTCTTTCCCGCTGGACGCAAACAAGCTCTATCCGGGCTGGCGGGACCAACTTTCCCGATTTATCGGCTGAGCGGCGCAGGCCGCGCGCGATTGCGCGCGCGGCCGCAGCCGCGCCTCCAGCCGGAGTTACCACGGCCGGTCTGGGCACCCCATGGTTTTAATGGGCATTCGGCTGGGATCAGGCCGGTAACGGGGCCGGGCGCCTGCGCTACGGCACGGAGAGCGCCTGCGGAGCGATCGTGGGCGGCCAGAGCGCGGCAATGCTGAAGTCGACGCCGACTTGCTTGCGCAAAATGGGCTCGGTGATCGCGAAATGCGCTGCTGCCGCGGTCAGGTGCTTGCGCGGCGGATCGTATGCAGCGCCATTGGCGGCGCCAATCGAGTAGACCACCGGATGACGCGGGTCGAGCAGGCGGTGCACGACCACGGCAAAATCCCCGTTGGCCAGCCGCACGCAGGTCCCCGGCGGGTAAATCCCCATAGATGAGATCAATGCAGCGATCAGGGCCGGTGCTACCGCCTTGCCGTGGCGCGCGTGGATTTCCTTGATGGCATTGGGCGGCAACATGGGCGCGCGGTGCGCGCGGCCGGTGACCATCGCGCAGTAGCGGTCCGCCAGCGAGACGATTTGCGCTTCGGGCAGGATCTTATCGCCCGCCAGTCCCGCGGGATAGCCCGATCCATCCAGGGCCTCATGGTGCTGGGCGATGATCGCCAGCCACAGCGGGTTGCGGACCGAGCGTGCCAGCAGGTAATCGACGCTGGCGCGCGGGTGTTCGCGCAATTGCGCGCGCTGCTCGTCGCTGGGCGCCGCGTCAAGCTGAACCAGATTCTCGTGCAGTTGCACTGCACCGATATTCATGGTCAGCGCGGCGGCGACGGCGGCCAGCAGCCGCGGTTCGTCATGCTTCTGGCGCAGCAGCATCGTGGCGGTGATGATCGCGGCGTTGACGGGATGTCGCACGGCATGCGCAAAGGGCAGCTCCAGCAAGACGGCCGAAAGGCTGGCGTCGCCGTCGACGATGCAGCTTTGGCGGACGATTCCGGCAATGGCCATTATTTCCTGCTCGAGCGCGCAATCCGCGCCGGCAAACACGGACTGAAGGCGCTCGCATGCTGCCGTGAGTTCCGTGAATGCGGAAAATGCGGTGCCGGATCGGTCGGGCCGGTACCCTATCGCGGGTGCGCTGGAGCCCGCCTGGGCGTGGTGGGGCAAGGTTCCATCGGCTTCGGGGTCGTAGTAGCCCAGCTCCTCGAGGCGTTCGGCAAGGTGCTCGGATTCGAGCGCCGTGCCATTGCGCAGCAGCAACTTGCCCGACCTATCGAAAATGTCGTGGCTCAGGCTGCCGCCTAGCTGCAGCAATCCCCGCGGAATCCGTACCAGGTTTCTCATAGTTTTCCGGCATGACGAGGCGCCGTCCGCCGAAATCGGCGGGCGGCGACCGAACCAGCGAGCCCTGCTGCGCACTGGCAGGATTTTGCGGACATCTGTCCTGCCTTGTCGAGCGAAATGCGATGCTTTTCCGTTCATTCCCCGTTGTATCGGGATTGGCTCCGCGCCGACCAGAGGTCGCCACGGGCGCCAACGGCAATTAGTGCAGCCGTGCCAGGAAATAGGCTAGATCGGCGATGTCGGCGTCGGTTACGGGTGCAAGAACCTCGGCCATCGACGCGTCGTAGCCAGGTCGAAGATTGGATTTGTAGGCGCGCAGCGACAGCGCGAGGTAGTCCTCACGCTGCCCGGCCAGGCGGGGAATGTTGTCGTGGCCGTAGAAATCCGGCTGGTGGCAGGCGCCGCAGCGATGCTTCGCGGCGACGGTTCGTGCGCGCTCCACCCGGGCGCGGTCTTCAGGCGGCGCGGACGGAAAAGCCGGGGCCGGCAAGGTGGCCAGGTTGTCCGCGAACTGCTGCAGATCCGCGTCGCTGAGAGCTTTGGTGGCCTCGTACATGACGGGCGACGACCGCAGCTTCTCACGAAAGAGATACAGTTGGATCACCAGGTACGGTGACGGCTGGCCCCCGAGCGAGGGTACGTTCGCAAGCAGGGAATTTCCGCTCGCGCCGTGGCAGCCCAGGCAGACGGCCAGCGTCGGGGTGGCTTCCCGTCCAGCCGCAAGCGAGCCCGCAGCGCACAGCAGCGCCAGCAGCGCCCCGTGCACCGCACGTTTCACTGCGCTGCGCCGCGCCCACCGGCGTAGCTGACCCGGTAGATCGCGCCGTTGTAGTCATCGGATATGAGCATGGAACCGTCCTTGAGAAAGCTCACGTCGACGGGGCGCCCGGCGTAGGTATTGTCTTGCTTCAAGAAGCCGGTAATGAACGGCTCGACCGAACGCACCGAGCCATCGTCCTTGAGCTTGACGACCACAATATCGCCGCCGAATTTCTTGGTTCGGTTCCAGGAACCATGGCGCGCCACGAAAATTGCATTATGGTATTCGGCCGGAAACATGGTTCCCGTGTAGAAACGCATTCCCAGCGCGGCCGCATGCGGGCCCATGAGCGCCACCGGTGGCGTGAACTCGCTGCAGCTGTGGCCCCAGCCAAAATCGGCATCGGCGATGTTGCCCTGGTAACAGTAGGGGGCGCCAAAGTGTTCGCCGACCTTCGTCAGCCGATTCAATTCGTCTTCGGGGATGTCCTCGGAGAGCCAGTCGCGACCGTTATCCGTGAAATAAAGTTCCTTCGTGACCGGGTTCCAGTCGAATCCGACCGTGTTGCGAACGCCGCGGGCGACAACCTCCACGGCGCTGCCATCGAGGTTCATGCGGCGGATCTGGCCGTGCGTTGGCGGAGGCAAGCAGTTGTTGCAGGGCTGGCCGACCGGAACGTAGAGCTTGCCGTCAGGCCCAACCGCGATGAACTTCCAGCCGTGCGCTTCGTCCTTGGGCAGGTCGTCATAGACCAGAGTCGGTGGTGGCGGCGTGTCGAGATTGTCTTCGATCTTTTCGATGCGCGTGATGCGAGACAGTTCGGCGATGTAAAGCGTGCCGTCGTGGCAGGCCACGCCGTTCGGGCGGTGCAGGCCTGACGCGATCACCTTGACCTGGCGCTTGCCGTCCCGGTTTACGATGGCATGCACCTTGCCGATCAGGCGACTGCCGACGAACACGGTTCCCCGTTCGCCGACGCACATCTCGCGGGCGTTGGGAACGCCCGCCATGTAGACCTCGACCGTGAAGCCCTTGGGGGCCTTGAGCAGATTCAGCGGTAGTTTATCTGCCGGTGTCGGCAGGGGAGGTGGTGCGATGGGTGCCAGCATTCGCGCCTCGTCCGTATCGGGCCTGCCGACCAATGCCGGGTTCGGCGGCGGAGTCTGCGCAATAGCGCAAGCCGCGCCGAGCAGCATTGCGGCCAGCACCACCACGCGCGAATACCTTGAAATGCGTATGACCATCTGGATTTCTCCTCAGAATTCGTGCCGCATGGCGGTTCTTTACGGCTGTCCCGGGTGAGCCGTATGGAACCCTACCCGTCGGCATTTCGTGTGGCAAGATGATGCCATCCCCGGTGACGGGAATTGGCAATAATATGGTTCAAGCAATCTGGCAGCATGGCGGTACGGGCCGGTGCTGTGCGGCGCGTCATTGATCCGGCGTCTGCTGCAGATGGGCGCCGCGCAGGATCTTTCAAGGCATCAAAAGGGGAGCGGTGCATGAGCAATGTCATTCCGGATGTCGCGTTGATCGACAACAGCGACGAACGCGCGCCGCTGGTGCTGGTACTGGACTGCTCCGGCAGCATGTCGGAGGAAAACAAGATCGGCCTGCTCAACGACGGCCTGAAGACCCTGGAGGCCGAACTCAAGAAGGACCCGATAGCGGCACGCTGTGGCCGGGTACTGGTGATCTCCTTTGGCGGCGATAACAACGTGGAAGTCATGGGCGATTGGACCGATGCCATGGATTTCAAGCCGCCCACGCTGGTGGCCGGCGGCTTGACGCCGATGGGCGCGGCGATGCGCTGCGCCCTGGACGAAATCGAAGCGCAAAAGGGCCAAATGCGTACCGCTGGCGTGTCCTACAAGCGGCCCATCATCCTGCTCCTGTCCGATGGCGAGCCCACCGATACCTGGCAGCAGGTCGCGGCCGACTGCAAGAGCGCAGAGGCTGCCCACAAGGTCAACATCATGCCCATCGGTATCGGTGGCCAGGCCAACCGTGACATCCTGGGCGCCTTCAGCGCCAAGGGAGCCCTCAACCTGAGCGGCCTGAAGTTCAACGAACTGTTCATCTGGTTGAGCCGCAGCATCCAGGCGGTCTCGCGGGCGGCGACCGGCGGCACCGTGCAGTTGAATCCGGTGGACAGCTGGGCACAGATCCAGACCTGAGCGGCAATTCCAATGAGCTGGAAGGTGTTTCTTGCATCGGCTACCGGCAAGCACCATCTGGACGGCAATACGCCCTGCCAGGATGCGGTGCACTGCGTGCAGCTCGATGCGGGCTTCGTGGGCGTAGTGTGCGACGGAGCGGGTTCCGCCAGCCAGGGTCGGCAGGGTGCCGATTTCTTCGCCGGCGCCGTGTCCGAACGGGTCGCTGCAGCGCTGCGCGCGGGGAATCTGGAGCCGGGCTTGACGGGTGACGGCCAGGAATGCCTGCTCGACATCATCGAGTCCGCGCGCGAAGAACTCGGGCAGATGGCGCAAGTGCAAAATTGCGCACTGCGTGATTTTGCCTGCACCCTGGTGGGATGCGCCAGCAGCCGTGCGGGCGGATTTTTCTTCCACATCGGTGACGGATTTGCCGTGCACCGCAGCGATAGCGGGCAGTCCATCGTATCGCGGCCCGAGAACGGCGAGTTTTCCGACGAGACCTATTTCGTCACCGAAGGGAACTGGCGGGAGCACCTGCGGATCACCCCGCTGCCTGCCGCGCGCAGCGGCGCCCTCATCGGCTTGATGAGCGACGGCACCTCGCCGTTCGCGATCGACCGCGGCCGAACCGGCTTCTACGGGCCGTTCATCGACCCGGTCGTGCACTTCCTGGCCCGCGCTTCCGCGCGGGACGGCAACCAGGCCTTGCACCAAGTGCTGGCCAGCGAGCGAACGTACGGCATTACAGCCGACGACAAGACGCTCTTGCTGGCGCTGGCAACCTGATCCGACTGGGGCGCAACTCTGGCATCCGTGGCGTACACCGCGCAGGCGGGCGGGCTCACCGCCCGCGTCGTATGGCCACACGGCGCGTCCGAACCGGTGCGGCTGCGCGATATCGGCAAGGCCGGCGGTGCCGGGGCGGTTTTCGCGATCGAGAACTGGCCCGGTCACGTGGCCAAGATCTACCACGCCACCATAGGCGCCGCGCAGCTCGGGCAGTACGAACGCAAGCTGCGCTGGATGATCCGCAATCGGCCCGAACTTGCGCGGATTCCGCCCGAGCATGCCGGGGTGGTACAACTTGCCTGGCCCGTTGGCCTCATCATGCAGGATTCGCGCTTCGCCGGTTTCCTGATGGAGAAGGTCGACTTCGACCGCACGCTGGAACTGGACTATCTGCTTACGCGCCGCCAGGCCGCTGCAGAGGGCTTTGAAGCCGATTTCGGCAAACTGGTGACGGTCTGCCACAACCTGGCGGCGCTCGTTCATTGCCTGCACCTGCGCAAGATCGCGGTGGTGGACCTCAAGCCGATCAACCTGAAGGTTTACAAGTCGGCATTGTTCGTGTCCATACTCGACTGCGACGGCTTCCAGATCTACGCGGACGGCTTCGTGTCCGAGGCCCCGCAAGTCACGCCGGAATACCTGGCACCGGAGTTCCACGGCAAGGCCGTGACCGATCCGGAGGCGCAGGACGCGTTTGCACTGGCCACCATCATCTTTCGCCTGCTCAATTTCGGCATTCATCCCTATGCGGGCATCGCTACGGCCCGCACGCCTTACCCGCAGGAACTTGCCGGCCGCATACAGCTCGGCCTTTATCCCTACGGCCGTCGGCCCAGCGCGCTGGTGCGCGCCACGCCGGCCAGCGTGCACGAATGCTTTCCCGATGGCATTCGCGCGCTCTTCGATCGCTCTTTTGCACCGGCGGGCGGCAACCGCACCAGCGCCGGCGAGTGGGCCGAACTGCTGGGCGGCTTTGCCAGCCGCAGCGGTGGACGCATGGCGCACTGTCCCCGCGGACACCTGCAGTTTGCCGGTAAACCCTGCCCCACCTGCGTGCGCGAAGGAATCATCCGTGGACACGTGGAGCGCCAGAAACGCTTCGTGCCGCGCCTCAAGGTAGCGCCGGTACGCGCCGCGGTCTTCATGCGCAGGACCCTGCGCGGCACGCACAGCTCGCCCTTCCAGGCGGCGCTGGCGCAGGCGCAGCTCAATCCCCTGCAGATGGCGCCGATCAACCTGTCCATCCGCAATGTGATCGCCATCGAGATCGCCTGGACGCTGGGCCTGATCATCAGCTACTGGTGGCTCAAATGACGCCGGCCGCGCTGATGGCGGTGCTCGCCATTGCGGCGCTGGTGCTGGCCTGGTACTGGCGGCCGCGCCACCCGGTTGCGCCCGGCGTATGGATCCTGCTGGCAAGCTACGGCGTGCTGGGCGCCGTGGTGCTTTGGTTTGGCCTGCGTGCGCAACCCGGACCGGAATCGATCACCTTGCAGATCTGGAAGCCGACCCTGCTCTACGGCGTACTGGCCGGCGTGCTGATCTATGCGCCCTTGCGCGGCTGGGGTTACCCCGCCAAGGCGGTCATCGGTTCCTATTTCGTTTTCTCCAATCGCGAATGGCACTGGATCAACCTGGCGCTGGCGGTCTTCAGTGCGGCACTGGGCATGCTGAACCTCATCGTGGCGTATGGTTACACGCGGGACGAATGGAACGGATTTCGCTTCAGCTGCATGATGAATCTGCTGGCGCTGCTGCTGCTGCGCATGGCGTTCGTGTGGATGGACCTGCTGGTCCGCGTCGGCATCCACCTTTACGCGCGCGCCCGCACACGGCTCCCGTGATGCCGGCAGGTCCGTCGCTTTATCGCATCAGGAAAAGCGTGCCCAGAAAAATCCTCCCTCGCATGCTTCGTACCGGCTTGGCAGTTGTGCTGCCCGCAGCGGCCTGCGGCAATGCCCTGGGAGCCGATGAAACCGGCCCCAACCAAGGCTCAGCCATGGATCCCGTCGTGGTCACGGCCCGCAACCTGCAGGTGGAGACGCTGATCGACCGCAAGGTCTACAGTGTTGCCGCCGACGTCCAGGCAACGTTTGGCACGGTGAGTGATGTCTTGACCGCCATCCCGTCCGTCGATGTCGATCCCGAAGGCATCGTTTCGCTGCGCGGCGATAGCAGCGTGCTCATCCTGATCGACGGCAAGCCCAGCGCGCAATTCGCAGGCGCTTCGGCCGGTGACAACCTGCAATCGATGTCCGCCGCCGACATTGAGCGTATCGAGGTCATCACCACGCCGCCCGCCCAGTTCAAGGCCGACGGCGCGGCCGGCGTGATCAACATCGTCACGCGCAGCAAGCGACCGGACGGCTGGGCGGGAACCGTCCAAGGCAGCGCGGGCAATGGTGGCCGTGCCGTCGCCGGCGGCCGCGCAAGTTTTTCGGAGGGGCCGCTCACGGCGTCCGTCATGGCAGGATTCCGGCACGACTACCGGTTGCGGCACCTGGCGTCCGACGTACTTGCGCCAGCGCCCGGCGCGACACAGGCGACCGAAAGCCGCAGCGTGCTCGATGAAAGAATGCACCGCGAGGTGCCATCGGCCGGCGCATCGTCCGAATACAAGATCGATGACCGGCGCGCGGTAAGCGCTGCGGCCAGCTGGTCGGAGCGCGGGGGCCTGCGCACTTATATCCAGCAGAACAGCGATGCGGCGCCCGGCGGAGCGCTTGCCGGCTTCTCGCAGCGCTCCAGCGTCGGGCACGATCCCGACATAAGTATTGACGAACGGCTAGGGTATAGCCAGGGGTTCGGCCGCGATGGCGAAAAGCTGGATGTGTCTCTGCACCGGTCGGCCTCCCATCAGCATGAGCGCTACGACTACGTCAATGCCAGCTTCATTCCACCGGCGGCGGCGTCCTTGAGCAACCTCACGCTGCTCGAAGACAATGCCACCACCGAGGTCGGCGTCGACTACACCCTGCCGTTATCCCGATCGCGCTCGCTCAAGCTGGGTTACGCCTACGAGGATGACGGCTACTACTTCGGCAATATCGGCAATACGGTGGATCCGCTGACCTTGGTTGAGACCTCGGACCCGGCGGTGAGCCACGCCTTCGCGTACCGCCAGCGTATCCATGCCGGCTATCTGAACTTTCAGGCAAGCGCCGGCCAGTGGAACTGGCTGGCTGGTGCCCGAGCCGAATTGGTGCGAACCTACGCCCGACAGCTTACCACCCGTGAAGCCGATGACGGCGCCTATTCGCGCTTGTATCCGAGCCTGCATGCCGATCGCGCCCTCTCGGACGTGTCCACGCTGTCGTTGGGTGCCAGCCGCCGTATCAGCCGTCCGGACCCGGGCAACCTCGACCCCTATGTCGACCATGAATACGCGCCTAACCTGCGCGCCGGCAATGCCGGTCTGCGGCCGCAGTACACCGCTTCCTATGAGGCTGGATATGGCTACGAGGGCAAGGGCCTGAGCGCCCAGATCACGGCCTACTACCGCGCCAATCGCGATACGGCGACGGATGTGACCCAATACCTGGGCAACGGGATATCGCTCACCACCAAGGCGAATCTGCCGCGCAACAATTCAACGGGCGTCGAGTTCACCACCGACGGCCACATCGTGCCCGCGCTGGCCTTCAGCCTGAGCGGCAATTTGTTCCATGCGCAGATCGATGCCACCCAGCTCGGCGACCCGGGCCTGCGTTCGACCATTGGCGTCAATGCCAAGCTCAAGTTTGACTACCGCCCAAGCGCCGTCGATTCCACGCAATTGATGGTCACGCGCACCGACCGGCGCCTGACCCCGCAGGGCTATGTCAGCGCCATCGATATCGTGAACCTGGGCTATCGGCGCCAGATGCGTCAGGATCTCGCGGCGATTGCCACCGTCACGGACCTCTTCAATGGGCAGCACTACGACCGCGTCGAAGCCACTCCCACCCTGTCGGGAGACTTCCTGCGCGCCGTTCGGGGGCGACTCTTTTACGTCGGTCTGGTCTACTCCTTCGGTTCGGCGAGAAAAGGCAAGGAGACCAAGCTCGAATTCGATCAGCCGGAATAAGTTCGGGCGGGCGCAGAGCGGTCCAAACGGGGTCGTGGTGCAGTTGCCCAAGCCGCGGTTGCCATCCGTGGCCGCGTGCCCCGACAGCGCGCTTGCAAGGCCCTTCAGTTGGCGGCATCCGCCTGCAGCCCGCACTCCACCGGCTTCGCGCCCAGAACGTCTACCAGCACCATGGGCGACAGCGACACCAGGTAGCCGCGCCGTCCGCCGTTGATGTAGATTGTGGTCAAGTCCAGTATGGACTTTTCGCAATACACCGGCAGCGGCTTGCGCGTCCCGAAGGGCGAGGTTCCGCCCACTAGGTAGCCGCTGTGGCGTTGTGCCGTTTCCGGGGCGCAGGGCGCGACACGCTTGAGGCCGGCCTGCCGTGCGAGGTTCTTGGTCGATACCTGCCGGTCGCCATGCATGAGGACGATGAGGGGACGCTGCGCCTCGTCCTCCATCACCAGCGTCTTGATGACGCTGTGCTCGGCAACTGCCAGGGCGCGGGCGGATTCCGCCGTGCCGCCGCGTTCCACATACGCATACGTATGCTCGCCGAACGCGATCCGGTGCTTGCGCAGCCACTGGGTGGCGGGGGTTTCGGAGACGTGGACAGGCTTGACCATCGGCAATAGGGGTAGGCTGATCCCGCCACGATACCGCGCGATATGGGACCTGCTCAAGAGCCCAGGTGACGTCCGCGCACGGCCGGCTGCTGAACCCGGCCGCTGCAATCGCACGCCCTTATGTGGGTTCGGTCCCTGCGTCCGCGCGCCGCGCGGTCCGGCTCATGCCGATTCCGGAACCGAGAAGTGCGAGACGTGTTGCGACAGGCTGTTGGCCTGCTCCCGCAGCGATTCGGCAGCCGCCGCGGTCTGTTCCACCAGCGCCGCGTTCTGCTGGGTCATCTGGTCCAGTTCCATGATGGAGGCGCCCACCTGGCCCACGCCCGTGCTTTGCTCGCGGGCCTTGGCGGAAATCTTGGCGAGCAGGTCGTTCATCCGTCCGGCATTGGTCACCAGCTGCTCCATGGTCTCGCCGGCGCCTTCGACCACGCGCGTTCCGGTTGCCACCTCATCGACGCTGCCGGTGATGAGGGTCTTGATTTCCTTGGCTGCCAGGGCGCTGCGCTGGGCCAGGTTGCGCACTTCGCTGGCCACGACGGCAAATCCGCGCCCCTGGTCTCCGGCGCGTGCCGCCTCGACCGCGGCGTTGAGCGCCAGTATATTGGTCTGGAAGGCGATGCCGTCGATGGTGGAGATGATCTCGCCGATCTTGCTCGACGACCGGTGGATGCGCTGCATGGTGCTCACCACTTCCGCAATGACCTCTCCGCCCCGGGCAGCCACGGTCGAGTTTCCCTCGGCCAGGGCAGCGGCTTCCTGGGCATGATCGGCGGAGTCCTTGACGGCAGTGGAGACCTGCTGCATGGAGGCGGCGTCGGCGGCCAGGTCGGAGGCGGTCTTTTCCGTCCGGCCCGAAAGGTCCATGGATGCCGAGGCGATCTCGGTGCTGGCCTGCACGATCGAATTGGAGGAATTTCGCACCTGGCCGACGATGACGCGCAGCGAATCCTGCATCTGCGTCAGGCTGATGATGAGGGAGGCGACTTCGTCGCGTCCCCAGGCGCGCGCTTCCGTCGTCAGGTCGCCCTTGGTCATCGCCTCGAGGTGGCGCCGGACCTCATTGAGGCCGCCCTGCATGACGAGGTAGAAGGAATAGAAGA
>Ga0075030_100001825_pt1 | contig 19198 bp, 18 predicted proteins | sample LitLauG_LLR_2012_FD_71393 | JGI IMG/M metagenome (GOLD analysis project Ga0075030, IMG submission 71393) | Freshwater sediment microbial communities from Pennsylvania, USA - Little Laurel Run_MetaG_LLR_2012 | ecosystem: Environmental > Aquatic > Freshwater > Creek > Sediment | place: USA...
CAAAGGATCCGGCGTACAGCACCACGGGTGGGTGGGGCTGAAACGGTTCTTGTTCACGGGGAAAGAAGAACCGTCGGTCAATTCCCTTGCCCATCGTCCCGGCCTCGATTCCGAACCTACTGCGCACCGTTTCAGCCACATACCGGGGGTTGGCGAAGACTGTGTTCGGCTCACGGATGGAGATCGTGGTAATCTCGGCCGTCGACTTCGACTCGTTCATCATCAGTTCCACGTGGGTGACGACGGCGATTTTCAGTCGCAGCTTGCTACGCACCAAGAAGATGTGGTCGAAGGGTCCGAATCTCGGGTAGAAATCAATGTCGAGTCGTGCGACTCGCAGTCTCGTCAAGAAGCGCGCGGTGTTTCGGTGCTGTCTCGTCGCAATGAGCAGCGTGTTTATGCGCGCGGCGAGCCGGGAATCTGGTTCCTCTCCCGAGAATATGGCCACTCGAAAACGCTCAGGGGGGAGCCGGGCTACAACGTTCTTCACCGTTCGATCCTGAACGTTAGTGCTGGCCGCATCGGCATGGGATGGCGTTAAGATCGTGATCGCTCGCTGGGTTTCACTCATCGGTCAGTATTCAGCCGCCTGATCTGCCGCTGCCTGACGAACTCTGCCCGGTACTCCCCCGGCGAACAGCCAGCGGAGCTTCGCTGGATCTATCGTTTGCCACAGTCCTCCCTGCGGTGTCGAGGCGCACTCTTGCTCGAGCAAGCTTGGAATGGCTGCCAATTGTTCGGCTGAGTGCAGGAGCTCGCCAATCCCGAATGCGGAGTACTGTTGTACATATCCGTATCGGGAGCTGGCAATCCAACCCGCGATAAAACACGGAACGCCCCGCATGGTGCACTCGATCACGGTGGTCGATTCGACTGTAATGCCGAACCACGCTTCCTCGAGGAGTCGTTCCGTCAAGGGACCGCCCCGGACCTCAGTGAGCGTCTGCTGCTTCGCCGACAAGACCTGCCTTACGACGGACTCCCGGTCCGGCACGCTCTCAAACGGGTGCAATTTGATGACCAGCCTCCCGCCGTAGTCCGCGGCGAGTGCGGCTAGCGGGGGCAGGAGTTCGCGATAGACTTCCTCAACCCGGCCGCCCAGAGCCTGGTAGGGCTCCGAGAAGAAGACGATTGCAGTTCCCGTTCGAGGTCTTCGCCGGGACGCTGAGACATTCGTAGGGTTCGGACCGCCGATGATGATTCTTTCCTTTGTCATCGCACAAACTCGCGTCAGATAGTCAAGCTCCATCTCGCTTTTCGCGAGGTACATGTCGGACGGCAGATCCTTCAAAAGGAACCGGCCATCGAAAGCGCCGTGATGGAAGTCAATCGTCGGCAAGCCTCGTTTTCGACCTAGCTCTACGGGCAGGCGTGTATACCAATTGCTGTCGTCGCCACAAAGGACCCCCTGTAACGACTCGCGGCGGAACACTTCCAGCCACGCATCCCGAACGGCCAGCCCGTCTGAGAACCACCCTTCAAAGCGCTGCAACCCCCCCACGCGCGATAAAAGTTCGATCTCCGGGCGGCGCTCCAGTTCCGTTCTCAGAGAGACCCAGTTACGGTGAATCTCTGCAAGTTCTGATCTGGACTGAACTCCGCCCCCGTATGCCGCCAGACTCGCCAGCGAGACGTTGGCAGGCCTCACAAACTGCTTTCCACTTCGCCGTGTATAGACCAGGAGAAACTGCAACTCTGGAACACGGTGGGCATACTCAGCCGCCATCCGTGAAACACTGGTGTACGCGCTGGGCAGCAGGATGAGGGGCCCACCTGCTCCCCGCCGCTGCGAACTCAGTCGTGCACGCCAACGGTAGTCGGGGTCGTGCTTGTCCAGGACGATTTCTGCGAGTTGGCCGAACGAGAACCTCCGCAGCAATCGAGAGTAGTGGCCCAGTCGGCCCACCGGAGACCTCTGGTCGCGTCTAGAGTACGCAGCGATCTTGCGCCCCAGGAGGAGTTCGAGAGCATCCATGGTCCAGCCCTGCCGCGTCGCATGGACTTCCGTGACCGCGGAAAGTGTCGGCGCCAACCGTTGGAGGGCGAGGACTGTTTCCAACTCCGCGTGAACTAGCAGCGACGTGAGTTCCCACCAGTCCAGCCCTTCCCGATCAAGCAGATGGCCCCGTCCCGAGCGGAGAATCTGGCCGACCGCACGGGGATCCTCGATGCATCGCCGAAACGACTCCAGACGAACTACGGGAGAACCGAGCTCAAGCTCCCAGATACGCGCGTCCGACTCGGACGAATTGCCCAGATCGACGACCAAGTCCCATCGCTGTTCGGTCCAGGGACCTCGACGAGGAGAATCTTCGGGATGGAGCAAAAGTGCTTTCACTAGATGGGTCCGCGGCAGGTTTACGAGCCGACGGGTGCTTCTGCGGCCGGACTGACCGCAGAGGGCAGAATCCGCAAACCTTGCCAGAAGAGAACCCTCCTTCGAATCATCGAGTAACGCCGCTGAAAACCGGCCTTTTCGATCCCCCGCACAGAAGGAGTGTTTTGTGCTGCACCAAAAATCCACGGCACCTTGCCCGCACTGCATAGATGCTGTGCAACCCAACTGATCGCCAAGCCGTAGTAGCCATGGCCACGCGCAGACCGTGGTGTCCAGCAATCGAAGATCATGACGGCGTTCATCCTAGGTGCCGCCAGCCGAACTTTGAGTTCATTTATGTAAAATCCCTCAAAATCACTCACCCAGCAATAGTGCACCGGTACGAGATCGGCATTTACAAGCGTGAATCCTGAACCGCCCTCCCGATACAACCTCTGGGTCGCGCGCAACAAGTAGCTCATGGTTTCGGTGTCGCTTACGTGACTGATGGCACTTTCAGCAAGTGTTGCCAGATCGAGTGACTTGACTTCCATACCTGCCAAATTCTGGCGAGCAGAGACATTCCCCACCCATTCGTAGAAAAACACCTCGTCACGCCGGGAAATCCTGCTTCGCAATCGCTTCGCCCCTCGACCAAGTAAGCCGTTAGGGCCAGCGGCCTGAAAACACGCACGCGCGGAATCCAGCCGGCGTATGCCGCTCCGAATTGCGGACTCAACCTTCGGCAACGCCTTGATTGCTCTGGCCGTCCAGTAGCGAGCAATCAACCGCCGGTGGCGACTGGAAGACCGATTGAGGCTGAAGTCCAGCGTTCGACGGGTTCCGTTCGAGAAACGCTCTTTGTAGCCCTCTGCGCCAACACCTAAATCGACCACGTTGAGGTCACTTGCATCGCACGCTTCCCCCACAATCTTTGAAAGCAGGCAGAATCCTGGCGAATGCGTTTCCCTTTGACTCTCGAAGGTTGGCTGGTACCAGAACCAACTCCCGCTAAACCGGAAGCCGTAGTTCCAAGCAACCACATGCTCCCCTGCGTTCAAGCAGCTCAGAAAAAGCCACCCTGCGTCCGAAAGCAATCGGGCCAGTTCTGCCAAGAAGTGACGGCGTTCAGGCCATGTCAGGTTGCTGATTCGCTGGGTAACAAGAAATCTTGCCACGTGGGCACGTATAAAATTGGGCAGGTTGGCCTCGAGCTCTCCCCGGGATTGCAGGTGCGTCACGGTAATCGGTCCTTCACGTTCCAATCCCCGCAAGTTGCGGAGCAGCATCCTCTTGCCCAGCACAGTCTCTTTCAATCGCCGTCGCGGCTCCCCCGAACCCAAAATAACCTGTGCGCTCACCTGCGCGGAGCGAGAGAAAATGCGGTAACCCTGAACTGGGGCTGCGTCCCGAAGGGCAGCGACCGTAGGAGAATCCTCCGGAATACTTGCCATGGCCAAACTTTCCCCGCCGATCTTACGAAGTTCAACCAGGACCGCATCAATCAATTGTCGCCGGTAGTCTGGATGACAGAAAAACTCACAATAGTCGGAAGTCGCGGCCGCCAGAAAGTTGATGTTTTGTTCCGTGACATCCGCTGCCAGAGAAGCCACGCCTCGCAGTTCATCTCCCTCGTACCCCAGAAACAAGAGAGGCTTCAGCGATGCCCGGTAGGCAGACTGCAGCGCAAATGCCCACTCCCAGGTGTAGAACACCTGCGGCCGCTCCATCTGGAAGACAATCTTGTTCCATTGGTACCGAAGCGCCGGATCTTCCGGGATCTCCCGGTGAAGAACTATGCGCAAGTTTCTCTCCCCCGCAGATCGCCTTTGGTGAAAACGTAGTAGTACCAGCCCGTCACATAGCGCCGGCTGGTGCAAGGATAGTCGTCGCCCAAAACGCGCTGCAGCCGGAAACCGAATCCACACACTTCCCGCTCGACGCGTTCGGGAGTTGCGCAATGTGTCCACAAACCGCCATGTGCAGAGTCGAAAACATATCCCTCTCCCGTCCAGAATGCTCGCGTAGGAACACGCCGGGCTGCCCGAACAAAAGATGACGCCGACGCTTGCGCAAATGCGACAACCGCTCGCAGCAGGGTCAACAGTCTAAGGAGCGGACGACAGACAACTGGAAGGCTGCCCGTGACGTTTCGTGCCAGCTCCTCCAATCGTTGCCGGTTCCACGATGGTGGCACGAGAATCGCCTTCGGATTGTGGGAGGAGAAAATCAGCACTCCATTAGGGGTAAGAACGCGTTTGATTTCCCGCAGACAGCAGAACCGAGATTCATCCGGTATGACGTAGTCGATGCCATTGAATGCCATGATGACGGCTTCAAAGCTTTCATCGGAGAACAACGACAAGTCGGCGGCGTTGGCGGTCTCAAACTCAAGATTAGGAAATTTTCGCCGACAGCCCGCGATCATCTCCTCCGCGTAATCCACTCCAACATAGCGTCGGGCGATCGACGAAAGGTAGGGAGTCGTGCGTCCTCCCCCCACACCCAGGTCAAGCACGCGCATTCCGTCTTGGAGAAACGCATAGAACAAAACTGCTTCGCAGGAGGTCAGGTAATCCAGGGACGCGTAATGCCTTACGACCTCCGCCATGTTATAGACGGATAGGTTCGGATCTGTAGTCGCGTTAATCACGCTGAGATCCCCAAGCTGACCATCATAGCGAGGTCCTGCTCAGCCTTCGCACGCCCTCGAAGCAACTGGTGAAATCCCGACACGTGCGCCTCGAATTCCGCTGGACCCATTTCGGCGCTGACATGGACGCGCGGAATCGCGAAGTGAGGCAACCGAGCTCCAAATCCCCCACCGAAATTCCGGAAAGCGCACTGAAACCCAGCGAGCTCCGCTAACTGAATGTCCCGGGAGGTGAACGAAGATGGATCGCCAAACGGATATGCAAAGGCCCAGACCCGTTTGCCTAGCAGGTTCTCCAAAGTGCGGCGACTCTCCTGCATTTCCATTAACGCCGATTCGACCCTCTGCTGCGAAAGCAGCGGATGGCTCATGGTGTGAGCGCCAATACACATTCCGGATGCTGCCAGTTGCTTGAGTTGAGTGCGGGTCAGCAGGAAGAAGCGCCGTCGACCGCCATCATCGCTTGTTCTAGCATCCTCCCCGACTTCCGCCAACCTGCACTGGACACGCGCATTTTGAACGAAACTGTCTCGTTCCCGCGGCTCGCGTTGCGACAACTTCCGTACGAGTTCCCACCAGAGTGACCGCCTCTGTGGCAGAGCCCCCAAGTCTGTCTGTATCCCGAGGCTCTCGAAAGACACCGGCCCGGAGCGCGCCGACACAAGCGAGAGGTAGAGTTCTTCATACCAGAGCATACGTGGGACTTCCCCCGCGGACATACCGGTTATGAAGAAGAGGCACGGCAAGCCCTCTTCGCGCAGGATGGGCAACATATCGGTAAGGGTATTCAACAACCCATCGTCACAAGTAAGCAGGACAGACCGCGGCGGCAGTTCCGCGCCTTGTTTGAGCCACGCTAGGACATCCTCCGGAGGCACGACCCGATAGTGCGTTCTCAGCCAGCGCAACTGCTGCCGGAAGGACTTGGCGCTTACCAGGTTTCCATCCAAGAAAGAGTCCGAAGATTGATATCCCTCGGGCAAAACGCCGTGGTAGGTAAGCACGCTGAGTCCCCCACGCCCCGCGACATGGTGAAGAAACCCGCTGCCGGACAGAAGCGGATACACCATGTGCTTGAGCAAGGGACTGATCAATCTCATGAATTGGAAGCGAGATTCCAGCTCCGGAAAGTGCCCCGTTTGATCTCGCGCATGACAGCTCGCTAGAAACTACGCGGACCAAAGGTGACGACTCGTCCAAGCGTTCTCTTCGTAACAGCCGGGCCAGGTATCCAGCAGAGTGCCTGCGTTGGACCTTAGGTGGCGCTTGTGCCCCCGCAAACGGGGAGTGTTCAACGGAGAAACCCTGCTGCCGAACGCTGACATCTCGAATCCTGCGCAGTCTATCAAAGACGGCGTCGCAACATCTCCTGTTTGACCCGAGCCACGCTACGCTGGCAAGATCCCGCTTCAGGGCTGGAGAGCAACCCTCCACGACCGTCTGCGATTCCGATGATGCGCGTGGGCTCTAAAATCGCGTCAACCACGACTGAACCTCGTTTGCCAATTGCCCCACCGGCCACCACACTGATGCCATCCATCTCACCTGAGCCCAAAACGGACTGTAGCAAATCGAGAGTTTCCAGGTGAACCGCAATCTGGCCGGAAAGTCCCGCGCGCATGTCCAGCCGGTAAACATTTAAGCCGCGACTGATGGCCTCCTCCACCGCTCCGGGGGTAAGAGAGCCCACTCCAGCGTCAAGCAAAATGCCATCGGGCGATAGGTGGTCAACCAGCTCGCGCTGAACGGTTGCGCACCGCACTGAGCCACCCACGAGCATCCTTACCTGGCGTCCCTGCTGCAACCTTTCCACGACCCGCTCCGCGATCCGGCCATCGAACTTGGCCCACTGAGAGATCAGCGCCTCGGCATCCCCCAAGGTCGACTCATCCTCGTCCCACAGATGCACACTCGCGCCGCGTTCGATGAGACGCAAAGAGAGCTTGAGGGCGAACGAGGACATGCCGCACACGGCGACGCTGTTTCCAGCAAGATCGGGGACGAGTTGCGCGATGATCGCTTCGGCGGCGTCTAGGTGGGCATCGCCATCGCGATAACTGAGTATTTGACTCTTTTTCACAACTCCGACAACAGTCTTATAACCGTCCCTGTAAAAAGCGCTGCGCTGTTCACCATCCATGAGAATGAACTCCACGACTCCGTCCACGGCGGCCGCGACTTCAGCAGCTTGGCTGGTGGAACCGACCTCAGCATTGCCAACCACGTACATGGAATTCCCTCGAATAAATGGGAACCGCGTTGTGGAGTCGGTACCTGGAGCAAACGCGATTGTGAATATCGAGCGCCGTCCAGTCTTCCTGGCAATCGTGCTAATCTCGTCCGCCATCCGGCGCGCATATTCGGAGGCACTGGCCGGCTCCGGTCGATGTGAGGGTAGTTCGAGGTTATACCGGTAAAGAGAACGGGATGCGAGATGCAGCCTCCCCTCCTTCCGGAGCTCCTTGGCAACCGATCGAGCCAACTCTTCCGTTACATTCACCTTGTCGACCTGGCTCACGCGGATGATCAGCTCACGCGGATCTACTCCTTCCTCCCGCGAAACTTGGTCGATGAACTTCGTGAAACTGGAATGAAACTGGGCGTAGCCCGACGTCACCTCTATAGCATCCACGCCGCGGCCTTGGGCCAGCGGCCCGATCAGTCGCTCCCCGAGATCCATAGTCTTATAGAGATCGATGCCGAGCTGATGGCCGAGCTTCATCAGCAAAATGACCAAAACCTCAGTTTGGGCATTCCCCGAGCTCCTCCCCAGACCACGCAGGGTGCAGTCGAGCACACTTGCCCCGGCATGGAGCGCAGCCAGAGTATTCGCCACCGCGAGTTGCAAATTATTGTGGCCATGGAAGCCGACACGCGCTCCCACGTTCTCCTTTACTTGATGGACGTACTCTGTGACTTCGTCGGGAACCATGCCGCCTGCCGAGTCCACAACGCTGATAACGTCGGTGCCCCAATGATCGAGCGTTTTCGCCCGCCGTAGTACTTCCTGGATGGGCAGAGCGTAGCTCTTCATCAGGTTGCACGAGACTACCATGCCCAGATCTTTGGCTTGTTTGACGAATTCTTCTGCCTGCTCGGTTTCCGTCACGTTCGTACCGATGCGGACAAATCCGGCACCGTATTTCGCGGCAAGCTTCAAATGCTGATGGTTGGCAATGCCCGGGATGAAAAACACGCCAAATTTGGCAACTTTCAAAACCGAGGCGGCCGCTTCCAGGTACTCTTCATCGCTGGCGGCCGCAATCCCGATCTGCGGCGTCGAGGCACCCATGCCCAGACCGTGGCCGATCTCAATCCAGCGGAACCCAGCGTCCTCCAAACCAGCTGCAATCACCGCGGTGTCTTCTGCCGTGAACTGATAACCAACCGGATAGCTCGCGTCCCGTAGCGTGCATTCGAGAATGTCAGGGTTCGTCACGAGTCATCTCCTGAACAGAGGGAGTTTGACCATGCTCGCCGACGTCCAGCGCGCAGAGAATATCTACCAATATTTCGCACGTCCGGCTTATCGAACCAGTTTCCACGCTAGGATCCACCCACAGGTTGACGATGTGCTTTCCTAGAAAATCGGCGTTGGGAAATAGATCCTGGGGTTGCATCTTTCCTGAAGCATACCATCGATATAACGGAGGGTACCAGTTGCTGACGTCTACACTTGCAGCACGCAATTGCGCAGTGAGCGCCGTTTGCACGTTGTCACTCAGTAGGAAACTGAACCGCCACGGGACTCCAGCATGACGATATGTCGGTTTGCGAATCAATCGGTGCGAGAGCAGCCGGTCGTATTCGCGTGCGTTTCGCCGCCTCTTTTCCACGATCGCGGGTAGGAGGTCGAGACTCGCCGCGATTTTGTCAACAGTTTCTAACGATATCCGGAACAAGTACATGTCGCGATAAATTGAGGGCAGCGGCAAATACAAGTCATTGAGCTGCTCATCCATTTCGCAGAGGTTCCGTATCGCATAGTAAACAGTGCGGTAATCGGCAAATCTGCGACTAACTGCCGGCGGGCACTCGGGGACTTCAACCAGAGCTCGCCGGATGGTAGCGGCGAGAAAATCGTCGTCGCACAGCACAGCGCCGCCCAAGCCGACGTCAAGGATCTTGGTATGACCGAAGCTGATGATGGAGAAATCGCCGAAGTTCCCTACAGGTTTCCCGTGGTACCCGGCCCCCAACGCTTGCGCAGCGTCCTCGATAACATACAGTCGTCGTTTGCGCGCAATCGCCTGAATCGTGTCCATCTCTGCTGGATACCCATAGAGATGAACGGGCATGATGGCCACAATGTCGTCGTGCATCGCCAGCACACGCTGCAGCGACGCGATGTCCAGAGTGTAGTCGTCGAGGTTGATATCGCAGAACACCGGCTCCAGACCGGCATACAGAACCGCGTTCGCTGGACTGGGGCACACGACCGCAGGGAGCACCACCTTGCCGCGGCTCGCCGGCAGTGCCCGTAACGCCAGGTAGATCGCGGTTGCACCTCGACCCACCAGGCAACAATGCTTACGACCCAGAGACCCTGCAATCCTTTGCTCGAGTTCAGCCAGCTTGTTGGCCGACATCAATTTGACCTTCCCGGAACCAACGCTCGGATTCTGCAATGGTTACGAACCGGCTCGAGCGGCTCTGCCGTTCGCATTCCTCGAGAATAAACTCCAGATTGCGGTGGAATTCGTCGATATCGTGAGAAATCAATCCATGCCCGCCATTCATGGAAGGAAGCACGCCGGAAGGATGGGTGACCGTTACGACCAGTGAGGCTTTCGACAAGAAGTTCTCGACGCCTTCGCGCACGGCTCCGTGATGAAACGACAGATCTAGATATCGTTGCAAGGGCGCGGAGTCGTACGCTGCCTTCACTGGAACCATGGACATGGGAATCTCAAGCAGTTCCATCGCCGGAGTGCCGGGGCGGCGGTAGTCGGCCAAGGACGGATGGTAAGGGTGCTGCGGAGTCCCCTCCCAGTCAATCTGACGGTCGGCATCGCGGCGAACGCGCCCAGGCATCGCGGTTGCATCGCATCGCAACCCCAACCGCGACATCGTCCGCAAAACCTCATTGGATCCGAATGCGTCCCCGATTCGGCAGGAGCTGGGCCGGAGACCGCGCTTGCCTAGCGCAGCCCAGGTATCTTCCAAACTTGCCCGGAGCCGCGTCGGGTCGAGCTCCTGCACCCACGCTTCACCTTCGCGCCGGTACAAATGAGGATGCCAAGCCAGCTCATCACCACGCTTCCGGCAGAAACTCCACAGATCTGAGTACCGATCTAACAGGTATCCACAGTCGCCGTACAAGGCCGCCAGGTGCGGATCGACTCGGACAAACCAGGTGAAGCTCGGCGCCCTGCCGAACGAGTCGTGGCAGTTGGCAGTTGCTTCTACAAGCGCCGCGATACCGCTTTCAACCCCCTCCCAAGTCGGCAGCGGACCTTCACCGCTGTTCACGGTCCGGTCGAACTGATCACTGTCGCAATCGATAGTCAGGGCAATTGGCAGCCCGCTCCCGTCCGAGTCGAATAGTTTGGGGCTAAGTGGCAACATTCCAGCTTTGAAAGTCGGGATAGAGGTAGACCGCAAATTCAAAGAGCGGGTAGTCATGCCGGAGCAGCACCCGTTTCGTCAGTGTCTTGCAAAAGCGCAACACTTCTTCCGGCGGATAGTAGTAAAGGTGGTCCTCGCGGTAATCCACGTAGCTGGACAGGAAATCGCAGACGACTCCCTTGCGCGCATTGCCCAAACACTGACGCAGCACATCCTTCACCATCTCGAAGTTTTCCTCATGCTGAAGCCGGTAATTAAAGGCCTGGGACGAGATGATGTAATCGAACGGACGGGGAATCCCCTCGCGTTGGATGTCGCGAACTTCAAATTCAACCTCCGGAAACCGTTCCGCAGCACGCGCGACCAATTCCGGTGAGATATCGTAACCGGTGTACGTCGTATGAATACTGCGCGATCCCAGATACTCGTAGAAATCTCCGAGGCCGCAACCCAGATCCAAAACCGAAGCCCCATCCAGATCCCCAACCTCGGCCAGAACGCCATAGCGAATTAATCGCCTCTCCGGCGCGCCCGATGCCAACGCACGAATGGTTGGCCCGAAACGCTCCAATCTCTCACGATATCGCAGGTTCGAAGCCAGTTTGTCTTCGAGGTTCACGGAGTTGGTATCACTCCCGTCGATTGTGTCACTGGCTCAGTACGGATGCAAATGCTCTGTTCGGCCTGGCGGGTGATGGCCAGAGCATCCGCGCGGGTTCCGGCCATCGCGATGATGTGTCCCACCCGATCGGAGCCTGAGGTGAGCGGGCGAACGACATCCCCGGGCTTGACGTAGATCTCGAGGTCGAATATCCCGGGAAGGTGGCGAGCGATCTCCACGCCGCTCACCGAGGTCACAACTCCGGATTCGGCTTCCGGGAAGCGCAGAATGGCGGCACGGCTCTGTGTAACCGTAAAGTCCGGCTCTTTGCCAACTGAGAGTTTGATGAGTTGTTCCAGGGTGTCCACGCCGGTCACCCAAGGGACCATATCGGTAAAAACTCGGAAACCCGCGCCTCGAGCTGCCAGTTCCACCACCTTCACATCGCTATCAGTGACCATCAGTTCCATGTGCACGGTGGCCGCATCGATTCCGGTTGCTCGAATCGCCATGCGGGCCACCTCGCACGCCCGCTCCTGGATGGTTCGTGGTTGGTTGGAGGGAAACAAAACAGTTGTGTCCAAGAGGTAAGGGGGGTGCGTCCGTATCTTGTCCGACAAACTCAAGATAAAAACTTCGCCCCGATAAACGAAAGCTTCGCAACTTATCTCGACTCCCGGCATGAACTCTTCCACCATCACCGCGCCACTCCGCGACTGCTCGAGGGCCCTGTGATAGGCGGGAGCAACGTCCTCCAGGTGTTGCGCCAGCGACACTCCACGCGAGCCAGCGTTATCCGGCGGCTTCAGCACAACGGGCCACCCTAGTTTGCTGGCTGTTTCCTCGGCTTCGACCAACGAACCGCATTTTCGCCAACTCGCTGACGGGACGCCAAACTGGTCAAAGCATTCCCGCATCCGGGACTTATCGACGGCAACCTGGGCGGCCGCCAAACTCACACCTGGGAGGTGCAGCGCCGCCGATACCGCCGCGACCGTCGGGATGGCAGCGTCTGCAGCGACGGTGAGGACGCCGACAACCGCATGCTGGCGCGCGATTCGAATGCATCCCTCAATGTCCTTCAAGTCCAGGTGATAGCCGTAATCCGCCACTTTTAGACCGGGCGCATCGGGGTTGGCATCGTTCGCCAGAACTCTGTATCCCACCTCCTGCGCTTTGCGGATCCCTGGAACTTGGAAGGGCCCCGCACCAACAATCATCAGAGTGTCATTCAATCGTTCAGCTCCGATCGAACTTGCCCTTAGGTAGCCAGTTCCAGAACAATCGCAGCCAGGCGCTGTCGACCACGACCGTCCACCAGCTTTCTGCCTGCGTTTGACATGGCTTCACGCATCGGTTGATCGTCGAGTAAGCTCAGAATGCTCTGCCATATGGCCTCGCCTTCGTGTTCCCCGCCCAGGCCAAGGGACACCGCCGAACCGCTGGCTTCAAATAGTTTCGAGAAGCGCGCTTCGGACGTGGTCTGCGCAATGACCAGCACCGGAGTGCCTAGCGCCGCCGCCTCCAGAAGAGTCGTGCCCCCACCCGTGAGAGCGAGATCGCAGGCGTGCATGAGTGCTTCGATATCCCGCGGATCGCGGTGAAACAAGACTGGAAAGGAGAGTTCTGCCGCCACCTCTTCGAGCAGGCCAGGATTCACGAAGTTGCACCCGACTGTCACGTCGACAGACAGATCGCGCTTCCCGGCGTGTTTCATCGCTTGCAGCACGCGAAGAGTATTGCCGCGTGGATCAGCCCCCCCGAAGCTCACCAGAACGCGGCGAGCGCGCTCGGCAATGTGTTTCTCGCTGTGTATGTACGCGTCGAATTCAGACCGAATGATGGCGTAGTCCAAGCCTTCGAGATAGCGTACGCTTCCGGAGACGGGCCGGCCGAATCGGGAATGGTTCAGCAGGTTAACGATGGCGTGCAGGTCATCGTTTTCCATCTCAAAGCAGTCCAGCGCAATGAGAAGGGCGTCGGATCCGCTTCGCAAAGGACGAGAGAAGGGTTCGATCTCGGTCTCTTGGTCGAAAACGACGACGCGGTACCCTCGCTGTGCCACCATGCGCGCAAATTCTTCGGGCTTCTCGGGCGCAATTTCTACCGCAAGGCCGGCGGCCCGAATGTTCGCGACGCTGACAGCGTCGTCGTTGACCAGAAACATGATTTCGGAAGCTTGTCGTCGGCAGATTTCTCGTGCCAGCCCCACGGAACGTGTAACCCTTCCCATTCCGAAGCTGCGCCCTCCCTCGACTTTGAACAACAGTTTCAATGAGCGCGCACTCAGATCTTTTCCCAGGTGATCGGTTCGTTGCGACCGATCGCATGCTGTGTGCGGCGGCCTACCACCATCTCCAGGAGCGACGGCGCCAGCCCAACACCCGGCCGGAGTATCGACACCATCTCCCTTGTGATGACGGTCCCGGCGGGAATGTCAACGCTGGCAAACAGGCTGCGCCGCCCGCGGGCGAGGTGCTCGATCTCGTCCGCTGCAGCCTGCTTAATGGGTGAGCCGATCGCAGCTTCAGCTTGCCTGATCCCCGCCACCATGGCTTTCAGTTCATCCGGTTCGAGGGCAAACGAATGGTCAGCTCCTGGCAGTTGGCGATTGAGGGTAAAGTGCTTCTCAAAAATGCAAGCGCCCCGAGCCACCGCAGCGATCGGAACACTAATCCCGGGAGTGTGGTCGGAGTAGCCGATAGGAACCTGAAAGGCCTGAGCCATGGTATCCATGGCGGCCAGGTTCACGCTCTCGTATTTCGAAGGGTAGTTGATGGCGCAATGCAGCAAGGCGATTTCTTCCAGACCGACGCCGCGAATCGCGTTCACCGCCTGTTCGATGTCCCCCAGGTTCGCCATTCCTGTAGAAAGGATGACCGGTTTTTTTTTCTTCGCAACATGACGCAGCAAGGGAAGGTGCAACAGTTCGAACGAAGCAATTTTGAACGCCGGTACGCCCAGCTCATCGAGTTCGTCAACTGCCTCCTCATCGAAAGGCGTCGAGAGGAAAATGATGCCGCGCTCCCTGGAGTGAACGCTCAGCTCTGCCTGCCATTCGCGCGGAAGTTGCATCTTTTCGTACAACTCGTACAGACTATTCGCGCCGCCGAAGTGAATTCGTGCGATGGGATGTGTTGTGCTGGCGGCGATCTTGGGGGCCACGAAGCTCTGAAACTTTACCGCGTCGGCGCGGGCATCGGCGGCAAGATCCACCAACTTGTGCGCCTGGGAGAGTTTTTGGTCGTGGTTCGAGCCTGCTTCTGCAATGATGAAACAAGGCTGGTCTGGTCCAACGACGCGCTCCCCAATGCGAATCTGACGCATGCTAGTTAACCGCGCGAAACACGGGCTGGACGGGCCGGCCTTCGATTTTTTCTTCGATGTTGCCCTGTCTGATCGCCTTGCTCAGAACCTCGAAGGCTTTCTGGTACGCGGCGAGGACGAAATCGATATCTTCGGGAGTATGGCTGTAGCTGAGACAATGAGCACCGGTGAACAGTACGCCACGTTTGATCGCTTCTTGCTGGAATAGGCTCTTGACGATTAGCGCTGGAACAGTCCCCACATCGCTGAAGCTGACGAACGTGCGCGGCGGCAGGCCAAGACATTGCACGTGCTTCTGTAGACCGTAGTCGCTAGCCAGCCGATTGAAGCTGTTCTGCAAGCGGCGGCCCATTTCCCAGAGGTGAGCGATAACGTTCTTCTCTCGCATTTCGTTGATCGTGGCTTGAGCGGCCGCCAGCGACAAGCACTCCCCGCCGAAAGTGAAAGAATAGAATACCTCTTCGGCGAGCACCTGCATGATCTCGGCCCGCCCGGCCAGCACGGAAATGGGCATGCCGTTGGCAATGGCTTTGCCAAAGCATGCTAGATCGGGATCCACGCCGAGGTACTGGTGAATGCCGCCCAGATGAAAACGGAACCCAGTGGCCACCTCGTCGTAAATCAACACCGCGCCGTTCTCGTGGGCCAGCGCCTTGACCTTCTCTAGGAACCCGTCTTCTGGCAGCGTAACACCGAACGGTTCCATGATGACGGCCGCAACCTCGCCGGGATTGGCGGCAAAAATCTCTTTCAGCGAGTCGATACGGTTGTATGTGAAGGCGAACTGCTGCTCGATGGCCCAGTGCGGCACGCCCTTATTTCTGCTGGTACAGCCGATGTACCAGTCGTGCCACCCGTGGTAGCCGCAATGCGCCACCTTCTCACGGCCTGTGTAGGCGCGGGCTACCCGAACGGCGCCGGTGGTCGCGTCGGAACCGTTCTTTCCGAAACGCACCATTTGCGCACAGGGGACAAGACTGCGAACGGTTTCACTGACCTCCACTTCAATCGGGTGCATCAGCGAGAACGACGTGCCAGACTGCATCTGCTGCAAAATTGCCTCGCTCACCGCGGGATAGTTATGGCCGAGAATGATTGCGCCCAGCGCCATCGGCAAATCTATGTACTCGTTGCCATCCACATCCCAGACATGGCTACCTTGTGCGCGCTGTAGGTACTTGGGTGCGACCCCTTCCACAAACTGTGTTGGGCCCTTGCTCAAGGTCTGTGTACCGGCGGGAATCAGCCCCTTGGCGCGGGCCCAGTACTCTTCCGAACGCCGCAGCGAACGAACCTTCACCATTTCCAACTTTCCGCTTTCCTCACTGAGGGACTTCAGAAAGCCCTCGTTACGGACGATGTGCTCGTTGATGGCTGCAAGCTCCGGTTCTTTTTGGAATAAGTCCAGTATTTCTCGCACGCCGAAGTTGTAGCCGAAGCGGGGAAACAGTTGCTCGTAGATGTGTCTCACCAGAGAGAAATCACTTTCATGATCGACGGTCCAACGCAAGTGGGCGAGGTCGCGTTCATATTCCGTCCGCGCAGTGCGGAAACGCCCACTGAGGAAGATGTAGGGCGTCACATGTTCACGCTCGCTTTTCTTGACCGCTTCATGCCAGGCGCGCTCGAGCGCGGCGAAGGACATCACCTCCGTATCGAGGCCCTCGGGGAATGTTGGCCCGGTCCCGAGATAGTCTAGCTCGTCACGCCGGGCCAGGAAGGCTCCCACCATTTGGTCCACCACGGCCGGATCAATCAGGGGGCAATCGCCGGTGATACGAACCACGACATCAGCGTGCTCCTGCTTTGCCGCTTTGTAAATGCGATCGAGAACATCATCCTCGCTGCCGGCGAAACTATTAAGACCAAGGCGGTTGGCGATCTGCAGGATCTCAGCATCACCCGGCAGGGACGACGTCGCTATCAGAATGCCGTCGAGCCGCTGGCAGAGCTGCAGGCGCCCGATCTGGTGCTCTAGCATGGGACGCCCGAGGATGGGAAGCAGGACTTTCCCTGGTAGGCGCGACGATCCCGTGCGCGCCTGAACTACTGCGAGTACGCGCAGCGTTCTACGCCCCGGACTTGTTTCTCCCCCGTGCTCATCGATTTCTTGATCCTCAGTGCCCACCGGGTGACGCATATCGCCTCCTCGATTTCAAGGGTTGTTGGCTTCTGCTGTCGCACGCACTCCAGCAAGTGCGCCATCTCATCCAGATACATCTGGTTGATATTGTAGCCGTGCGGTGCCTCGATCGTCGTCCACTGTCCAATAGCGGCTGAGTACCAGCGCAGGTCCTGGTTGATGTCCCAAACAATGGTCCCCTGTTCGCCGATTACCTTGCAAGAGCGGGAGTACGCTCGCTGAATGTAGTCAATATGGATCATCGCCGACGCGCCGCTTTCGAACTTCATCAGGATGTCCGCCACATCCTCGACGTCGATGTCGAGCGTGCTTCGTTTGCCACCGTAAGCAAAGACCTCGCTGATTTCTCCGAACAGCCAGCGGGCATAGTCAATTTCGTGGATCCCGTCCAGCACAACGCCACCACCCATCTCGTTGCTCGCGCTGTAGCGATTGCGGTAGTCCAGTTCGGGATGCCAATCGGGCATATACTGTCCGGCATCCAGGATGGCGCTGATCACGTTGCCGACCACACCTTGCGCTAGCAAGCGCTTGATCGAAGCGGGCCCATGGTGAAACCGCATGTTGCAGCCGACCAATGTAATCAAGCGCCGCCGCCGGACCTCTCCTGCTAGAAGGTCAAGCCCCTCCATGTGGTTCGCCAGCGGCTTCTCGATGAATAAATGGCATCCCGCGGCAGCTGCTTGAAGCGCCGCCGAGACGTGCAAATGAGGTGGCGTGCAGATGAGCGCAAGGGTTGGGTTCAGGTTCAGGGCTTCGTCAAGCGAGTCGAACAGGCGAGCGCCGCAGTCCTTCTGGGCTCGTTCGCGCGCACCCGCAGCCGTATCGAAACCAAGCAGGTCGTTGATGCCAAGGGCTCTAAGATTGCGCATGTGGCGCAGGCCGATGGAGCCGCAACCTACGACGAGGATTCGCACGGTCAACCACTTTCCAGGCGATTCACGGTATGCTTAAATTCCCGGCGAGCCGCCACTTCACGATGAGCTCCGAACACGTCACGTCGTTCTGTATCCGGTTGCAAGAATGGATTGTCTATTTTTCTAACATACATTGGCCCTCCGGAGCCAATGCCTAAGAAAAACTCGACACCAGCCCCAAGCCTTCCATGCCGTGAGACCATGGCAAATGCGAGGGCAGAGCTCCATGCAGGTTTAGGTAGTTGCCGGACCGTTGCCAGACAACGACTTGTACTCGGACCGCAGCAGGCCCATCCACAAGCCGTTCTTGTACTGGCCGTCTCGAAAAACATCCTGGCGGAGGTGGCCTTCTATCTTGAACCCGACTTTTTGATAGCAGCGCACGGCGGATTTGTGCTCTTCGAACACTCCGAGACTGATGCGATGGAGATTGAGTCTGTAGAAGCCGTATTCGACCGCCAAACAGACCGCTTCGGTCCCCAGTCCCTTCCCCCAATACTCTTTGTCCCCGATGAGAATGCCTAGCGCTGCCCGACGGTGTACCCAATTGACGGGTCCCAACTTCACGTTGCCAATGTGCAGGTCGGATTCCTGATGGACCACCGCCAGGATCACCTGATCGGGAGAGGTGGTAACTTCCTGATAGTACTTCTCGAGCTGCTGCAGAGTGGTCGGAAACACGCCGGTTTCCATGTAGAGCGTAACCTCCGGGTCGTTGAGCCAACTCTGGTAGCGTTCAGTCAGATCCGTGCGCTCCAGAGGACGCAGATATAGCTGTCGACCCTTCGCGAATACGGATTGGATGGACAACCTGAGTCTCCTCCTCTATTCCAAAAAGGCTGAACAGACTTGGGTGATTGCGCAGATCACGTCCTCGACGTCCTGATCGGTCATGCTCTGGAATATCGGTAGACTGATCAATTTCACGTCCGCTGCCACTGGGTATTCCCGCCCTTGCATCCAAGCTAGTCGCGGAAGATGGACCCGGACGCAATGTTCTCCGCGCGCCAGGCACGGAGACCCGGCCAAGGGTTCGACTTCAGCTTGGAGAGATTCAATCGGATTGGCCACAGATTCCTGGCCGAGTTCACGTCCCTCCGCAAAATTGAGCCTTGCCGAAATGCTACCAACCTCAGGTCCCCCGCACTTTGGTGTCCGCACTTTCTCCCTGATTTTACTCGAGACGGAAAACCGGTCTCGGTCGTCTTCGGCGATATCCCCTAAGGTCGTGCCCTAGTATATCGGAGACCCCGCCTCGTAGCCCGGCCTACGAGTTCCGGCACCTTCTTCGGCCACATCACGGTAGGTGGAGGGATTGCAGCGAAAACGTCCTAGGTCTTCTTCCTATTAAGTTCGCTGACTTCTCGCTTCAGGCGGGAGTAGTGCCGGACCACGGTGATCAGGTAGACAATGTGGATCACCCACGTAGCCGTGTAGGCGGCGAAAAGGAAGGTCATCGGACGTTGCCTCCGGGTTCCAGCAAGGCCTCCAGCGCCTGGGTTTCTTCCAGATCGCGCTGCAATCGCTCCACCTGGTAGCGCGACCAGCAAACCAGGAAGGCGAAGCACAGAAACGCCAGCCAGTTGATCAGCAGCACGTGCAGCATGCGCGGATCGATCGACCCACCGCCGCCGATCACCGGCTGCGGATGCTGCGTGCGGAAGATCCAGAT
>Ga0075030_100001832_pt1 | contig 19167 bp, 11 predicted proteins | sample LitLauG_LLR_2012_FD_71393 | JGI IMG/M metagenome (GOLD analysis project Ga0075030, IMG submission 71393) | Freshwater sediment microbial communities from Pennsylvania, USA - Little Laurel Run_MetaG_LLR_2012 | ecosystem: Environmental > Aquatic > Freshwater > Creek > Sediment | place: USA...
GGCCAAGTTGGCCACCGCCTGCGTGTAGGCGTTCGTCTGCGTGTCGGTTTCTTGCTGGGAGACGGAATCGGTTTTGCGCAGATTCTGCCAACGATCCGAGGAAATTTTTGCCAATTCCAATTGGGCAGCAATCTGCTGGCGGGCGGCGCGCGCCTGCGACAATTCCTGATCGATTTCTGGAGTGTCAATATCCGCTAGCAGGTCACCCTTGGCGACGTGGCTGCCAATGTCCTTATACCAGCGCAGCAGGTAGCCACTGGTGCGGGCGTAGATAGGGGACTCTTCGTAGGCCTGCAACGATGCCGGCAGCACCAGCTCTTCGTCTGGCTTCTCTGCCACGGGATGAACGACGACGACGGTTGCGACCGAATCGATATCCGTCTCCTTGGCCAGAGCTTGCGCATCCCGCATTCGGCTCACCACGCTCAGAGCTCCGCTCAGGGCAAGCACCACGACCACCGCGACGACAATAACGATGGCCTTGCGCGGCGGCGCCGGAGGAAGCTCGGGTGGCGGCGTCACCTGGGGCGGAGTGCGGTGCGGTTCTCCGGTCATCCGATTAATTTCGAGTTCGGTCTGCATGGCTCCTTGATCTCGATCTCCATCATAATGCCTGGAGGATGATTGCTTCGACGACGTCTAAGAAATCTGTTCCTCAGTCGAAATCTTTCACTATCCCGGCCCGCGCTTCTCGGCGGCTGTGGACGATGGCGAAGACAGACGGTACAAAGAATAACGTTGCCACCGTCGCGAACAGCAGGCCTCCAATCACAGCCCGGCCCAGCGGGGCGTTCTGCTCGCCGCCCTCGCCCAGCCCCAGAGACATGGGGAACATGCCGATCACCATGGCCAGGGCAGTCATCAGGACGGGACGAATTCGGGTATAGCCCGCCTCCAGAGCCGCCTGCACGGCTTTCACGCCGGCCTGCATGCGGTCGCGCGCAAACGAAACCATCAGAATGGAATTGGCCGTCGCGACACCCATGCACATCACGGCGCCGGTCAGCGACGGGACGTTTAGAGTGGTGTGCGTCAAGAGCAGAATCCATGCGATTCCCGCAAGCGCCCCCGGAAGGGCCGTAATAATAACGAAAGGATCGAGCCACGACTGGAAGTTCACTACGATCAGAAAATAGACCAGCAGGATCGCGCCCAGCAGTCCGATGCCCAACCCGACAAACGAGGTCTGCATGGTTTCCACCTGCCCGCGTACGACGATGCGCGTGCCTCGCGGCAGGTGATCGATGAAAGGCTGCAGAACTTTCTGAGTGTCTTTGGCCACGGCGCCCAAATCGCGGCCTTGCGTGCTGGCATAGACGTCGATGACGTTCTGCACGTTGTAATGCGACACCACCGCCGGCCGTGTCGTCGGCGCCAACTGCACCAGGTTGCCCAGCACCTGCGCGTTCGAAACCGAAGGGTCGTTCACCGGAACGTTCAGCAGGTCTTGCAGCGAGGTCATGCGGTACTGGGGAGACTGCACCGCCATTTGATAGGTAACGCCATTCTTGGGATTCAGCCAGAAACTGGGTGAAGTCTGGAAGCTGCCGCTGAGAGAAACGAGGACGCTTTGCGCCACATCCCGCGGGTTCATTCCCAACTGGGTTACGAGATTGCGATCCATATCAAGATGCAACGTCGGCAGCCCCAACATCTGCTGTACATGCACGTCGGCCGTACCTGGAATGCGGCGCACTCTGTTGGCAATTTGCTGAGCGATCGCGTAACTGCTCTGCATATCCGCACCGATCACCTGGATGTCAATCGGCGCGGGCAATCCGAAATTCAGAATCTGCGTGACGATGTCCGCCGGCTGGAAGAAGAATTCCACGCCAGGGAAGCGGCGTGGCAGTTCCTGCCGCAACTGCTGCACTAACTCAGCGGTTGGACGCTTGTGCTTCTCGTTGAGGCCGACTAGAATTTCCGCGTCGCTGGTTCCGATCACGCCCGAATTGCTGTAGGACAAATTGATGGATGAGTTGGGCAATCCGATATTGTCCAGCACGCTTTCGATTTCGCCCTTGGGGAGATCGTGCCGCAGATAGTCTTCGACCTGGTCGCAGAGGCGAGCCGTTTCTTCTACCCTAAGACCCGCGCGGCCGCGCACGTGCAAGCGGATGAGCCCGGCATCAACCGAGGGGAAGAAGTCTTGCCCCAGGAAGAAGACCCAGCCCAGCGACACGAGGCAGAACGCAAGAAAGCAGACGGCGAATAGCTTGCGATGATGCAGGGTAGTTTCCAGCAGTTGATAGTAGCCGCTGCGGAACTTGTCGAAGTTGGCCTCAAATCCGCGTTGAAAGCGTCCCATTAACGTCTTGGGCCCTGCCGCCCGGTGTTCATGTCCGCGCATGATGTACATCACGAGGGTGGGGATGAGGGTTCGCGAAAGGAAATAGGAGGCGAGCATGGCGAAGACGACGGCTTCGGCCAGCGGCACAAACAAAAATTTCGCTACTCCCGTCAGAAAAAACATCGGGACAAACACAATGCAGATGCAAATTGTGGAGACGAAGGCGGGGACGGCGATCTGCTGAGCACCATCCAAAATCGCCTGTTTCATCTCCTTGCCTTGCGCCAGGTTGCGCTCGATGTTTTCGATTTCCACGGTGGCATCGTCCACGAGAATGCCGACGGCGAGCGCCAGACCGCCCAGGGTCATGATGTTGATAGTTTGCCCCAGCGCACTGAGCACGATGATGGAGACGAAGATCGAAAGCGGGATTGAGATCGAGATGACAATCGTGGGACGCCAGTCTCCCAGGAACAGCAGGATCATGCACGCGGTCAGAAGGGCAGCAGTCAGCGCTTCCACCACCACCCCACGGATCGATGCGCGAACGAATAGCGATTGATCGAAGAGCGGGGTGATTTTCAGCTCCGGAGGAAGGTACTGAGACGCAACCTCGGCGGCATGCTTCACGCCTTCCACGATCGTGATCGTAGAGGCGCTCCCGACTTTCAACATCGACATGAGCGCGCCCCGCACGCCGTCCATGCGCACGATGTTGGTTTGCGGCGCGAAACCATCGCGGATATGGGCCACATCGCGCATATAAATGGTCGAGCCTTTGATGGTCTTGACCGGTAGTTCGTTTAACTCCGCGATGGTCCCCGGGTCGCCGTTCATCTCGACCTGGTACTCGAGCGAGCCGATCTTGGTACTGCCGGCGGGGAGAATCAGGTTCTGAGCGCTGAGCGCATTAACGACGTCGTTGGGAGAAAGGCCATTGGCCTGAAGCCGTGGCAGGTCGAGGTCCACCTGGACCTGGCGTATTTTGCCGCCGTAGGGATACGGCGTCGCCGCGCCCTGCACCGTCGCCAATTGCGTCCGCAGGAAATTCTGCCCCAGGTCGAAGAGTTGTTGCTCGGGCAGCGTCTTGCTGCTCAACCCAAGCTGCACAATCGGGGTCGAGGATGCGGAGTAAGTAATGATGATAGGGGCAACCGTTCCAGGTGGTAATCGGAGCAGGATCGTTTGGCAAATTGCCGTGGTCTGAGCCAGCGCGGTCTGAATGTTCACCGTGGGCTGAAAGAAAATCTTGATGACCCCAAAGCCATTCAGTGACTGGGACTCGATGTGTTCAATATCGTTGACGGTGATGGTGAGGGAGCGTTCGGAGTTAATGACAATCCGGTCGGCCATTTCTTCGGGAGAAAGACCGGAGTAGTTCCACACCACACTGATCACGGGGATATTGATCTCCGGCAGGACGTCGACGGGCATGCGGACGATGACGAGCGGCGTCAGCAGGAGGAGCACGATCGCCATCACCACGAACGTATAAGGGCGCCTGAGGGCTAATGCAACGATCCACATCGGTGTAGCAGCTCTCCAAACCGGGTAGGGCGTACGGCGTACTTGAGGTCACACGCGCCACTTACCGCTAGAAATTCGATGCTGCAAGTATCCGACCCTATTCAGTATATGAGAAGAGGGCGAGCAATGCCGAGGGGAGAGCGGGGTTCCCTGGCTGGGAACTATGGCGTCCGTTGCTCCCGGCTGTGGCGGTGATCGACGCCCCGCAAGATGAGAAACTGCGCCACATAATAGGTGATCCAGATAAGCCGCTCGCTGTGCGAAAAGGGATGGCGAAACTTGCTGATCGCGATCATCGCATCGGAGGTAATGAACAACAGTGCTCCAAATCCAGCCAGCGGGGTTCCCAGATCGGCTAACATCGCGCTGATTCCCATGCAGGACAGAACCAGGGAATAAGCCACCACCGGAATGAGCATGCTACCGAGCGATTGGCTCAAGATTCCCAGCATGGCCGAGACTGCGACCAGTATCGCCAGCACGCCCCATACCCGCGCTCGGCCGGGTTTCCACCAAATTAAAGCCCGGTATTTGCGGAACATCATGATATAGCTCAGATGGGCGATCAGAAACGAACCGAGCCCAAGTAGAAAGAGTGACTCCCCATCCAGTTTCCCGAGTCGCCGAACACCTAGAAGAAAGTCCCCAAACGAAGACAAAGTCAGTGCGGCTCCAAGCAACCTATCCAGGCGAAACCCCACCACTGCCAGCAGCAAAATGCTCATCACCTTGAAGATCACCGCCCAGTCGCCTGGACTGAGCGGGTGGACCAGCAGAGAAGTGAACGCGGCGGTAGCCGAGAGGACTAACAGCGGCCTGGAGATTCTCATCTCCCGTTGAGTGTAGTCTCGGCAGGCGCGCATGGACGGCTAACGTTGCGGGGAAACCAGCCGTTGGCATTTCCTCCCAAAATACCTTGACTCCAGGTATCGAAAGAAAGTAAAAGTAATAAGTCGTAATACACCGAAAGCTAGGCATGGACTAACACTTCCTTTGCAGGACGGGTCGAACAGAGTCGGAAGGCCGCAAGACTTCTGTTCATCACTGGCATTAAGGAGTCATAAAATGCTGGAATTTCGCAGGGTCATTCAGATTGCTTTCTTCGCATTGCTGGTCGGGTTTGCTGCAGCGTCGTGGGCCCAAAAGGACGCCGGCGCGATTGTGGGCCTTGTCCGCGACCAAACCGGAGCGGTGGTGGGCGGCGCAACAGTAACCGTGATCGACGCCGACCGCGGCACGAAAGTGGTCGTCGCCACCAACGATGCCGGAGAGTACGTCGTCAATCCGCTCCGGATTGGCCACTACACGGTTACGGTCGAGAAGGCGGGTTTCAAGAAAGCGGTCGCCGGCCCGGTTGAAGTCAACATTCAGGATCGCGTTGCCGTGGATCTGAAACTGTCGCCTGGGGCAGTGTCGGAAATCGTCACGGTCAGCAGCGAAGCTCCGCAACTTGAAACTGAGACGTCGGAACTTGGCCAACTGGTGGACCAGCGTCGCATCAACGCCCTGCCACTGAACGGACGTAATTACGCGCAGCTCGCTCTGCTGGGGGCCGGCGTGGCCCCAGCCGAACCGGGTTCGCGGGTGGAAACCAGCTACGGTTTCAGCGCTAACGGCGCACGCTCCCTACAGAATAACTTTCTGCTCGATGGCATCGACAACAACGCCAATCTCGGCGATGTGCTCAATGGCTCTGCCTACGTGGTGCAACCTTCGGTCGACGCCATCGCCGAATTCAAGGTAGAGACGAATTCCTACAGCGCCGAATTCGGACGCGGTAACGGCGCCATCATGAATGCCGTCATCAAGTCCGGCACCAACAAGTTTCACGGTGACGTTTTCGAGTTCGTGCGCAATGAAAAACTGGACGCTATCAATGCTTTCGACATTTTCGGCCAACAGCCCTACAAGCAGAACCAGTTTGGCTTTACCTTGGGCGGCCCTATCGTCAGGAACAAGACCTTCTTTTTCTTTGACTATGAAGGCGAGCGCATCCGCCAGGCTCTCCCGCAGTTGGTGAGCATTCCCACGCAGGACGAACTCGGCGGGAACTTCTCGGCGATTCTGCAGAATCAACCGGCGCAGGCGGTTGACTCCAATGGGAACCCGGTTGCTCAGAATGCGGTCGATTGCAACGGCAATCCGACTTACATGGGCGAGATCTTCAACGCACGTCTGGCTCAACAAAACTTCGCAGGGAATCCCAATGGACTCTGCGGCGTTCCGATTGCCACTTCGGGCGGCCTACCCACGAACATCTTTCCACAAAGCAGCATCGACCCGCTCGCCAAGACCTTGGCCGCGCTGTTTCCCGCGCCTACGCCGAACAACACTCTATCCGGAGGCAATTTCCTCTCCGATCCCAAACGAAGCGAAACCGACAACAAGTTCGATGTCCGCATCGACCACACTTTCAGCGCGAGGGACAATATCTTCGGCCGATTCAGCTACGGCGTATCCAACAACTTCTTACCCTCGCCGTTCAGTAATGCGCTCGACGGCGGCGCTTTTCAGGACGGCTACAGCGAGAATTCAGCCCGCGGTCTGGCCGCCAGCGAAATCCACAGCTTCCGCCCTAATTTGATCAACGAGTTGCGCTTCGGCTTCAACCATCTAAACTCCCACCGCTTCAACCTCAACTACAACGTCGACGTCGCGCAGCAGCTCAACTTTCCGGGAGTTCCCTTTTCACCCGGAATCGGCGGCCTGCCTTCGATCAGCTTCAGCGACGGGAATCAAGGCATCGGCAGTTCTGGGTATCTGCCTTCGATCGAACGACAAAACAGTTACGTGATCAGCGACAACCTGAATTGGGTGCGCGCGCGGCACGCGATCAAGCTTGGTGGCGAATTGCGCTTCGAACAATTCACCATTTACCAACCCGCCTCTCCCCGTGGTGACATGAGCTTCGGCAGCGACTTCACCGACAATCCTGCCGCGCCCGGCACCGGCGGCGAAGCGATCGCTACTTTCTTGCTCGGCATTCCCGACGGCGGCGGCATCACCAGCCTGCATAATGTGGACTATCGCCGCCAGATTTACGCCGTGTATGCCCTGGATGACTTCAAACCTACGCCGCGGCTGACGCTGAACCTCGGTCTGCGCTATGAATTCTTCAGCACTATCAAAGAAGCCAACAACCAGCAAGCTACTTTTGATTTTGCCTCGCAATCGCTCATCGCACCGAAGGGGCAGAACGCCACACTGACGCCCACTCTCGCCACTGAGCTCCCCATTCTCCCCAGCGGATCGCGCGGGCTCATCCGTCCCGACCGCAATAACTTCGCGCCCCGTATCGGCATGGCCTACCAGATCAGCAGCAAACTGGCTCTGCGTTCCGGCTACGGAGTTTTTTACGGTGGCCAGGAGAATGGACCGTTCTCCAACCCTAGCCCGGGGTTCAATCCTCCGTTTTTTTCCTCGCAGGCCTTCTCGACCAACTGTAGCGCGGCCTCAGCGAATCCGAATGGGCTAGACTGTTCGATTCCTAATCTCAATGTGCTCTCCCAAGGATTTCCCTCGAACTCTCTGAGCGATCCCAACACTCCGAGCCTCTATTCGCTCGATCCGCACCTGCTCACTCCCTATACGCAGCAGTGGCATATGGGACTTGAGTATCAGCTTCCTGCCGAAACTGTTCTTGAGATCAGCTACGGAGGCTCGCGCGGCCTGAAGCTGTTTGGGTTCTACAACGGCAATCAGGAGACGGCCACTACCGATTCCAGCGCGCCCGCCGCACCGCGTCGCCCCGCCAACAACAACCTCTGGCCAGGTGCCGCCGGTCCTTGCGACCTTAATCCCGCGAACAACTTCGCGGATGCGGCCAATTGCAATCCCGCGCTCAACACAACCATAGCCACCTTCCGCTCCAACACCCAGTCCAACTACAGCTCGCTGCAGGCGCGGCTGGAAAAGCGATTTACCCACGGGTTGCAGTTCGAAGCCGCTTACACCTACGCCCACGCGCTCGACAACGCTTCCAGCGCCAGCCTTGGCTCGGTGAATAACGGAGATTTTCGCGACCAGCGCAACCCCAACCTCGAATACGGCAACGCCGATTTCGACATCCGTCACCGCTTCGTCTTCAGTTATGCCTATGAACTGCCTTTCGGCCGCGGGAAATTCTTCGGCAAAGGCGCTTCCGGCGCACTGAACCAGATCATTGGAGGCTGGCAGATGGCGGGCGTGTTCTCCGCAGCGTCGGGCAACTACTACACCGCGACCGATATCGTTCCCGTCTCCAACGCGGATTGCGGCGGCACGGTAGGTTACTACTGTTCGCGCCCCAACCTGGCGGGCAATCCCAATTCTCGTCCCTGCGTCGCAGGCACGTTGTTCAACACTTGCGCCTTCGAGCACAACCTGGCCCAGGGGACATCCGGAACCGCTGGACGCAACATCATCGAGGGACCGGGCTATAAAACCTGGGACATGTCGCTGGTCAAGCAATTTCCGATTCGCGAGCAGATGCATCTGGAATTCCGGGCGGAATTCTTCAACATACTAAACCATGTAAATTATTTGTTCGAGCAGTTTGGTGCGATCAGCACGGAGCCCACGGCACTGGAACTCGATCCGAACAATATCAACACCACACAGAACCCGACGTCGAGCCCGTTTGGGTATCCACAGGCGGCCCGATCGCCACGCCAGATCCAACTTGCTCTGAAGTTCTATTTCTGAAACGGAAGTTGCGAGGCGAGGCCGGGGAACTACACAAGCGTGACGTCGATGCCTGCTTTTTTCAGAGCCTGCACATCGACCTTTGAGATGCCGCGATCCGTGATGACCTGGTGAAGAGCCGAAGGCTCTACGATCAGCGAAAGGCTGCGGCGGCCGAATTTGCTGGAGTCGCAGGTCGCGACGATACGCCTAGCGACCTCAACCATGACCCGATTCACCTTCGCTTCCTGAAGATTGGGCGTAGTGAGCCCGTGCTTCACATCGAAGCCGTCCACGCCAAGAAATAGAATATCCGCACTCAAGCCACGCAAGGTTTCTTCTGCGATTGGTCCCACCAGCGAAAAGGAATTCTTGCGAACCGTGCCGCCTGTGAGAATGACTTCCACGGATGAATTGGCAAGTTCGGCCGCGATGTTCACGGCGTTGGTGACGATAGTCAAGGTTTTGAAATTGCGCAGGGCGCGGGCGATCTCGGTCGTGGTGGTACCCGAATCCAGAATTACGACTTGGCCTTCCGACACCAGACGCGCTGCTGCCGCGGCAATCGAGAGTTTTTCCTTCCGCTGGAGTTTCTCTTTTTCGCGCAGCGTCGGATCTTCGAGAACACCCTGCCGAGCGGGCAGTGCGCCACCGTGGGTACGGTGAACCAAGCCCCGGAGGTGGAGGATGTCGAGATCCTTGCGGATGGTCACCTGAGAGGTCTGGAACTGTTGCGCCAGCTCTGCTACCAGGACCCTTCCGTCATGACGCATCATTTCCAGGATGGCGCGCCGGCGCTCCTCGTTTAGCAAACCATTTCCTGCAGCAGAGTGCATGTATTTGTCCGTCAGTGCGTCGGCACTGGAGTGGCCTGTAGCAACAGGCTGCTTTTGAAATGTGCGTTCAGTTTGCCCACCGGACCGCTGACTGTCCCCAAGTCTTTTCCGTTCACGTAGTCGGTCACTTTGTACTCGCCGGGCTCAAGCCCGCGCAGTTGGAGTTCGCCACTCCAATCGTTGCCGGAGGACGCCCAATTGCCCGCAGTATCGGCGGGCGAAGGTGCGTAGAAGGCGTAGTACATCTTCCCGTCTTTCTCGATGGCGTAACCTTCTGGATTGTCATATCCGTAAACATATAAGTCACGGAATGTTCCCTTGGAAAGCATCTTCTGGTTGTACAAGCCGATCCATTGTTTCCAGTGCGCTTCCTTTTCCGGAGTGAGCTGCACGTCTCTGAATTTCGGTCCATAGTCGGGCCAGGTGAACTTCGTACCCAAAACGCCTCCCGTGCCAAGCGTGGAAGCGAAGTCCCGGCCGGTATCCCGCTCGTTGGCATGATCGGGAAACTTGATCTTCGTTAATTCGACATGATCTCCGTAGATGGCGGCATTTGGACCCAGCAGAGCTTTGTACATCTTCATTCTGCGGCGCACCTGCACGGAACCAACAGGATCGGCAGTGACTGCCTGATCCAGATATCGGAACCAGGCCAGGCTCGGCGGTGTGCCACATGGGCAGCTTTGTGTGACACTGTCAGGCTTTAACGCTCGAGTGGTTTGAAAAATGATCTTATACACGTCGCCCATCGCGTATACCGAATCCATAGGCGACTTATGGTGATGTTTCGGGTTGTAGCACTGCGGAACGGAATAGATGTTGTCGAGTTTGTGACCATCGAAATCCCAGTCCTTGATGAAGCGTTCCGTGAGTTGCTTGTAGTAAGACTGCACTTCCGGAACGGCAGGACAAAGGGTGGCCAGGTTACGAGTCATCAAAGCAGGCTTTTCGTTTTTGTCGAGCACCAGCCAGTCTGGATGTTCCTTCACGACATCGGAAACACCGTATTTGAGGCCGTCATAGTGTCCCTGCCCATTCTCGACAGCAAGGGGGAGCCACCAGAGCTGCACCTTGATTCCCTCTTCGTGAAAGTCTTTAACCATCTTTTGGATCGAACCGCCCGGAAAAGTATCGGGACGCGGCTGCCAGTCACCGTAGTTGTTGAACCAGCGATCATCCAGCGTCGCCCAGTGGATGCCGAGATCCTTCAGTTTGGGGATGGTCTCGACCATTTGCTTTGGCGTAACGTTCGATTCGTAACCCCATCCGCACCAGCTGACCGCGTAGTTTTCATCATTGTTGGCGGGATGCGAAAGACCCTCTCGGTCTACAATCTTCGACCAAAGACTCAGCGGTTCATAGTAGTCGCCCGAGTAGACGGCGACGAAAGTGCGCGGTGTGGAATATGTGTCGCCGGGCCGGAGCGTGGCGCTCGGCACGAGGCGCACTTCGGCATGGACATGGCCATCGGCCTGCGTTTCCACCGGAATCGAAAGCGCGAGCGGAAGCGTTTCCACATGGCCCAGAGCTTCTCCCACATCGCGAGTCCAGAAAGCCACGACAGGGATGCCGCCACCCACACGGCCCAGGTCGCCTTTTGTCTCTACCGGTGCTCCAAAAGGGTTCTCCTGGGAAAATTTGCTGGTTATCGGCAGCACATCGTCCTTGCCCCACTTGATGCTGGCTCCGTGGAAAGACCACATGTGATAGGAAGCCGCCTTGGCGTCGACGAGTGTCGCATTCAGGGATCGCCCCGCCATGGCAAGCGAATCGAGCTGCATGTCATGGCTTCCCGAGTTCTTAAAAGACGCAGAGACGAATGCGGCGGTTGGAAAATCGTCAAAGACTTCGATCACGAGATTTTCAGCGAGGCCGGTGCTGGGGCTTTGCCCTCCTATTTCAATGTGCTTTCCCATCGATCCAAGTTGTCCGGAGGCTGCGGAAATCTGGGCGTGAGCAAGATCGAAGGCAAGATCGGCGACGTCGTGGCCACCCACTCTGATTTGCTGTTTGGCTTTCGGGTCCACATCATCCAGCGTCAAGAGCTTGCCATCCCGCTGCAGCGCGGATGTCAAATAGCCGCTAGGCAGCAAAACGAATTGTGCCGACGGCGTCTGGATACGGATGCTATCTCCCCCAACCTGAACTTGGATCGCCGACTGCTTCGGTGTCGCAGCAGGGGTTGGAGCGGTTCCCCGGCTGCAGGCGGAGATCTGCATTACGACCAACGCAGCTAGGCCAACGAGTGCTGGCGAAATTGGGGTTCTGCGCTGAAGATCACCTGATGAATTCGAGTGACGCTGCATGTCGAGCCTCCGTTTTGAGCAGAGTCCGTTGCTGGGGCGCCGCCACCGAAAGTGCGCTCTCCTTCAGCGGTGTAGCTTGAAGGATGCTGTCTGAGGCGGATCCCGCCCAAAAAATCTCTCGTCGCAATGTTTCGTTTTGTTGTATATGATGTTTCTATATCTTTCGTTATGCTTCAAATATATCAAAGTTTGGCCATTTAATCGCGAGTTTCGGCGGAGGAAAGAGTGTCAAAGCTGGACGTATGCGTGGTAGGTGAAATCAACCTGGACCTGATCCTCTACGGTCTGCCCAAAGAACTTGTGCTTGATCGCGAACTGCTGGCCAGCGGTCTCGCGCTGACATTGGGCAGTTCATCTGCTATTTTTGCCCACAACCTGGCACTACTCGGCAGCAAAGTCGGTTTCATCTCGAGAACTGGTGGGGACGCCCTCGGCAAATTGGCCATGGAACGCCTGGCAGCCGGCGGCGTCGACGTAGGACGAGTGAGGCAGGCAACAGGGCGGACGGCTACTGGGCTGACCATCGTTTTACCTTACCAGCGACAGCGCTACATCCTGACGTATCCGGGTACGATGTTTGAAATGCAGTATTCCGACATCGATATGGCATACGTGCAGTCGGCGCGGCATCTGCACGTTTCATCGTTCTTTCTCCATCGCGCATTGCGGCCGAAGATTGGCGATCTGTTCCGGCAAGCGAAAGCGGCGGGGCTCTCCACTTCGCTCGACACCAACGACGATCCCGAGAACAAATGGGATCGGGATCTGTTGGAAGTTCTCAAGTTTGTGGATGTCTTTCTCCCCAACGATCGTGAGGCGAAGAAGATCGCGCGCACCGATGACCTGTCGAAAGCCATCAACCTACTCGCGGAGCTGGCTAAAGTTGTAGTGGTGAAGCGCGGAGCTTCGGCAGCTATCTGCCGGTCGGGTCAGGAGCAGTACAGTCTCATCCCGCCGAGCGTGAAGACGGTGGACGACGTCGGCGCCGGGGACAGCTTCGACGCGGGATTCATCCACCAGTTCCTGGCAGGAGCAAAGCTCGAGGACTGTCTGGCCTTAGCTAACCTGGCCGGCGCCTACTCAACGACGAAAGAAGGTGGAACGGAGGCCTTTCGCGATCACAACGCGCTCACCAGTTTTGTCCGCCAGCATTGGAGCGCGATGAGCCAGAGCACGCCCCCGCCGAAGTAGCATCTGGTCGCCGGGGCCAAGGCGTGACTGTCCTGCTTCACGGCGATACGCGGCAGTTCTGGTGCCAGTTGATGGGCGCGACCTTGTACGCGATCTGGGCGTTCGGCACGACTTTGCGGTCTTCTGGACCGTGAACAAAGTGAAGAGCATGCGCGTCGCCCCCGAGTCGGAAGAACAAGGTCCGGACGTCCCCGAGTTCGGCATGCCGGGCCTATCCGGAAGACGCCGTTGTGACAACTTCGTTCTGATACGGTGACTCGTCTGCTACTCGAACTGCAAGCAGGCGCGAGGAATTGATCCCAATAGACTCATTGCACTTCGGGAAGTGCCCACACGAAGATTACGCCGCCGCTGCTGGTCAGCACATACTGGCGACTGTCAAGTTCATACGTGATGGGAGAACTCGCGATATTCGATCCGGAGCCCGCATGCCAAAGCGTTCTGCCGTCGCTCGAATCCAACGCCAGGAAATTTCCCATGGCGTCGCCAGTAAAGGTGAGGCCTGAATCCGTCGTCAGCACTCCTGCTCCCGATCCCTCGGGCCCGAGTTCGTGACTCCAACGAATCTTGCCGGTCTGGTAATCGATGGCCTCGATTACGCCCTTGCCCCAAACATCGTAGTCCGCGCCCGCCCAACCGTAAACTCCATCGGCCTGCTTGGCGAAGTAAATGCTCCAGCTGGGATGGGCGTCGACGATAAACAGTCCGTTCCTGGTGTCGAAACTGGGAGAACGATAGTTGGTCATGCCGCCTTCGTCGGGGGCAATCAGGCGCCCATCGGGGGCTGGTTCCTTGGCTGGATTCGGAATCGGACGGCCTTCCTTGTCCACTCCGAGCGACCAGTTCACCGGCCCGAAAGGCGCAGTCAAGAGATTCTTCCCGTTGGTGCGGTCAAGAACAAAGAAGTAGCCGTTGCGCGAGGTCTGCATGAGCATCTTCTTCGGCTCGCCGTGAAAATCCGCATCGACCAGTACCGGAGTTTCAACAGCGTCCCAGTCGTGTGTATCGTGCGGAGAGACCTGGAAGGCCCACACCAGTTTGCCGGTATCCGGATTGAGAGCAACGATCGAACAAGTGTAGAGATCATCGCCCGGCCGCGTCGAACCATTCAAGACAGGAGTGGGGTTCCCGGTTCCCCAGTAGACGAGATTGAGATCGGGATCATACGTTCCCGTCATCCACGTCATCCCTCCAGTCGTTTGATTGGGCGTTCCCACCGGAGGAGTGGAGTCCCATTGCCACTGCGTTGTGCCAGTCTCCGGATCGATTGACCGGATATAGCCGGCTAGATTGTCAAAATCTCCGGAGACGCCGACGAGCACGTGGTTCCCCACGACAAGCGGCGCCATGGTCGTCCAATAACCCTTTGTGACATCGGCAACCGTCAGGTTCCAGCGCACGCTGCCATCTTTGGCGTTGAGAGACAGAAGATGTGCATCGGGAGATAAAAAGAAGAGATATCCCTTGTACATGCCCACGCCGCGATGACCGATGTGCAAGCCTTTGTTCGGCGGGTAGGTGTAGTGCCAGATCTGGTGGCCGGAGCGAGCGTCGACAGCCCAGATGTTGTCGGGAACGGTGAAGTACAGAATGCCGTCCACCAACAGCGGCGAGGACTTGATCTGCGCGGTCTGGTTTGTCTGGAAGGCCCACGCCAGGGAAAGATTCTTCACATTCTGCGGCGTGACCTGGGTGAGGGAACTGTGACGTCTGCCCGAATAGTCACCGTGATACCCGGGCCAACTGTCCGCCGGAGGGCGCAGCAGCATTTGTGCGTTCACTTCTTGCCCGCGCATCACGCCCGCAAATTGCATCGCCATCGACGCGCTCGCGGCAAGAAGAAATACAACCTTCAATAACTTCATGTCGGTGGAGACCTTTCAAACGCGCCGAGAACGGAGCGGCGACTTCTAGTTTAGCGTTTGCAGAAACGCCATCAGGTCGTGAATGTCCGCATCTGTGTACTTGCTGAACAGCTCAACATGGGCATTCACCGGTGCGTCGACCCTGTATTGCACGTCGGCGGTCCGCCAGGATCGATACACACCCGTTGGATCGATGAGTCCAACCGTGAACTCATCAAGATATTCCAAGGTGCCCGTAATCGTTTGACCGGCATGGGTTACGGTGACTTTAGATTTCGCGTTCTTGGGATACAGCATCTGCTCTTCGAGCGCCAGACCCTCGTAACGGGATGCGATGCCCGCCAGATCTCCCGTGGGCGAGTGGCAGCTTGCGCACCCTCCCGCGCCGTTGAAATACTGCTTGCCGGCCTCGACGTTTCCGGTCTGGAGATCCGCAACATCCACGCCTTTACGTCCTCCTTTTCTATTGACCGCGGCATTTTTCTGGGTATGGATAAAGGCCGCCAGGCCGGCAATCTGGGCATCGGAAAAATTGAAGGGCGGCATGCCCTTCTCAGAGCGTCCATTGCGCACCACTGGACCGATCTTGTCTCCAACCACATCCTGAGTCACCAACTTCGATCTCGTAAGATCGGGACCGCTCTCTCCGCCGCCGGCATCCCGGCCATGACAAAAGGAGCAGTCTCGCGCAAAAAGCGTGCTCCCTCGCTGGACCAGATCTGGCGAATATGATTTGGACGCAGACGCGCCCGCAGGTTTGACCTTGCTCCCCCCCTGTGCGCTATGCGTGGGTGTTTGTGCTGCGGAAACCGCAAGGCTAAGCGCTGCCGCCAACAACGGACTCCTGTGCCATGCTGAACGAAACAAATTCATCTCAGCGGGCCCCGCGCTCATCCCCTGCTGTTGGCCGCGAATGAGAAGCCGTACTGCCCTCCGTGATGCCCAGCACCCACTTGATCGCTTCAAAATACATGTTGCGGATGTCGGGGTCGTTCCAGGCCTCCCCCGTGTGCCCGAGGGTCGAATAGAACACGCGACCTTTACCGTACATTTTGTCCCACGCTACGGCGAAATCATGGTCGGTTCGGTGGATCCGTGGGTTGTTCGCGTAGTTGAGCTTTGCGGGATCGAGACTGAGCAGAACATTGACCTTTTCGCGCGACCACTCCTTGGGCTGGTAGATTTCGTCATACTTGAGGAACGCTTTTGGAAAGTGACGGACCGCAGGGAAACTCGGATCCTCATTGATGATTGGCGCGTTGAACGTGGACCACGGGTGCTGGTCGAACCAGCCGCCGATCATCTCACCATACTCTGGCCATTTGTAATTGGTATCGAGAGCAGCGTGAACGCCCACAAAGCCCTTTCCATCGTCCTTGATGAATGACATCATATCTTTCTTCTGGTTGTCGTCCAGGTCGAGCTCGCCGGTCGTGCTCACAAAGATCAGCGCATCAAAGTAATCGAGCGTCTTCGTGTTTCTTCCCAGGTCCTTCTTCGTGATGAGTTCGACATCCGTGCGCAGCATGGCATCCCAAAGGCCGGTCTCTCTGCCCATGTTGTAGATCGCAGCCATCCCATCCGAAACCGAATCGTGCTCGAATCCCTTGGTCTGACCGATCACCAGAATGTGCTTGAGGCGGATCTGCTTCTCGTGCGGCGGGGGTGGAAGAGAAGGATCCACAGCCGGATGATCCTGGGCGGCGATAAAGGTTACGAAGATCGGCAAGAACAGAAAGAGGAATAGAGTGATTCGAGCGTGGCGCAAGCGACCTCCCTCAAACGCATTTATTCCCTCACCCTATCTGGCATGAAGGGCTCTATCGTAGTAGTCCTGAGACGCCGTCTAAGTTAACACAAGGCATGCCCTCCGGCTCGATGCAAATCTAGACCCTCCTACGGTTGGCCAAGAGATGCGACCGGCGTTATCCCTGAAGCTGCGATAGAATGAGCCCTTTGATTTTAGGAGACAGAAAGACTATGCGCGTTGGAGTCTTTACCCCCCTGCTTTCTCAGGTGCCGCTATCGGCGGTTCTCACGAAGCTGGCAGCACTCCATATTGATACCGTCGAACTCGCCACGGGAAACTATGTAGGCGATGCCCATTGCAAGCTCTCGATGCTCGAAAATGCGACGGCCTTGGCCGATTTTCGAAAGATCCTCAGCGATCACGGTGTCAGCATTAGCGCGTTGAGTTGTCACGGCAACCCCCTGCATCCCGATCCGAGCCAAGCACAGCAACATCGCGAGGTGAGTCGCAAGACGATCTTGCTCGCCGAAAAGCTCGGGGTCTCCGTCATGGTTGACTTTTCCGGATGTCCCGGGGATTCGCCGAATGCCACGGCTCCGAACTGGGTCACCTGCCCATGGCCTCCGGACTACCGCAAGGTTCTCGACTGGCAGTGGAACGAAGTGGTCGCGCCCTATTGGATCACGCACGCCAAGTTCGCCGCCGACCACGGCGTGAAGATCGCGGTCGAGATGCATCCGGGCTTTGTCGTGTATAACCCGGAGACGATGCTCCGGCTTCGCTCGATCGCTGGAAACAACGTAGGGTGCAACTTTGATCCCAGCCATCTTTTCTGGCAGCAAATTGATCCCATCGCTGCAGTGCGAGTGCTCGCGGGCTCCATCTTCCATGTCCATGCCAAAGACACGCAGCTCTACCCTGCGAACCTGGAGCGCGCCGGCGTCCTCGACACCAAGCCCTACACGGAAGAACGCGATCGCAGCTGGATCTTTCGCACCTGCGGCTACGGCCACGGGGCCGAGTGGTGGAGCGAGTTTATTTCAATTCTCCGCATGTTTGGCTATGATTCCGTGATCTCCATCGAGCACGAAGACAGCCTGCTCTCGCCGGGAGAGGGTTTGACGAAAGCGGCGAACTTCCTCAACAGCATCGTGATCCGCGAGCAGCCGGCAGCTGCCTGGTGGTCCTAGCGCGAAACGGACTAACAATGAAAACCATCAAAACAGCAATTTTCGGCACGGGCTTTATGGGACGCGTGCATCTGGAGGCAGTGCGGCGAGTGGAGTCTGTCGAAGCAGCTGCGATCGCAGGCAGAAACGCCGAGGCGTCGCGACGACTGGGCACCGCATTCTCCGTTCCTTTTATTACAACGGACTATCGCGAAGTGCTCCGCGACCCTGCGATCGATGCGGTCCATATCGGCACGCCCAATGCGCAGCATTTTTCCATGGCCAAGGACGCTCTTTTGGCGGGCAAGCACGTAATTTGTGAAAAGCCGCTGACCACAACCGTGGCGGAGGCAGAAGAACTCGTCTCACTCGCTGCCCGGCAGGGAGTGCGCAACTGCGTTTGTCACAATCTGCGCTGTTACCCCATGGTGCAGCAGATGCGTCGCCTGCGCGAGGCCGGTGACCTGGGTGAAATCCTCCTCGTGCAGGGCACGTATTCTCAGGACTGGCTGCTCTACGACACGGATTGGAACTGGCGTGTCGACTCGAAGGCTGGCGGCCCTTCACGGTGCATGGCCGACATCGGCTCGCACTTTTTTGATATGGCAGAACATGTCACCGGATTGCGCGTGACGAGTCTCTGCGCCGACCTCCAGACATTTCATCCAACGCGAAAGCAGCCGAAACATTCAGTTGAGACCTTTGCCAATAAGCTGCTCGGGCCGGAACATTACGTCGAAACAGCCGTGGACACTGAAGACTTCGGTGCTGTGATCTTTCGGATGGGAGCCCGCACGCGCGGGTGCATGACTGCGAGCCAGGTCTCCGCGGGTCGCAAGAACGGGCTGAGCATTGAAGTCTACGGCACCAAATCTTCAGTCGCATGGAATCAGGAGCGGCCCGATGAACTGTGGGTGGGCAACCGCGACGCGGGCAATCAGATCTTCGTGAAAGATCCGTCTCTGCTGAAGCCGGGCGCGCGCAGCTACGCCGATCTTCCCGGCGGCCACAGCGAAGGCTACGACGACACATTCAAGCAAGTCTTCCGGCGCTTCTACGCCTCGATCAGCTCACCCGGCGGGACACCCGAATATCCCCAGTTCGTTGATGGACTGCGGCAACTCGTAATCCTCAGCGCCGAACTGCAGAGCCACCGGACGCGAGGCTGGGTCGATGTCCCAGCCCCTGAAACCGGCAAGTGAAGTCAGGGTGCAGCTTCGAAGGCTACCTCCAACCGTGACAACTTCGCGTCGTTTAAGTTTCAAAGTTGCTTGAAGTCACCCCGTATCGAAGATTTGCTGAACCCCAAATCGGATAGTGAATTGGACGGATAATGTATACAATCGGTGACGCTGGCTAGCCAAAAATAATTGAAAGCTGCGAGTCAAAAATATGATGTTGAACGGTGGCTCGCGGTGAGGGGTCTGCTCCTTGCTCTGCCTTTTCCCCTAAGTGTAGCGCGTCATAAATGATAACGATTATGCATGATCTTCGTCCATACTGTGGAGGACGAGATTATGCGTGTAGCACCGCCGGTGCAGTTGAACTCGGAACAGAGAACGGCCTTGGAG
>Ga0075030_100001833_pt1 | contig 19165 bp, 12 predicted proteins | sample LitLauG_LLR_2012_FD_71393 | JGI IMG/M metagenome (GOLD analysis project Ga0075030, IMG submission 71393) | Freshwater sediment microbial communities from Pennsylvania, USA - Little Laurel Run_MetaG_LLR_2012 | ecosystem: Environmental > Aquatic > Freshwater > Creek > Sediment | place: USA...
GGAAGCACACCATGAAGTTTGGCTTCGATCTCCGCAGGCTCCACCTGGTCACTGCCTGGTACTCCGGGTCGTCGGCTGCGGACGACTACGGAGACTTTTTCTTTAATGGCGAATACACAGGAAACAACTTTGCCGACTTCCTGCTTGGAGTTCCCTATTACACCTATGTCACCCACACTCCACCGAGGAACATCGACGGCACAACCACTCACTACTACGGTTACGCGGCGGACACGTTCCGAGCCACCCAGAAGCTGACGTTGGACGCTGGCATAAGGTTTTCGAGGATGCCGGCTTTATACGATCCCATTAACCTCACCAACTTCGATCCCAGCGTTCCGGGCACGGGGCGCGTGATTTTTTCCTCGGATCCCAGATCCCTGGCCGCGACGCAGCCTCTGTGGGCAACGGCCGTCAACGCCTGCAACACCCCAAACGCAATCCCCAACTATGCCGGCCCCAACCCGGCTCACCCTTGCACTCCGTTCCTGACCTCGCAACAGGCGGGATGGCCTCAACAATTGCGCAAGACTTACACAGACTGGGCTCCTCGCCTCGGTTTTGCCTATCGGCCCTTTGCAGACAATAAGACGGTGATTCGCGGCGGCATCGGCCTCTACGACGTTACGACCTTGGGAGCGGTATTTTTCTCCGTGGCGGGTATCCACGACGGCTTCCAGGGGAATTTTGCTAATACTTCGTATGGCTCCTCGGGGTTCTTCCAGTTCCCCAACGTCCTGGATCCCAACCCGACCAACCTCGGCTTTGGTAGCCAATCGTTCTACACTGCGAATCAGTTGAACAAAAAGGACCCATACAGCATTCAGTGGAACCTATCGGTCGAAAGGGTGCTCCACGGCAATACAGCGCTGCGTGTGTCGTATATTGCCAACCGCGGGGATCAGCTCACCTGGAGCCCGAATCTTAATCAAGTCCCTATTGTGAATGGCACCCCCGGGCCCACACCCTTTCCAGCATGGAGTCATGTCAGGATGCGTGCCGCCGGCGCCATCAGCACCTATGAGTCGATGCAGGCCGAGCTAATCCACAAGTATTCCCACGGGCTCACCTTCCAAAGTACCTGGACATGGGCGCGCAACCTGTCGGACACCGAATCGTGGCCCCGTTCCGGTTTTGACGGGGAAATTACCGGCGACGCGATGAACCAATACAACTTGCGAGGGGACTATGGCAACGTCGGTGGCACCCGCAAGCATCGTTGGATCACGACCATGGTGGACGAGCTACCGATTGGGAAAGGGCGCTACCTGCTGGGCAACGCCGGTGGAGTGCTAAACGGGTTTGTCGGAGGTTGGCGGCTGAGTACCATTTTCCTGGTTGAAACGGGCCCCTTCGACACTCCGTTCCTTCAATTTGATTCCTCCGGGAACGCCAATTTTGGCTTTAACCGGCCCGACCTTGGGGGCAATCCGAACGTTCACCACACTCGCACGCAGTGGTGGGATCCGAACGTTTTCGCCTGTCCCGGCGGGGTCCCAGGACAAAACTTGGTCAACAACACGCTTTCTTGCTCGCAAGTCATCGGCCGCTTTGGCAACGCTGCCGTGGGGTCGATGGTTGGCCCCGGAACCATTAACCTCTCCCTGGGGCTCGCCAAGGACTTCCGGCTCACGGAGCGGTTTAAGTTGAAGTTCGAGAGCAGCTTTACCAATCTCCCCAACCACCCAAACTACGATGATCCGCGCAACAATCTGACCGAGAGTGTTAACGGCCAAGGCACATTCGGACAGGTTCTCGCCTCTCGCATCGGTGACGCCGGCGGCAATCGCGTCGGTCAGTTGGCTCTCCGGATCGAGTTCTAGGACCATCAGTGGTCCCAAATCGAAGGCCGCCTGTGTATGTGGCGGCCTAGGTTGGCGCTAGAATCGATTTTTCCTATGTCATCGTTCCAAAACCGCAGGTTCGCATCACTTTTTCTTTTGGCGGGTTCCTTGTTTGCGCAGGAACTGGCCAATGGGAAGCCGCATCCCCACGTCATCGTGATCGGTGTGAACGGGATGGAACTGGACGTGGTCCGCCCGTTGATTATGAAGGGCGAACTCCCTAATCTGGAACGGATCGTCAAGGGCGGGGTGCACGGGAAATTGCGCACGGTGGACGCTCCCAACTGCCCCCGCGTCTACTCCACGATGTTCACCAGCACGCCCCCCGAAGAGCACGGCGTTACCGGATTCCTGGTAGGCGGCGTGACCGCCAATACGAACATGTTGAAGCGGGAACCGATCTGGTCCCTGCTCTCGAAAAACGGCGTTACCGTCGGCATGGCCAACGTCCCTGCCACTTTCCCCGTCCTTCCGGTGAATGGATACATGATCAGCGGAATGCTGACCCGAGGGAAATCCTGCGAAGATGGCGTGCTGTGCGCCCCCAAGCTCTCTGAGGTGCAGGGCGGTGATCCGGTTTATCCCGCAACCCTGAAGGCGGAACTCCTCCAGAAGGTTGGTGATTTCTATCTTGACTGCGAGCGCATGCCTTCAGCCGCGGACTTGAACGGGCATGCCACGGATGTCATCGACGGCTGGCTGAAGAAAGTGCAAGTGATTCGTGAACAGCAGACCCGTCTTTTCGATTACCTCCTCAGCGAGCACCCCACTGAGTTCACCTGGATGGTGCAATCCTGCGAAGATCGTACCGGGCACTGGCTCTATCCCATCGCGCCCTACAACGTAGGCTATGATCCCAAAATCAACGGTGTGCGCCCGAGCGCGTTTCCCGACCAGTACATTGCGTTCGATAAGGTATTGGGCACGATCCTGAAGCACGTCGATGACAACACTTACGTGTTCCTCGTGTCGGACCACGGGATCAAGCCTCTGCGCGAGTTCGAGGACGCCGACCCCCATGCCCACATGGATCACGAGAAGACCACGCCGGTGATCGCGAAGCATGACTTCGCGGACGGCGATGACGTTCCCGGCTCGTTCTTCGCGATGGGACCCGGAATCAGACATGGTCTGCGCCTGATGGGGCTTGAGGCGTCCGTGTATGACATTGCGCCGACGATCCTGCATCTCTATGACATAGATCCGCCGAAACAAATGCGCGGGCACGTCCTCAACGAGATTTTTGAGGGACCGGGCAAAGACGTCCTCCAGAAATAGCGCGCCCACCGACTGGCCCGGTGGCTTACTTTGGTTTTCCCGTTCGTAGCAAATCAGCGCGGAGTTGTGCGTGCCTTGCCGCGTCACTTTTGCCGACTCCAGCGTAAGCGCTTGAGAGCAGATCGAAGACTTCGGCAGTGCGCGGTTCCGACTCGGCGAGGGACTCAAGGGTCGGAAGAGCCTTCCCGAATTTTCCCAACGCAACCTGCGACTTCGCTAATTCGAACTGTACCTCTTTGTTGCGCGGCTGCAGCAGTCGGGCGGACTCCAATTGATCTTCCGCGGCCTTTGGATCCTTCAATCTCAGGCACAGTTGGCCGAGAAGCAGCCGCGCGGAGAACTGTCCCGGTAAGGATTTCAAGCTCGCCTCGAGCGCGGCACGTGCTCCCGCCAGGTCATCGAGTTTCTCTAGTGCCCGACCTTCATCCAAGGCTAGAGTTGCGTCGTTCGGAGCCATCTCCATCGCTTTCTTCAGATGGAGGGCTGCATTGGCGTATTCCCCGCCATTCAACTCCAGCTCTCCGAGTTGGCGGAGAGCCACGGGAAAATTCGGATTCAGTTCCAGGACCTTCTCCAGGCCAGCGTGAGCTTCGCTCAAGCGGCCGTCTTCCTGCGCAATCATCGCCCGATGCAGCAGGTTTTGTTCCTCGATGTGATCTTTGGGATCGGGTAGCATCGAGGGCGCTGCTACGTTGGTCGACCCGGCAGTATCATTCCTGCCCAGGTATCCAAGGGCCTGCAACTCGTCGATCGTCTCCTGTGGTACCGCTCCTGCCGTCAATTTGGACGGAGGGGATTGATTCCTCCGACCCAACGAGATTGCTCGTAACTCCTGCACTCTCGAATCCCAAGGAGCATACGCATTGTGCAATTCGGCAGGGTCGGCATGGAGATCATAAAACTCGGGCCGGGGCGCATCGATCAGTTTACGTTCCTCGGCCCTTACAGAAAACAGCGGCGCCCAACCAAATCGCAGAGGGTAGTCGGTCTCTCCGAGCACTACGTGGCCGCGGTTTTCACGGCCGGTCAAGTCCGACAACAAAGACATCCCTTCGATCCGGTTGGGTTGCGGCAAGCGCAGCGCATCGAGCACGGTCGGCAGGATGTCCAAAGTGCTAACTTGCGCCTCAACCACTTTGCCCGCGCTTTGGCCGTCCGGAAGCTTCACAATGAGAGGTACGTGCGTGGTCGAGTCATACAGAAAGATCCCGTGGGTGTCTTCGTGATGCTCGCCGAGCCCCTCACCGTGATCTCCGACAACGATGATCATGGAGTTCTCATACCGGCCGCGTTTCTTCAGGTATCCAAGAAAGCTCGCCAGCACAGAGTCCGCGTAAGCGATCTCGCCGTCATAAAGGCGATCTTTATAGGTTTGAGAGTATGGAAGCGGAGGTTCATAGGGATCGTGCGGGTCGTAAAAATGGACCCAAACAAAACGCGGTTTCCCGCGATGGCTTTCCAGCCATACCTCCGCATGTTCAGCCACTACTCCGGCGCGGCGTTCCAGGCGATTCCACCGTGACTTGCTTCGCTTCGATTCCTCAAAGTTGTCGTAATGGTCAAAACCACGATCCAGGCCCGGAGCGAAATTCCTGCTGTCCAGAATGACGGAACCGATGAAGGCCGCAGAAGTGTATCCTCTGCTCTTCAGTAGTTCCGGCAAGGTCGGATACTCCGGGGCGAGTGGCATGCCGAAGTCCGTTACACGATGAGTGCCAGGCATCAATCCGGTGAGGATGCTAGCGTGTGAAGTGTTAGTGATCGGACTGGGCGTGAACGCCTGTGTAAAACGCACGCCATCGTTCGCGAGGCTGTCAATGCCGGGCGTCTCAATCCGGGCGTAGCCGTAACAGTGGACGTGATCTGAGCGAAGCGTGTCGATCGTGATCAGGAAGATATCGGGTCGGGGGGCGGGGGCTGTGACGGTCTGAGCCGGACAGGCAGCGGCCGAGATGAGGTACACGACTGTCAGCACGCCGCGACGCCGCATATGTGTTCAGACTAACACTGCAGCAAACCATATGCGCAAACTCGCAAAAGCTCGCGCGCGAATCGTTGAGCGAGCTCGGGGACGCCGCCTGTCGTCGCCGATTCCAACCGAGCGGATACACATATCGGAACTGCTTTCCGCTCCGTAACGCCTTTCCAATCCAATGAGCTGCTTGGAACCGATGGTCGGCTTCAGCAGACGCTTTTAGAAGCCTTTTCTGCCGATGGAAGTTCGGTCTCCGATTGAGAAAGGTTCCTCAGCCGACTGACTATAATTTGGCCTTGGGAGCAAAGGGTCGAGTAGATCGTGATTGCGTGTCAGGAAGGCAGCCATGTCTCTAGGCAACCTGTGCTTCACCATGCTGGCCGCCCTTATCACCGTCCCGGCGGTGAGAAAGTTAGAAGTCGAGATCAGGCAAACCGACGCACGGGCAGTGAAGTCACCCAAGGTCGAAACGCCGCCAGCCGTTTTTCTTCCATTGCAATCCAGAGACCCCAGGGATCTCGGTCCCGGAAAGTTGCTGGTAGCGAGTCGTGAACTCGCAGACCCGAATTTTGCTGAAACGGTGATCTTGCTGGTGCACTGCGATACTGAAGGCGCGGTCGGATTGATGCTCAACCGGCGCACGGATCTTCCGATTTCACGAGCGTTGGCGCAGCTCAAGACAGCCAAAGATCTTTCCGACCCGGTTTACCTGGGAGGGCCGGTCGGCACTCCAACTGTATTTGCGTTGCTTCGGTCGACGGACACGGTCGAAGGCGCCGAGCACGTCTTCGGCGGCGTTTACTGGATTTCTACGAAGACAGCGTTGGAAAAAGCCATCTCGTCTCGTCCCGACGCCGGCGTTTTTCACGTTTATCTTGGCTACGCGGGATGGACCAGCTACCAACTCAGAAACGAGGTACGACTTGGAGGGTGGTTCATTTTTCAAGCGGACAACCAAACCGTTTTCAATGCGAATCCGGATTCGTTGTGGCGTCAAATGATTAAGAAAACGGAGCTCAAGATGGCTGGGCCCGATCGACCGCCTGAGCTAAATCACGTCGAAAATCTCTTCCCTGACTCCTCCACCACTCTCGCGCAAAGGTTTCTCTCTCGTTAAGAGCGCGTCAGGCCCACAATGGGCGTCCAAGAGGCTCGCCCGTTCAGCCAGAACGGTGGCTTTCTGACTGTCCGACAGTCAGTCAGGAACCCCGGCCAGTTGAGGGCAGAGCTGGGGACGGCTCTGGGAATGCCTCAGCGCGTTTCCTCCGGCCCGAATAACACCCCTGACGTGATCTCGCAGGACGACCACGCTTGTAGGCGTGGGGCTAGGCATCCACAATCTCGATTTTTCCGCCGACCGCCAGCTTCGCACGCTTAAAGCGGGCGTGCTTTAGAGTTGGATTCGCCGCGACCAGATCACGAATCTGCTTTTCGAGATCAGGAGTTGTACGGCATCCGAACGTAATGCTCCGCACTGCTTCGGGTGCCACGTCAAAACAGACTTTTCCCGGACTCATCTCCGTACCGTCCTTTAGTGGCCTGATCATCCTCCACTCTCGCTCATAAGACCACTGACTGCTCTTAGTGTAGAGAACCTCTGCCGCCTTTGATTGTTTCCATGTCCGGGGAAGCGGATTTTCCACATACGAAACCTTCTCTAGATGTCGGAAGTCATCCGATTCAGCTATTTTTTGATTGAACCACGGATGTTTCTCATCAAACTCGACAACAACTCCAAAGTGTTGACTCGCATAGTGGCTCCACATAAGCGGGTGTGCCGGGTCCTCAGTCAGGCTGAGAATTCCTAATGCTTGTCCGAGAGTTTTGTGAAATTTCTCCCATTGAGCCTCCCACACTACCGCCATCTTCGCATCATCGAGGATGTCAGCTTTGTGGCGTTCCATCTCCGCCATGAATTTCTCACCTAACGCAGGATTATCGGCAATCATCTTACGAAACACTTGAATTGGAACTCTTATTTTTGGGAAGTGAGGGTCAGACGCCTGCTGCTTTTCCATAAAGGCAAGAACACCATCGACGGTGCCAAATATTTCCGTGAGTTTCGCGTCAACGACATCGCGAACCTCTCCAGCCGTACCTTTGAAATCGATAATCGGACTGAATTCAAAAGGATCATTAAGGTCAGAAGGCTGGGTGAAGCGTATCTTCAAGGACTTAGCAAACAACGGAGCGACTTCGGCGGACATGTATTTAAACATAAGGATTTCTGACACTCTCAATCGGAGCCGTTCTTCTTACAGTAGAAGCAACGCTCGAATCTGGTGATTTGCGGTCTCCCGTTCTTTGTTACGCGCACACAGCAATCCAATTCCCAAACACCTTTCCAGCCGATGTGTCTCCCTTGAAAACTTAATCTCTCTCCTAAGCGAGGCAGAGAATGCTTTTGAATCTGCGAGTCATTGGGAATGATGACCAGACCATACAAATCGTGACAGGCCAACTTCTTGGTTTGGCTCAGGTATCTCCTGATCTCTTCAATGAAGTCGTCACCGCTTGCAGTAACAATGATCCATCGGCGCTCACAGGCAACCTCGACTATCTGCCGGTCACTTGCCTTCGCATTCAGGCCAGCTTTCTCAAGGCTGACGATGCGACGGCTTGGAAAGAACTGCGCTGCGTCCCGGCAGTTCTGATCGATAATGAACTTATGGCTTGTCACTGAAGCAAGCAGTTTACACCCAAGATTCTGGGGATGATGAGGACCGAGATGACGCAGAAAACCGCTTCAGAAGTTTTCGTCGAGCAGTTTTGCACGCAGCACGGAGTGCGATGGGAGCAAATCGCCACTCAAGCGAAAAACGGCGTGAAGACTCCAGACTACGCGATCTTCCCAAAGGAGACGAAGGTCATCGCGGAGATCAAGGAGATTCAAGAAAACGCTACCGAGCGACAGCAAAGAGAACAGCTCGCAAAAGCCGGATGGAGCATGCACGGTGAACGTAACGTCAAACTTGGAGATCGTGCGAGGGACCTCATCACGACTGCTGCGAAACAAATCAGGCGAACAGCCAAGGGAAAGTTTCCAGCCCTGATCGTAATCTACAACCCTTCATTTCTTCTGAGTCACCACACAGAACGCCATGCGATCAAAGCTGCAATGTATAGCTTTGATCAGATAATCCTCGGCCTCGCTCCGATCTACATGCGAAAGAAACCTAGGCTCATTGATCGAAAATCAGGACGGGGACGAAAGATGGGTGCTCAATTCAACACCACGATCAGCGCAGTAGGAGTGATTGATGGTCAAGGGTTGACGATCTACCGCAACGTGTTCGCAGCAATTCCGTTGAAGGCCGAAGTATTCGATGGGATCGCAGACGAGCAATTCACACTAGGCGAAAAACAGCCGGGAGAGTTCGACACATGGCAGGAAATCTCCTCAGTCGTTTGAGAGCCTCAACTTCGGTTTTTGAACTTTTGAATATCCGCTACAGCCTCAAAGAACCCAGCGTAATGTTCTTTCGTAAACTGGCCCCTCTTTACCATCCACTCCATCATGCTTTCTTGCGCAGACTTCGAGTTGTATCTGCCCAGCTCATCAACGCCCGTTTGGTCAGGCCAGTTCGACTCTTTGATTATTCGCAGCAGTTCCTTTCGATCAAAGAGGGTCATTCTAGGAGACGGTATCCTATACATTCCCATGATCTGACGGAGCGGCCAGCGCATCGGAGAGTCGGGGCGTCTGACACGATTCTCAAATTCGTGAGACAACTCGTATGCGAGTAGGTCCGCTGCCTGAAGGGGAAACAACAAATCTGGCGTTGATGAAGAATAGGAATCCATCCATTTGCCGTAGTCGGTGTGCTCTTTGATCGCAGACCAGAGCTGCCCAGCTCTCCCGCCGTGGTTCGTCCCATATTCCGGGTTGAACGATAGACCATCGTAACTCTTTCATCCGGCTCAAAGGCAGCCGCTACTGCGGCTCCGCGAGTGCAGTTCTGAAAAGCGACGTAGTAGGGATCGAGAAAACTCCTTTGTTGTTCGATGGTGAGAGTCTGGAATGATGACATGGAAACGATAGCGCCGAGCGGTGTAGCTCCGGTGTTAACGATCACTTTGATCGCACGGCCAATGAACAGCTGCCTCAGTTCTTCATTCCCTTTCCAAGGTTTGAACTGCCCCTTGAAATGTGCCAAGTGTTTCATGCTGAAAGGTTCTTTGAGGCCAGCATTGGTTAGCAGATCACTCCATTCCGAATTGAATATTTGCCACGCAGACGATGGAGCTACAAAACCAGCCATGCCAACATACTCGCGTGCCGGATCGTCTGGGTGACCCGTTTCATCGAAGTAGGCAGTCAGTGATTTCGCCACGATTCTTGCGTTTCACTTTCTAGTGACAAAACATTGTCGAGGCCGAGCCGGAGGAGCTACACTACTTACATGGCGATCATTCTGCAAATGGGACTCTTCGATGAAGCGCAGTATCCCCGCGTGCTAAAGCGCATCTCGGAAAGAATGCATGCTCCAGCACTTCAGTACGTCTTTGTCGATACCGTCGAGCAAGTGCGGGAACTAAAGCGAAGAATTGAAGAGGACATTCCCCAAGAAGAGCAGCCCTCAGTTTTTGCAATACCTGCCGGTCAAGTCAGCGCTTCCCAGGCGTTCACGGCATTAGTGACAGGAATTTCTCCGACAAACAAAGAGCACGTCTAGCTATCACCAATCCCTCCTTTTCCGCCACTGTTTCGAATGCTGCCCACACCTCTCTATGTAATTCCGCAACCCCGGCATCTGATGAACCGCTGCACACCTCCAGCACACTGCGAGCCTCAAGAACTTCCTGGCCGCTGCAATTTCGCGCTAGCACCAACTGATGGAATGTCAGGCGGAATCGGTTCCCATAAGCCGACTTATCAGGAGTAAATTCCTCGAATCTCGTTGCTGGACAATGTTTCAGTGATTTGCTGAATCCGGACTGGACTCTTGCTTTGAAACTCGTATGTCCAGTGCTTGCCACAACGCGCAGCAAGCTACCGGTGCACTTCCAATTGCACGGGGCGCGCCACAGATGCCACCTCCGGATCGTAGTATTCGTACACGCGCGATTGGAAGGTTCGGGCTCGGATCGGATACTTAGCGCGCAAACGGAATTTCACCGTCACTGTGGCTCCGGGAGCGAACGCGTCAAAGTAAAGAATCGCTTGCGTGGCCGTGAGGCTAAACTTGGAAAGATGGCCGCTGTTCAGCTTGGCGCTCTTCTCCTGATAATCCTGCAAATCCTCGCTTAGTAGGTCGAATCCCGGGGGAATGCCGAGGTCTACCATTACCATCTTGGCAGTTTTGGTGAGATTGTTTTTGATGGTCGCGGTTGACGTCGCCAAATCGTCCTGCGCTAGGCGGGTGCGGTCGTAGGCCACATCGATTGATAGCGGCTCCGCGGCAGGCTGTTCGTTCCAAGGCAGGAAATACTGACCAACGACCTGATACGCGAGCGCTCCCTTGCCTTCAAAACGAAGCTCGACCGCATTGGGCGCCGACTGCTCGACATCCTTGAAAACGAACTGATGCAGCAGATCGTTATTTTCCGCCGTCAGTTCCAGCTTTTCTGCGGTCTTCCCGTTGACCAGCACGATCACTCTACCCTGCACGTCCGCAGCAGCTTTTTCTGTAGCCGTCAGCAACGCGCGTAGCGCCATGATCGTTGCCTGCGTCGTTCCCCATGTCCCGTTCGCATCTTTTTTCGACGCAATGTAGTTCAGCGCTTTGCGAGCCGTGCCCCCGGCCTCGCCGGCCTGCAGCAACGCCTGCACCGCCAGGCCGGTCGTTTCCACGCTCGCGCTTTCGCCTCTTCCATAGACTCCGGTCTCTTCGGCCGTCCACCAGACCTTTTCATCCTTCTCGGTTCGGGCGTCCAGCAAAACTTGGATCGCGCGCTGCGTGAATTCGCGGTCCGATCCGTATCTGGCCGCAAAGTTGGCGATGACCGCGAGCGTATACGTGTCCGCCTTCTCTGCCATGTGCGCTTCGATAAAGCGCTTGGCTCGCTCCACCGCCTCACCCTGATACCCCGTGTTCTTGAGCGACCAGGCAATATACGCGGTGATGCGAAGCACGTCGGTGTTGTACCGGTTGGTCGCGCCTTCGTTGATGAATTGCGTGTCCGGCTTCCAGCTTCCATCCTTTTGCTGTTCTCCTGCCAGCCACTGCTGGGTTCTCGCAATCAGTCGCGAGTCTACGTCGTAGACCTTCGACATGTCGGAAAACTCCATCAATCCGTATGCTGTAAGAATCTTGTTCGCAGGCGCTTGCCCGAACCACGAGAATCCTCCGCCTGGTACTTCGAATGTCAGCAACCGCTGATAGCCGTTCGCGATGTAGCCTTCCGCTTTGGCGTGGATTTCGGGCGTCAGCTTCTTGGTCCGCTTTATGTAGTCGAGGGCCAGAACGTTCGGATAGGTGCTCGAAGACGTTTGCTCGAAGCATCCATTCGGCATGCGCAGGATGCTGTCCATGCCCTCCACCACCTGACTCATCGGGCCGGGATAGAGCCGGACGAAAATCTTGTTTGCTTCCGCAATCGAAGTTGGCGGGAAATTCAGCTCATGCTGCACCGAGTTTTCCAGGCGCCCGTTGAAAACCAGATTCTGCTCTCGCCCGTTAGGAATCACTTCCACTTCCCGCACGACGATGTCTGCACGCTCCGACGATCCCTTCATCTGCGCTGCGAGCGTGAGCTTGAATTTGCCGATACGACGGGCTTCGAGCGTGAACTGCGACCCGCCCACGCGGGAGGATTCCACGGACACTGATTTCTCAGCTTGATCATCCGCCAGCGAAAACCAGTCGTCGGACTGGAGCCGCAAAGTGACCTCGCCCGGTGCGCCCGAATAGTTGTAGATGGCCACGGGGATGGACACGCGATCACCCTGAGTCAAGGTCACGGGCAGATCGAGATCAACAAAGAAATCCTGGAACACCTTCAAGCTGGAAGTTGCGGTGCCGAGTGCTCCATGCTGCGTGGACGCGATCATGGCCATGCGCCAGGTGGTGATCGAATCAGCCATCGGGATCACGATGCTGGCTCGCCCTTCGCGGTCGGTGATGATTTCAGGATTGATGTATAGAGACTCGGGGAAATAAGAACGGACGTGGGTCGCCGGAGCACTTTTCGCGTCCTTGGCCAGCACGGCCATATCCTGGCCCTTTTGGTTCATAGTTACTAGCTGCGTAAAGTTGCGGCCATTGAGCGATAAGTTCGTAGCTTCCTTCTCCGTGATCGGGCCTCCTATCGTTCCGGCGCCACGACCGCTCCCTATTCCGCCAGCGCTCCCGGCAGCAACGGCCACCATTGCGGCCTCGGTCTGCACCATAGGAGCCGCACCCGCGACCTCGACAGTCTCCATGCTCTGCCCCACCATAAGCGTGGCCGAAATGACCGCGCGGTCCTGCGCAACCAGGGTGCACATTCCCGCTGCCACCCGGAACCCAGCCGATGAGATTTGAATCTTGTAGTCGCCCGGCGGAACTGCCGACAAACTGAACTGCCCTGTGGCATCGGTAAAGGCAGTAAACAGTTTGTTCTTTCCACGAGCCTCGACCTCCGCTCCCGGCACAACGGCCCCGGTTGGATCGGTGACAGTGCCGACGATTTGCGCCTTGCCATTCATTGCCCCGCGATCGTGCTCCACGTTGATGCCGAGTGCGGAGGTGCCCGGCATTGCACTGCTTGCAATCCGTCCCCGCCGGAAGAATAGGACGGTCTGAAACTCATCGCCAGTATTGAGACGATGATCGGGACCAGGACTGATCACCAGATAGAAATCTCTATTCCATGAGGCCGGCTCAAACCGCAACGGATTCCCCCACGGATCAAGAAATTCTTTGTCTTCAGCACGAGCGAGCTGCTGATAGACCTCTGTCGGCGAACCGGCTTTCGGATTGTGAACGTAGGCGTTCGAGATTTTCCTCGCCAACTCGTTCGCCTGTGCCTGAAAGCGCGCCTGATAACGCTGGCGGTATTCGCCATACTTGGCCATGGGCAGGTCTTTGCCGAACTTAGTTTCGAACTTGTTGCTGGACACGACTTCTGTCGCGGAAAACAAGGCTCTAGCAGCACGATCACGCTGTTCCACGCGTGACTGCTCCGCCGGTTCAACTACTTCCGGCATGCCGATGGAGTGAATTTCGTAACGCGGCTTCATCACCTCTTGTTCGAGATAGAAAAACACCTTGGCGAATCCCGGCTGCTTCTCCGCGAGAGCAAACACCGCTTCATCCACTACCTGAAGACCCAGCGCGGCATGGATTCCTTGACCGTGCGAATTGGTCACGCGAAATTGAATGCGAGCCTCACTGCCCGGCTTATAGCTTTGCGCTTCAGCAACAGTTTCAATCTTCAATTCGTCGGCAGGTCGTACGAATATCAAGCGGTGATCGCCGACCGGCCGGGCATCGCGCCCGAACAGATACGCACTCAAATCGAGCGTGCCAGACATCTCCGCAATCGCCGGGACGGAAAGCTCTGCCCGCCCGTTTTCGATATCCAGATCGCGGGTCAGCACGGTTTGCCCGTCCTTGACAATGTCGACGTAAACAGCGCCATGGGCCTTCGTCGAATACACATTCAGATGAATCAGTTCTCCCGCGCGGTAAACGGCGCGTTCGGTTCGCAGCAGAATCTGTTCGTCTCCATTGCGGGCATCGAGATCCATTTTGCTAGAGGAGCGACTTCCGTCCTGATCCATCGCCTCGATTTCCAGCGTCTGCTTGCCGGCGTCCGGCCTGATATACACGATGCCGACGCCGCCGTCGTCGGTGGAGCTAACTTGCTCGGCCATCCCGCCAGCACGTACTTTCAAGATGCTTTTAGCCGGGCTTCCATCCGGATAGGAAGCAAGGACAAACACTTGATTCTCCAGATGTGGAACCAGCGTTCCTCCCTCGGGGATTGCCGTCAGCAATATCGGCGTATCGCTGACGGTGATTGGTTCTCCCCGTGTTTCGGAATGACTGGCGGAGTCCTTTAGGGTAGCTTCGATGAGCACACGAGCAGCACCGTGGCTGAGCTGCCGTCCGGCAAAATAGTTGGGCAGCTTAATATCGAAACGGTAGACGCCTTCAGCGTCGGTCTTACCATGTGCAGACGCGGCCTCAAACAAGGTCACATCCATTGCCGACGCTTTCACACTGACTTCAGCGCTCTCCACCGGTTTTCCGAAAAAGTAATTGGCTCGTACTTTGCCAATGACGTGATCGCCAGGCTGGTACCCGTGTTTCTGCTTCTTACCTTCTTCCGCGAGTTCGACGGCAACTTTGAACTTAGGAAGAACATATCGCTCTACGTTGACGGCGATCTCAGCAGTATTCGTGGGAGCGTCTGCGTCGCCCATTAACGCCCGCAGATGGTAGGTGCCGAGATTCACCTCGTCGGCCAGAACAAATTCGGCTGATGCCACGCCGAACTCGTCGCTCTCAGTAACTTTCTTGAAGACTTTGTTGCCGCGTGAATCTTCGACTTCAAATGTCAGAAGGCGTTTGCCCGCAGCTTGATGGTCGGCGCGGTTCAACGCCAGTGCCCGCACATGAATCGCCTGGCCCGGCTGGTAGATCGGCTTTTCCGTCGTCAGAAGGATCGAGACTTTGTCTTCCAACCGTACGCTTTGTGAAAACTCGGTCGAGCCAATCGCGGTGTCTGCGATGTAATGCAACTGATAATTTCCAACCAGCCCCGCGGGAAGGCGAAACTGCGCCTCGGTCGTTCCTCGGTGATTTAATCCGCCCTGAAAAAGAACTTGCGGCTTTTCATCCGGCCCAAGAAGTTCGATTTTCACCGAGCCGCGCCCCGCGATCGGCTGATCCTCGGAATCAGTCACGATCACCCGCACTGCCGCTTGGCCGCCTGCAAGATATGATTGCTGCCCAAGAATGTGCAGCACCGGCCGTTGCAGAATCTGTGAAAGCGATTCCATGCCTTGGACGGCGGCGATCTTCTTGTCGTCGTATTCGAAGCGATAGCGCAACCGATGCCAGACCAAGTCCTCCACAGGAAGTGGGTTTTCCAGCTGAACTATCTGTTTCCATCGTCCGGAGCTGGCGTCGACATCGAGATGCCGCTCCCTTCGGCCAAGCACGTGATCTTCCGGATCGAGCAACTCTACCGTGAGCTGGCCGGATCCCTTGGCGGCGTCATGATAAGGAATCGTTACACGCAACACGCCCTGCGTATAGCTGGCGCTGAGAGTAGGCGTAGCTCCACCGGCTTCCGACCTGTGCACATCAAAAATGGCCGCGATCGCGACGAGACCAGTGAGAATCAGAACAGCGAAACGGACTGCGGTTTCCTGGAACCTGCGTTGTACCATTGAGTCCTTCCCACCGATAGCCGCACAAACATCGGCCATCTATTCCGACTTAAAGGCCCTCAAATACTTTCGGCAAGCGGCGGAGGGGCGCGCCGTGCTTATCGTTCAATCGGAGTTCGGACCTTATCGGAAGTTTTGCAGAATATTTTTTGGGGAGTTTGAAGAGTTACTGCTGATGCCAGTGAGTCCCGTCTTTGCTGGTCCAGATGGCGCCGGCGTCGGTAGTCATCTGAAAGGTCGCGCCGTTGGCCGCCGCAGGCGCCAACTCAATACGCACAGCCTTGCCCGTCCATTGCGGATTCACCTTTTTCCACTTCTTGCCTTTATCGTGGCTCAGGAAGAGATTGCCAGCGCCATCGAGAGAAAGAAACCGCTTGCCATGCGACACGGTGACTGTACCAGGCTGAAGGGTCAGCAACTGAGTGAGATTCCGCCCGTTCATCGCCAGGCTGGCGGACTCTTTTTCGGTGACTGTCCCGCTCACGCTGGCCGATTCGGAATTAATGACGGGGCTCGCCGCCGTCACCTCAACCGTTTCTGACGCCGTGCCCACGTCAAGCTTGGGCTGCAGCATGGCAAGTTCGCTCGGTTTCAACTCGATGGACTGTCTGCTTGTCTTGAAGCCGCTTGCCGTGGCTGTCACCTCGTACCGTCCAGCCGGTAGTTCTGTCAGGTGAAAGCTGCCGTCCGTGCCGGTCGTCGTCTGTCGCGTCTTGCCGTTCGCATCCCGCAAAGTTACCGTCGCCCCCTCGACGACCGCGCCACTTTGGTCCGTGATGCGGCCGGAGACTCCGGCAAGCGTCCCGGAGACTGCCACAAGCGCCTCATCTTGGTCGGTTTGATTCTGCAACGCAGGCAGGTCTTTTTTCTGAACCGAGCGATTTTGCCCCGCTGCCTGAGAGGCCTGCATCCTGAGCGCTGCTCCTCCTCCTGCTCCGCTACCGATCCCTCCTCCGCTACCTTTGCCTGCTTCAACAGCAACACCGCCGATCGGTCCGCCGATGGTCACCGGAGAAGGAGCAGGCGACAATACCTGTGGAGGCTCTACCTTCGCGGTCATTGGAGGGCTCTTTGATGGGGACAAATTCGAGCCACTTGCCATCTGGCTCTCTCGCGGTGGGGCGTTGGTCGTCGCCTTCGTTGCGAGGCCGTACGGCCGGCCTTCGGATCGTGCGACCTGCTCTGAGTTGATGTTAGCCGCCCCTGCGTTCGTAGCTGGCGCACCTTGCTTCAAGTCGCTGCTTGGCGCTGCCAAGGTTTCAGGACTCTCGGTCTCCGCCTGCCTCGCGCTCGCAATCTGTTGCGGAGCCAAAGGCGTTCTGCCACGCGGCTGAATATAGACGAACACCGCTATCAGCACGCATGCCAGCGCCGCCGCAGGCAGTCCCACCGGCACGAGCCATCGCCAGACCCACGCTTTCACCGGCGTTGCCGTAACTTGTTTCGGCTCCTCATGCGGTTGCATCAGGAACACGGCTTTCCGGCACTCCGCGCATTCGGCGAGATGAGCCAGCATCTGCTCTTGTTCGCGCGCGGTGGTTACGCCCTCAACGAACACACTGAGCTGGTCAGCGTCAGGATGTATCCCTGGTTGGAACTTCAAGTTCACCCTCGTCCTTCCTTATGGGAGTTCGGGTCGTCCCGCGATTTTTGCAGCAACTTTCGCAGATTGATGTCCACATCCCTGGGATCTGTGCCCAGCGCTTCCTCTGCGGCGCGCCGGCTCAGGCCCCGCGTTATCAGAGTCTGTAGCAGCTCTTTGCGCAGACGCTTGGTTGCTCGCTTCAGTTTGCGGCTAATCGTCGCTACATGAACTCGCAGGACGCGACTTATCTCATCGAGAGTATGCTGGTCCAGGTAGTAGGCCGAGAGCAGGAAGCGTTCTTCCGCGGAAGCCGCGCCCAGCGTCATCTTGAGCGCCGCCTGCAAATCCTCTATTCGTTCCGGCTCGATCTGCGCGGAAGGCGGCGCCGCTGGTTCGATCTCATCCAGCTCAGTTTCCCGCCCGATTTTCCGGTACTGGTCCACGCGGCGTTGCGCCAGGACCGCACGGAGCCATCCCATCAGCGATCCTCGCCCAGAATATCCAAGTAGCGGAGACCAGCGCTTGCCTTCTCGCTCCGTCAGCCCGAACAGCTCGGAGTAAAGCGCGCTCGCCAACTCGTCGCCCAATGCTGCCGATCCCGTCATCTCCACTGCGGTTCTGGTCAGATGATCCCGATATTGAGCAAGAAAGCGCCGCCATGCGGACTCGCGCCCCAATGCGCATCCGTGCGCGATGGCAAGCTCTTCGAGGTGCAGACCTCGCCAAAATATTTCTCGCTGACGCTCATTGGCCTGCTTCCCTGGGTCAAGACCGAAATTGTCCCTGGCACCTATCGTTTCAAGGGCTTGCGCAAACTCGGCCTTGCTTACCTCCACTGACTCTGCACGGGCCGCCCGCCAAAGCTCTTCGCCGAGCATGTCGGGCAAGACTCTGTTGTCCGAACCTCGCTCCGTCTCGACCGCGATGCGCTTCCCCACCGACGCGGTGCAGTCTTCCGCGTCCGAAGGTCCTGTTGGAATAATGTTGGCAGACGGAGTATCCACGCCCACTTATTACATCATATCGCCCCGTCGCGGCCCGGAAGTTGAACCACGCGAGAGATGAGCCAGAAGTCGGCTTGCCGGAGATGAGGGCGAATTAGGATCGATAAACGCGCTTGTCGCCATTAACCCCGAATTGTCGGCGTCCGTACACTGCGAATCGCAGAATTGCGCATTTGAAAGTGGCACCCGATGCGTCAAGTCTCACGTCGTGTTGATCGTATCGGGTAGCCACTGTGTCCCTTAGCCCGTCGTCAAGCTGTCGCTCCAAAGAGCATAGCCTCTACTCTCGCTGCTGCCTCGTCCTGCATGTGTGGAAGGACGTGAGCATACGTATCCAATGGTGAAGGCCGTGCTCGCGTGTCCAAGCTGCTCAGAAACAACTTTGGGACACTCCGGCTGCCAACGTACACTGAGCGTTTGTCGTGTCCAGTCGATGTCTTGCCACTTCAGGCCGAGATACCTCACTAGGTCGCATTCCAGTTGTGAGCGCTACCGCAAGCACTGTTAGCGGTTCCCTTCGCCCGGACTTAAGATGGGCCCCGAAGTCCCGCTGCTCACCAAGGATGGCAGTATCGCGATGGCGGCGCCGAACCCTCTGGGAGAATCGGAAGAAATTTCACGTGCTCGATTTTGATTTTGCGCGGTTTTTCCTCCACCAATGACGTTTTATTTCGCGCAGCGCATGCCCGTGGCACGCTGTGGAGCAATACGGCTGTTTTTTCTGACGGCGACGGATGAAATAAGGCGTCGGGCATTCGTTAAAGCGGCACTTACTTAATTTGCCGATTGCTCCTGCATCTACCAGATCAAATATCGCGCGGTGGAATGGATCGTTTCGGGGAGCTGCGGGGAATAAATGCTTGGCTGCGGCACCCCACACAGGCTCCCATCGCGCCTGCTCGTACTGCCAGCGAGCGGTAAATAGGTACCATTCGCGATGCTGCGGCTTCTTGGCCCCCCAAGCGCGCCGCAGCGATCGTCGAATATCCTCAGCGACTCGGTTCAGATGCTGTTGGTCCGCCGCGAGAAAGTCGAGCAATCCAGGATTGCGTCTCACCAATTGTCCAGTGTCGTCCAAGTTTGCCCACTCCTGCAACAGAAAGCGCGGTCTCACTCGAACGTTATCACCAATTAAGTGCTTCACTATCGATGTCA
>Ga0075030_100001834_pt1 | contig 19159 bp, 10 predicted proteins | sample LitLauG_LLR_2012_FD_71393 | JGI IMG/M metagenome (GOLD analysis project Ga0075030, IMG submission 71393) | Freshwater sediment microbial communities from Pennsylvania, USA - Little Laurel Run_MetaG_LLR_2012 | ecosystem: Environmental > Aquatic > Freshwater > Creek > Sediment | place: USA...
GTGCTCGGTGTAGTTGGAAATGGTGCAGCTCATCTAGCGTATTCGCGGTCCATTTCTACCTGGTTTCAGCGACGCTTGGGGGTGGCGTTGGCCTTTGTGATGGTGGGAGCGGGTCTGGGTGCCATGATTTTGCCCGTCGTCGCGCAATCCATCATCGGCCGGCTTGGCTGGCGCGCAGCGTACGCATCACTCGGCGGTCTTGCGTTGGTACTCGGGTTGCCCCTCAGCTGGCGCTACATCCGCGAACGTCGGGTAGGCGGTCGCGAGTCTGCGCCGGCTTCCCACTCTGGAATGGCATGGCAGCAAGGGCTGCGCTCTTTTGCATTCTGGATTATCACCGCAATCCTCTTCGTGAGTTCGATCAGCATGAACGGGGCGATCACGCACCTGTCCGCACTGCTGACGGATCGAGGTCTCACCGCGGGAAATGCGGCACTGTGCGCGTCCATACTGGGTGGATCGAGCCTGCTGGGCAGGATCGTGGTGGGATGGGCGCTCGACCGATATTTCGGGCCGCGTGTCGCGCTTGTCATAAACCTCATTACTGCGCTAGGCATTTTTCTCCTCGCTCGGGCAAGTAGTTTTCCTGCGGGCTGCCTGGCTGCTGCGCTCATTGGCGTCGGAGCCGGAGGCGAAGCCGCCATTACACCTTACCTGCTGACGCGTTATTTTGGTCTGCGTGCTTTTTCCACTCTCTACGGTCTTACCTGGACGTTCTATGCCGCTGCGGGAGCAATTGGGCCGGTGATACTCGGGCGCGCTTTTGATGCGACTGGCTCCTATGTCTCTTTGCTGATACTCCTCGCAGCTGCGTTAGGATTGGTGGCTGCAATGAACCTTTTCCTTCCAAGCTATTCAAACTTTTCAAACTCCTTCGGAATTGAGGTTCACTGAGAGAAGACTTCAAACCAATGGGTCTCAACCCGGCAGTACTCTCCCCTGAAGGCCGAGCTCGGAGGACTACTGCATACACTCTATGGATCGCTTTATCCGGCCACTATTCCTGGCTGCTGTCATTGCTCTGCCAGCATTGGCTGTGGGCGGGGTGCACGCTCAACAGGGCAACGTCCAGGTCTACGACAAGGACCGCCGTGACTACCAAAACTGAGATGACCGCGAAGAGCGCGCCTACCGGCGATACCTGGCAGAAGAGCACAGGAGTTATCCCGAGTACCAAAGGCAGCACCACAAAGTGCAGCGCGAGAGATCTCTCGCTACGGGACGTGAGAACTGCGCCAAGTTGGTCCGGTTGATACAAGCACGGAGAAGGTGGCAGCTACGATTGCGACAGAGATACGCGATCTTGGCGGCGACATCTGCTGTGGTGCGGATTCAGTCTAGGCGACGGTATTCGACATACCGATTTGCTGTGTGCACGAGGTCACGGCTCGGGACGTGGTAACCTTCCGTGTTCCAAGAAATCCCATCAAGCTAAACCACTTCTGCGCCGCTCAACAATTGCGGCTTTGAGGTCGCCTATGAAGGAACTTGCCCTGCGTATCTCGTTCTGCTTGGTGTTTATGGAGGTGTGTCTCGCGCAGCCCACCGCTCCCCCGCTGCTACAGAAGCCCACGCTCTCGAAAACATCGATCGCCTTTTCATTTGCTGGGGAACTCTGGACCGTTCCCCGTGACGGAGGGGAAGCACGGTTGCTGACCAGCGGGCCCGGGGAAAAGACTGACCCCATATTCTCTCCCGACGGCAGCCTGATCGCATTTACGGGCGACTATGACGGCAACGTTGACGTGTATGTCATGCCAGCCGACGGTGGTGTTCCCACGCGCCTTACTCATCACCCTTCGATCGACGAAGTCGTGGGCTGGACACCAGATGGAAAGGCTGTGCTATTTCGCTCCAGCCGCAACAGTTACTCGCGTTTCAACCGCCTGTTCACCGTGTCGATCGATGGCGGCCTCCCGCGTGAGGTGCCTCTCCTCATGGCTGAGGCAGGCTCGTTCTCCGCGGATGGCCAGCGCATCGCTTATGTTCCCCGAAGCAATTTCCGGCGCCTTTCAGGAATTGCCTGGCGCCGCTGTCGAGGGGGATTGGCGCCGCAAGTATGGATCGCTGACCTTTCGGACTCGAGGATCGTCGAGGTGCCCCATGAGACTTCACAGGACTGGAATCCGATGTGGGTTGGCGATCGCGTTTACTTCATTTCGGATCGTAACGGTCCGGCGACTCTCTACGTGTACGACTTGAATTCACAACAGGTGAAAGAACTTCTGAAGAGCAATGGGCAGGACATTAAGTCGGCATCCGCTGGTCCAGGTGGAATCGTCTACGAACAGTTCGGCTCAATGCACCTGTTTGACATCGCCACAGGTACCGAGAGACGAATCAATGTCCGCGTGCCCGCAGACCTGCCTGCGATCCGTCCGCATTTCGTCAGGATCGCGGACGAAATTGAAAACTACAACCTTTCTCCCAGTGGCGCACGCGCAGTGTTCGGGGCTCACGGCGAAATTCTGACTGTACCCGCGGAGAAAGGCGATGTTCGTAACCTGACCAATACTCCTGGAGCCGCCGAGCGCGATCCAGCCTGGTCGCCAAACGGAAAATGGGTTTCATATTTCTCCGACCAAGCCGGCGAATATGAGCTACATCTGCGGGCTCCTGACGGCAGGGGGGAAGTTAAGACGATCGGCTTGGGCAACCCGCCTTCCTTCTTCTATTCCCCGGTCTGGTCGCATGACAGCACCAAGATTGCCTATCACGACAAGCGTTTGTCGCTCTGGTACGTGGATGTTTCCAAAGGTTCTCCCGTCAAGGTGGATACCGATACCTACGATGCCCCGGAACGCACCTTGGACCCGGCGTGGTCTCCGGACTCGAAGTGGATTGCTTATACCAAGCGACTGCCAAGTCACATGCATGTTGTCTTTGTCTATTCGCTGGACAAGGGCACATCATTGCAGGTGACTGACGGTTTAAGCGATGCGCGTTTTCCAGTTTTCGATCGAGACGGCAAATACCTCTATTTCACGGCGTCGACCGATTCCGGCCCCACAACTGGCTGGCTCGATCTCTCCAGCTTCAATCGTCCTGTGACACGCAGTGTCTACATCACCGTGTTGCAGAAAGACGCGGCGTCGCCCCTCGCCCCGGAGAGTGATGAAGAAAGGTCCGCAGACGAGAAAAAATCCGACTCCGACAAAGCGGAAGCCCATTCTTCGGGAGAAAACGGTGAGAAGGAACCCGCTTCTGCTGAAGCTGCCGCCAGAAAAAAGGACACGGATGTTACCAAAGCTGAGCAAAAGAAGCCGCAGGTAGTTGTCCAGATCGACGCCGAGAACATCGGGCAGCGCATTCTGGCGCTTCCCATTCCCGCGCGTAACTACGTCGGCATGTGGTTGGGCAAATCAGGAACCCTCTTCCTGGCGGAACAGTCGCCTATTTTCTCGAGGCGGAGCGGGCCGGAGCCTGAATCCATCTACCGCTTTCAACTGAGCACGCGCAAGGCGGACAGACTATTGGAGGGCATTGCGCAATTTACTGTTTCCTTCGATGGTAAAAAGATGCTCTACAGTAAAGGCGAACAGGAGCAGAAGTGGTTTATGGCGAGTGTTCCTGAGCAGAAGCCTGAAGTAGCACCCGGCGCAGGGCAAAACCCCGAAAGCAAGCCACTCAATCTCGACTCGGCCATGGTCTACGTTGAGCCCCGCGCGGAGTGGGCGCAAATGTTTAACGAGGTTTGGCGCATAGAGCGTGACTATTTTTACGATCCAAAGCTACACGGCCTTGATCTCGAGGCTGCTCGTGCCCAGTATCGTCCTTACCTGGAAACTCTCGGCAGCCGTCCGGATCTGAGCTACCTCTTTGCCGAGATGCTGGGCGACATCACGGTGGGTCACCTATATATACGTACACCGCAACATCTCGATCCCCACCGTGTGCGTGGCGGTCTGCTCGGCGCCGACTACACGGTAGAGAACGGGCGCTACCGATTTGCGAAGGTCTACTACGGCGAAAATTGGAATCCGGAATTGCGTGCGCCGCTCACCCAACCAGGCGTGAATGTTCAGCCCGGTGACTACCTGCTCGCCGTGAACGGTCGGGAGTTGAAGGGCTCAGATGAAATCTTCAGGCTCTTTGAGGGGACTGCCGGAAAGGCAGTCGTCTTGAAGGTAGGCAGGGATCCAGGCGGCAAGGGCGCGCGCGAAGTCACGACGGTCCCCATCGAAAGCGAACTCAATCTTCGCAATCGTGATTGGATTGACGCCAATCGCCGCAAAGTAGACGAGCTCAGCGGCGGGAAGCTAGCCTACGTTTACCTGCCCAACACTGCTGCCGATGGATATATCAACTTCAATCGCTACTACTTCGCGCAGGTCGGGAAGCAGGGCGCTGTCATCGATGAGCGCTTCAACGGCGGTGGGGCGGCGGCTGACTACGTGATCGATTACTTGCGCCGGCCGCTCTTGAACTACTGGATGACTCGCGAAGGCCAGGATTTCACCACTCCCCTCGGCTCAATCTTCGGGCCCAAGGCCATGATCATCAATCAGTACGCCGGCTCGGGTGGGGACGCGCTGCCTTGGTACTTTCGGCACGCTCAGATCGGTCCATTAGTAGGCAAGCGCACCTGGGGAGGATTGGTTGGCATTTACGATTATCCACGACTCATTGACGGCGGGTCGGTCACCGCGCCCCGCGTTGCCTTCTATAGTCCCGCGGGTGACTGGGACGTGGAAAATCATGGCGTCTCTCCCGACTTCGATGTCGAACTCACCCCTGGAGCGTGGCGCGAGAACCACGATCCCCAGCTCGAGAAAGCCGTGCAAGTCGTTCTCGACCAGTTACAGAGAAATCCGCTGCCTGCATCGAAACGTCCGGCATTCCCGAATTATCACGGGATAGGATCACCCGGCCACGCGGTCGGAGTTGGTGGCAAGCAGTAGTCGTACGCACGTGTAAAGCGGCCATGCGAGCGTAGTGTACTGCCTGCCTCACGTTTGCGCCCAAGTCACAGCTATTCAATATCTGTCCCGTGGGTCTGGATCTCCGCTCCGACGCCCCGCGCAAGACTATCGTTTGCCGGGTTACCCGTTGCTCATGCCTATGCTCTCGTCGTCCGTGAATCAGTTGTTTCCTTTGAGGTATTTGTCGAACCACTCGACCGTACGGCGGATCGAGTCGATCTGGTTCTCGCGTTTTTCGAAGCCATGGCCTTCGTTGGGATAGTAGTGCGCATCTACCGTCTTTCCGTCTTTTTTCAGCAACTCGACAACTTGCTCTGCCTCTTCCCGGGGAACGCGCGGATCCTTGGTCCCTTGCAGGACTAACAACGGCGCCTTCACGTTGTGGATGTAGGTAATCGGAGAAGCTGCGTCGTAGGCGGCGCCATCCTTCACGGGATCGCCAAGCAAGCTTTTTTCGTATTCCTGGAGCATCGGGTCCTCGTGTTGCAGCATGGTCATCCAGTTAATGATGCCGAAGAGTTCCACGCCTGCGGCCCACACGTCCGGAGTCCTACCGATTGCCATCAGCGTCATGAATCCGCCGTAGGAGCCGCCGGTAATCCCAATCTTTTTCGGATTAACGTAGCCCGTGGCTTCCAGGAACTTGGCCGCGAAAACTTCGTCCTGCAGATCTCCGCCGCCCAGGTCTTTGTAGTTGGCCTTTTGAAACTCGATGCCGTACCCGGTCGAGCCGCGAACGTTGGGAGCGATGCAGACGTATCCGCGGGACACGAAGGCTGCGATGCGCGGGCTCCAGTAGTCGCCGGACTGCCCCGTGGGGCCACCATGAGGCAGGACGAGAGCGGGGTTGGAACCGTCGCGCTTCAGATTGAAAGGAATCCACATCAGGGCGCTGATGGTTTTTTCGTCGAACGATTTGTAACTTACGATCTGCGACGGAGGCCGGGGTGCGGAGTTCAAACTCGCAATGGCGGAATACGTGAGCTGGCGTGATTTCCGCGTTGCCAGGTCGTAGACCCAGAAATCTCCGGGTTCGACTGAACTCTCGTGCGACAGCAGCAGGCGGTCGCCTGAGGTGGAAAAGAGCTCGGGGAAGCGGCAAAGCCGTTCACTCCTCCAGAGATGGGAATTTTCTCTGACTTGGTCGTGGCTACATCTCCCAGGTAGAGGTCCGAGCGACCGTCGGCGTTGATGGCGTAGGTGAAGCGCTTGCCGTCGGGGGAGAAATCGCCCGAACCGGCCTCCCATCTGGTCTGCGTGACCCAGGTCAGTTTCTTCGCAGCAATATCCAGCAGAGCCACGTTCTGGTAACCGCCCTTTTGGTTGGATGTGATGAGGAGCGCCTTGCCATCCCTGGACAACGAAGAGGCTCGGTTCAGCACCTGGCCCTGGTGCTCAGTGAGATTCGTGGCATTTCCGCTCGCAGTATCAATTGCGTAGATGTCGGCGTCGGCGAAGCTCACTTCAAGACGGTTGGGGTAAAGAGTCTTTCCGTCCGGGCTCCAGGCTACCGACTGCCACAGGTGATTCGCGGTTTTCTCGCGGGTAAGTGGCGTCACCTTCCGCGTGGCCCAATCCATCAAGTCAATGTTATATACGGTCGCTTCCTTGGGCTTGACGTTCAAAGCAATGGTCTTCCCGTCGGGTGACCAGAGTGGGCTTTCTTCGCGTATCTCTGGAGTATGGGTCAGGTTGATTACTTCTCCACCGTCGCTCGGGATGGCGAACAGGTCCCAAAGTTCGTCTCCAGCAGTGTCCTGCTGATAGACGATCCACTTGCCGTCCGGCGACCAGGTCTCGCCATATTGCCCTTCGTCGGACTGCGCCAGTTGAATCGGCCATCCGCCGTCGGCGGTCACTTTCCACAAATTCGAGCGGCCGGAAATGTCGGTGGTGAATGCAATCTCTTTGCCGTTCGGAGACCAGGAGGCGCTGGAAACCGAGCGCGTGAAATAGAGATCGTCAATCGGAATCGGACGCGCACTGGGATTGGCAGCTGAGGTGAGCGTCTTGGGATCGGTAGTTTCACGAGTATCCGGTCCCGACGACTGGGCAATCGTGGAAGGACTCGAAATGAGAAGGAAGAATAGGGAAGTGGTCAACAGAGATTTCATGGCGACCTCATCAGAACCGGATGTCCGGCACGTATTCTGTTGGAATCGCGAGCCGGCGGGATTGTACACCGTCGCTTGACTGGAGATGGTCCTGAGACGATCATCACAGACGAGCGTCAATGCAATAGAAGTTCTCTAATCGCTGAGGGGACGGTAAGTGGTGAGATAGCGATCACGGAATCGGTAATTTGCATCATTCAGGTGTTCGGCTCTCGGTTGGATCTAGCACGTCGTACAGAGGCTGTGCTGGCCACGTTTTGGCGTTCTGGTACGCCGCCGTTACCGCAAGGAGTCGGACGTTGCGGTTTTTAGGCAATGTGAAGGTCGACGCACCCGACGGTACATCGATCGCATACACAAACAAGTAGGAATAAGCATACGGCTCGTTGCTACCAGCGGCATCATGACGATGCGAAGCGAACCATCCGATATCGGCGCGCTTGATAAAGCCGGGCCGGATGCCAATCAACTCACCGTATTCATTCAAGCGAACCGGTGGGCTGCCGCCCGCTGACGAAGCGGCGCCGTTTTGTGGGATCGGCTCCACGGTGGTCTTCCAGATTCGGTCGTCCCATTGGCCGATAAAACCGGTCCAATCCTGGACGTTCAAGCTAACCGACTTGTCTCCAACTTTAAATTCGGCGTTCTGATCACCGTTGGAGGCCGCCAGCAGGTACAGCCGGTTGAACTTACCTGCGGGCAAGCGAATCGTCTGACCGGCAGCGGTCACTGCGTTGGGTTTGCCGGTACTCACCGACGCAAGGGTGAAGCTGATCGCAGCGTAATCGATTTTGCCAGGCAACATCTCCCCAGGCAGAGCATTGCCTTGCGGCGCGGTCGGGCGATCGAATGAGCAGTCAAAGCAACCGCTCGCGGGTCTGTTGTCGAGGCTGGCGACGGAAACATCGTAGGGAATCTTTACCGTCGTGAATCGTGGCACGGCCACCCTGGTCGGCGACTTGCCAAGCTTTATTGCGAAGCTGCGCGGCTGATATGCGCTGAATGACGCAACCAACTGGCCGCCCTGAATCCTTGCGGGGCCCAACGGCTGTTCCTGAGCGTTGACTTCCCGGGCCGCGAGAGTCGGGGAAGCGAAAGCGATGTGAACATCGCTCACGGGCTTCCCATCGATCTCGACGACTCGCACAACGATTTCGTCGCTGAGTTCGGCTTTTTTGAGGGCAAGCACACGTATGCGGCTGCTACTCGTTTTGACCAGGGAAAATGTTTTGCCCAAGGATCCGGGGTGCTTCGTGCTCTCGAAGGCGACCAGGGGATCGTTCAGGCGATAGGCCTGCCAATCCGTCTGTCCCTGACGCCAATCGCCGCTGTGCCCGGCGAGTCCGAACAGAATGTCATGGTGGCCTAAGTCCTGACTTCCCTGGTCGTCGTAGCCGCCGCGAGTTCCGGGAGTTCTGATAAGGGTCAGACGCACAGTGTTGTCACTTGGTTTGTCGGAGGCGTTCTTACAGTCCGTAAGAATCGTGACGCCATAACTACCGCTCTGATCGGTCAGGTCGACCCACTGGTGCGAAGCAACTTCAAACTGACGTTCCTCCTCATTCGGACGCTGAACCGTGCCGACGTCCCAGTTATAGGTCGCCATCGTGTTGGTTGCGCTGAGTGGGAATGTGGCCTTCAGGTTGACACCTTTGGTCTTCCAATGGATCTGGTTGGCGAACTCAATGCGATTGCCCGCATCCCCCGCCGACAGGCGAACGGTCTGGACAAAGTTGGAGCCTTCCGTTTCGCGTTCCACCTGAACTGCCACGCGGGCTGGACCGCTCTCGACCACGGTGACCTTCGCGGGACCACTCACGTAAGCTTTCGGTGCTCGCTGCTCGTCCTCGAAGTCCATATTCCAGGCGGGCCAGTGCTCTGGATTATCGATGGAGATAGCCAAACGAATCGGTGCGGACAGCAGTTCGCGATTGATCTTCTTGTCGAAGATACTGGAGACGTCTCCATTCTGATCGATGGTTACGCGGTAGCGCGCGTTCTCGAGGGAGGAGTCAGAAACCTTCAACTCTGGAGTCGAAGCTTGAGCCTGGGTTGGCAGCACATCAAATACGGCGTAGCCCACCGAAGGCACGTGGGCCAGGAAGAGAACCTTTGCCGTCCGGTTGTTCTCGGGGGAGACTTGGGCGGGCACTTCGTTACCTTCGGGTCCGGTTACTCGAACGGAGCTGGGAATTCCGTTGGGAAACTGCACGTGCGCTTCCACGATATCTTCGCGCTCGACGTTCAGCGGGTTGTAAACGACAATCGGAGAACCCTGAGTTTGGGTATTCATCGCGGAGGCGACAGCATCGGTGGCGCTGGCGAGCACGCTGGCGAACTGATTCGTCGCGATGATGTCGTCATTCCACGCGAATTCAAAAGCTCTTGGGGTGGCGGTGCCCGGAAGAATATCGTGAAATTGCCCGCCCATCAGCAGGGTCCACGCCGCATTCAGGCGCTCCAGCGGATAATGCTGTCCGCCCAGCCAGGCGGCGGCGAGTGACGCCTTCTCCGCAGCGTCAGCCAGCAATTCGTTCTTGCGAATCCAGCGCTTCTGATACGCTTCGGAGGTGATGGATCCGGCGGAGTGATTGATCAGCTCAAGATCACCTTTGTAGCGTGGCATGCGATCGGTGTTGCAGCACTTCAGAATGTCATTGAACATCTGGTCAGCTTTCGACCAGACAACCTGAATCGGGCCATCGCCCACTCGCACTGGACTCGTGAGCGCTTCCCCGGGCTCCTCCTCGGACTCCCACTCGGCTGGTGAGGATGATGGCTCCGGCAGCGAGGCTTTCCCTTTTGTCACAATGGCTTCCATCAGCTTTACGGAGGATTCAGTCGGCGCGCCACCTATGTCGCCCGTGCCGACATAGTGATAGTCGGCCTTAATGCCAGTCAGATCACCGTTGATCTGGATACGCTTCACCCAATCTTCTCGCGGCCGGGTTCGGAACGCGTTCTGTTGCTCGCTCTGATTGGGATCTGGCGGAGGGGGAGGAGGCGGTCTCTTGCTGAGATCATATGTCACTTGGCTGCCGTAGGTCAGCGGATTCAGCGCCGCGATCACCGAACTGCCGTCAGTGCCCTCCCAGATGCCGACATTAAACGGAATGCCCTTAGGAGTTTTCTCCGGCGATGACAGGCCACCTACATGGGGTGCTGGCTGCCAGTCAGCGGAGAGTTTCTGAGTGGAGAAGCCCTTGATTCCGGCGTGATGCAAAATACTTGGCAGTGAAGCTGGAAAGCCAAAGCAGTCGGGTAACATGTATTCGGAGCTGGCAGTGCCGAATTCGCGACGGAAGAAGTTGTTGCCATAAAGAATCTGCCGGAAGATCGACTCGGCATTCGGTGAATTCACGTCTCCTTCCTCCATCGAGGAGCCCGCTGGAAACCATCGGCCGGCCGCGACGTATTGCTTGAGTCTTGCGAAATCTGCCGGGTAATACTCCTTCATCAGCCGGTAACGGTTCGCGCCACTGAAATTAAAGATGTAATGCGGATACTTGTCGGCCAGCGCGAAATTATTTCGCAGTGTCTTGCTGAGATATTCCCGGATGGTTTGCGGATACTCCCATCGCCACTCCGTATCCAGGTGCGCGTAGCCGACCACATACAGCGTCGGCTGTTTCGTAAGATCGATAGAATTGGCGGTGGGTAATAATTTCTTCTGGTCGGACGATGAGTTTTTTGCTACTTGCCCGGCTACAGGGTTCAGCCACACACCCAGGCACAAAAACGACCGCAACAGCCAGCGTGATCTTGCTTGCATTCGTGGCTCTCCATGACAGATATCTCAGATGCTAGCCACCCCGGGGAACTCCGCCCGATGCCGGGTGGCTTCAACTAAAGTCTGTTTCGATAAGGAATTATAGACTGGGTCAAGTCTACCGGGTTCCAGATCCCTGATTCGTGTCGTTGGTCTGATGTCCCAAAGTATTTCGTCGCTTTCTGCCACTGAGAGGTTGCCATTGCTGCAGCGGAAGTGGCTGATTCTGGTTTCCATTCTCAGTCTCGCTTGTGACGTCGTGAACTTGAAGGTCATGATCTCGGAGCAGGGGCGGATTGGGAGTGTACGCAACGATGTGCTCTCAGTCTGATCCAAGGTTCCCACCGGCCCTTCGCCCGGTCATCCGTGCCGCTAGAGGGCTGAAAGTCACGCTAGGGCGGGCAACTCATACCCCAAAGGTCGGTGGTTCAAATCCACCCCCGTGTGATACGCTCGCAGCAACATCGTGGGATTGTTCCCCATGGCGCACAAGGACGGGAGGGACGACACAAACACGAGAATATGGCGATTAGGCATGCGTGGAAGCGCGCGGTCCATATTGCGGGCGTTGCCCTCCAGCGCCGTCGTGGTTATCGTGAGTGTCATATGCTACGAGTTCCGCCTCAGCTTCCCGACCGTGAGTTTCTTTTCTCTGGTTGTGGTCGTGATCCACTCGCTGGCGGGTGATTTCCTTTCCTCTGCGGTCGTGTCGGTCATTTCCTTTCTTTGCTTGAACTTTTTCTTTGTGCCTCCGATTCTTTCACTCCGAGTGAGCGATCCGTCGGACACGCTGGCGTTGATCTCTTTCTTGATCACGGGATTGGTCATTACGCGGTTAACGTCGCACGCGCGGGCCGCGGCCGACTCGGAGAAACTTCACCGCACGGAGATGACTCGACTGTACGAACTGGCTCGACACTTACTCTCGTGGGACTCGGATGTGAAGCCAGGCGCAGATCTGCTGAAGCCGTTCAGGTCTCAGTTTGGCCTGCACGCGGTCTGTTTGTTCGATGGACTCAGCGCTCAGCTTCATCTTGAGGGAGATTCCCTGGATCACCTGGCGGAGAGGACACGGACCGCCTACATTTCACAACAAGATTTTCAGGATAGTGCCTCTGGGGTCTCGGTGCGAGTGCTTCAGAGTGCGAATCGGACAATTGGCGCGATCGGTTTCGAAGGCCTGCGCGACGTGGAATTGACCGCCGAACCCTTGGCTGCTCTGGTGGCGGTAATGATAGAACGATCACGTGCATTTCAGCGGGCCAGCCACGCCGCGGCTGCGGCTGAGGCGGAAGTATTCCGCGGAGCTCTGCTTGATGCCTTGGCACACGAGTTCAAGACTCCGCTGGCAACGATCCTGACTGCAGCAGGTGGACTTAGTGAAACCGGGCCGCTTCGATTGGAACAGCGCGAACTCGCGGAAGTAGTGGAAACGGAGGCATCCCGTCTCGGCCAACTGACTTCGCGGCTGCTTCGTTTGGCCCGGCTGGACAGGGAAGAAGTGAAACCGCAGATGGAACTCAACGACCTTGGAAACGTGGTGAGGTCGGTGGCGGATCAGTATGCCCGGCGCTGGCCGGACCGGCGACTTCTCCTGATCAACTGTGACAGAGTCACTGTGGTCGGAGACCGGGAGTTGCTCTGGCTTGCCCTAGGGCAATTGCTGGACAATGCGTGCAAATACTCCCAGACCGGTACTGACATCACGGTGTCCATCGACTCCGCAGATGAAGCGATTGCTGTTCGGGTGTGGAACTGCGGTCCTGCGATTCCTTCCGCTGAGCAAGCCCGAATCTTTGACCGTTTCTATCGCGGTGTCGAGGCGCGAAACCTGGCTCCTGGTTCGGGGCTCGGCCTATACGTGGCTCGAAAGATCGCGCTCGCACACGGCGGCAGCCTTGATCTGGATGAGTACCCGGGAAGCAACGGAGGTACTGCCTTTCGTTTCACTGTACCAATTTCGAAAAGTGAGCTGGGCCATGACACAGAGATCCAATGTACTAGTGGTCGATGATGAGCCTCCTCTACGTAAGGTACTGCAAACTTCCTTAACCGGCCGCGGATTCGCCGTTGAGGAGGCGGGCAGTGCCGAGCGGGCGCTAGAAATGGTCTCACAGCGTCCATTTGACAATGTGCTTCTCGACATCAGTATGCCCGGAATGGGCGGGCTGGAAGCTTGCCGAAGGATCCGCACTCTCATGCCTCACATGGGAATCGTCATGGTAACGGTGCGCGACGCCGAGCAGGACGTGGTGCACGCGTTGGAAGCGGGCGCCGACGACTACATCACCAAACCGTTCCGCTTCGGGGAACTAGTCGCTCGGCTACGTGCAGTACTCCGCCGCACTGTTCCCGAGAACGCGGGCGTGACTGTGCTCCAAGCCGGTAACCTAGAAATCGATTTCGACAGGCGGCTCCTACGCCGCGCCGGCGAGCCGGTGCACCTAACCCCCACGGAGTTTGATTTGCTGGCTCTGCTGATGAGGAACGAGGGCGTGCTACTACCGCACGCCAAACTACTTCGCACGATCTGGGGCCCCGAATACGGAGAGGAACTCGAATACCTGAGAGCGTATGTCCGAACCCTCCGCAAAAAGATCGAGGATGATCCTGCGCAGCCCAAATATATCCTGACCGAGCCCTGGGTCGGATACCGATTTCACAATCCCACGGACAGCGACCTAGAATCTCGCGCGACCGAACCAGGACGCTAACGACGGAGCCCTCGCCCGCAACTGCGAGCGGGGGCCCCGGGCTACTTCTGCACCGTTCCTGTGCTCAGTCGCTGCGCCAGATGATCATGTTGTGGCGCTTGATTTTCGGCCTCCTTCCTCTGCATAACGCTTTGAGAAATAGCCATAGTGGCTCGTGCACCGGAAGCTAATTCCTTGCTCAGACTCGATCGTCGCCGGCTGTATTGCCAGCAGGTCGGCATCCTCCGCAAAATCCTGCGCCTTCGCCGTTAGCTGCGGGGCCTTCTCGTGATAGTATGCCGCGAGTTTTTGCTGATCCGCTGGCGTCTTGGCCGTCGTCAACAATGTTTTCAGCTCCCACTTTGTCAGGGTCTGTGAATTCCCCGCCACCGCCATTGACACCGCAAGACAGGACAGCGAAGCAAGCACGACACCGATGTGTACACCCTTCACGCTGATTTCATTTTCTTAGTCCTCGTTTAGCTTACTGACCAAATCCTTTTCCATACCAACATATCGCCGTTGAGATGACGAAGGCATGAAAGAGCTATCGGCGGCAGGACACATCTGCACTGCAGTAACACACACACGCTAAGGGTCATCGTCGTTGTGTCCCATCATCACTTTGAAGAGGTACTTTCTGCTCGACTAGCGGAGTAAGAGCAGTTGTGCCGGCGACGCTAATGCCTAATGCGCAGTGCCAGCAGGAGTGCAGTAGGCGAAAAGTTTATGAAGACTAATCAAAGATTTAATAGAGATTTTCACGGTCTTTTCATGGGTTGCCCGTTATCGTCCGACAACCCAGTAGGCAGTTGGGGCAAAGCCAAACCCTCACTTGAAGCAGAATTGGTTGGAGACGCGGAGGGAGTGGACTTTACGAATGCCTTACGTTTCGCTTGCGGAATCTTTACGGTCACTCTGATCCAATGGAGCTGGCCGGAGCAATTTCAGCAGCCAAGGTGGAAAGCACAGTCGCTTGTTGTACACGCAGTGTTTCTCGGTCACTGAAGTGGATTGAGACTTTCGAACCAGAAAAGGATCGGAACGTGGAAACCATGAAAACTCCCTTGTGCAAGAACGTAGCAGTTGCAAGTTGTTTCTTGACGCTGGCCCTGAGTCATCCGGTCGATCGATGTTGGGCCCAGGGTCAGCCAGAAACGACCGCTGCTCCGACCAAGGTTGCGAAGCTGCACGAACCGGCGGAAAACCCAGCGGGCCCCGGCACCGGGGCGACCGCGACTACCACTTCGAACCGGTCCACGGAACCCGCTGAACCCGGCGTGCCGCCCGCCGTAGCTCGCGAACTTGAGGCGATGAAGCTGCGGATTCTTCAGCTTGAAACCGAACTGAAAGGCCGCGCGGCAAACGATCAACCCCGGGGTGCCGCGGACGCCGCGATGGCCAAAGGGAATGAAATGCCAGCCCCGGTGATCCCCGCTGCTCCGGCCTCCCCAGTGCCGTCCCCCGCAACAATGTCAACGTCGGTCGCGTCCCCACCTTCACCCCAGGAAGCAACGCCAGCGGCTCCCGCGCCCGCCCCGGAAGTGGACAACGTAACTCCGTTTGCCTACGCGGATTGGACATGGCTTAACGGAAACGCCCGCAACAAAGACGCAGTGTGGGATTCGAAATTCTTCACTCCAGAAGTTCGATTCGACACCCACTTTGTGAGCAGCTTCAACCACCCCAAGGACGACTCCCTGGGTGGATCCACTGAGATTTTTCGGTCCAACGAAATCCAGTTGGAACAGATCAGCGTCGGCGGGGACTTTCATTGGCAAAATGTTCGCGGCAGGATCTTGACCATGGGCGGTATGTTTGCCGTAACGACGCCGCGCAACGATGCCAGCGTCGGGCGCGGGCAATGGGACCTGCGCGGGGCGTACAAATACGTCTCTGAAGCGTGGGGCGGGTATCACTTCAACGTAAATCATGGGCTCAACGTGGATGCGGGAATTTTTGTGTCGTACATCGGCCTGTTCAGTTACTACAACTATGATAACTGGGCGTACCAGCCGTCCTATGTATCGTCTAACACGCCATGGTTCTTTAATGGTTTGCGGATCCAGTGGTTTCCCACCAACAAGCTGAAAATCGAACCGTGGATCATTAACGGATGGCAGTCCTACGGCAGGTTCGGTACAAAGCCGGGCCTCGGCGGGCAGATATTGTACCGTCCCAAGCCATGGGTCTCGCTGGTCTTCAATAACTACGGCATGGGCGAAGACACGCTGTGGACTGGAAATACTCCTATCGGGCGCTCGCGCATCCACACCGACGACAGCATTGAGATCAAGTACTACGACAATCCAACGAAGACGCTCGACAAGATGGCCTTCTCCCTCACCGGCGACCTGGGGTGCGAGTACGGCGGGGGCGTGAGTTGCCGCAAAAACAATCCCATTGTTGGCACGAAGGGTGGCCCCCAGCAGAGCTTCGCGGGTTGGATGCTCTACAACCGCTGGTGGTTCAAGAAGGACACGTATGGCCTAACCATTGGCGGAGGCGCGTTCGACAATCCCGGACGTTACCTCACGCTCCTGCAGCCTATCAATGGAGCCGATGCGGTTTCTGGATCACCCTACTTTCCGGCATCCCCGGGGCTGCCGTTTAAGGCCTGGGATACGTCCATCACTTGGGATTGGATGCCCAAACAGTACATTACATTCCGTTGGGAGTACGGCTATCGCCACGCGAACGTTCCATACTTCACCGGCCGCGGCGGGATCACGCCGCCAACCGGCAACAACGGGTTTCCCGCTCAATATGTGTGCAATGACGGCACGCCGGCAGGTACGTCTTTGACATCTTCGTCCTGCAGCGCTAACAGCGGCGTCTGGTTCCCGGACCTGCGGAAGGACGAACCAAGCATCAGGCTTGCCATCATGGTCAAGTTCTAGGCAATGAGATCGCTCCAGGGCCCGGTGCGGAGAACAGGCATGCGCGCAAAACGAAATGCCGACAGTGTTCCGGAGACGGTTCCCATTCGACGCGGTCCCCTCAACCCTCCCCCGCGTGCGAAGCCCCGTGGCGGCTGCATCGTTCGCCCTTCAAGCGCCGTTCCAGCAAGATCTTAGGGCGCCGGCCGGAAGCGGCGTCGAGTCCGAAGTCGACATCGACATGAGTGAACCAATGGCTTACGGCCTAAGGAGGGTAAGGTTGGCCGTTAGTCCCGACCGGCGGCGTGCTACCGCAGATCGGACTTATTTATGAAAACCAGAAATATGACACGCATCTATCTTGGCGTCGTGTTGATTGCGCCGTTGATGATTTGCGGCTGCAACGGGCATGTTGATGCTGCGGCAGAAGCACCCCCCCCGGCGAACGTCGTTCCCGACGTGGACCTCAATCTGTTCACGGTCGACCACCCCGAACAATTTCCACTAGCTGCGGCCAGCGCGCATCCCACAACCTCCGAGTTGTCTGTCACCGGAACAGTGGCTCCCGACATTTCTCGGAATGTCCCGGTGGTCTCGCTCGCCTCGGGTCGCGTCGTAGCCATTTACGCGCGACTCGGCGACACGGTAAAGAAGGGCCAGATGCTGCTGACCATTCGAAGTGACGACGTAGCGGGGGGCTTCGACGCCTATCGCAAGGCCGTCGCCGACGAACTCCTCGCGCGAAAGCAGTTGAATCGAGCCACCGACTTGTATGCGCACGGTGCCATCGCAATGCAAGACCTCGAAGTCGCGCAAGACACCGCGGAGGACGCCAAGGTGACCCTCGAGACCGCGACCGAACATCTTCGACTCCTGGGGAACGATCCCGACAAGCCTATGGGGATCGTAGACATCGTCGCGCCCACCTCGGGTGTGATCACCGATCAGGAAGTGACGAATGCAGCGACCGTGCAGGCCTACTCGTCGCCTAGCCCATTTACGATTTCGGATATCTCCTCCGTCTGGATTGTGTGCGACGTGTACGAGAACGATCTCGCCCACGTCCGGCTTGGGGACACGGCGGAAATCACCCTGAACGCGTTTCCCGACCGACCGTTCAAGGGAAGGGTTAGTAACATAGGTGCGATCCTCGATCCGAGTATCCGGACGGCAAAAATCCGCATAGAAGTTCAGAATCCGGGGAACTTTCGGCTCGGCATGTTCGCAAGGGCTACCTTTCGCGGTCAAACCCAGGAGATGCACACGGTGGTTCCCGCATCGGCCATTCTGCACATGCACGACCGCGATTTTGTATTCGTTCCAGCGCCAGACAGGAAGTTTCGTCGGGTAGAAGTTGTCAGTGGTGATCCTTTGTCCGACCGCACGAACCTCCAAGAGGTCAAATCCGGCCTCAAACCAGGGCAACAAGTAGTAACGAACGCCCTGGTACTGGACCACGTCCTTGCTCAGTAGTGGTTAGCCATGTGCTCGGGGTTATACACGCCCCGGCCGCCTAGCGAAGGGAAACTGAACACTCGATGATTCGCGCCCTGGTAGATTTTGCTCTGAACAACAAGTTTGTTGTGTTGGCACTTACCTTCTTGTTGCTCGGCTGGGGAGTTATCTCTTTTCATAACCTGCCGATCGAGGCCTATCCTGATATCGCCGATAACTACGTAACTGTTATCACCCAGTGGCCGGGGCGTTCTGCAGAAGAGGTCGAGCAGCAAGTCACAATCCCAATCGAAATCCAGATGGCCGGAATGCCGCACATGACCTTTCTGCGGTCCGAGTCCATTTTCGGCCTGTCGTTCGTGATCATGATCTTCGACGACAGTTCCGTGAACGATTGGAATCGTCAGAAAGTGCTGGAGAGGCTGACGCAGGTCAATCTTCCGCCTGGACAAAACCTTCAGCCTCAAATCGGGACGGACTGGAGCACCACCGGCCAGATCTACTGGTACACACTGAGAAGCACAAATCCCCGATACGACCTGATGGAATTGAGGTCGCTCGAAGACTGGGTTCTCCTTAAGCAATTCAAGTCCGTTCCCGATGTAGTGGACGTTTCCGACTTCGGGGGTACGGTGCGCGAGTACCAGGTGCGGGTGGACCCGAGCAAACTTGTTTCGTACGGATTAAGTATCGGACAGGTTGAGCAGCAGTTGGCTAACAACAACATCAATGCCGGCGGCAGTTTCGTGGAAGAAGGCCTCCAGCAGATGAATGTTCGTGCTCTCGGGCTCTTCAGCAGTGTGCAGGACATCGAGCAGACCGTCTTAAAAACGCAAACCGGAACCGCGCTGAGGGTGAAGGATATCGCGTACGTGCTCCAAGGTCCAAAGATCCGCCTGGGCCACATGGCCAGAGCGAATCACATGCAAGACGGGCGCATCATCGATGAGCCCGATGTCATTCAAGGCGCGGTGCTGATGCGCAAAGGTGCGGAAGAGCAACCCACGCTGGATGCCGTTCATAAAAAGGTAGAGCAGCTTAACAACGGCATTCTGCCTCCTGGTGTGAGAGTCGTTCCGATGCTCGACCGTAGTGATCTGCTTCACTACACCACGCACACTGTGATGCACAACCTGGGAGAAGGGATGATTCTGGTCACGATCATCCTTTTCCTCTTTCTCGGCAACGCGCGGGCGGCCTTCATCGTCGCGCTCACCATTCCGTTTTCCCTGCTTTTCGCTTCCATCTGGCTTGATCTGAGCAAAGTTCCCGCAAATCTTCTGTCGCTGGGTGCGCTGGATTTCGGAATGGTGGTGGACGGCGCAGT
>Ga0075030_100001835_pt1 | contig 19153 bp, 12 predicted proteins | sample LitLauG_LLR_2012_FD_71393 | JGI IMG/M metagenome (GOLD analysis project Ga0075030, IMG submission 71393) | Freshwater sediment microbial communities from Pennsylvania, USA - Little Laurel Run_MetaG_LLR_2012 | ecosystem: Environmental > Aquatic > Freshwater > Creek > Sediment | place: USA...
CACAACAGCTCATAGCCCGACGCCCCGTAGGTGCCACGCAGACACTTGCGCGCCCCTTTAAGCTTAAGCCCGCACCCGCGGCAATCATTGCGGCATGCGGTTGCGGTAGAGGTCCGGCCGGATGACCCGGGCCATCGCTTCGGGAGTTGGCAAAGGTCCAAGGAATCCCTCAATCCGCGGAAGCCACGCCCCGGGGTTTCGTATGAGGTCCGGATAATCCACGAAAAGCACCTCGAACCCACTGGCATTGGTCAGGCCCCGCATCACGCTGCTGCGGTGCTCCGCCAGCATTACGGCCATCTTTTCGGGGGATGCAGCGGGTTCCGATCCGCGCCGGTTGCGGATCATCTTCATCTGCGACTCCACCACTTCCCGCACGGGGCGATCCATGAAAATCACTTTGTATCGGTGGTTGGCAGGGAGCGAGGGCAGCAGCGCCGAAATTACCTTTACAACCTTCCCCCTGGCTTCGCGAAGGATTCCGGGTTCTCCGCCTATTTTCCGGATAGCTTCCCATTCGTAGTAGCCTTCGGGGTTGTCATTGTCCGGCTGGCGGAGCCCGTCGTTCATCGCTGGCAACCCAGCCGCTTCGAGCATCCGCATCATCAGAGAGGTTCCGCTGCGCGGGAGTCCGGACACGATGGTTAAGGTGAGGATGGGTTCGGCCCCCGCTGGAGTGGCCTCGGTCGCCACACTCGGTTCCTCATGCCCCCGGCTGGCAGCAGCGGGAACGCTATCGAGCCGCTCGATCTTGCGATCCAGCGCCCGATTGCGTGCCTCCTGCCGTACAGACTCTAGCCGCTGCAGATTGTCTCGCCGCTCGCGGAGGAAGTCCCTTGAGGCTTGGGCGTGTTGCCGCCCGTTCGGTGTATCTCCGTATAGCAAGGCCAGCATCCTGTGGGCGATCCGGAGCGGTGGCTGAAACGAAAGCGACGTTTCGAACGCCGGAATGGCGCGGTCCAGCCGGCCGAGCCGTGTCAACGCCATACCCAGCAGAAAATGTGAGAGCGGCAGGTCGTGACGGCAGGCGATGGAAGTGAGGGCGCTCTGTGCAGCTTCCTCGAGCTGGCCAAGGCGCAGATAAACCCGCGCCAGCCCCTGGTGGGCGATGGCGCTGTGCGGGTCGGTTTCCAGCGTTCGTCCGAACGCCCAGGATGCATCCCGCCAACACCGAAGTCTCAGATAGGCAAGGCCGATGTTGGTGAAAAGTTCGGGCGCGCTGGCTCCGAAAGCTTCGGCGGCGAGAAAATGCTCAAGCCCCTCGCGGAAGCGCCGCTGAGAGAACGCGATCTTCCCCAGCAGAAACTGCGCAACCGGCGAGCCGGGGCGGGCCTGAAGCGCGTGCGAAGCGGCGGATTCAGCTTCTTCAAAAAGACCGAGCCGCAGCTGGCAATCCGCCAGCGAAAGGGCAAAATCGGCCCGCTCCGGCGCTTCGGCCTGGAGCTGTTCGAGCAGAGGCAGCGCCTCGGCTAGCCTCCACGTACTCAGGTAAACGCGCACCAGATTCCACTGATTCTCGCGGCGACAAATCGCGGCTGCCTGGTCCCGGTCCCCCGGCTGCGCCTCGATGTACCCCAGCGCCACGAACTGTTCAAGCAGCAGGTCCGAATCCTCCGGCGGCGGGCTCGACCCGGGCGGATGCATGCCGCTTTCCCCCTCCACCTCGTCCCAACTCGCGATGCGGGCGAGTTCTGGCGTATCGTCGAAAGCCTCTGCCAATACCCGCCCGGGCATGTCTTTGCCCGCCGGCAGACCAAACAGAGCCAGCAAAGTTGGAGCGACATCCAGCAAATTGACTCCGTAAATCCGCTCGTCCTGCCGAATGCCGCCACCCGCAAGGGCGAAAATTCCGAGCGGCCGATGCTGCTCTGCCGGACCTGTGGGGACGCGCGGAATGCGCGACGGGCGCAGATGGTCGCTGTGAAAGCCGTGGTCGGAAACGATCATCACGGTAGTATCCGGCCCGGCCAGTTGCAGAAGACGGCCAAGAAAAAGGTCCATGAGCCGGTAACCGCCGTTCACCACATCGCTGTAGAGTGCAAAATCCTTCGGATCCACCCAATCCAGCCTCGGAGGGTGGTAATTTATGAAACCGTGACTGAAATGGTCGATCCCGATATAGTAAACCGCCATCAGGTCCCAGTCACTGTTTTCCATGACCCAGGTTGCGGCTGCATGGGTCGTGAAGCACTCCGCCAGTATCTTTTTCAGACTGGCGAGGGGATTCGGTTTCGAACCGTCAACCTCTCCCGCACCCGGCACGAAGAGGCGAAGGAGTTCATCGTCAATCTCGTGCGGCGCGATCCGCAGCGGTGCGAGCGCCGAGGCATTGGATTCCGGATATACGGTGCCCGCCGACATCGGCCACGCCTCTCCGGGCTGACGGAATCCCTGAGCGAAGGCATCTGAGACGCAGGTTCCCCGGATGGGTTCAGCCGGATGCCCACCGAACCACCCCACAACGTTGGTGCGGAAGCCCTCTTGCGAAAGGATGTTCCAGATGGCTTTGGTGCGCCGCGATGTGCTCGCCACCGGGCGGACGCGCCCGCTTCCGGAGTCCACTTCGGTGAATCCGAGGATGCCATGTTTGTCGGCTCGCTTGCCAGTGGCGATCGAATTCCACAGCAGCGGAGACAGTATCGGCTCCAGAGTGATCATGTCGGCGATGGTCCCGCGGTTCACCAGGCTGGTGAACGCAGGCATTTCCGACCTCTCGATCAGGGGATTGAGAATCTTCCAGTCGGCCGCGTCCCAACCCACGAGAAGAACTTTCCGGCGAGGCATTCAGGGAAGGCCCGTACCAAAGTACCGGAACTGAGTTACCGCTGGCATACTACGATTCTAGCTGCTCTTGAATAGGGACTGAAGTATACTTATTCTTATAAATTAGTGAGTTTTCAAACGATTCGGCAGCCGTTGCTCACTGGACTGCCAAAGCGGAGGACCATGATACACAGAATCCTGGCCTTGGGCGTGGTTTCGCTGTTCGTGCATACGCCTTTCTCGCAGGCTGTTTCGGCAACTGCTTACCAAAACGATAACGCCCGCACTCTTGTCAACTCTCAGGAGACGAGCCTGAATACCTCCGACGTCAATGGCGCGACTTTCGGCCTCAGCCGCTGTACCTGCCGTCCGTGACCATCCCTTCACAGGGAGTTCACAACGTTGCCTACGCCAACGGCAAGGTCTACCTGCCCACGCTGGACTGTAAGATCAATGTTTTCGGGCTGAAAGCGCGATGAGACGGGCAGAAACGCCAACTGACAAAAGGAGCAGCCAAAAATCAATTATGGATCAGAATACCCGAAACCTGGAAAAGCGCCTCGCGGCCTATGGATCGATGTCTCTTGCCCTCGCTGCCGTCTCAATGCCGCCGGCAGCGCGGGCCGATACAATTGCCTGGACGGCCGACGTTACTACAGCCATCAACACTCCGCTCTATTTCGACATCACCGACGGCGTTTTCGGAACTACCCCGCACCTGCCCGATTTTGAGCTTTTCACGTCCGTCGCAGGTTCGGCGATCCAGGCCCTCTTGTTCGCGAAAGGCCAGGGTTTCCAGGCAAGTTCTGTTAACAACAACGCCTTTGCCCTCACCGGGTCTTCCGTCGCGCGGCTGTCGCCGGGTGTTCCTATCGGACCAGGCATGTCATTTAATACCTTCTTTCGTACGCTGGCCAGTAATGCGCCGGCCCCCTCCACACCCTTCGGACACTGGAATGATCGCCCCGCGAGCGGAGATGTGGGACTGGCGATCGTTCGGTCCGGGCAAACGTACTATGGTTGGGCCAACATCGTCGTGAACCAGGACTACACAGTTACCCTGAACACCTTCGGCTACAACACTGCCCCGGGCCAAAGTGTGATTGATAACCAGGGCGTTGCCCCCGAACCAGCGTCTATTCTGCTGATGGCCCTCGGCGCCGCCGGGATCGCTGCCTATCGCAGGAAGCGCAACAGGTAAGCGTCCCGAAGTTACAAAGTCTATTTTGAACGGCTGGTGGCGGCATTCTGATGAGACCTGGCCCAAGTAAGTTGTTGCGCGCGATCTGATAATCGGATATGAGCGGCAGGGCCTGTTCGCACGCCGCGATGCCGTTACTCGAGTCGGACAAAGAATTGTAAGCGGCCCCGATGTTATTCCACCGGCATAATCTGGTTTCAGCTTCAATGCCGCGCGCGGCGCGGCGATCGAGTCCTGGAATCTGCCCGCCTGATAGTACGCCAGAGACTGGTTTAAAAGGCTCTCGGCAGTGGGCGCTGCGGCTGGAATAGTCGCCAGCGTGTCTGCCATTGCAAGCCAGGATCGGTGCGTCCCGATCTGAGGGAAACCGAGCCAGCGTCTCAGTTGCCAGGACCTCCAGGCTGGTCCTGTCTCCCTCTGCCGCGTATGCCTGCAAGAGCAGATGGGTCGAATCGATGTAGTTGGGGTTGTTTTCGACGGCAATCTTCAGATGGACAACAGCTTCAGGCAGCCGGCCCTTTTGATCCAGCGAGCGCGCGTAAAAGAATCTAGGTACCGCCTCGCGCGGTTCGAATTCGACGGCTTGCGCGAAGTGCCTCTCCGCGTCCCTGTTCAAGGCGCCGTTGACGATTCCATGATTGACTTCGAGGACTGAGTAATTCGGAGTGAGCGGGAGTGCGCGCTGGAAATAATCGAGAGCGGCCGCATATCTGCCAGCCTGCATCTACGTTAGGCCGTAATTCATCAGGCGCGGCGGCAGCAGTTGCGCGCGCCACCTTAAAACTCGCCAGGGATATTCTCCAGCCATGCCCCGGGAGGGGGCAAACCCCTCAAAGAGCGGGACTTGCGCACCAGTGACGAAGCTTAGCGGCCGGGCAAGCAGCACCTTCCCGCTCACCGTGCGGTCCTGGCTGGCGATCACGGCGCTGGCCGCAAGTCAATTTTACGGACTAAGATCCTGATTGTTCTTAACCTTACCGGCCCGTGTTTCGGGGTCAACGGCAGGCGGATTGTTGCGCCGCGATTACCACATGTCACTCGAAAAAATCCATCAAACCGCGCCATCCCCGAAGCACGCGCGCTATTAACCGCGCGGCTAACTCCCGGCTGTCGAAAGACTCCGGGCCGCGAAATAGCCGGCACCGTCAGGAATGTACGGTGCGTCTCACTAGCCAGGGGACTGATTTAAGTGATATAGCGCCAGTTGCTCCGGGGATGCGACCATGGAATCAGTGCGCCCTCGCCCGAATTCAGCCTGCACCCCGCTCTTCATCCCTCGCCATTTTGTTTCAGGAATGAAGGCCGGTAGTAATGTTTTGCTGCTCTTGTCACTCTGCCTCGCGGAATCGTTTGCGCAGATTACCCTGAACCCCTCGCCCACCCGGGTGCTTGGCCAAACCACCGTTCAGATCTCCAGCACCAACCCCAACCTGGTGGAAGGACGTGAGTTTTTCAGCCCGGAATCGGTCGCACTCGACACCAATACCAGCCCCGCCGCGCTCTATGTGGCAGATACGGGCAATAACCGCGTCCTCGGTTTTCGTAACGCCGCCGGATTTCTCAACGGGCAGCATGCCGATATCGTCATGGGCCAGCCGGATTTCGTGACCACCCTCGCACAGGGTCCAGGCCACACACGCACCGCCGGCATGACCACCCCTACTGCCGTCGCCGTCGATTCCTCCGGCAACCTTTATGTCATTGATGCCGGAAACAACCGCATCCTCCGCTTTCCTCAGCCTTTCACGCAATCGGGCGGCCAGATACCGGACCTCGTCATCGGCCAGCCCTCCTTCGCTACCGGCACGGCCAACCAGGGCGGTATCTCGGCATCGAGCCTTTCGTTCGCTTCCACAACCGGTGTCCTGATTTCGTACCTCAATTTTGACGCCTCCGGCAATCTTTGGGTGGCTGACGCAGCGAACAACCGCGTCCTCCGTTTCAATGCCAGGGACCTTGGAAGCAGCGCGTCCTCTGGTCCCGCCGCCGATATCGTACTCGGACAGTCGGATTTCGTTACCGGCACCTACAATCCGGCGGCCGGGCAGGACCCCGCGCTGTCAGTGACTTCGTTTACCGATCCCACGGGCATCGCCTTCGACAGCTCCGGCCGTTTGTTTGTGGCCGAATCTCCCGGCACGCGCAGGGGGCGCGTTCTCGTGTGGAGTCCGCCTTTCGGCATCGGCCAACCCGCCACGCGCTTGCTCGGAGTCGATAACAACACTCCACAGCCGCCTTTGATCAGCGAATTCCAGTTTGGGCAGGCGGTTGGCAACCTCTTTGCGATTGGAACCTCCATCGGCGTGAGCGATACCGTAAACAGCCGCTTCCTCGTTTTTCCCCCGGTCGAACAGTGGCTTCCGGGTACGTACCAAGCCGCTTTCCAGGTGGCTGGTCAAACCGATTTTTCCAGCGGTTCGGCAAACCAGGGGCAGGCCTCGCCAACCGCCGGGGTTCTGGCGCATTCCGCTGCCGCAGTGTTTCTAAACAACGAGCTTTATGTCGCCGATTCCGGCAACCATCGCGTTGTCGTTTTGCCCTATAAGAATGGCGTGTTTTCCGCCGCCACGCGCGTCCTCGGGCAGGATGGGATGACGTTCAACGCCCCTAATCTGGTCGAGGGACGCGAATTCGATTTCACCAACGGAACCAGCGCGGCAGAAGCGGGTCTTGCCATTGACCTGAACTCCACTCCCCCGCACCTGTATGTGGCCGACACGTACAATAACCGCATTCTTGGCTTTAATGACCTCCGCAATCTGCAGCCCGGTCAAAAAGCGGACATCGTGATCGGCCAGCCGGATTTTCAGCACACGGCCCTGAATTATCCCAGCAACGACCCCAATCGGCCGAATGCCTCCGGTCTGGCGCGGCCGACCGGCCTCACTGTCGATTCCTCCGGCAATTTGTATGTGTCCGATACCGCCAACGGACGCGTTCTTCGTTTCCCGCAGCCGTTTGCGAAATATGTCCCGGGCACTCCCATGTCGGCAGATCTTGTGCTGGGCCAACTCAGCTTCAACGCTGCCAAAATAACCGATGCCTCCGCACGTACAATGGCCGAACCCTACGGCCTCGCCTTCGCCAGCGACCACGGTCTGCTCGTGTCCGACCTCGGCCTGAACCGCGTGCTCTATTTTGCAGGCAAGTCCTCAGACCTGGTTTCGGGACAATCCGCCGCCAGCGTCTTTGGCCAGCCCAACTTCACTTCCAGCGCGCCCGGCAACGGCCTGAATCAGCTGAACTCACCACGCCACATTTCGACCGATGGTGACGATCGCCTTTATGTTGCGGACACCGGTAACGGCCGTGTCCTCATATTCAATGAGGCTCCCATCGCCATCCCGAACGCCTTTGCCGCCGTCTCACTGACCAACGGCCTCAGCAGCCCCCGCGGCGTTTTCGTGAATGCTCCAACCGGCGATATCTGGGTGGCGGATGCGGGAACCGGCCAGTCCATCCGATATCCGTCGTTCGACCTCCTGGCCGCCAGCAACTTTGTCCCCAATGCAACAATCCAGAACGCTGTCGCGGCACTCACTTCGGTGGAGGATGGGTGGGGTAACCTGTTTGTGGCCGACGCGGCGAATCGCGTCACCATCTTCTATCCGGGCCTCGGAGCCATCAACGCGGCCAACTTCCTTTTCAGTAATATAGTGGCGCCGGGCATGATCGCTGCGTTGTTCTCGCAGGGCAACAACAATCAGTTTGGCGGAACGGCATCCCAGGCCTTAACCCTGCCGCTGCCCACTACCCTCAATGGCCTCCAGGTTCTGCTCAACAACGCGCCCGTCCCGCTCTTTTACGCGGACGCCAACCAGATTAATTTTCAGGTCCCTATGGGCACCCCGCAGAGCGGCACCGCCGATCTCCAGGTGATCGAGGTCTCGACCGGCCGTATCCTCGGGGATACCACTCTTGGTTTGAGCACTGCTGTCCCGGGACTTTTCACACAGGCCGGAAACGGTATTGGTGCCGCCGCTGCTCTCAATCAGGACAACACGCTGAACACCCAGACCAATCCTGCCGTCCAGGGCTCTGTCATCCAGTTATTCGGTACGGGCCAGGGTTACATCGCGGGCGCTCCGGACGGCAATGTAACGGGCCAGCCGACCCAGACTTCCCGCCCGCCCATCGTCGTTATGGGACCCGGCGGAGCCGTCCCGCCCGAAAACATCAAATATTCGGGTCTTGCGCCCACCCTTGTGGGTGTCTGGCAGCTCAACGTGCTGATTCCCGATAGCGTGATTACCACCCCCACGAACCCAACGCAGGTGATCGCAATTCAGAACAGCGTGGCCAGCGGCGGCGCCGGTCTCGGCCGGCCTGTTTTGATCTACGTCAAAGCCAAGTAGCATACCAAACGTGGCAGTAGGGCCAAGTAAAACCTGACGTCAACGGAATCGCTTCTCCGCCCGCTCGCCCTTCAGATACACCACCTCGCGGCGCCGCTCCGCGCACCTTATAGAGAGTCACGCCCTCACCCCGCCGCCAAAATGTCAGGACGATTCGTTTCCACACCTTGTCGGCGTACCGCTTTTCCCGTTCGCGCTATTTCGATGGCGAGCCGGCCGCCTGTTTCTCCTGGGCGCGCGCTCCGGCAAGAATACCGTACAAGCCCACGTTATCCTCGTGGCACGCATACTCGTAAAGCATCCCGGTCTTGTTGAAGCCCATCGCGGCGGACCAGGGTTTCGACCACGTGCCGGGGTCTTCAACAGTGAAGCGATATTCCACGCGGTCGTCCGAGACCCTTGTCCAGCGCTCCGTCAGGTGCAGATTCCTGCCCGAACCCTGGAACTCGGTTTGGTCGCTGAAGTTGGCCGTTTCCACCACCAGCGTCTTGCCTTCCCAGTGGCCACGCGAATCGCCCAGCCACTGGCGAACCCCCTCATTCAGATGCGGCCGCGCGTCCAGCGGAATGATGCGCGTCTCATGCATCTGCTCCTGCACGATCGCTACCATCCCCGGCGACTGCACAATCTGATAGTTGTTGTCGTAGCCCGTGGAAAGCCGCGGCAGGCCCGACCGGACGATACAGCGCGTATACAGAGATGCGTCTTCCGGTCCGCTGAATCCCCCCGATCCGCCGTCTTCTTCGCTGGCCTGTTCCCGCCTCGAGAACTCGCTATGTCGTTTCTTCGCCTCCGGTGTCATCTGCGGAACCCGCCCATCCTTCGGGTCGTAGATCAGCGACGTGCGCCCATCGGACCAGCCGCGGTCCCACCAGAAGTTGTTGTACGCCGAATTCACATCCGCAAAACTGCCCGGCTGACCGCGCTGGTCGGTTCCCACGGCGGTTTGCTGGTCCTGCGCGGCGCGTTCCTGTTCAGTGAGAAACTCGCGGCCCCCGAATTTGGCCGGGCGCTCAAGCGGCGTCGTGGTCGCGTTCGACCAGGAACCCTGCAAATCCGGATCGCCCCACGGGGTCTTCCATTCCTTCCCCGCCTGTGCTGGTTTCGCAGCAGCAGCCTTGTCGGCCACAGTCTTCGTAGACGACGACTGAGCCAGGAGCGGCGCGCCGCCGGACCCCATGGCGACCACCCCTGCAACCACGAAGCCGCCCGTAGTGAAGAGCCTGCTGAATCTCATTTGCTGACCTGCTTTCGTAAGTGCCCATAGACCAGCTCTTCGGAAAAGGGCACGCACTTGAACTCCAGAAATTGCGCGTTCTTATCCAGCCGGCGGTACAAAGGGAAGCTGATCTTCCACGGACGTGTAAAGACCTTGGGATCCTCAATCGTCGCTTCGTAGCGCATCACATCTGAGCCGGCGGGCGTGAAGCGTTCAGTAACATGCAGCGCTTCGCTGTGAAAATTGCCGGCGCGGTCAAACCACGTCTTATCGTTGAAACCGGTCACGTCCACTACCAGCGTGTCGCCTTCCCATTTGCCCAGGGACCAGCCCATGTAGCTGTCTATCGGAGCCGGACCGACATCGTCCATATTGATGATCCGGCTCGCGCTCGCATATTCATAGGCCATGACGATCTTGTTTGTGCCCTGAATAATCTGAAAAGGAAACGGCATGTAGTTCGCGCGCGGCACGCCAGGCATATAGCACTTGGCTTCCGGATCGAGCGGTTCCAGGCGCACGCCATCGGCCTTCACGCGAACCAGCCGGTTTTCAAAATTCTCTTTCTTCTTCGCCACTGCCCAGGCCTGGTAAGGAATTTCATTTCCGTCGACGATCCCCGGCCCCGCCGGTTGCGCAAACAAAGCACCGAACTGCGGCGGACCAGCCTGCGCCGCATGCGCCTGAATATCCCAGTTGCCCTCATTCAGCGACTGCCACAGCCCGTTCAGGTTCGGGCGCGTTGTACCGGTTAACCTCGGCGCCTTATACGCCGGCGCTGGCGTCGTTTGCGCCCAAAGCGCAGCGAATCCGCAGACCGCCGTTCCTATTGCCGTCAAAAGGATTGTTCGCGTTCCCCTCATGGATTACTTTCCGGGCCTGTCTTCCGCCGTTCCGTTGACCGATGAGCCCAGCGACAATTTGCGCCCGTCCGCAAACGTCAGGTCGCGGCCGTTGGCGCGGTTCGTCCCATCCTTCGCCATGTACCCGTCCACCACGATCTCCGTTCCGGCGGGCAGGGTATTGCGCGTCACGCCGCGCCGCAGCAATGTATTCGGACTGCCGCCCTCCACCATCCAGTTCGTGAGCTTGCCATCGCTGTCCTTCACGTCGATATAGATCCACGAATGCGGATTCACCCACTCCACTTTCGTGACGGTTCCCCGCAGCTTCACGGGCTTGTTCTGGTCGAACTCCGCCGCGAAAGAATGGTGCGCCCACGCCGGCGTGAGAATCCCGAGAAGTCCAAGGCCGCCCGCCAATACTCCCGTTGCCATTCGCATGTCATTTCTCCACCAGTCAATTTATCTGAAAAATGAACCGGATGGAAAGAGCCTTGTCTCATCCGTGCCGGCAAGCCACTGTCGAGAGAAGTGCCGGTGCCGTCCGTTACTCCGCTAGGCGTTCAGAAACGTTTCCCTGTCGGCTGCCGGGGTGGCAAGCGCGTCGTCCAGATTCCTGCGGGCGACTCGCGCGTGCTCGCGTGTAAGCGTCTCTGCCCGCATCCCCTCGCGATTCCTGATCGCGTCAACAATACCGAGGTGCTGGTCCGCGGCTATCTGAAACAGATACCGAACGTCCGGTGAGACGTATTGCCTGCTGAGAAACGCGCTCGGGGAGGCGAACGGCAGCGAACAGACCCGCTCAATCGCCCGTCGCAGCATGCGGCTTTGGGCGAGTTCTACCAGTGCGGAATGGAACTTTGCGTTCAGCTCAATGTAGCGGGCGAAGGTTTTTATCGTCAGCTTCGGCCCCCGGACCAGCTTCGCTATTTCCTTGCCGGTCTCTTCCAGCAACGTAAGTTCGCCGGGGTCTCTCACACGCTCGGCTGCCATCCGCGCGGCCGCGCCCTCCAGGAGACCGCGCAGTTCAATCGAGTCCCATATATCCGCCCTCGAAAACTTCTGTACAATGAATCCGCGCTTAAGCCCAGCCTCCAGAAATCCCTCATGCTTCAGGCGTTCAAGAGCAAGATGCAGCGGAATCCGGGAGATGCCAAGTTGAGCGGCGAGAGGGACCTCTTTGATTCGATCCCCGGGCCGCAACTCACCGCGCACCAGCATCTCGCGAAGAGTCAGCGTCGCTCGGGCTGTTTGCGATGAGGTCTTTGATCCTGCACCGTCCGGAATAGGATGAATGCCCGGGCCCGTTTTGGCTTTACTCACGTTGCTCTTAAATTTAGCAGTCGTCTCATATCCTCCTTGTGTACTAACACTCACCGACTTTTCGGGGAGTCAATAAATTCGCGAAACGGTCCGGCATATTGACCCACTATGTGCTGTCCCGGGACAAAAAAGCAGATCAATTAACAAGGAGTGCAGCGAATTGCCCAATATCAGAGAATTTCTACCACACGAAGCTTCTCGCGTTCTGAGAACTCCGGAAAAAGTGGCCGCGGGCGCCGGACCCGCATTTGACTACCCGGCAACCCTCGTCGGCGTGACCGGCAATATCACCGTCATGTACGATTCTGCTCTGGGCGCACAGGGATTGACCCTGGCCACGCAGTTGCTGAACGTAGTCGCCGGCCCCTACCAGCAGATGCAGGAGGTCTTCGCCGTGAAAGGCGGCGCGACCACGGTGATTGTAGCGCCCCTGAGCACAGCGCACGACGGATCGTCCGGTGCCTACCACGGCGGCTGCGACTTCACAAGCGGCGGCGTTCTGTACCTCGACGCCACCTTTGCGAATACGACCCAAAATCCGCTTGACCTCGAAGTCGCGCTCTTCATCGCCGAGCTTTCCGAAGCGTTCATGGGAACGCAGAATAAAGGCTGGGGCTGCGGATCGAGCAATGGCGAAGGCCTTTCCCGATTCCTGGCGGAGAACTCCCCTCCCGGCGTGATTCCTTCATGGGGCATCACCGTGCCATCGTGGGTCTCCGCGGGCTATCCCGACTGGGTTTCGAAGACCGAGAGCTCGGACAGGAACTATGTTTCGACAGGATGCGCAGTCGCTTATCTCTACTGGATGCGCTCTCAGGGATACACCATCTCGCAGATCGTGCAGGCCGGCGGAAAAACGCTGGCGGCCAACTACCAGACACTCACCGGGAAGACTACTGCCTACAATGACCTGGTTGCAGCCGTGAAGGCGCTCCCTTCGGTGACCACCGACGATCCGTTTCCCGAACGCCTCTATCAGATGCACGGCGACGGCACCATCTGGCACTACACAAGTCCGCCGATTACCGGCTGGCAGATGCTGGACAACAATCCGCGCGCCCGAACCATCGAAGCGACCGGCGATCTGCTTTATCAAATGCACGGCGACGGCACCATCTGGGTGTATATCGGGCCGCCCCTCACCGGCTGGCAAATGCTGGATAACAATCCGCGGGCACGCCAGATCGCGGCTTCGGGCCGGCAGGTCTACCAGCTGCACGATGACGGCACTATCTGGGTCTACACCGGGCCGCCCCTCACCGGATGGAAGATGCTTGACAACAACCCGCGTACCATCGCAATTGTAGCCGGCGACGGCTTGTACCAGCTGCATAACGATGGCACGATCTGGGTCTTCACGGGCACGCCCCTGACGGGATGGACAATGCTGGACAATAACCCGGCAACCACGCAGATTGCGGCCGCTGGAGGAAGTCTGTTCCAGATGCACGGTGACGGCACCATCTGGGTCTATACGGGTACTCCGTTGACCGGCTGGCAGATGATCGACAATAATCCGGCTGCGACTAAGATCGTGGCAACGCCCGCGGCGCTCTACCAGACGCACGGGGACGGCACCATCTGGACGTACATCGGGCCACCGATGAGCGGCTGGCAAATGCTGGATAACAATCCCCGTGAACGCCAGGCAGCCGCCAATGGACGGCTGTTCCAGTTGCATGGCGACGGCACAGTCTGGATCTACAACGGTCCGCCGCTGACCGGCTGGCAGACGTTGGATACCAACCCTGCGACGACACTGATCATGGCCGCGCAGTAAGCGATGCGCGCGGGGACGCCCTAACCGGGGTGTTCCCGCGCGCAGTCTGTTATTGGATCTCACGATCAGCGTCCAGGTGGTGGAATCGGGTGCCCGCACTCTTGTAACATCGCTGGCTCTGAGCGGTTGTGGATTTGCGGCCCGCGTCCGCGCCCCTCAGTAGCCGCTGGCCCCAGCCTCATCCTTTACCTTGGCGGCAACTACAGCGACGTCGAAAGCCTCGCTTGCCTGTGTCGCGTCCTCTTCGCCGTCCCCCGTCCGGAACTTCCCCTTCCCGTCCCACAATCCACGTGGCTGCGTAGTCTTTACCGACTGTTGCCGCGCCCTGCATTTCGGAGGCGCATCACTTCTGCTGAATCTCTTTGTGGCGTTGGATAATTGATGCGTTAATCATGTCGATCATGGACGCCGCGGAGGTCGTGGAGTACAAAATAATTGTCGCCAACGGGTGTAGACTGTTCGTACTTCCGCAGGAGTTATTGAATGCGACCATCTTTTCGACGCCTGTTTCTTTTCGGTGCCACCATCTTGCTTGCAGTGTCCTCTCTCGCCACACTTCCGCTCACCGCGCAGGTCACCACAGCGACGCTTTACGGTGTGGTGAAAGACGCCACCGGCGCTGCTGTGCCCGGCGCCACGGCCACCGCAACCAATCGGGGAACGGGAGCGTCGCGCAATGCGGTCACCGACGAACGTGGTGAATTCGCCCTGCCCTCCCTGCCCGCAGGTCAGTATTCTCTGAAAATCGAACACGCCGGCTTCAAGACTCTCGTCAGCGAGGGTCTCGAACTCGGCGCTGCCCAAACCGTCCGCCCCACGTTTGTTCTCGACGTGGGCCAGCTCTCGGAAAACGTGACGGTAGCTGAAACCGCGCCGCTCGTCGAAGCCGCATCGGTGGAACAAAAGGAAGCCCTCGGCATCCAGCAGGTGAGTGAACTCCCGGTGGCCCGCCGCAATCTTCAGTACCTCGTCGTGATGGCCCCCGGCACTTCCGACAACGCCGTCGGCATCGCCGGCGCCGGCAATATTTTCCTCAACGGTGTTGCTGAGGGCGGCAACTCCGTTACTGTCGATGGCACCGACGCCATGGCCAATCCCGAAACCCGCGGCATGAGCCAGTACGGTGGCCAGAGCCAGACCAGCATCATGAGCATCGATGCCGTCGCCGAGGTTCAGGTCATTAAAGGTATTCTGCCCGCCGAGCACGGCGGTGTCGTCGGGGGACAGGTGAACTTCCTCACGCGATCCGGAACCAACCGGTTCCACGGCTCGGCTTTCGCCAACTATCAGAACGAGGCATTCTTTGCCCGCGACACCTTCCTCCCGCGCACTTCCGCCAAGCCCGAAGACCGTTTCAAACAGTTCGGCGGCGCGCTCGGTGGACCCATCGTCCGCAATCGCCTCTTCTTCTTCGGGACCTATGAGGGCTACCGCGAAAACTCAGGCGTCGTGCTGACCGCCACCGTTCCCACCGACTCGCTGAAGAGTCAGATACTGACCGCGCTGCCGTCTCCGGAAACAAAAATCGTGCTGGCTACGCTCCCCGAGCCTAACCAGGCCATCAACGCCAACGTGGGACAGTACACCGGGGCAAAGCAACTAACCCGACACGATAACCAGGCGCTCTTGAAAGGCGACGCCCTTTTGTTCGGCGGCAATTTCTCGGTGACCTGGAGCCGCATGCGCCCCGAAACCCTGAATCCCCAGTACTACGTCAACGGCGCCAACGACCAGCTCTTTCTCAACTCGCAGGACCGTGTTGCGTCCCAATACATCCGGACTTACGGCCCCTGGGTTCTCGAAACCCGCTTCGGGTGGAACCAGGCTGGCCTCAACCGTACCGAAGCCTTCTGGTTTAATATCGATCCCGCTAACGCCACCACACCAGCCAGCAATGTGGTTGGCCGGCGCGTACCGGAATTCAGCGTGAGCGGCCAGTTCGCAACCCCCGGTCAACAAAGCCTTCTGAATCTCTATGGCCGTTCATTCAGCGCCGAACAGAAAGTCAGCCGCGTCATCGGCTCGCACAATCTGAAGGCCGGCTTCAACTGGGGACAACAAGGTGGCTACAAGAACAACCCGGAAGTTCCGAACATGACGTACCAGACCATCGCTGACCTTCTGAATAACGTCCCCAGTACCATCCTGCTCCAGTCCGGCCAGCCGCCGCACAACGGCTATCTCAACGAATTCGGTCTGTTTGTTCAGGATGACTGGCGCGTAAACAAGAAACTCCTAATCAATGCCGGCTTGCGCTGGGACTTCTATCCCGTCGTGCACTTCTATCCCACGTCAAGCATTCCGGCGCAGATTTACAACCTGAATCCACCGTCCTCCCTGCAGTCGCTGAACTTCGGCTCGCCCCGCGACCCGAATAAGCCGTATCGCCCGGACTACCGCAATCCCGGGCCGCGCATCGGCTTTGCCTGGACTCTTGACTCATCGGGCAAGACCGTCATTCGTGGCGGCATTGGCGTTTTGTCGAGTCAGCAGCTTTACTCCATGCTGCAGAATACCGTTTCCAATCCTTATCTGCCATCCATGCTGTCGCTGAACAAGACTTTCCTTGGCAACAATGGAATCAAGTGGCCCGCATACGGTTCGGACATTCAGAACCTCGTCATTCAGCAGGGTGGCGGCAATCCCGTTGTATATTCCATCATCGACTCCGGTATTCACAACCCGTACACTATCCAGACCTCCATCGGCGTCGAACGTCAGCTCTTCAACACCTGGATGGTAGAAGGCACTTTCTTCCGTACAGACGGTGCGGACTTTCCCTTCCACGATCCATTCGCACAGGCCTTCGACCGTCAGACCGGCAAGTATCCCAATCCGCTCATCGCTTCCTCCAACGGCTACTACATTACCAGCGGACAGACTATGGTCTACAACTCATTCCAGCTTTCCGTCCGCCGTCGTTTCACCAATAACCTTGGCCTTGAATTCCACTACACACTGGAAAAGGGATGGTCCGATCAGGGCGGCGCGCTCGCCTCCAACTTCGTGAATCAGGAAATCTATATCACGCAGGATTTCTACAACACAAAACTCGATCGCGAACCGCTGGGCGCCGAGTCCCGTCATCGCATTGCAGCCAACGGCGTCTATACCCTGCCCTGGCGGAAGAACGGCAGCGACCTCGTCGCCCGCACGCTCGGCGGCTGGCAGATTTCATCCATCATTACGGCGCGAACCGGGCTGCCTCTCCAGATCATGCAGCCTTCCGGTATCGCCAACAGCAGGCCCGATTTCGTCGGCGGCGACTCCACCCTGCCCAACTACGGCGTCACGCGGCTCTTCTTAAACCGTGCAGCGTTCGCTCTTGTGCCGGTTTCTCCCGTCACCGGCGCCACGCTGCGTGCAGGCACGCAGAATCCGTCCGAGGTCTTCGGCCCCGGCCAGTTTACCGTCAACGCCTCCCTGGGCAAAACCTTCAGCATCCGCGATAAAGTCAGACTGGAAATTCGCGGCGACTGGCTCAACGCATTTAACCACGTGAACTACAACAGCCCCACTACTTCGATCAGTTCACCCATCTTCGGCGCGCTGACGAGCGACGTGGGACCGCGCACCGGCCAACTCAATGCGCGCGTCACATTCTAAATGACGTTACAAGTAACGGCTCCCGGCCGGGAATTTCCGCGGACACCATCTACTGGCAACCGTCAAATCCCTTGGTAAAACAAATTGAAGACGTGATGGGTGGTGGAATGGGCAGCCCTTTTTCCGTCATCAGTTTCACCAGCAGCTTTTCGGCTTCCGGCTGTGCCAGCGCGGACTGAACACCGACCCGAACGAGCCCGCGAGCCCAATCCAGCGGAATCCAGGTCTTACCCGTATTGATACCCCGGCTGTCACGGCTGCCAAGATCCCGCAGATCCAGCTTCGCTCCGTGGTCAGCCAGCAACTGGATAACCTCGGGCCTTCCTTTATGCGCTGCGCCGTGCAGGGCAGAGCGGCCGTCTTCATCCTGGAAGTTCGGATCGATCCCGAGGTCGAGACACATTTTCGCCGCTTCCAGACTCTGCTGTTCGGACCATTCGAACGTGATGCCCTGTACCCACCCGATTCCCGCCACAACTGCCAGCGGCGTGACGTTGTGCGCCGTGAAGATTTTCGGGTCAGCGCCATGGGCGAGCAAAAGCTTCATCAGGACTACGTCGCCGGATTGAGCCGCGCGCAGGAATGGCGTGGCGCCATCTTCAAGAAGCCACTGCATCGTAAAGTTGGTTCGCGTCTCGGTCGTATCGCCGACGCACGATTCCGAAGTGGATTTCACCCCGCAGACGCGCGCATTGACATTCGCACCATGATCCAGAAGCTGTTTGATGAAGTCCAGATGATCTACGTCGGGTGTGCGTACCGGATAGTCACCAGTCTCAATATTCCGGTTATCGGTGGCCAGATACAGGGGTGTCCAGCCGCCATCGTTGGCGATGTTCGGATCGGCGCCCCTTGCCAACAAATCAGCGGCGAGCCGATAGTGCCGGTTCTGCGTGGCAGTCAGAAGTGCGGTCCAGCCATAATGGGTTTGTTGATTTATATCAGCACCCGCGTTGAGCAGTTCGCGGACACACTCCCGGCAGTCCTGCCTGGCTGCATAAACGAGCGCGGTTAAGCCGCCACCGTCTTTCGCGGCAGCACGACCGAAAAAAATGGCCTGCGCATCGTCGCTGTCCTCCGGGATTTCGGCGGTCGGCTCAAGTTTACGGCGTTCGTTCGCCTTGTTGCGCTTGAACTGCTGCTGCAGTCCAATCTGCACGTTGTTCCTCGCGTTCCGGGCATCTGGCAGCGAAACAGCCGAGACCTCCGCGCCGTGTTCAATCAGTAAACGGATGGCGTCCGGATGACCCTGCTCGGCGGCCCACATCAGCGGAGTCGTCCCGCGGAGTTTGTCTTTTGCCTTTACGTCCGCATGGTGGTCCAGCAGCACGCGCATGGCGTTCAGACTGCCGTTGCGAGAGGCGAGCATCAGCGGAGTCTCACCCTGCGGGCCTGAGTCGTTCGGATTCGCGCCTGCTTTCAGCAGTTTTTCAATCATGGGCGCGTTGCCCCCCAGCGATGCAAGATAAAGCGGAGTGACACCTTCCCGGTTGGCCGCACTTACGTTGGCGCCGGCGGCCAGCAGAAGATCCGCAATGTCCGGATCGTTGTTGTAGGCCGCCCAGTGCAGAGCGGTGGCTCCATCCGTCTGGGGCGCGTTGACGTCGCCCTTTTGCGCGATGAGCGCGCGGATCGCAGCGCGGTCCCGATGCATGGAAGCATCGGCCACCGGACTGCCCTCGCTGCCGAAAGCGGCCAGCGCGCACGCAACGGCTATAGCGCCCCCGGTGGTTAATTGGAGAACTCGCATTGTTTCGAGTTTACCAGGATTCCGCGACCTCAAATCCGGAGTGTTCGGCTATTTGCGGACATGGCGTCGTTCAGTCCTCAGAAAGATCTTTCCTCAGAAAACAAACTTCATCGCGATCTGGACAACGCGATAATCGCCGGCTTGCAACCCGTTGTTCCCGCTGATGTCGCTGGTGATCTGTCCGAAGTTCGAGGAGTTCAGGGTTGCGTTGCCACCCAATTGACCCGCGGTGGAAGAGACGCCCGGCGCGAAGGCATTCAGGTGGTTGGGAAGATTGAATGCTTCGGCACGCAACTGAACCACTCTCTTTTCCC
>Ga0075030_100001837_pt1 | contig 19140 bp, 16 predicted proteins | sample LitLauG_LLR_2012_FD_71393 | JGI IMG/M metagenome (GOLD analysis project Ga0075030, IMG submission 71393) | Freshwater sediment microbial communities from Pennsylvania, USA - Little Laurel Run_MetaG_LLR_2012 | ecosystem: Environmental > Aquatic > Freshwater > Creek > Sediment | place: USA...
CGCGGGATCGAGCGCGATCGCGCTGCCGTTCGCGGCGCCGAAGATCGTGTACTCGTCAAAGCCGACCGTGTCGTAGTGCCCGAGCACCAGCAGCGTGCGCGGTGCGCGGCCGCGCACCATCGCCCACACGATTGGGCGGCCGTCGGGGGTGGGCCAGGTGCCGTGTTCGATGCCGCGCGGCAACGCGTCGATCAGAACTTCAGCGCAGCGCGTCTCCCCCGCGACATCCGGACTGACACTCGCGATTCCCACCAGGCGCTCGGCGAGCGCGCGAATCGCGGCCGGACCGGTGGGTTTCATGAGCGGTCCGCACGCTCAGCCGTCGTACTCCGGAAAGCTCTTGCCGAGCAGGTAGCGCTGGAACCACTGGCCGATGTGCTGGAGGCGCTGCACGCGGCGCGACGGCGCGCCGCTGCGCGAGAGCTCGTGCCCCTCGCCCGGGAACCGTACGGTGACGACGGTCTTGCGCTGCTGCTGGAGCGCGCGTGCCATCGTCTCGCCCTGGCCGATCGGCGTGCGCCAATCGTCCTCGCTGTGGATCACCATCAGCGGCGTCTCGATGGCGCGCGCGAACGTCACCGGCGAGCGATCGAGGTACTCCTTCGGATCGTCGAACGGGGGCTTCTTGAACCACGAAGGCTCGAACAGCGTGAAGTCGCTGCTGTAGTACATCGAGGCCCAGTCCGAGACGCACCGCTGAGTCACCGCGGCCTTGAAGCGCTTCGTCTTCGTGATCACCCAGTTCGTGAGCAGTCCGCCTCCGCTGCCGCCCGTGACGCCGAGACGATCCTCGTCCACGTAGCCGCGCGCGATCAGCGCGTCGACGCCCGCCATCAGGTCGCCGTGGTCGTCGCCCGGGTACTGGTATTGGATGACGTTGCCGAATTCCTGGCCGTACGTGGTGCTGCCGCGCGGGTTGGTGAAGAGCACGACGAAGCCGAGCGCCGCGAACGCGTGGAACTCGTGGTAGAACGACTGGCCGTACGCGGTGTGCGGTCCGCCGTGGATCTCGAGGATGAGCGGGTACTTCTTGCGCGGATCGAAGTCGGGCGGCTTCACGATCCAGCCCTGGATCTTGCGGCCATCGAAGGAGTCGTACCAGAACTCCTCCACGCTCGAGCTGCGCCTCGCGCTCCTCAGCGCGGCGTTCGAGTCGTGAATGCGCGAGAGCGCGCCGGAAGCGAGATCGAAGCTCGCGAGCTCGAGCATGCTCGTCGCATCGCCGACCGTGATCGCCCAGCGCGAGCCGTCGGGCGTCGCGGTGCCGTGCAGCACCTCGTGCCGCGCGTCGGTGAGCGGCTCGACCGCGCCCGAGTCGAGCGAGACGCGCACCAGCTGCGCCGCGCCGTATTTGCCAACCACGGTGATCACCGAGCGACCGCCCTCGGCAAAGGCGAGCGGCGTCTCGCCGCCGCCGCGCGGCGGATGCTGATCGGACGAGATCGCCTCGCCGAAGTCGAAGTCGTGCGAGGCGCCGACGTCGCGCGGCTTCATCGGCCAGGCCCCCTCGGCCAGCAGCAGGCTCGGGCGATCGTAGGATCGCGGCTTCGCGGGCGTGAGGAAGCCGATGATCGCGAGCTTGCCGCCCTCGCTCATGGTCCAGGCGCGCACCGGGCCGCTGAACTCCGCCACCTTCTTCAAGGCCTCGCCGGAGGTGGGCTCGGCGAGATCGGGCGAGACCGCGTACAAATCCGAGTGCTCGCCTCCGAACCATGGCTCGGGCCGGCGATCGCTCACGAACAGCAGCCACTGGCCATCCGGCGACCAGCGCAGCTGATCCTCCTCGAAGTCGCCGCCGGTCGTGATCTGGCGTGGCTCACCGCCCTCGGCGCTCATCACCCAGACGTGCTTGCGGTGCTCGAAATCGGTGAAGCCGGCGTTGTCCCAGCGGAAGATCGGACGCGTGACCACGCGGCAGGGCGCGTTCTTCGGCTTCGGCTTGTCCTCGAGGTCCAGCGCGGGATTGTGGCCGCTCCGAAACGCGATGCGCCTGCCGTCGGGCGACCACGCGGGATCCGACGCGCCGCCCTTCAGGCTCGTGAGCTTGCGGCTCTCGCCCCCCGCCATCGGCAGCACGAAAATGTGGGCATCCTTGTCCTTGCCCTCTTCCCCGCGCACGAACGCGATGAACTTTCCATCCGGCGACCAGCGCGGCTGCGAATCGAGCACGCCGGAGGTGAGATCGCGCGGCTCGCCTCCCTCACGCTCGATGATCTGGATCCGCGTGCGATACGCGTCGGCCTCGCGGTCCACCCACACGCGCGTGAACACGATCTGCCTGCCGTCGGGCGAGAGGCGCGGGTCGGCGTTCCAGGTGAGCTCGAGGAGATCGTCGTTGGAGATCGGGCGGGGCGAAGCGGCCGAATCGGCGGCGCCGGCCACGGGCGGCGCCTGCGGGGCCGCGGTGCCGGGATCGAAGTGGCGCGACATGGGAGCCTCCTGCGAGCCGGAAGATGCGAGTGAGACCCGAAGGCTAGGCCAGCGGCCCGCGCGGGTCAATCGCGCACGAACGCATTCGGGGCGCGGCGCCTACCTCGCGAGTTCCTCGTAGAGGTACGCGACGCTGCGCGTGCCGCCGTGATACGAGCTCATCGAGAATTTCTCGTTGGGCGCGTGCACGCCATCGTCGTCGAGCCCGAATCCCATCAGGATGCTGGGCAGATTGTGGGTCTTGAGGAACGTGTCCATCACCGGAATAGAGCCCCCCTCGCGCGACATGACCGGAGGCTTGGGCCATGCGCGCTCGAGCGCGCGTACGGCGGCGCGCAGCATGGGGTGCTTCGGATCGCACAGGAACGGCCGCGCGCTGTGCATGTCCACGAGCTTCACCGTGACCCCGGGTGGCGCGATCTTCCGAACGTAGCCCTCGAGGCGCGAGAACAGCTCGGTCGGATCCTGATCGGGCACGAGCCGCATGCTCACCTTGGCCGCGGCGACCGCGGGCAGCACGGTCTTGCTGCCCTCGCCGATGTAGCCGCTCCACATCCCGTTCACGTCCAGCGTCGGCCGGATGCTGATGCGCTCGGCCGTGGTGTAGCCGCGCTCTCCCCACGGCGCGGGCGCGCCGGCCTCCGCGAGATACTCTTTTTCGTTCAGCGTGCGGTTGATCTCGGCGCGCTCTTCGGGCGGCACCGTGCGCACGCGATCGTAGAAGCCCGGCACCGTGATGCGGCCATCGCCGTCCTTGAGCGCCGTGATGATGAGCGCGAGCGCGTTTGCGGGATTCTGCACCGCGCCGCCGAAGTGTCCGGAGTGCAGATCGTGCGCCGGGCCGGTGACCTCGATCTGGGTGTACAGGATGCCGCGCAGCGCGTACGTGAGCGCGGGCTGATCGGGCCCTGGCATGGCGGTGTCGCTCACGACGATCACGTCGGCATCGAGCGCGGAACGTCGCTCGTGCAGGTAGCGGGTGAGGTTTTCGCTGCCGACCTCTTCCTCGCCCTCGATCACGAGCTTGACGTTGACCGGCAGCCGGCCGTTGACCTTGAGGTGCGACTCGAGCGCCTTGACGTGCATGTACACCTGGCCCTTGTCGTCCACGGCGCCGCGCGCGTAGAGCTTGCCGTCGCGCAGCGTGGGCTCGAACGGCGGCGTCCGCCACAGATCGAGCGGCTCGGGCGGCTGAACATCGTAGTGGCCGTAAACCAGCGCGGTCGGCTTGCCGGGCGCACCCAGCCATTCCGCGTAGACCAGCGGATGTCCCTGGGTCTCGTGGACCTCGGCGCGCGTCATCCCGATGCGCTTGAGCTCGTCCGCAATGTGGCGGGCGCAGCGCTCCATGTCGCCCCGATGCTGGGGCTGGGCGCTCACGCTCGGAATGCGCAGGACGTTCTTCAGATCGTCCACGAATCGATCGCGGTTCTGCTCGAGGTATTGCGTCAATGCGTCCATCGGAGTGCTCCGGTTGTCTCGTGCGCGCTGCGATGCGTTGGAATCGCGCGACTCTAGCACACCGCTTCGGCCGCGGGCGGCACGCAGCGCGTGTTTACAGTCGGCGCCGAATCTGTGACGATTCGCGCCCCATGAACGAGGTGAAGACCATCGAGATGCGGACGCTGCGGCTGCTGGAGGGCCGCTTCGCGATCTGCCGGCTCGGCCCCGATGCGCCGCTTCCGGATGCGCTGCTGCGCGCGAAGGGAGCGGTGTATTCGGTGACGCGGACCCCGGGAGAGCTCTCGGTGGTCTGCCTCGAGGATCTCGCGCCCACCGATGCCGGGCCGTGCGAGCGCGGGTGGCGCATGCTGCTGCTCGAGGGTCCCATTCCCTTCGAGGCCGTGGGAGTGCTGGCGGCGATGGTCGGCCCGCTGGCCGCGGCACAGGTGCCGGTTTTTGCCCTCTCCACGTTCGATACCGACGCGCTGATGGTGCGCGAGCGCGACCTCGAGCGCGCGCTCTCCACGCTCGGCCGAACCCATCGTGTGTTGCCGTAGGCCGGAATCGATCAAGTTGCGCCCAGCGCGGGCCGATGCTGTTCACGGCCGCCCAGCGCCCGGAATGCCGCATCCGGCGCCCCAGCGACATTGCATGGAGCCGCGATGAACATCGAGATCTTGAGAGAGCGCTGCTGCGGCAACGGATCCTGCGTGGAGATCGCGCCCGATGTGTTCCGGCTCGATTCCAAGCAGCGCTGCGTCGTGATCGACGCCGAAGCGGCGTCCCGCGAGAAGTTGCTCGAGGCGGCCGACGCGTGCCCGTGCGCCGCGATCGTCGTGACGAACGACGCGGGCGAGCCGGTGGAATCGGGGCGGCCGCAGGACGGCTAGAGCTGGCGCGGCTTCGAGCATGAGCGCTCATCAGCGCCTCGCGGGGGCCGTGAAGAGCGCACTCGCGGGCGTTCTCGCTCGCCCCGGCGTCAATCGCGTTTCACGCGGCCTATTGCGGCCGTTCGCGGGAATCCTGCCGATCGAGTGGTTGCGCCGCATTCCGCTCGCGGGCGAAGCGCGCGTTCCGCTGCCCTCGGGCGCCACGCTCCGCCTCGCTTCCGGCGGCCGCGATCTCATCGCTTCCGCGCTCGATTGGCGGGGCATCGCGGGCTACGAGCCGGAGACGCTCGAGCTGATGTGGAAGATCGCGCGCCGCAGTCGGCGCTTCTTCGACGTCGGCGCGAGCACCGGAGTCTGCGCGATCTCGGCCGCGCTCGAGAATCCGGACCTGATCGTCCACGCGTTCGAGGCGAGCCCGCGGATGGCGGACGCGTGCGCGAAAAATCTCGCGCTCAATCGCGTCTTGAACGTGACGCTCATCCAGGCGGCGGCGGGCGCGCGCGAGGGAACGATCGATCTCTACGTGCCGCCCGGCGCCTCGTTGCCGTTCGGAGCCTCGATCCGTGGCGATTTCCGCCCGGGGAGCGAGCGCGTGAGCGTGCCCGCCATGCGTCTCGACTCGTTCATCGAGCGCGAGCGCATCGCGGGGGTCGACCTGCTCAAGCTCGACACCGAGGGCGCCGAGCCCGAAGTGCTCGCGGGCGCGCGCCGGCTGATCGAACGCGACAAGCCCTGGATCATCTGCGAGGTGCTGCGCGGGCTCACGGAGGCCGCGCTGCACGCCGAGCTCGACCGGTTTTCGTATCGCTACTTCGCGATCACGAAGCGCGGGCTCGAGCCGCGGCCGTCGATCGAGGGTGATCCCACGTACGAAGAGCCCAACTGGCTGTTCGTTCCCGAGTCGCGCCTGGAGGAGCTGCCGCGCCTCGAGGCCTTCGGAACGTCTTGAACGAAACGGGCGCCCTCCCTGGCGCCCGTCTCGGTTTCCATCGCGCGGGTGTCGCCGCCCGCGAGGGTTACATCACCAGAGCGCCCGAGCGGATCAGGTACGCGAGTCGGCTGCGCTGCTCGGCATCGAGCAGCGCGTGCATGCGCGTGACGGCCTTCGTGACCTCGGCCTGAAGGCGCTGCGCGCTTTCGGTCCGCAGCTTCGCGGCCTCCCGCACGTTCGCTTCGTTCAGGCCTTCGCCGGCCACCGCGTCGGCGAGCAGCGACAGCGCCCGACGGTCGTCCACCTCGTGCTGCGCGCGCTCGGTCTTCAAGTCATTGATGATGGCGGCCAGCTCGGCCGTCTGATCTTCACGCAGGCCCAGCTTCCACGACAGGAATCGGAGCGGGCGCCTGACGCCGAACGATCCGCCCCCGAAGCCGGGATCCGAGAAGTGACGGTGATGAGCGAACCAGGGAAAGAACGCGGCCTTGGGGCCGCATCCGCAGGCGCCGGAATCTTCCGAGCGCACGCGGGCCAACGACATCATGCGAGGATGCATGAGTCCTCCTCCACGCCGGGGCGTTCGCTCCCGGCGGGTGTAACGCGTGGGCACCATGCCACACGCGTATCGCGACTTTGGATTCGGGGGCAGGCGGCCGGGATTCGCTCGAACTTCAGGCCCCGACGCGGCGCCCGGCGCGACGGAGCGCGTCCATTCCGCCCGCCGCGTTCGTGACGCGCGTGAAGCCGGCGCGCTCGAGGACGCTCGCACCGATCGCGCTGCGATAGCCGCTCGCGCACACCACCGTCCAGTCGCGCGCGGGATCGAGCTCCTTCGCGCGGGCCGGAAGCTCCGAGAGCGGAATGTGCGTCGCGCCCTCGAGGTGTCCATCGCTCCACTCACCGGGACGGCGCACATCGAGCACGGCGCGCGTCTTCGCGCCCTCGGCCATCGAGCCCGCGAGCGATTCGCTCGGCACGGTCCTGACCGGAAGCCCCGCGCTCTTCCAGGCCTCGAAGCCGCCCGCGAGCGTGCCCATCACGTTCTCGTAGCCGACGCGCGCGAGGCGCAGCACCGCTTCTTCCTCGCGCCCCGGCTCCGTCACCAGCAGCAGCGCATCCGTGGGCCGCGCGAGTGTTCCGACCCACGAGGCGTACTGGCCATCGAGCCCGACGTGGAGCGATTGCGGAATGTGCCCGCGCAGGTACTCGGACGATGCGCGCGTATCGAGCACGATCGCGGCCGCGGCCGCCGCGGCGAATGCCGCTGGCGTCATGGCGGGCGGCAGATCGCGGCCGGCCAAGAGCGCGGGGCCCGCCTGATTGAGATCGCGCGAGTGGAGAAAGTACACCGGTGTCTCGGGCACGTCGCGCGTGATCTCGGCCACGAACGCCTCGCGCGGCATCTCGCGCAGCGCCGGATTCATCAGGCGCTGCTGCCCGATCGTGCTCCAGCTCTCACGCCCGATGCTCTTGCCGCAGAGAGACCCAGCCCCGTGCGCGGGGTAAACGCGCGTCGTGTCGGGCAGGTTCAAGAGCTTGCCGTGCAGGCTGTCGTACATGAGCCCGGCGAGCTCGCTCACCGGCAGCCGCGAGGAGAGGATGTCGACGCGGCCGACGTCGCCCACGAACAGCGTGTCGCCGGTGAGCACCCCCCACGGCGCCGCGTCGGCGGCGTGCTCGAACACCAGATACGAGAGATGCTCGGGCGTGTGCCCAGGAGTCTCGAGCGCGCGCAGCACGACGTCGCCCACGCGGATCTCGTCGCCGTCCTCGAGCGCACGATGCGGATAGGCCGCCTCGGCGCGGGCGCCGATGCCGATCGTGGCGCCGGTCGCGGCTGCCAATTCGCGGTGCCCCGAGACGAAGTCCGCGTGCAGGTGCGTCTCCAGCACCCAGCGGATCGTGAGAGCGTTCGCGCGCGCCTCGGCCAGATACATCTCGATGTCGCGCGCGGGATCCACCACCAGCGCCTCGCCGCCATCGCCGATCAGGTACGAGGCGTGGGCGAGGCAGCCAACGTAGAATTGCTTGAAGTGCATGACGGCCCTCAGTGCTTGTGACGCGGGGCGGAATGGTGCTTGGGCTTGGAATGACGGGCCGGCTTCGCGGCGGGCTTGGGCGGCGCGGGCGGCGCGGGGATCGTCGGTGGGCCGAAATCCGCGTCGTCGATCGGCAGGTTGACATCAACGCGATCGAACTCCAGCAGCTGGCCGAGCGATCGGCCCGCCTCGCCCGACTCGATGCGGTATGCGTGCTGAACACCGCCCGCGGGACGATAGTCGCTGAAGTACGACTCGAACGTCATGGATTGACCACCGCCCTGATCGAGCACGAACATCCACTTCACCTCGAGATTCGTGGCCTGATCGATGAAGTCGTATCGCACGCTGCTGTCGGGCTCGGTGATCTTGAGCTTCCACGCTTCGCGGCCGCGCACCGGCTCGCTCCCCAGCAGCTCGACGCGATAGCCCTTCTGCTTCCAGTCCGGAAGCGGCCCGTCGAGATCGGCCCCGCCCGTCATGTTGCGCACGATGCCGGCGCTCAGCGTTTCGGGCTGCGTGTCGCCGCGCACCGTGTTGATGATCCAACCCCGCGTGCCGTTCAGCGTGCGGATGATCCTGCCGCCCGTGAGCGTCAGCTCCTCGCGCATCTTGCCGGGGCGCTCGATCTCGACCATGAACGCGCCGCTGTCTCTTCCGGCGAACACGATGCGCCCGATCTGACGCTTCGTCCGCATCCCGTGAATGGCGTCGAGGCCGCCGCGGGCGGTGATGCAGCGTGAGACGATCTGGTCGAGCGAGGGCTGCAGCGAGCAGCCGGCGCCGGCGAGCGCCAGCGCCGCGGCGATCAGCGCGATGCGCGGCCGCATCATCGGCCGGCGCGCAGATCTTCCATGATGGCCTCGAGCACCTCGCGCGGCGGGCGCACCTTCTCGATCGGCAGGCTCGCGAGCGAGGGGTGCGGCATGCGCAGCTCCTCGCCCAGCGTGAGCTTGCTCTCGTCCACGAACAGCAGGCCGGTCACGAACTTCTCCTCGCGACGCGCCTCGTGAATGACGCGCGTGGCCTCTTCGCGGCTCGAGGGATCGTAGTCCGCGGCGAGCTTCTTCAGGTAGATGTGCGAGCCGTCCGGCATCTGGACCTCGCGCGTCGTGCCGGGCTCGTAGTCGATGTGGATGTCTTCGAAGAACGGGACGAACTCGATGTCGTGAAGCGGCGCGTCGTGCTCCTTGACCGCTGCGTACGACTTGGTCGAGCCCTCGTGGTCCGCAAACGTCACGCACGGGCTGATCACGTCCAGCACCGCGGTGCCGCGGTGTGCGAACGCAGCCTTGAGGAGCGGGCGCAGCTGCTTCAGGTCGCCCGAGAAAGAGCGCGCCACGAAGCCGCAGCCCAGCTCGATCGCGACCGCGCACAGATCGATCGGCATCAGGTCGTTCTTCGCGCCGGCCTTGGTCGTGCTGCCGATGTCGGCGGTGGCCGAGAATTGGCCCTTGGTGAGTCCGTACACGCCGTTGTTCTCGACGATGTACACCACCGGCACGTTGCGCCGCACCATGTGACAGAACTGGCCGAGTCCGATGCTGGCCGTGTCGCCGTCGCCCGAGACGCCGATCAGGATGAGATCACGGTTCGCGAGGTGAACGCCGGTGGCGATGCTCGGCATGCGACCGTGCACGGCGTTGAAGCCGTGCGATTGGCCGATGAAGTACGCGGGCGTCTTGCTCGAGCAGCCGATGCCCGAGAGCTTGGCGACGCGATGCGGCTCGAGTCCGGCCTCAAACGCGGCCTGGATGATGCCGCTCGTGATCGCGTTGTGACCGCAGCCCGGGCACAGCGTGGTCTTCGCGCCGTCGTAATCGGCGCGCGTCAGCCCGATGTGATTCGTGCCGGCCGGCGGACTGGGCGGCGTCGTGGTGGCGAAGTGGCGCGCGCGGATCATCGCCCCACCCCCTGCGGCACCGGCGTCGCGCCGCGCGCCGCGCGCTCGCGCGCGAGGATCGGCTCGGCCACGGACGCGGCGTCGATCGGGAGGCCGTCCAAGTGCCGAATCGAATGGATGCGCGGCGAGAGCTCGCCGACCTCGAGCCTCACGAGATCCGCGACCTGGCCGTCGCGATTCTGCTCGACCACGTACACGCGCTCGTATTTCTGAACGAAGCGCTTGAGATCATCGTTGAACGGCAGCGCCTTCAAGAGCAGATAGCCGGTCGGAACACCGGCGGCGCGGATCTGGTCGCGCGCCTCGATCATCGCCCAGTGGGTCGTGCCGAACGCGATGACGCCCACCTTCGCGTTCGCGTCTTCGGTGATGACGGGCGGCGGCACGAGCGTGCGCGCCGTGTCCATCTTCCGCACCAGGCGCTGCACCACGCGCTCGTAAACTTCCGGCTTCTCGCTGTAGCGCGCCGCCTCGTCGTGGCCCGAGCCGCGCGTGAAGTACGAGCCCTTGGGATTCTTGACGCCCGGCAGCGTTCGGTACGGAATGCCGTCGCCGTCCACGTCGCGATAGCGCTCGAATTTGGGCAGGTTCTCGAGCTCGGCGTCGCTCAGCACCTTGCCGCGGTCCCAGCCGTTCTCGGGATAAGGGAACGGGTCGCTCATCCACATGTTCATTCCCAGATCGAGATCGGAGAGCACGAACACCGGCGTCTGCAGCCGCTCGGCGAGGTCGAACGCCAGGATCCCGAAGTCGTAGCAATCGCGCACCGAGCTCGGCAGCAGCACCGGATGCCGCGTGTCGCCGTGCGAGAGGCTGTGCACGAACGCGATGTCGGACTGCGACGTGCGCGTCGGCAGGCCGGTGCTCGGCCCGACCCGCTGGATGTCCCAGATCACTCCCGGAATCTCGGTGTAGTAGCCGTAGCCCGCGAACTCCGCCATCAGCGAGATGCCGGGGCCGGACGTGCTCGTCATCGAGCGCGCGCCCGCCCAGCCCGCGCCCAGCACCATGCCGATCGCGGCGATCTCGTCCTCGGCCTGCACCACGCCGTACGTGGTCTCGCCGCTCTTGGGATCGCGGCGATATTCGTGCAGATAGTCGATCAGCGACTCCACCAGGCTCGAGGACGGCGTGATCGGGTACCACGTGACGACCGTGACGCCGCCGAACATCGCGCCCAGCGCCGCGGCGGTGTTGCCCTCGATCAGGATCTTGCCCGTCGTCGCGTTCATGCGCTCGAGCTTGTAGGGATCGCGCTTCGGCAGATTCTCACGCGAGTAAGACCATCCCGCCTTGACCGCGGCGTGATTGAGCGCGAGCGCCTTCGGCTTCCTGCCGAGCTGCGCATCGAGCGCGCGCTCGATCTCTTCCTCGTCGATCCCGAGCTTCTCCGCCAGCACGCCCACGTAGATCATGTTCACCACCAGGCGGCGCAGCTTGACGTCGGTCGTGATGCCCTCCATCAGCTTCGGCATCGGCACGCGATAGACGGTGCGGTCCTCCGGAATCGGCGGCACCGAGATCTGCTCGTTCAGCACGATCATGCTGCCGGGCGGCATCGCGGCGATGTCCTCGGCCGCGGTCTCGGGGTTCATCACGACCAGGACCTCGTTGTCGCGCCGACGGGCGATGTAGCCGTCCTTGCTGGCCCGGATGGTGAACCAGGTGGGCAGCCCCGCGATGTTCGAGGGGAAGAGGTTCTTCCCGCTCACCGGGATCCCCATCTGGAAGATCGCCCGCAGCAACACGCTGTTCGCGGTCTGACTGCCGGAGCCGTTGACCGTGGCCACGTGGATGCTGAAATCGTTGATCTTGGGAGTCACGCTCTCCTCACGCGGGAAGCGGTGGATTTGAGGCCCACGGTAGGGTCTGGACGCGGGTGCGGTCAAGTTTCCAAGGCGGCGGCTGCGAGCGGCCGCCGCTCCCGCGAACCCCGCCGCCCGACCACCATTTCGATGCGCTTCGGGGCCGCCCGAATCCGGGGTGTGAAGCTCGCGTCAAGCGCCCTCGAGCGCCGCCAGCATCTCCTCGATGCTCGTGAACTTGACGCGCGGCCGGCCCAGGGGGACGCCGCGCGCCACCTCGAGCCCATCGAGCTTGCGCCAGTCGCCGAATGAAACGAAGCGCGGCGCGCGCGCGCGAATCAGCGCTTCGAATCCGCCCGCCGTGGGGTCGGCCGGGCTCGCGAGCGCGCCGGCGCCGGCATCCTCGATCAGGCCGTTCACGGTCTCGACGGAATCGGCCTTGTTGTTCCCGATCACGCCGGTCGGACCACGCTTGATCCAGCCGGTCGCGTAGTGTCCGGGCAAGACCGCATCATTGCCTTCAGATTTCAGCACGCGGCCCTTGACGTGCGGGATCAATCCCGCCTTCTCCCGAAACGGCACGTCGGGGAGCGCGACGCCGCGATAGCCGACCGAGCGGAACACGAGCTGCGCGGGCAGCGTCTCCTCCTCGCCGTTCGGCTCGGCGGCGATGCTCTCGCCGGACTTGACGAGCCGGTTGTGCGCGAGCCGCACCGCCTTCACGCGCCCGCTCGCATCGCCCACGATCTCGAGCGGCGAGACGAGAAAGCGCAGGTGGAGCCGGCGCGGCTTGCCCGCGGGCGCGAGCTTCGCGAAGCCCTGCACGATCTCGACCTTGGCGCGTGTGGTGGCGCGCGCCGCCTCCATCTCGGCGCGGCTCAGGGGATCGAGCTCGATCTCCCGCGGCGAGACGATGACGTCCGCGCCCGGCAGCTCGCCGAGCTCTTTCACCTCATTGGTTGTGAATGCCGCCTGCGCCGGACCGCGGCGGCCGAGCAAATGCACATCCTTCACGTTCGAGCGGCTCAGCGCCTCGATCGCGTAGTCCGCCATGTCGGTCGAGCGCAGCTCCTCGGGCGTGAGGCAGAGGATGCGCGCGACATCCACCGCCACGTTTCCGACCCCGACGACCGCGACGCTCTCGGCCGAGAGATCGAACTCGTGGTCGCGAAAATCGGGATGCCCGTTGTACCAGGCGACGAACTCGGTGGCGGAGTGGCTGCCCTTCAAGGTCTCACCGGGAATGCCGAGGTGGCGGTCGGTCTGCGCGCCCACCGCGTAGATGATGGCGTGGAAGTGCCGCTCGAGATCGGAGCGCTTCACGTCGCGGCCGAACTCGACGTTGCCGAAGAAGCGGAAGCGCGGATTCGCGGCGATCTTCTCGTAAATCGCGATCACCGACTTGATCTTCTGATGATCCGGCGCAACCCCGCCCCGCACCAATCCGTAAGGAGTGGGCAGGCGGTCGAGCATGTCCACCGCGAAGTGCTCGGACGTCTGTTTCAGAAGATGCTCGGCGGCGTAGAACGCCGCGGGTCCGGAGCCGATGATGGCGACTCGCAGCGGCTGCTCGGGCGTTCCGGATGGGCTCATGGGAGCGCGCAGGATAGGAATGCGCACGCGATCGCGTCAACTCGCGGGCTTGGGAAGCCGCATGAGGGAGCACCTTGACCGGCCTGTGGGGCGGGACTAGCGTGCTACTCGTATGGTCACGGAGACGCTGAAGACGCTCGAGCCGCCGGCGGAGATCCTCGCCGCCGCGCGCGCATGGCTCACCCCGGTGCGCGCCGCGCTCGGCGACGAGTTCATGGCGGCCTACCTCACCGGCAGCGTGCTCTCGAGCGCGTTCGATCCCAAGCACTCGCACGTCAACGTGCTGGTGGTGTCGCGCTCGCTCGACATGAACCGGCTCGATGCGCTCGCGCGCGGCATCTCGCGGCCGAAGCATCCCGCGTTCTCCCCGTTGTTCGTGACGGTGGATCAGATTCGCCACTCGCTCGACGTGTTTCCGATCGAGTGGCTCGATCTCCAGGAGCATCACTTGCGGCTCGAGGGCAACGACGTGTTCGGAGGTCTCGAGGTGCCGCGCGCGGCGCTGAGGCTCCAGTGCGAGCGCGAGCTGCGCGGCAAGCACATCCGGCTGCGTGAGGCGTACGTGCTCGGCCACGGCCACGCCGATCACATGACCGCGGTGCTGCGCTCGACGGCGAGTGGCATGGCCGCGCTGTTCCGCACGCTACTGCGCCTGCGCGGCGAGACGCCGCCGGCCGACACGCCGCGCGTGATCGAGCGGCTGGCCGACATCTACCGGCTCAACGCCCAGGCGCTGCTCGGGCCGCACGTGCTGCGCTACTCGCGCCAGCGGCCCAAGTTCGAGGTGATCCAGGCGCTCTATCGCGGGTTCCTCACCGAGCTGGATCGATTGATCGCCGCCGTCGACGAGATGCGCGTCGCATGATTCTCCGGCGCGCGGTGGCGCGCCTTGCGGCCGCGATCGCGATCCTCGTCTGCGCCCCGGCCGCGCGCGCGCAGGATGAGCCCGCGGTTCCCGCCTACCAGGGCTACGTCACGGACGCGGCCGGCGTGCTGAGCGAGGGCACGCGCGCCAAGCTCGAGGCGTTTCTCGATCAGGTCGAGAGAAAGACCGGCGCGCAGTTCGCCGTGCTGACGGTCACATCCACCGCGCCGCTCGAGCCCTCGGATTACAAGACGCGCGTCTTCGATCAGTGGAAGATCGGCAAGAAGGGCAAGGACAACGGGCTCCTGCTGCTGGTCGCGATGCAGGAGCGCAAGATCTACTTCGAGACCGGCTACGGCCTCGAGGGCGCGCTGCCCGACGGGCTCGAGGCGCGCATCGTGCGCGAGCAGATGGTGCCGGCCATGCGCGGCGGCGACGTGGACGGCGCCGTCACGGCTGGAGTGCTCGCGGCCGCGACCAAGATCGCCCAGGACCAGAACGTCACGCTCACCTGGGACGGCCGTGAGCTGCGTTACCAGCGCCCATCGCCGATCGGGGCGATCCCGTGGTGGCTGCCGTTCTTCATCGTGGTTCTGATCGCGCACGTCCTGAGAATGCTCGCGTTCCGCGGCCGCACCTGGCTCGGGCCGCGCGGCTGGGGGGGCGGATTCGGAGGCTTCGGCGGATACGGAGGCTTCGGCGGATTTGGCGGCGGCGGCGGCGGATCGTTCGGTGGCTTTGGCGGAGGATCGAGTGGCGGAGGCGGCGGTGGTGGCGGCTGGTAGGATCCCCCGCGCCTTGTGTTCACATGAGTGACCCGGGAGGGCGGCGCAGGATGGCCGGCCCACAGGAGGAGAAGAGATCATGAAGCGTGGAATGGTGGGGATCGCGATCGTGGCGATCCTGCTGCTCATGGTGGGCGGATGCCTGGTCGGAAACTACAACCGCCTCGTCACCATGCACGAGGGTGTGAGCCAGCAGTGGGCGCAGGTGGACAATCAGCTCAAGCGGCGCAACGACCTGATCGGCAACCTGGTCGAGACCGTGAAGGGAACCGCGACGCAGGAGCAGGTGGTGTTCGGCCAGATCGCGGACGCGCGCGCCAAGATGGCGGGCGCCCGTACCACCGAAGAGGGCATCGCGGCCGGACAGCAGATGGACGGCGCGCTCGGACGGCTGCTGGTCGTGGTCGAGAACTACCCGCAGCTCAAGAGCAACGAGGCGTTCACGCAGCTGATGGACGAGCTCGCCGGCACCGAGAACCGCCTCTCGGTCGAGCGCAAGCGTTACAACGACGTGGTGCGCGACTACAACGTCATGGTGAAGCGCTTCCCGACCAACCTTTACGCCGCCGCGTTCCACTTCTCGGACGCAACGTACTACCAGGTCGCGGAGACCGAGAAGGCGGTGCCGAAGGTGGACTTCAGCGGGCTGAAGAAATAGCGGTCCGCAGCCGCCCGCGGCTACTCGCTCTTCGGCGCCGAGTCGCTGAGCCACGCGCACTCGCGCACCGCGGCCTCGAGCGCCTGGAGCGTGGCCGGATCGAGGTTCGATCCGGCGTGGCGTGCCGCGTGCTGCAGCGCGGCCTCGACCGACGATCCGCCGGCCCGCGCTCGCACGATCTCGATCGCCATGCCGAACAGCATGGCCGCGCGCGCGCCCTCGGGCGGAGCGCCCGGCGCGGGCGTCGGCTCCTCGGAGCTCACGAGCTGGAGGAACTCCTTCACGCGTCCGGTGAGATCGTGCTGCGCGAGGCGCGAGAGGGCGGCACGCGTCGCGGGAGACTGCACCGACCCTCCGAGCCGGATCGCCAGCGCGAGCAGCCCGCGCAGGCGCGGCGGCAACAGCGTGGCGCGCGCGGCGCGATCGATGATCGCGCCCGCCTCGTTCCGCTGCGGAACGTCCTCGGCTTCAGTTGGGGTCGAGAGCTCGATCTCGAGGTCGATCTGCGCGCGCACCAGCCGGGCGGTGTGAAGCGCGGTCCCGGCGGCCTCGCACAGCACCGCCATCATTTCCTGGTCGGCCTTCGCGGGCTCCTGCCCATCGAGCCGCTCGTCCGTGACGAGCAGCGCTTCCAGTCCCGCGACGCCGATGAGCGGCGCGACGCGCGCGACACGCGCGGCGACCAGCGCCGGCAATTCGTCCGAGAGCTCGGGCAGGCGCTCCAGCTCGCGTACCGCGGCCGGGCGGCCGAGCGCCGGCAGCATGCGTGCCAGCGCCCCGCTCGATTCGAACTCGAGTTGCGCCACGCGATCGAGCCCGTCCCCGCGCACCGCGTACGGCACGTAGGCCTGCACGGTATCGTCGCGCAGCAGCAGCCCGGCGAGGCCGACGCCGAGGCGCGCCTGCGCCTCGAGCAGGATGCGGCGCGCGAGCTCGTCGAGATCGAGCGTGCGATGGAATTCCCGCTCGAGCGCGGTCGCCAGCTCGCGCAGGCGTTGCTCGCGGCGTGTCTCGATGGCGGAGCGTTTGACCTCGTCCTGCGCGCGCGCGAGATCGCGCTCGAGGTCGCGCATGCGGCGGCGCATGTCGCGCGCCTCCGAGGCGCGCCACAGCAGGCGGCGCGAGCGGGCAATCAGCTCCTTGGGTGAGAACGGTTTCGACATGTAATCGTCGGCGCCGGCGCTGAAGCCGCGCAGCCGCGCGTCGGTCTCGCCGGCAGCGGAGACGAGGATGATCGGCAGATGATTCTCCTCCGGGTCGCGCCTCAGCAGCTCGCAGACCTCGAGGCCGCTCTTGCGCGGCAGCCGAACGTCGAGGACGAGCAGGTCGGGCCGGTCGGTGAGGGCCTTCTGCATGGCCTCGTGGCCGTCGGCGGCGGTGATGACGCGGAAGCCGTGCGAGGTGTACGCCACTTCGAGCAGCTCCAGCACTCGGCGGTCGTCGTCCACCACCAGCACGCGCGGCAGCGTCGCGGGACGCGATTCGGTGCTCTGAACGATGCTCATGACGGTTCCCTCGTTTCGGCGACCCGTTGAATCAGCTCCGAGAGCTCGGCCTCATCGAACGGCTTGCGCAGCACGCGTGAGACTCCCGCCGCCAGCGCCACTTCTCGATCCTCGCGATCGCGCACCAGCGCGGCCAATGGCGCCGTCGCTCCGATGCGCTCGCGAAGCATCCGCAACCAGCCGGAGCCGCGCACGTCGCCGAGCTCCACGTCGGCGCACACCAGCCACCACGGGCCCCGCACCGCTTCGCGCAGCGCGTCCGCGCCGCTCGCGACCGCGTCCACCGAGAATCCGCGGGCCTCGAGCATGCGGGTGAGGAAGATCCGGGCCGTGATCGAGTCCTCGATGACGAGCGCACGGCGCGTGGGCGCCGGAGCGCTCGCGCCCTCGTGCCGGATCGACGCCGCGACGATCCCGCTCTCCTGCTGCGCCAGCGGCAGCGGCGCGACGTCCTCGCTTTCCAGCATCGCGTCGCGCGCGGCGCCGGCGCTCTTCGCGACGCCCGAATCCGGCGCACCCTCTTCATGGCGCTCGTTCGCGGCCTGCGGCGCCGGCATCGGCTCGGCCGCGGGCTCCGCGGCGCGCGCGGGCACGGCGGCGAGCGCCGGCATCGGCGCGCTCTCGGGCACCTGCGGAACGACGGCGACCGGGGGCGGCGAGAGCGGCGCGAGCAGCAGGCCGGGATCCGCGACCCAATAGATGTTGCCGTCATCGCCACGCACGGCGTTCTGGAGCGGAGCGGGGGCGGGGCCGGGCGCTTCACAGCTCTCGGCGCCGAGACGCCACACGAGGCGATCGGCGATCACGAGGCCGCGCAGCATGCCGCTCGCGATCATCACGACCGGGCGCTCGCCGTCGCCGCCGGCAAGCGGCGCGAGCGGCGGCAGGAGCGGCACGTCGGGCGCGAGCAGTGCGGCGCGCGCCTCGAGATCATCGGACGGCAGCATCATGACGCGCAGCACCGAGGCCCACGGCAGCGCGAGCGGCAGGTCGCCCTGGCCGATCATGAGATGGAGCGCGCGCGGCGTGACGAGCGGCACGCGAATCAGCCACCGGCCGCTGGCCGGCAGCTCGGCGAGCCACGGCCCGAGCTGTCCACCCACCGGCGAGAGCACCGCGTGGGCCGCGGCAAGCGCGGCCGGATCCTGCACGTTGCACACCAGCTCGCACACGCCCTCGGCCACCGCCAGCTCGATCGGACGGCGCGGGCCGGAAGCTCCGCTCACCCACTCGATCGCGGCGCGCAGCGCGGCGGCGGTCGGAGCGTTGAGGCGCGCGCGCTGGAACGACTCCTCGCCCGAACGGATCTCGAGCGGCAGCTCGGCGAGCGCATCGGACAGCGCGACGGCGCGGAACACGGCGCGGTCCGAAGCGCCCGGCAGCGGGCCCTCCGTCCACTCGAAGGACGCGATGTGATCCGCGAGGCGCGTGAGATCGGCGTCGGATTCGCGGAAGGCTTCGATGTCGTTGTCGATCGCGCAACGCTCCGCGATGCGGCGCACGCGATCCAGCGTCGGCGCCAGCTCCTGCGGCCACGGCCGGCCGGCGTGCGTCTCGAGCACGGCAAGCAGGTGATCGAGGCCGCCGAGCGCGAGCAGCTGCGCCACGTCGCGGGCCGCGCGCAGCGCCGCGGCATCGGCCGGCGAATCGAGCACAGCCTCGACCGCGCGATGGAGTCCCCGGGCGATTTCGCGCGCAGGCTGGGTCAGATCGGGCAGGTTCATCGACCCTCCTCGCGGCTCTTCACGCGCGGTGGCCGCGGCGACTTCGGCAGCTCGTGAGGCTCGGGCGCCTCGTGAATCGCGGGCGGCTCAGACGCGGGCGCTTGGGTCCGGGCGGCCTGTGTTTCGTCGGCCAACGCCTCATCCGCCGGCGCCTCCTCGGATTTCGCCTCGTCCGCCGCGGACGCGTTCTTGCCACGTTCGACCACGCGCAGCACCCGCGCGGCGCCGACCCGCGGCGCCTGGGTCTGGCCCTCGAGCTCGAGCGCCGCGGCCAACTGGCCGACGCTCGCGACCTCGCTCTCGACGCGACGCTGCAGCCGCGCCGCGGCGCGCGAAACGCGCTCACCCGCGGACGAAAGCCGCTCGCCCTTGGCCGTGGCGTCGCGGATCATCTCGCGCACGCGCTCCATGAGACGCGTGGGGTCCGCGCCGGGGATGGCCGGCGTCGCTGAGGCTTCCGGCAGCGCGGATTCCAGCGTGCTCGCGATACCCTCGCGCACCTGGCTCATGCGCTCGCGCGCCGCGGCGACCTGCCGTTCGATCTCGGTGGTCAGCGCATCGACGCG
>Ga0075030_100001840_pt1 | contig 19132 bp, 13 predicted proteins | sample LitLauG_LLR_2012_FD_71393 | JGI IMG/M metagenome (GOLD analysis project Ga0075030, IMG submission 71393) | Freshwater sediment microbial communities from Pennsylvania, USA - Little Laurel Run_MetaG_LLR_2012 | ecosystem: Environmental > Aquatic > Freshwater > Creek > Sediment | place: USA...
AATCGTCAGCAGCACAATCGTCCTCATGCTTAGAAGTGGTTCCTTTCTGTTTGGCCTTTTTGCGCTCGGAATCCTGGGGCTGAAACTTGTCCGCCAGCCGGCAGCAGGTAAACCAGATGCTCTTTGCCAGGTTTCCGTTTACAATTTCTTTCCGGCAACCGGCCATCGAGAATCGTTCCTGCCAACCCAAAATCCGATCCCTGTCGCTGTGGTGGGCGTTGGCGTTTTCGGGCGCAACCATGCCCGAGTCTACAAGGAACTCGAACAGCAGGGGGAAGGAGTCCGCCTACTGGGCGTGGCCGATCCCGACATAAGCCGCGCCGACGCGGTAGCCCGCGAGTTCGGCTGCAAGGCCTTCGGCTCGGTGCTGCAGATGCTCACCACCCACAGTGAACTGCAGGCAGCTTCGGTGGCCGCCCCCACCGGCCAGCATCTGTCAGTGGCGCGCGATCTGATGAAGGCCGGGATCGATGTATTGATTGAGAAGCCCCTGGCCCCCACGCTCGCCGAAGCCGATGAACTGGTCGCCCTCGCGGCTTCGCACAAGCGGATCGCCCAGGTGGGACACCTCGAGCGCTTTAATCCCGCGGTGCGAGCCACAACCTCCATCCTGACCCAACCGATGTTTTTCGAGGTACACCGGCTCAGCGTTTTCACCCCGCGGTCCCTCGATGTCGACGTCGTCCTCGATCTGATGATCCACGATCTGGATATCGTGCTGGCCTTCGCGAAATCGCCAGTCAAGGAAGTCCGCGCCGTCGGCCTGCCCATCCTGTCGGGAAAGGTGGACATCGCGAACGTCCGCCTGGAACTGGAATCGGGCTGCATCGCCAACTTCACCGCCAGCCGCGTTTCCACCGAACGCGTGCGCAAGCTGCGATTCTTCCAGCCCCGCCAGTACGTTTCGCTCGACTACGGGCGCCAGGAAGTGCTGGTCTTCACCGTCGGGCGCGACGGCAGCGGAGGCGGAACGCCTACCGTGAATCCTCAGATCGGCGTCGCCAAGCCGCCGGTGGCCTCCGAGGAGCCTTTGCACGCGGAATTGAAATCTTTTCTTGGAGCCGTGCGGGACCGTTCCACTCCCGCGGTCCCGCTCGAAGACGGCCGTCGAGCGCTGGCCTTGGCTCTGGAGATCGTCGCCGCCATCCGCGATCACGGGAAGAAGATCGACCTTGCCGGCATGGCGAAAGTCAAGAACTGATCTCTCCTTCCTTCGCTTTTACATTTGTTTACAGACATAACTCTTGCCCCCGATTGTCGTGGGCACAATCCCGCGAAAGATGCGAAAATAGTTGTAACTTGGCTTTGTCGCGCCTCAGGTTGGCATCATCCCACGATCGGCTGGGTACAACGCTGCTGGGGCTTTTCGTGTCTAATCAGCCAGGTCGGATTTGCCGAGTCCAGTCCGGCAAGTCTGGTTTTGCTTAAGACGAGCGCATGGCGATAACGCAAATTCCATTTCAGGATCCCGTCGCACCGCCTGAGAAGCCGCAACCCGAGCAACTCGGCCTCTACGACGTGCGCGGTTGGGAGACGGCTTATCGGGAGATCGATGACCGCGTCCCCCACCTGCTCATCCAGTTGCAGGACGACCTGCAGAGATCGCGCAAGCGGGAAGCAGCCTGGATCTCGATCATCGTTCACCTGCTCGTCTTCATCGGGCTGTGGCAGTTCGACTTGATCGAGAGATACGTTCCATGGCACAGGGCGGTGGTCATTCCTGTCAGCGCGACGCAAGACAAGAATGTGACCTTCCTGACGTTGCCGCCCGACGCCCAGAAGCTGACCCGCAAGCCCAACACCAATATCGCCTCCGACAAAGATCGCATCGCCACCGCGCGGCACCCGGAGCTTGATCCGAAGGAACTGCGAAAGATTCTCGCCACCCCGCCCCCGGGCACTCCCGGACTGAGAGGTCCGCAAGCTCCCCCGTCTGCGGCGCCACAGGCCCTCGCGCAAAATCAGCCGCCCTCGCAGCAACCGCCGGACCAGCAGACGTCACGCCCGCAATTCCAAACCAACCAGACCGCCCAATTGCAGATGCCAGCCCACCAGAACGACAAGAACGTCTTCAGCAAATATGCTGCTGGGATGACCGCGGGATCGGCGATTCAGCAAGCCACCCAGGCCGCCGCTGCCAACCGCGGTGGAGGTGCCGGCCAGGAAGGCGACTTCGGGCTGGGTACGGGTGCACGCGGGCGCCAGTTGGGCGCGCTCGACATTCTGAGCGACACCCAAGGCGTGGATTTCGGCCCTTACCTGCAGCGCGTCCTGCAGGAGGTTCGCGACAACTGGTATCGGCTGATTCCGGAATCCGCCGAGATGAAGAAAGGCAAACTCGCGATTGAGTTCGCCATCACCAGAGACGGCAACGTTGCGGACATGCGCCTGGTCGCCACTTCCAACGACGTGGCTCTCGATCGCGCGGCGTGGGGCGGCATTACTGCCTCCAACCCGTTCCCACCCCTGCCCACCGACTTCACCGGACCCTATCTCGCGCTGCGCTTCCGCTTCTACTACAACCCCGACAAGGCCGATCTGCAGTAACAGCGCACCCGGTACCTGTCGAATCTTTTTCTGGTCCCTGATAATCCAAACCGTCTGAAATGGGTATTGACCCTCACACCGAGAAGATGCCCGTGTTGTTCGTCGGCCACGGATCGCCGCTGAACGCCATCGAGCACAATGCCTTCACCGAGGCACTGACTGGCTTGAGTGCGCGCCTGCCCAAGCCAAAATCGGTGTGCGTAGTGTCGGCGCACTGGGTCACTGAGGGCTCGCACGTCATGACGTCGCCTCATCCCCGCACCATCCACGATTTCTATGGATTTCCCCGGCCTCTTTACGAAGTGCAATATCCGGCGCCGGGCGCGCCAGCGGAAGCTGAGAAATTGGCGACCGATCCCGCGATCAAGCCCGACGATCAATGGGGACTCGATCACGGCGCGTGGAGCGTGCTGCGGCACATGTATCCCAAAGCGGACGTCCCCGCGTTTCAGTTGAGCCTGGACGCGAGTCGTGGTTTTCGCGATCACCTCGATCTAGGGCGGGAGATTCAATCGCTGCGTGAGCGCGGAGTCCTGATCCTCGGCAGCGGTAACATCGTGCACAATCTGCGCCGCATCGATTGGAACAATCCTTCTGGAGCCTATGACTGGGCGGTGGAATTCGACGCGAAAGTAAAGAGAGCCGTCGATGCCCACGACGACGACGCGCTGGCCCATCCGCAGAAGTGGGGCGACGCCCTCCTGGCGAATGCGCATCCTACCGTCGAACACTACCTGCCCCTGCTCTACTGCATGGGCAGCACGGACGAGCGCGACGCGGTGTCATATCCCTATGAGGGCTTCGACTTCGGCAGCATTTCGATGCGCATGATTCTGTTCGGCGCCGCTTCCACCGCCGGAGGTTAAGGGGTGAGGTGAAACGCACGGGAGTGGAACTCCATCACTTCTGCAAAATGCGACAGGAAATACCCGATGCTGTGATCCCCCGGGTAGGAATGATATTCGTGCTTCACGCCTGCTCTTTGCAGTTCCTCATCCAGCTTCGTGGCACCCTTTTCAAAACCGTAGTTGTCATCGCGCCCGCAGTTGAAGTAGATGGCCGTCCTGCGCAAGCCGACTGTATTCTTTTTTGCCAGGAGAAATGGATTGTTCTCGTTCCAGTGACCCACATTGATAGGGCTGCCGAACGCTCCGCCCAGCACTCCTGCCAAACGCGCACCGGCCCGCTCCGCGGCGTCCAACTGCTGCGGCGTCTCAGTGATGAGGGCGGCACTCTGTGCACTAGCCGCCGAAAACAGATCCGGCCGGGCAAAGGCGAAGCGCAACGCTCCATACCCGCCCATAGAGATACCGCTGATGGCCCGTCCCGCGCGCCCGCCGACCACCCGGTATTTGCCTTCGATTTGAGGAATCAATTCCTGCAGGAAAAAATCGCTGTAGCGGAACGAACCGTCGACGGAGTTCACGTAAAAGCTGCGCCGGCCCTCCGGCGCCACGATCAGGAAGTCGCCCATCCTGTGCTGATGGCGCAGGTCATCGAGCAACGTCCATCCGCCGCTGTTGAACAGAGTCTGTTCGTTGTCGCCCAGGCCATGCAGAAAATACAGAACAGGATATTTGCGCACCGGATGCTGCGCCGCTCCCGCGTCGTAGCCTTCCGGCAAGTAGACGCAATAGTGGATGACCTGCTTCAGGATCCGACCGTTGAGGGCATTGCAGTCGATCCGGCTCTGCGCCGCCGAAGTTCTGGCATCCAGGAAGCAAAGCAGTAGTATCAGGATCCACTGCCCGGAGATTGGTCTCATGCGGTCATTCGTAGCGCAGCGCTTGTACAGGATCGAGTCGAGCCGCGCGGCCGGCGGGATATAGTCCCGAGATCAAGCTGACAACGAAAGCAAACACAATGGCAAATGCAGCCAGCCAGAGCGGTACGGCCCAGAAATGCTCTGGAGGGATGGACTGGCTCTTGAGGTAAATGTTGGTTCCGAAATTGATGATCTGGCCAATGGCCCAGCCCAGCACGACTCCCGCAATCCCGCCCAGGATTCCCATCGCGCCCGCCTCAGCGAAGAAAAGTTTCCTCACGTCTCCGTCGCTGGCCCCAATCGCTTTCATGATTCCGATTTCCCTCCGCCGTTCGAGGATCGCCATCACGAGCGTATTGACGATTCCAATCGATGCAACGGTCAAGGCGAGGCTGCCAAATATCCCCAGGAACGCATATAAGACTCGGAACACTTGCTGCAGGCTGCGGCTGGCGTCGAGAATCGAGAACGTCGTAAATCCCTTTTTCTTGATGGCGGCTTCGATGGTCTGCACCTGGTTCGGGTTCTTCACCCGCACGCTGATCGACGCGTAGACCGGCTGATCGTTCGCGCGTGCAATTTCGCGCAGGTCAGTTGGCTGCATGATGTGCAAGTTCTCGGCCAGCTTCAAAGGAAGGAACACTTTCGCGCGCATGGGGCCGCGCATGCTCTCCGGATCAAGATCACAGACCCCGACGATCTTGAGCTTCTGTTCCCGCGAAACCACCGAGTAAGCGGACCCAGCCAGGCTCTGATCCGCGGAAGCACCTTCTGTCGGGCGCAGGGGTGGGGCCGGCGGTGGGGCCGACTCTCGCTGCGCATAGCGCATCGTCAACTCCGTACCCAGGAGAGGCTTCGCCAGATCGGCGACGCCCGGCTCGGGCGCGCCTAACGCGGGTGTTTTTCCGAGCAGTTCCTCCGCAAACGCCTTCTGCAGTATGACCTCCGCCGCAGTGTCCGATGAAAAAAAACTGCCCTGCATCCCCTCGAAGGCGTCGTTGGATTTTCCAGACTGGGGCAGCGCGGAAATCATCGTCAGATGTGGCTTGTCGTCGAAGCGCAGTTCCGTCGCAAAGCGAATGTCGGGATAAGCCTCCATCACGTTCGGCAGCTGCTCGATCTCCAGGCGCGCCGATTCGTCGAGAACGCGGCTCTCGCCGGGGGTTGGGCCGTTCCTTTCTTCCTCGCGGCCCATCCCACGGAGCTCACGCCGGGAAGAAACGATCACAGTATCGAACAGGCCCGACTTCGCCAGTCGTCGTGAAAACAATTGCTGCAGCCCGGTACCAAGCGACAGCATGGCCACCAGCGAGGCCACACCCACTGAGATACCAATCGTGGTCAGCGAATTTCGCAGCAGCGACTCGCGCAGGTTGCGCAGAGCCAGTTCTGCCAAGTCCGGAATCTTCATGTGCGCTCCTTTGCGCCTGCGAGAGACGTGGGCGAGTTGGGCCGGTCGTCCACCAACTTTCCATCGGCCAGGAAAATCATCCGCCCGGCGTAGCGCTCAGCCAGTGCGCGCTCGTGAGTGACCATCACCACCGTCATTCCCAACTGCTGGTTGAACTCGCGCACCAGATCCATGATTTCCGTTCCGGTATGGCTGTCGAGATTTCCCGTGGGCTCGTCGGCCAGCAGAAGCTGCGGGCGATTGATCAGCGCCCGGGCCAAGGCCGCCCGTTGCTGCTCGCCGCCTGAAAGCTCGCTTGGACGATGATTCATGCGTGCCTTCAAGCCAACGCGCTCCAGGGCTTCTCTGGCCCGCGTCTCGCGGACGCTTCGATCGACCTCGGCAAAGCGCAACGGCAGTTCGACATTCTCCGCCAGCGTCATGCTGGCGATCAGGTTGAACGACTGGAAGACCATGCCCACGACATGCAGTCGATACTTCGCAAGTTCTTCACGGGAAAGCTTCGCCAGGTCGCGTTCCTGCACCACGACGCTGCCCGAAGTTGGACGATCCAGCCCGGCGATCAAATTCAGCATGGACGACTTGCCCGAGCCGGAACTTCCGAGCAGCGCCACGAAGTCGCCGGAATGCACCGCCAGCGAAACCCCGTCGACCGCCCGGATCAGGGTTTCGCCCATGTGGTAATGCCGGCAGACGTTTTCACTCCGAATCGAAACAGTTGTTTGTGCGGCAAATACGACTGGGGCGGTGGTCATAGGTCTAACGGATTTCTCCTCGCAGCACGCTCAGCGCGTTGCCGGCCTTGTCGCCGTTCTTCGCGCCGGCGCCGTTCCCCTCGACGGCGACCGCATCGCCTTCACCCGGTGCCAGGAACAGGTTTTCTTCCACCCCATGCTGGCGCGTGTAAAGGTCGTAATAGCGGCCCCGCAGAGCGTACAACTGCGCGTGCGTGCCGCGCTCGACGATCTGCCCCTGTTCCATCACCATGATCTGATCAGCGCGGCGTATGGTGGAAAGGCGGTGCGCAATCACAAATGTGGTGCGCCCCTGCATTAAATAGGAAAGCCCCTGCTGGATCATGGCCTCCGATTCCGAATCGAGGCTGGAAGTCGCTTCGTCGAGGATCAGAATGCGTGGCTCGGCCAGGATGGCGCGGGCAATCGAGATTCGCTGCCGCTGTCCACCGGATAACTTCACACCCCTTTCGCCGACGACGGTCTCATACTTGTCCGCGAAAGACTCGGCAAACTCGTCGACGCGCGCAATGCGGCAGGCCCGCATGGTCTCTTCTTCCGTGGCATCAGGTCGCGAGAACGCAACGTTCTCCCGGATCGTGCCGTCGAACAGAAACGACTCCTGCAGGACGACTCCCAACCGGGTGCGGAAGAAATCCAGCCGCACCGTGCTCAAATCGACGCCATCCACCCGCACCGTGCCTTGCGTGGGAACGTAGAACGCCGAAATCAGTCCGATCGTCGTCGACTTGCCCGAGCCCGAAGAACCGACCAGGGCCGTCACCGTTCCCGGATCCGACCGGAAGGAGACGTGGTGCAAGACTTCGTGCGCCCCGTCGTAGCTGAAACTCACGTCGTCGAATTCGACGGTGCCAACCAGATCCGGCAGCGCCACCGAACGGCGAGGGTCCCGGTCCTCCGGGCGCTCCCTCATAATCTCCTGCGTGCGCTCCAACCCGGCCAATGCCTCGGTGAGCTGCGTTCCGATGGAAACGATCTGCATGATCGGCGCCACCAGAAACACTAGCAGGAAGTTGTACGAGAAGTAGCTTCCGGGAGTCAGATGGTTGCTTTCCATCTGGTGCCCGCCCACGTACATGGTGGCCGCTCCCACCACACCCAGCAGCACGCTGGCAGAAAGGCTCATCAGCGAGGTGGCGGTCAGCGTGCGCATGACGTTATCGAGCAGGCGCCGCACGCCGCCCGCGAACACTCGTTCTTCCCGCGCCTCCGCGTGATACCCCTTGATGACCCGCACCCCGCCGAGCGACTCTGTCAACCGGCCGGTGACTTCCGCGTTGATCTTCCCGCGCTCCCGGAAAATCGGACGGATGGTGGCAAAGGCGCGGTTCAAAGCAAACGCAAAGCAACCTAGAGATCCCACGGCGATCAGCGTCAACGGCGCGCTGATGCGAATCAGCAGAACAAGCGCAATTCCCGCCGCGACCAGGCCTCCGGCAAAATCCACCAGCCCGGTCCCCAGCAGATTGCGCACTCCCTCGACGTCGCTCATGATGCGCGAAACCAGGGCGCCGGTCTTATTGGCATCGTAAAATGCGACCGGCAGGCGCGAGATGTGTTTCTGCACTTCCTCTCGCAGTTCGGCGATCAGCCGCTGCGCCGCCTTGGACAGTAATTGCGTGAGCGAGAAAGAAGTCGCGCCCTGAACCAGCGTCGCCCCCAAAACTGCAAAAACCAGGAGTCGCAGCATGTCCGTGTGGTGCTTCCCGACAACATCATCAATCAGGAACTTCGACGAGTACGGCAGCACGAACCCCGCCAGCCGGTTGATCACCATCAGCACAAAGCCCAGCAGGAGCAGCGCGCGGCGCGGCTTCATTAACTTCCAGACTTCCGGCCAGACGGCCTTCAGGCGCTGTAGTTTCGGGGGTTTCGCCGCTTCTTTTGCTGGAGAATTCAATCTACTGTTTGACTCCCTGAAGGCCCGCCAGGCTTCATTATTACTGCATTGTCACACATTCGGCGCCGTGTGACAGGGCATGCGCCGCCGTTGTATGCTCGGGGCGTGTCCCGCCCGTCTCCGCCGGACCGTTCGCCGACCCTGGGTCTGCTGCTCGGTCTGCTCATTACGTTGTCCGCGGTGGTCGCCTATTCCGCCTATATCACTTGGCAGGTAACCGGTCTGCGGAAGCTGCAGACCGAACTGGTGGACCGCAATCGCAAGGACTCGCTGCAATTACTGCGCATTCAGAACGACCTCAACCTGCTCGCCGTAGCCCTGCGCGACATGGTCAGCGGAGACGAACCCTATCCCCTGACCGCCTGGTCTTCGCAGTTCCAGCGTATTCGCACGGACCTCGATGACGCGATGCGCCTGGAAGCCGGGTTCGCCGGGGCCAGCCGAACCCAGGAGCAGAGCGCGTTTCTGACCAACTCTTTCGCTCAGTTCTGGGACGCGGTGGATCGCGTTTTTGCCCTCGCCCATGACGGCAAGCCACAAGAGGCCCGGCAGCAGATCCGTGACTCCCTGCAGGAACGGCAGGCGGCCCTGAGCACCGCTGTGGCCAGGCTGCTGGTCCAGAATACCGAGAATGAAGAGCAGGCCGCCCAGCGTATCGTCCATATTTACGATCGCGTACAGCGCCAGGTCTATGTGTTCCTGGCGGCGACGCTGCTGGCCATCCTGCTGAGCAGTTTGTCGATCATCCGCTGGAACCGGCGGCTCTTTGCGCAGTTGGCCGAAATCTCCGAGCGCCGGAGCGAACTGGCGCAGAAGCTCATCTCCACCCAGGAATCCACCCTGCGCTACATTTCCCGCGAGCTCCACGACGAGTTCGGACAGGTCCTGACCGCCGTGGGATCCATGCTGCGCCGGGCCGGAACTCATGCTCCAGAAGGCTCCTCGCTTCGCGCCGATCTGCAGGAGGTGCTGCAGACTGTGCAGTCCACGTTGGATACGGTCCGCAGCCTGTCGCAAGCGCTGCATCCGGTGATGCTCGACGAAGCCGGGCTCGAAAGCACCCTCGACTGGTATATCCCCACCCTGGAAAGACAAACCGGAATTGCCATATTCTATGAGAAGAAGGGCGAGCCGTTTGCGGTAGACGGGGGCGCCGGAGTTCACATCTACCGCATCGTGCAAGAGGCGCTGAATAACGTGGCGCGGCATTCCGGCGCAAAGCAGGCATGGGTGCGATTGCGCTTTTTGCCGGATGCCCTCGAAGTCGAAATCGAAGATCACGGCTCCGGCTTTACGGAGCGTACCAGAAAGCAAGGAATCGGCCTCGTCGCCATGCGCGAGCGCTCCGAGCTAATGGGAGGGCAGATCGTTTTCTCCCGCCCGCATGAAGGCGGAACGCGGGTGCATCTTGTGGTTCCCAAGGAAAGAGCAGAGTCCTATGGAAAAGAAGATCACAGTCTTGCTCGTGGATGATCACGGCCTGGTCCGGCGCGGCTTCCGGCGCATGCTGGAAGATGAGCCCGACATGAAGGTCGTCGGCGAGGCCGGCGACGGCGAACAGGCCATCAAGCTAGCGAAAGAGCTGCACCCGCAAGTCGTGGTCATGGACTGCGCCCTGCCCGGGATGAATGGCCTGCAGGCCACGCGAGACATTCTGGAGGATTCTCCGAAGACGGCCGTTCTCATGCTCAGCATGCACAGCGAGAACACCTGGGTCCGGCAGGCGATCGAGGCCGGCGCCAAGGGATACGTGCTTAAAGACGCGATGGACCTGGAACTCGGGGCAGCCATCCGCAAGGTCGCCGCTGGCGAGACCGTCTTCGATCCGAAGGTGGAACAGCGGACAGCCCTGAAAGGCGAGCGCAACGCTGCCCTCACCCCGCGCGAACTAGAAGTCCTGCAGATGATCGTGGACGGAAAATCGAACAAGGAAATTGCCACCGCCCTCGATTTGAGCGCCAACACCGTGGCGGTTCACCGCGCCAACATCATGAACGCTCTGGGAATCCACAAGACCGCCGAACTGGTGGTCTACGCGATTCGAGCCGGGCTGGTGAACGTTCCGTGAATCGCAGGTCTTTCCTATGGGGAATGGCAGGGGTGGCCTCGTGCTCGCAAGGGTTGCGTCCCAGCCTGGTTGCGGCTCAGACAAATTCATCTTCTTCGCTCGGCTTTCGCTTCACCGATGTCACCAGCCAGGCGGGCATCCAGTTCCAGCACAATAGCGGAGCCTTCGGCGGAAAATTCCTGCCGGAAACGCTCGGCTCCGGGTGCGCCTTCCTTGACTACGATCGCGACGGCTGGCCCGACATTCTGCTGATTAATGGTTCCGACTGGCCGGGCCACAAGAAAAGCCGCACCACGCTCCGCCTTTATCACAACAACGGCAACGGTACTTTCACCGACGTCACGGTCCGCGCCGGCCTGGATGTCGAACTCTACGGCATGGGCGTGGCCGTCGGCGACTACAACAACGACGGCTTCCCCGACATTCTCGTCACCTGCGTGGGCCAAAACCGGCTCTTCCGCAACACCGGCAAAGGAACTTTTGTCGACGTCACCACCGCCAGCGGCCTGGGAAAGCGCGAGGGCTTCAGCACCTCCGCTGTCTGGTTCGACTATGACCGCGACGGACTGCTCGATCTTTTCGTCTGCAATTACGTAAAGTGGTCTCCCGAGCACGACGTTTTCTGCAGCCTCGACGGGAAACACAAGTCGTATTGCACCCCCGAAGCCTACCGCGGTGAAACTTGCTGGCTTTTTCATAACCGGGGAGACGGAACGTTTGAAGATGTCACTGCGGCCAGCGGAATCTTCGACAGCAGCTGCAAATCACTGGGAGTCGCATTGCTCGACGACAAGCGCGATGGATGGCCCGACCTGCTGGTGGCGAACGATACGCAACCCAACAAGCTCTATCGCAACCAGCACAATGGCACGTTCAAAGATGCCGCCGTGGAGGCCGGACTGGCGTTCAGCACCGAGGGCAAGGCGCGCGCCGGCATGGGCATCGATGTCGCCGATTTTGAAAATTCCGGCGCCACTGGAGTGGCCATCACCAATTTCGACAACGAGATGATCGGGTTGTATCGCGCCACGGGCAAGGGTTTCGAAGATATCGCGGCCCAGTCCGGCGTGGGCCTGGCCTCAAGAAACAGCCTGGGATTTGGCTGCGTTTTCCTGGACGTGAATCTGGATGGCCGGCTCGACTTTGCCGTGGCCAACGGGCACATCGACGAAACCGTGCGCAACATCCGCGGCAATGTTGGATACGCGCAGCCTCCCCAGCTTTTTCTCGGCGATGGCAAAGGACATTTTCTCGACGTGGCCGGCGAGGTGGGCGGGAATTTCGATCAGCCCAAAGTCGGCCGCGGTCTGGCGTATGCCGACTTCGACCGCGACGGCGACCTCGATCTTCTACTGACCACGAACAATGGCGCCGCGTTTCTGTATCGCAACGATCAGTTGAGCAAGAACCGCAGCATCCGTTTTCATCTGATAGGGACGAAATCGAACCGCGACGCGATCGGCGCCACGGTGCGCGTGTTTGCCGGCAGTCTTACGCAGTCGCGCATGGTCAAGGGCGGATCCAGCTATCTCTCGCAATCGGAGCTCCCGGTCACGTTCGGCCTCGAAACCCGCGACTGGATTGACCGCGTGGTGATCGACTGGCCCAGCGGCAGAACCGAGGAATACAAGAACCTCGCAGCAGGTCGTTCGTACCTGTGTGCGGAAGGAAAGACGATCACCCCGCAGGCCGGCTACTGAGTTGCCGCGCCACCAAACTATCGCCAAGATTAAGAGTAAGCAGCGCCCAAGCTGGCCCAAGCAAGCAGTTGTTTACGTGAATCAGGTTTACGCGGTGAACAGGCCCCACCCCAGAGCGAGTCCGTCCTTCACCAGGTGCAAGGGCGGCCGCGCTCCCAGGTGCAACTCCACCAGCCGGCGGAAGATTTCCGGACGCCGCTGGAAGACCTGCAGAGTGCGGTCCTGTAGCCGCGGACGCCGGTCGAGCGTGAGCAACAGCCGCGCCATCCAGAGCGGACGCCCAGCCAGTGCCTGATGTTCCTTTTGGTAAGACGCCAAGTCGCCACTTTCGAGACTGTCCGCCAATGCGACTGCCTCATTGAAAGCCAGTCCGAGGCCTTCGCCAGTGATGGCGTCCACGGTACCGGAAGCATCGCCGATCAACGCGACGTTCTCCCGCCACACGCGATCGAACTGGCGGTTACCCGTGAGCGCGCCTCGTTGCGCCGAGACCGTCTCGGCGCCGCCTACCCGTGCCTGCAGTTCCGGCAACAAACGTAGTCCGTCTTCAAGCCGCAAGCTGGGATCATGCGATGCCAGCGCGACGCACACTTGGTCCTGGCTCACCGCAGTGGCATACCCCTGGCAGCGCCCGCCCCAGTACACTTCCATGTGATCGGTCCACGGCGCAATGCGGTAGTGGCGGCGGAACGCATAGCGAAGGCGTGGCCGCGCACCCCGGTCGAGACCTGCCCAGCGCCGCACGCGGGAATTTGCGCCGTCTGCGCCAATGATCCAGCGCGCCCGGACAAGACGATCCCCCAGGCGCACCCCCCCTTGCAAAATGCCGGTAACTGGAGTGCGCCACAGGAGTTTCGCCCCCAACCCGTCGGCCCGCTCCACCATCACGCGGTGAAGCGAGGTACGCCGCACCGCAAGGCCACGCTGCGGTCCAGTAAACAATGCGGCGGCGGATCGTTCACCGCTGAGAAAGCGTATGCCTCTGAAGGGTCGTGCTTCCGCGACCGGCAAATGAATGCCCAGGCGTTCCAGCGCGGCTACGCCATCAGGCAGCAGGCCTTCCCCGCATGCCTTATCGATCGGGAGGTGCGCTCCGTCCGCCACCACGACGCTGAGCCCGCGCTGGCGCGCCGCGATGGCCGCGGCCAGCCCTGCCGGGCCTCCTCCGATCACAAAAACGTCGGTTTTATCCGGTGCGCCGTGCATCACGCGAAGACTCTACCATTTCAACAACAGCAACTCCGAGCAGAATCCCGGCCCCATAGCGGCGAGCAGGCCCAGCGTTCCCGGCTTCGGACGCCGGTTCCGCATCACATCCTCAAGCACCACCAGGACCGACGCCGACGACAGGTTCCCCACTCGCTTCAGGCAATCCCAAGAGGCGTCGAGTTGGCCATTGTGCAGGTCGAGCGCCGTGGCGGTCGCCTCCAGCACTTTCGGACCGCCGGTGTGCAGCACCCAGCTTTTGATGTCGCTGCGCTGGTGGCCATGATCGGCGAGAAACGCGTCCACGTCGTGTCCCAGATGCTCCCGGATCAGCACTGGCACTTTCGGAGAGAGCGTGATGCGAAAGCCCTTTTCGGTGACTTTCCATCCCATCATCTCCTCGGTGTCGGGATAGAAGACAGACCGCGTCGCGAGAATCTCGGGTCCGGAAGCGTCCAGTTCATCACCGGTAACGATCACTGCCGCCGCACCATCGGCAAAGAGGCCGGAGGAAATCAAGTTGGCAACGGAAAGATCGTCTCGCTGTATGGTCAGCGAACACAGCTCCACCGAAACCAGCGCAGCCGCCTGCGAGGGATAGGCCCGCACGTAATCCGCGGCCCGCGCGATGCCCGCCGCTCCCGCCACGCATCCCAAGCCGAAAATCGGTACGCGCCGGATGTTTGCCGGCAGCCCCATGCGGTTGATCAGCAGCGCGTCGATCGACGGGCTGGAAATTCCCGTGACCGACGCAAATATCAGAGCTCCGAGTTGGGTGGATTCCGCCCCGGCAAAATGGAGCGCGCGACACAGCGCCTGCTCGCCCAGTTCCTGCGCAACTTCAATCCAGATATCGTTCGCCTGTCCCCAGGTTGTGATGTCGTAGTACGCCTCGGTGGACAGGGCGAGATGGCGGCCCTCCACCGCGACATTGCGGTGCAAGCGCGCGAGCAGTTGCGGATTCGGGAGCCGATCTCCCCAGTATTCCTGCAATTGTTCCAGCAGGAATTTTTGCGAGTAGTAATGTTTGGGAAACGCGCTCGCAGCGCCGGCGATTCTCATAGTCTTCCTGAATACCCGTTCCCTTCTGAAGCAAACCCAGAACCTTCCGGGAGATTTGCCCGAGGACTTGGATGACCGCCGGCACGGCGGTTGCAGCCGCTGCCCGCGGAACTCTCCACTATTGTCCCACCGCAATAGCCGGACTTGTCACCAGCCTGTCAAGAGACAGTCTTGGTTGATGCGATTTGCCCGCGGCACAAATTACTGGGTCACGACAATCGAAGTCGGTGTCCCACCCGGAGTGTACGAGGCCACCGACGTGAGGGTTCCGGTACTGCCATTCAGGTTGAATGACTGAATCACCGGGCTGGACTGGTTCCCGACGAAGAGGTATTTCCCACTCGGATCGGCGGCAATGAAACTTGGCTGCGCAGCGGTGGGAAATGGCGAGTTGCTCAGAAGCGACAGCCCCCCGTCCGACCCGATCGCATAGGCGCCCAGGTTGCCCGCACTCTGCTGGTTCGCGACGTACAGATATTTCCCCGAATTGTCGATCAACAGGCAGACAGGACTCGTATTCGAACTGCTCTCCCCGATGGGGGACCCCGAAAGTTCCGTGAGCGAACCATCGGCGTTGATGGTGAATTCCGAGATCGTATTGTCTCCGAAATTCGCGGTGTACAGATGGCTTCCGCTGGGATCGATCGCGAGTCCGTAGGGGCTTGATCCCGGCTGGATGATCGAAATCAAACCCAGAACGCCTGCGTTCACGCTGAGTATCGCGATGTACCCTGGCGATCCCGCCTGTTGAGACCCTCCGGTAACGTAAAGAAACTTTCCCGACGGTGACAGCTTCATGTTCAGCGGAGAGATCCCCAACTGGAAGTTCGTCCCCACCTGCGACAGCACGCCGCTGCCGGAGTCGATGGAAAAAACAGAAATGTCGGCGGATCCGGAGTTCCCTACGTAGAGATAGCTTCCGGCTGAGTCCATGACCACAAGCTTGGGGCTCGTGCCGGCGTTCGGTCGTGGCGTCACTTCGGTGAGCGAAGCGTCGGTTCCAATCGTGAACAGGGAAACGTTGTTCGCGCCCGAGTTTGCCGCATACAGAAATTTCTTGGACGGATGAATCGCCAGCGCCTGCACGCCCGGGCCTGCCGTGATCGGGCTAAAGGACAGGACTGTGAGAATGCCTGAGTTTGGATCCTCTCGGTAGGCTGCGATCTGAGAGGATTGCGGCAATGCAGCGTACAAAAAGCTATTCGAGGTTTTGACACAACTGACCCACATGGCCGTGCTCGCGCAAATCAGGAACACGACCGCTGCTTTCTTTAGCATCCCTTACTCCTGAGAGAGATTGATGATACGCAAGGTTGTTCCGTCCGCCCGAAACGCCTCCGGACGAATCGATTGCTCTCAACTGGACAGCGTAATTCTTATCATACGGGAGAAGCAGCCCTTTACGCAGCCTGCGTGATGATGCCGTGCGGCGCTCCGACAAGCCGCTCGCGTGCCCTAAGAACCGGCTCAGTTCTGCGATGCAGGGCTTCTACAGGCAGGTTGCACCCGCCGCGAATCGATTCGACGGTTTTGTAAGGCCTGACTCAGTGCGCCGGACTCGGGCGGGGAGTTCCAGCAGAGGTGTCGGGAAGCGCATGATCCTCACCCCCGCGCAACGCCAGGCGCAACCTGTCAAGATAGACGTAGACGACCGGTGTGGTAAACAGGGTCAGCATCTGGCTCACGATCAACCCGCCTACAATCGTGATTCCCAGCGGCCGGTGCAACTCGGACCCGGTTCCCGCGCCCAGAGCCAACGGCAGTCCGCCGAGCAGCGCTGCCATCGTCGTCATCATGATGGGCCGGAAACGCAGTAGGCAGGCTTCGTAGATCGCTTCCGCCGGCTTTTTGCCCTGAGTGCGCTCGACGTCGAGGGCCACATCAATCATCATGATAGCGTTTTTCTTCACCAGCCCGATCAGCAGGATGATACCGATCGTTCCGATCACGTTGAGTTCGTTGTGGGTTAAAAGCAGCGCCAGCAGAGCGCCCACCCCTGCCGAAGGCAGCGTCGACAGGATCGTAATGGGATGGATGTAGCTCTCATAAAGCATACCCAGCACGATGTACACGGTAATCAAAGCGGTCAGAATCAAGATGGGCTCGCTCGAGAGCGAATCCTGGAAGGCCGCGGCCGTGCCCTGAAAACTGGCCTGAATCGTGGCCGGCATTCCGATCGATCGCTCGGCATTATCAATGGCCTGCGTCGCCTGCCCCAGAGAGACTCCCGGAGCCAGGTTGAAGGAGATCGTAACCGACGGCACCTGCCCCTGGTGATTTACAGCCAGCGGAGTATTCGATGGCTCATAATGTGTGAACGCCGCCAGCGGGACCGGCGTCCCGGTAGTGGACCGCAAATAAATGTTCTGCAAAGCTTCCGGGGTTTGCTGGAACTGCGACGCCACTTCCATGACCACGTGATACTGGTTGAGCGGGCGGTACATGGTGGAGACCTGGCGCTGCCCGAACGCGTCGTAGAGAGCATTGTCGAGGGTCTGCGGAGTAACTCCCAGCCGGCTGGCGGTATCGCGATCGATCACCAGCTTCGCCTGCAATCCCTTATCCTGCTGGTCCGAGTTCTGGTCGCGCAACTCCGGCAAGCTTTTCATCTTCTGCAGCAGGCGCGGAGACCAGTTATTCAGGTCGTCCAGGTTCGCGCTTTGCAGGGTGTACTGGTACTGGGCATTGCCGAACCGGCCGCCAATCGTGAGGTCTTGTGCAGACTGCAGAATCAGGGTGGCGCCGGGCACAACCGCAAGTCTGCCCCGCAGGCGGTTGATGACATCGTCCGCGGTCACGATCGGACATCGTTGCCAGAAATGTTGCGCCTTGCACTCGCCGCGTTGCTCGAGCGGCTTGAGCATCATGAAAAAACGACCCTGATTCAGGGGAGAGCCGCCGCCGGTAAAGCCCACCACCGTGTCCACGGCCGGGTCTTTCATTACAATGCCGACGAACTGGCGCATTTTTTCGCGCATGGACTGGAATGATGTGTCCTGCGCCGCCATGACCGCACCCATAATGCGCCCCGTGTCCTGCTGCGGGAAGAACCCTTTCGGAACCTTGATGTAAAGGAAGACGCTCAGCGCTGCAATCAGGATCGTCACCGTCAGGGTGATGGGTTGATACCGCAGGACCCATTTGAGGCACCGCGTGTACACTGCGAGAGCCTGGTCAAAAAACCATTCGCTCAGGCGATAAAAGATGTTGTGCTTCTCGCTCTTGTCGGACCGCAGGAACTTGGCGCACATCGTAGGAGTAACGGTCAGGGAAACCAGCAGCGACACGCCAATCGCAATGCTCAACGTGACCGCAAATTCGCGGAACAACCGTCCCACGATGCCGCCCATCAGCAGCAGCGGAATGAACACGGCAACCAGCGAGACGCTCATGGATATGACGGTAAACCCAATCTCGGCCGCGCCTTTGAAAGCCGCCCTTACCGCGCCCATCCCGTGTTCCACGTAGCGAGTAATGTTTTCCAGAACAACAATCGCGTCGTCGACCACAAACCCAGTCGAAATCGCAAGCGCCATGAGCGAGAGATTATCGAGGCTGTAGCCGAGCAAGTACATTCCCCCGAAGGTTCCGACCAACGACATGGGCACAGCGACGCTGGGAATAATGGTCGCCCGCACCGTACGCAGGAACACGAATACAACCATGATTACCAGGAAGATCGAAATCAGCAGCGTCGTTTCGATGTCCTTCACCGAGGCCCTTACGGTAACGGTCCGATCCATCGCCACCGTCAACTTGATGGCCGGCGAGATCGAGGACTGCAGGTACGGCATGATGGCACGCACACGGTCCACCGTGTCGATGATGTTGGCGCCCGGTTGCCGAAAGATGGGAATCAGAATGCCGGGGACGCCGTTGGCGAGTCCGAGGTTACGCACATCGGCCACGCTATCCTGCACCTCGGCGATGTCTGAGACTCGTACTGCCCCGCCGTTGTTATAGGAGACGATCAAAGGCCGGTACTGCTCGGCTTTAAACAGTTGATCGTTGTCGACTAGAGCGTACCTTCTCGTGTCGTCCGACAACTCGCCCTTCGGCCGGTTCGCGTTCACGGCGCTCAACGCATTGCGAACCGTGTCAAGCCCCAGTCCGAGCTTGTTGAGCAGTGTTGGATTGACCTCGACGCGCACCGCCGGCTGGGCCGAACCCCAGACAAACACCTGCCCCACTCCTTCCACTTGAGCAAGTTTCTGCGAAAGAATCGAGTCGGCAACGTCGTACATCGAAGGCACTGGAACCGTTTCGGAGGAGAGAGCCAGAATCAGAATGGGCGAATCGGCCGGGTTGACCTTGCGATAGCTTGGATTGCTGGGAAGGTTTGCCGGAAGCTGGCTGCGGGCCGCGTTGATCGCCGCCTGTGTGTCCCGTGCGGCGGCGTCGATGTTCCGGTTGAGATCGAACTGCATGGTGATGCCGGTCGATCCCAGCTGGCTGGACGACGTCATCTGATTGACGGCCGCAATCCTGCCGAACTGCCTTTCCAGCGGGGTGGCCACTGCCGACGCCATGGTCTGCGGGTCGGCACCCGGCAGACCTGCACCCACGCTGACTACGGGGAAGTCCACCTGGGGCAGGGACGCGACAGGCAGGAAGCTAAATGCGAGAATCCCTGACAGCAGCAGCGCCGCGGCCAGCAGCGATGTTCCAATCGGACGTCGAATGAATGGAGCCGAAATGCTCATGATCTAATCGGCCTG
>Ga0075030_100001842_pt1 | contig 19128 bp, 9 predicted proteins | sample LitLauG_LLR_2012_FD_71393 | JGI IMG/M metagenome (GOLD analysis project Ga0075030, IMG submission 71393) | Freshwater sediment microbial communities from Pennsylvania, USA - Little Laurel Run_MetaG_LLR_2012 | ecosystem: Environmental > Aquatic > Freshwater > Creek > Sediment | place: USA...
GTATTTCTTGTCGCTCAGGTTGTCGATTGCGAAGTTGAAGTCGACGCCGTGGTGGATTCGTTTGGACACGCTGAGGTCGACGACATCGAGACCTGATGCAAGAGGCGGTGACGCGACCGGACTTCCCGCGATGGTGACGTGCTGGTCCAGGATGTAGTGGCCGGTGTGGCGATAGCGCAAGGAGCCGTTGAAACCGCGCCAGTCGGTCAACGTCAGTCCGGAGTTCGCCACCGAATGCGGTGCGCTGTCCACATAGTCGCGCGGGAAAGTTCCGCGATAAAACGCATTCGCAACTCGTGTGAAGCCCCCGTTAAGGACAAGGTGCCGGGTAAGCTGCGCTGAGCTTTTCGCTTCCCATCCGTAAGACCGGCTCGGACCTTTCAGCTCGAAGCTTCCATCATCCGGAATGTAGACCTGCTCGTTGGAGCGGTCGATCAGGAACACGTCGGTGCTCAGCGAAATTCGCCGCAGCACGTGAGAAGTGCCGAACTGATAAAAATCGGTCGTGGCCACTTTCGGAGCCTGCGGCTGCTGGACAACACCGCGCGCATCCTGACTGGAAATGCCGCGTCCATAGCTGGCAAAGAGGGTGAGCGGCAGGCGCGACGAAGGCGTAAAGGAAAGATTCGCCTTGGGCTGAAAAGGCGATGCGGCCTGAATCCCCGAATGTGCGGGATCAAGGTGATCGTCAACATCAAACCGGAAGTAGTCGAAGCGCAGTCCCGCGTCGAGGTGAAGTTTCTGCCCATACAGATCTATTCCCTGCTGGATGTACCCCGCAACGTTGGTCACATGCGCGTGAGCGCTTGTGGTCACGCCCAGTACATCGCGCTCTTTGGTATGCAGCAAGCCGACGTCGATCTGACTATCGTGCAGGTTGGAGCCGAGGGTGAGCAGCGCCGAGTGGCCAAACAGCTTGTATGGGTGCAGGTACTGAGCGTTTACTCCCTGTTGGAGGCGTGAGTCATGCTGTTGAATCTCATCCCCGTTTACGGGATCGTTCAGGAAAAATGTGAAATTGGAATATAGATCGAAGAGTGAGCGGCCAAGAAATCCGTCCACCTTGAAGATGTCGCCATTGGCCAGCTCGCGCTTGTAGTAGCTGGCGAAGGTGCCGAGGCGCACACGGCCTCCGTCAAAGGGATCGATGAACCCGAAGCGATTCAGCTGGCCGTCGTCCACCAGGTCAAGCGGAAGCTGGCCAGAAGAATAGAAATCGTTGGTACCGAAATTCAGTTTGAAGCCGAGTGATTCCTTCTCATTCAGGTGGACCGTATAGTTGCCAGTTACGTTGTTCCGGCCATAGCGCCCTGGTTTGATGAACGGGCCGTCGGTGTGTGAGCCCTCGTAGGCAATGAATGCGTCAGCATTCTGCAGGGCTGGGCTATAAGCGACGAAATCTCGGTATGCGCCAAAGGATCCACCCTGCAAGCGCACGGTGAGAAGATTTGGCAAACTCTCTTTCAGCCGGATGTGGACAACACCTAGACCCGAAAAGTCGCCGTACTCGGCGCTGAACGGCCCGTTGAGGATGTCGACATCATCTACTAGCTCCGGCGTCAGAGTCTTCAACGCGCCCAGGTAGCCCTGGCCGTGTCCCTGAGTAGCCTGGTTTTGCTGGACATCGTCGACCAGAACCTTCAGACCGCCGTTGACTCCGCCGTGGTCAAGGTTGAAACCAAAGCGGCGAATCTCAAGCGATTTGCCCCCGCCTTCGTGCTGGCCGGTGTTGATCCCGGCAGCGAGTGTGTCGAAAATCTGATCGTCGCGTGAGAACAATGTGCTCTTGTAGACATTGTCGTTGCGCTGGTCGATGGTGGGATTCAGAGCGGTGTCCGAAATGACCAGGCTCTCGTGAACGGGGGGAATCGAGTAGCCGACGTGAAGCTCCAGAGCGTCGGAGAGATCGGAAGCGCTGAAGTGCTTCGGCTCAAAAAGCAGGTAGTCTCCAATAATGTTAAGGGTAATCGGTCCTTCCGGTGCGCTGAGACGAAAGCGCCCACTGGCGTCGGTGACGGCCTGAGTCTGCCCGTCTGCCCACGCAACTTCAACGGTAACTCCCGGAACCAGTTCATTCTTCTCGGTCAAGACGACACCGGAAACTGTCCTCGACGGGCCTGGTTCTGACCACCCCGGGAGTGCAACGAGGAAAAGCGCAAGAAGGCAGAAATAGTCCGCTAGTCTGAACTGCCGCCCGGTAGTTCTCGCCGATAAGTTCATCGCGAAACCTGTTCTGCCTTCGCGCGGGAAATCTGTACCAGTGTCGCCCGGGCCTGTTCCGAGCCGGTAGCGTTTAACTCAGCGGACTCGATCAGATAATGTTCGGCTGCCGAGCGGTCCCCCAGGGACAGCGCAATTTCCCCAGCGTGCCGCAAGAACCGAGCGTCTTTGATTCCGACCGCCAATGTGGTTTCGATCTGTCGCCGCGCTTCGGCATCCTGGCCATTTACGTGTAGCGCCCAAGCATAACAATCAAGGGTGAAAACGTCATGGCGGCGGGCGTACTCGCGCTGAGCAACCTCCAGCGCTTTGGCTGGCTGCCCGGCGTGATCGGCGTAGTAAAGAATCAATTCATGATTGGAATTGTCGCCAATGCCGGTTTCGGCGAGAGATTTCTTCTCAAATTCCTGGAAGGCGCTGGCGGCCTCGGCTTTGTGACCGGCTAGATCGAGTGCCTCAGCCAGATCGTAGAGGTTCTCAGCGTGGGGTGCAGCTGTGTAACGCTTGCGTAGAAGCTCGACTGCCTCGTCGTAGCGCTTTTGCTGGATTCGCACTTTGGCGAGATTGCTCAGGGCGTAGTGGTAATCGGGGAACAACGTCAGTGCCCGATTCAGAAGTTTTTCCGCTTCAGAGATTCTGCCGATGGACAGATCCAGATGGGCCATCTGAGTAGTGATCCAGGCGGCATCCTCGACTTCGGTAGGCTGTGTCGATTGCAGCGCCATATTCATCAAGTCGAGGCCGCCGTCCACATCGCCGAACAACTCGCGCAAATACGCGGCGCGGGTAAGCCCAGGTAGGTTGCCCGGACGCAGGTCAAGCATCATCTGCGCAGCCTTCTCCGCGTCGTTGTAGTTTCCCAGTTCGACGTTGGCATCGGTCAGGAAGCCATAGACCATCACATCGTCGGGCACTCTCTTGTTCAGTTTGAGGGCCTGCTCACGGGCAACTGCGAATTCATGTCTGCCCAGTGACAACCAGACCTGAATTCTTTCTCCATCAAAGTTTTCCGGCGAAATCTCGAACGACTTTTTCAGAGTCTCTTCAGCCTGCGCGTAGAACCTGACATCCGAGGTCTCGCGAGCCCGCCTCGACTGGGCAAGAGCGAGCGCGTTGTAAGCTTCGAAATTCTTGGGGTTCTTCTCAATCATCCGATTCGCGGCTGACATGCTCTGCTCGGCGGGCGAGAGCTTATGTTCAGCGGGGGGCGCGGCGTTTTGTGCGCAAGCGGCCGCGACGATCAGGAACATAGCTATATAGCAAGATGAAGTTTTCACAAGGCCTCGCTTATTCAAAATGAAAGGCTGTGGCCGCCCGAGTGAGCGGCCACAGGTTGGAGTTACTTAACAGGACAAATACCCTTAGGTTGACCGCTGCAGCCAAACTGGCCAGGACCGGTGTGGTGGCTGTTGCGACCGCTGTTCGCGGGAAGGACGTACGGGAACGTCGCTCCATAGCCGTTCTCGTTGAGGTTGACGCCGTCGCCGATCGCAGCACCGTACTTCGTTGGATCGACAAGAATGCCGGCAACTGCCCGGCTGGCGATGTCGACTACGTCGTCGATAGGACGCCGGCCGTTCGGGAATCCGGCATCGTCTCCAACCAGGAAGCCCAGACGCTTCTGCTGGCTAACGGGGGTAGGGGGGATACCAGTGTTCAGGCGGAGCAGGTCCGCGACCGGACCAGCATCGTTTGCACCGCATCCCGGGCAAATCGGCGGCTCATACTGGACCAGCAAGAGCAGATCCTTGCGAGGCGCCGGTGGAACCGGAATGTTCAGGATCGAGGAGTACAGCTTCGCCAACAGCGGATCAAGGACGAAGTTCGCGAACTGCTTGTCCTGGTCCGGATCGGAGACGCTGAACAGATCCTTCGAGCCGGTTCCGATGATCAACTCATTGATCAGGGAGTTGCCTTCGCGGTTGACCTGGCGCCACTTACCTTCGCCGTCGACCTTTCCGTTAGTGCGCCGAATCTCGACGCGTTGCCGCGAAGTGGTTCCATAGGTTCCGATGACCGCCCGCTTGTCGCTGGGAGGATAGATTTTTCCGCCCTCTGTGAGCATCGTGATCGGCACCTCCAGAACAATAGAGTTGACGTTGTAGCCGGCTACCGCATCCGGCGCGTAGTTGTGAGTATCGTCAGCATCTACGCTGGGCTTCAGGATTCCGCCCACACCCATGCGGAAGTTGAGCGAATCGAAGGCAGCGCCGAGATCAATGTAGAAAGGATCATCGACTGTGCCGGCAAACACGCGAACGCCATCTCCGAGATCGTAGACCCCCTGATTGAAAAGGTGGCCATAGTTCGGCATGGTCAGGGGGCCGACGTTGGAGGGGACAGCGATCAACTTCTGCCCGGCGGTCAGGTCGGTAGCGACACCGTGGTTTAGCATCGTCACCGTATAGGTTTGGCGGAGACTGAGGCCCTCGGAACCAGGGCCATCCAGAGAAGTGATCGGCGGAATCCCGCCAATGCCACCCACGAAGCCGGTGAACACGCCGGGTTGACGAATCTCCGTGTTGAAGCGGAATTGGAAAGTGATGTCTTCTTTTCCGTCGCGGTCGTTGTCGATCTTCATTTCATAGAGAACATTGGGATCGAAGGGAAAGTAGTTAGGTCCGTTGGAGGGCTCGAGGAACCCGTCGACGTTCAGGATCATGGTTACGCGGTCGGGATGATCGTAGCTGACGAAGGCGTACCAATCAGTTACGTCCGCGCTGTGGTCGAGCGCTGAGATGGGCGCTTCGCGATGGCTGGATGCAAACATGCTGGCGGGAACCAGCATCAGCAGCACCATGGCGAGGGCCACTCGTATATTAAGTCTCTTCATCGGATTTCCTTTGGGATTTGAGTTTGGTCGACTTCACCCATCGCGAGATCGGCCCTGCTGCGCGGCGCCACGCCTCAGCGGTTACGATTGGATCCGTCTACGATTACCAGTACGCCACAACTCCGGTGGCGGATGTCGGAGCGCTGAATTTTCACGCTGCGTTCACGAACAGAATTTGTTTTGGGCGGGAGACATCCGAAAGGAGGGTCAGTTCCGTACTTGCAGAAATGGGTTTGTGCACTCGCCAGGTCCGGTCAGAAGGATATTCCGATGCCCGCCGAAAAGAGCTGCTGACGCAGTGGCCCGGGCACGTCCCGCGGCCCGGGTACAACCGAAAGGGAACCGGGCCCAAGTATGCTTTCCAGGTGCGGCAGAGATTTGCCCCACCAGTTGGGTTGAGGCGACAGAGTCTCGCGGAAGTGTAGCGGCATGTGACGTTGCCGTCTTGGTCGCGTGCACGGTTTTGTGCGTGGCGTCCACCGTGGCGTCGGCAGCGCGTTTGGTGGTCTCCTGAGTCGCCTTGCCGGTGGCGACGGCAGCCGTCTTCGTACCTTCCACTGTGGCGTCGGCAGCTTTCTTGGTTGCGTCGGCAGCGCTTGCGGCCGCCTTCTTGGTGTGCTCACCCGCGGCTTTCACGTCATCCGAGGGAGAACTCGAACCAGACTGGCCAAACGCCAGCATGCTGAGGGTCAGACAGGATAGGGTGAGCTTCAAGACGATAAGCCTGATGGCATTCTCCTTGTGTCGGCGAGATCAAGCAACCGCCGCTAGTGGCACTTACCTCTGAGCGCAAGCTTGGCGCCACTGCGGGTTTAGTGCATGTGTGTGAGCAGAACGGAGCCCGAGATCATCAGTCCACGGATGGTGGACGGTTGCCGCGTAATTGCCCTTCACCTTCCCGACTCACACTTTCGATTGTGGGACGGTGCGGCTGAGGTGCAGGCATTAGACCAAAAGCGGCGACGGTGGTCAATCTGTTTTCTACTCGTCTTCTGATATCCCGCAAACCGTACATGTAGCCGAGTGCGTCTACCGTTCAACCCTGTCAGAAAACATGTCCTAGCTGGAAGAACCATTTTTTATGACCTGTGTCTCCCACACTTCCCCCGACAAAGAGTGGCCCGACGACTGTCTCCGCCAAAACCCCGGCGGTAACGTCGTTGGGAAATCTGCTTTCGTTGCCGAAGTCATACATCTTTCCGAATTCGTAGGAACCGGTCGCATACACGGCCTTTCCCATGAATGGCGGCAGGGTTAGCAGACTGTGCCGGTAACCCGTGCGGAAGTAGTAATACTGATTGCCGCTGAGCTCGTTCGTGCCGTACGCACTTAAGCGCAGCGGGCCCCCAAGGAAAAATTGTGGCACGCCAATGTGAGTCGAGCCAAAGCTGGTGCCACCCTCACCGCTCGCAAAGATCGTTGCAGACTCCGTAATAGGTAAAAACATATCCGCTCTGGATCGCATCAGAGGAAACGCAGAAGTAGCGCCTGGGTTGGCATCGAACCACTGCAGCGCGCCTTCTACACTGTAGCCACGGTGGGGGGAAATCGGGTCGTCACGGTGGTCTGTCATGAAATGAAGTTGTGTGTCGCCGAAATGTCCGGAATAAGAGAAGAACTCGGGAGTGCCGAGCCGAACATTGGCGCTGTAATAGCCCACATCGTAACCCAGTCGAATTTCTGTGAACCGGCTGAATCCATATCCAACATCTGCCCCCAGATCCGCGCGGCCGATCCGGTAGTCGACCAACGGATTGCTCTTGAAGAAAATCTTGAATGCGGAGTCGGTCGCGCTCCCGTGAGGAGCGACGAACCACCTGCTGGTCGCATTCCAGGGCCGGTACAGCTCGGTGTCAACGCCATACGTATTTCCGAACAGGAGATCCGTTCGCCACTCCGAACGGTATCCGGCAACGTCCATGTATGTAAGCCGGGCTAGTTGAGTAAAAGTCACATCGTTACTCTCCGAACCATCCACGGAGAAACCGAGCTGCAAGGTAGGCGGTGCGTAATTCATCTCGTGCACGGTAACCACCAACCCGTCCTGCCCATCGCGGCGTGCCAACCGGTAGTCGGCCGAGTCGTACTTGCCCATCCCCGTGAGGCGCGTCAACAGGTGATCCAGAGTCTTGGCGTCGATCGGCTTTCCACGCAGGGAGCTTAGGAACCCTTCCAGATGTTGTGCCGACTGCTGATCGGTGCCCTCCACGTGCACAAACTGCGGCACAGGCACAGAGCGCTTTATGCGATCCTGTCGGTTTCGCAGATAGTCGTGCCATGCCGCGTCGTCCAGTGAGTAGGGGGTAAGAATTCGTTCCTTCTCGGCCGCCGCCTTTTCCCCAAGTCCAATAATCGTTTCCGCCTTGGCATAATCCAGAGAGCTGTAGGCACGCAGGTCAACCTTGACCACCAGGTCCGCGTCACCCAATCCGCGAATCTCGTTTTGACGGACGATTACATCAATCGACCGGCCCAGTACGCTGAGAAGCGACTGGATCTCTTCGGCCTGAGCAGGCGAAACTTCCAGATGCACAGCAATCACGACGTCCGCGCCCATCTTCCGCACTACGTCCGTCGGCAGGTTACCGACAAGGCCTCCGTCGACGTAGACTTTGTTACCGTCTCGAACCGGGGTGAACACGCCGGGGATCGACATCGTCGAGCGCAGTGCTTCCTGCAGAGAACCATTGGCAAAAACCGCTTCCTTTCCCGAAACTAATTCTGTGGCTACGCAGCGGAAAGGAACGGGCAAATCATCGAACGACTCTAGTCTCGAATAGGGCAGCGTCTCACGGTCAATCAGCAAACTTATGTCCCGCCCTGCATTTAGCGCAGAAGGAGCGGAGAGACCGTGTTTAAGACCGAGTACGATCGAGTTCTGGAACGCCCGTAAGTCCTCCTTACGGCGATACGATAGATCGGGATACGGAGTTTGCCCTCCGATAATAATGTCCCAGTTTTGCTCCTTTACTAACTCTTCGAGTTGCTTCGGACTCTTCCCGGTCGCATACAGCCCTGCCACCAATCCACCCATGCTGGTTCCTGCGATGTAGTCGACGGGGATGTGATGATCTTCGAACCATTGCAGTACGCCGACATGTGCGAGTCCGAGCGCGCCGCCACCCTCCAGTGCAACCCCGATCCGTGGCCGTGATCCTCCGGAGGACGAAGAATCCGCGCCGACTACGCTTGCCCGGGCAGGTTCGTCCGAAGGTCTTTCCTGAGCGACGCTGGGGGCAACAAAAGAGAGGAAGATAAGGAGGATTGTCGTTCGGAGCATTTCATTCTCCCATGTTCTGCTTGGATGGCCGCTGCCCGAAGACAGCAGTTTAGCGCTACCGGGGCAAATGTTCGGGTAAAGATGCGTTGCCTGACTCAGTTCTGCGGGTATCGCAGAACTTTTCTCCAGACGATCCGAGACCTGGCGATCTCGTAGGTGGGTTGCAGCTTTTCAGGGCGTCTAACGCGGCTCATCGCGGGTACATGCGCACGATCAGGATTCGCTGCACTCTTACTCCATCAGTAGCCGAAGGGATTCGGCCAGCGTTTTAGCGCGCGCTATCCACGACTTTGCGAACTCGTCTCCCGAAGTTGCCTTCGGTTGAGCCTCCGCTATCGCCGTTCTCAGAGGCCCAAAACACAAATTCTGCACCTCTGACAGGTTCACGGGGAAAGGAAGCTGCCCGGCAAAATGGACCGCATCTTCGACCGCTTCCAGTTTCTGCTCCGAGTGAGGATCGGCCGAAAAATCCCGCGCCAACTCTTCCAGCTGTTTGCGGACAATGAACTCGTGGGCCGCACCGTCCAGCGCAACTTTCACCTCTTTGGCGGTCTCGATAAGTCTCCGCGTGTGCTCGCGATCTCCTGCCGTCAAGGTCTGTTGCAGCTCGCTGTTCAAGGCGGATTCGGCGAGCATGCGGAACAGCTTCGGCTGCTCCACGTGCAGATCTCCCAGAAATCGCATGAGCGGTTCGTGTTCTTCATACTGCCGACGGACGACGGACTCCGCCTGCGTCAGCGTGGACCTCAAGATAATCTCCATAATTTTGCGCTGATCGTCACGAAAGAGAGACTTCAGCGAATAAAGATTGTGTTCGAAGCTGGTGTCGAGTTGGCGCAGAACCACTGACGCGTCGCCTCGGTGGAAGGTTTCGGAAATCGTGGCGGCTGCTTGCGCAAACGCTGCTTGATCGGGAAACTCGCGGACCGCACCAGTCACGTTATGGTCTCCGAAGTGTAGAACTCCGAAGCCCAGCGTAGCATTTTCCTCTGTGATGCGGGAAGTAAACCGGGCACGCCCTGTCATCAGCTTCAGCTTACCCGCCTCCGCCATCGAGTAATCTTCCCGATCGACCGTGTAGCTGTAGATGTGAGCGTGATCGCCGTAAGGCTCGAAGATGGAGCGGATCGCGTAGTGCGCGGCCAGCTTTGGAAGATTGACTACCGCTGGTTTCACGAACTTCTGGTAAATCGCGGCGCCATTCTTGTATTCGGGAAGATTGCTCGGGGCCTCAGCCAGACGCGTGAGGAATTGCGCCTCCAGGTCGGGAATCTTGCACACGTCGGCTGCCAACTGCAGGGCCCGTCCCGCGTAATGAAGCACCTGCACCGTTTCAATGCCCGAAAGCTCGTCGAAGAACCAACCGCAACTTGTGTACATCAACATCGCGTGACGTTGCATTTCAAGCAACTTCAGAGCCGAAACACGCTCCTGCGCGTGCAGGTCGTGGCCCGCGTTTCTCGCGAAGTAGCGTTGAATGCTCTCCGCGGACCGGTCGAGAATCACCTCGATGTAATCATTGCGCGCTGACCAGGGATCCTTGAGAAGTGTTCTGGCGCCTTCCTCAAAACAAGGCGACAGGGTATCCCGTAGCCAGTCCAGCGCTGCCCGCAACGGCGCACGCCACGACTGGCTCCAGTAACCGTGACCACCCGAATTGCAGCCGCAATTACTTCGCCAGCGTTCCACACCGTGAACGCAACTCCATGAACTGTTCTCAAAAATCTCAACCTGGTGAGTGGGCGGATGCTTCTCCAGAAATTGTCCGTAGTTGGTGATCTCGGCCAGCTTGGCGCTTTCGATGTGATCCAGCGCGTATGAGAGAGCCATTTCACCAAAATGATGGTGATGGCCGTAACTCTCTCCGTCGGTCGCGATGTGCAGGAGTTGAGGCCAATCACGCGTCTCCGAGAATCCGCTCACCAGGCGATTTGCAAAATGCTCTCCGTTGTTTAACAAGCCCTCAAAGGCGACGGCTCGCGCGATGGGACCATCGTAAAAGAAGAGGCTCATCCTCCGCCGCGAAGGCAGGCGAATCAGATAGGCGCGCGTGGGATCGATGCGGTCGCCGCTTACCTCTTTCCAGATTCGTGCACCGATCTTGCGGACCCGGCTGGCTTGCCGGGGCGCCAGGATCGTGTACTTGATTCCCAGCTCGGCAAGAATATCGAGGGTCTCCAGGTCCACGGCGGTTTCGGGAAGCCACATGGCTTCCGGCATGCGGCCGAAACGGTGCTGGAAATCGCGCAAACCCCAGATTGCCTGCGTCCGCTTGTCGCGGGCGTTCGCCAGGGGCATGATCATGTGGTTGTAGGCCTGCGCGATGGCCGAGCCATGACCGCCAAAACGAGCCTGGCTTTTGCTGTCCGCCTCGACGATCGACTGGTAGACGCGCGGGGCTTTTTCTTCCAGCCACGACAGCAGTGTGGGTCCAAAATTGAAACTGATCTCCTGGTAGTTATTCACGATGCGCGCAATTCGATTTTCGGCATCCAGGATTCGGGAAAACGCGTTCGGCGCATAGCACTCGGCTGTGATGCGCTCGTTCCAGTCGTGATAGGGATAAGCAGAGTCCTGCAGCTCGACGTATTCCAGCGACGGGTTCTCCCGCGGTGGCTGATAGAAATGCCCGTGAACACACACGTATCTCATGCGTTCTCCCAACCCGGAAGACATGCAGAGTGGGGAGCGAGGCTAGACATTGGCAACTTCATTTGTCGGAAGCATCCATCTTAGATGATGGCGAGTTGTTTTCCGACTACAGATTGGTCCATCCTCCCAACCTAGCGCCCCGTGAACGCACCGAGGATAAACTCCGAACCGGCTACGCTTTCTCCCTGTTCAAAGTCCACACGTTGCTGAGAGAATCTACAGGCCTGACCTTATAGACTTCTCTCGGGCGGCCCTCTATCGTCAGTCTGTAAAAGTTATGGGGCTCGTGTGAGCCCAGAATGGAGTTCTTAAATGAATCAAACAAGGCGAAGGTCTGCCGGACACATCCTGACTTTGGGAATGATGCTCCTTCTTATGGTTGGTATCTGCTGGTCTGCGGACGAAGAGAAAGAGCAGTCCGATATAGCGAAGCGGATCGACGCATCCGCGAAAGTGCTGGATGAAATCATGGGGACTCCAGATAAGGCGATCCCGGACAAAGTAATGAACGACGCTAAGTGCGTGGCGGTGATTCCGTCCATGATCAAGATTGCCATCGGAATCGGTGGGAGCCACGGGAAAGGTGTGGCGACCTGCCGAACCGACAAAGGTTGGAGCGCTCCTGCGCCGATCACAATCACGGGAGGCAGCTGGGGATTGCAGCTTGGCGGTCAGGCGGTCGACCTGGTCATGGTCGTGACCAACGATCAGGGTATGCAGCACTTGCTCTCCAGCAAGTTCAAACTGGGGGCGGATGCTTCAGCGGCTGCCGGGCCGGTGGGGCGGAATGCCGGCGCGGATACGGATTGGAAGATGAGAGCAGAGGTCCTGACCTATTCTCGAGCGCGCGGCGTTTTCGCCGGTATTGATCTCAACGGAGCGGCGATCACTCAGGACAAAGACGAGACCCGCATCCTGTTTGGGGACTTCGTGCCCTTCGCCGATATATTGAGCGGGAAGGTCAAGCCGCCGGCGTCGAGCGAGCCTTTCCTGGCGGCAGTTAAGAAGTATGCCGCTCAGTCCAAGGAAGCCAATACTGCCAAGAACTAGTGTCAAGGCGATTGCGGACATGGCCGCGGACTCGGCGGCCACGCCCCCGCCAAGGGGCCACGTCCTCAATTCAACTTCGCAGTCCAGTTGAGGACCACAGACATTGGCGTCATGGCCGTCTTGAGCTGCGTGTTGATAAGGAATTTCTGCCCGTCTTTGCTGACGTCGTAGGAGAATCGCTCAGAGGTGGCGACCATTTCACGAGGATTGGCTTGAAAGAGCGCCACCGGGGTACCAGCGTCAAACTTGGCCCCAGTCGTCACCGGAACAGCCATAATCTTGCTATCCGGGGAAACGTAGAACAGTTCTTTACCGTCGCCTCGCCACTTGGACTGATCCCCTCCCGCGTTCGAGATCTGCCACTTTCCACGCGCATCGGGAAAAGAGGTTACGTAAATCTCCCACCGTCCACTCTCATTGGAAGAGTATGCCACCCACTTGCCATCCGGTGAAAACCGGCCGTTCTTCACGCTGGACGTGGCTTTGAGAAACTGAGCGGTTCGGAGCTCCGGGATCGTCACAAACCACATGTCTGCGCCGCGGTCGTAGAGCACATACTTGCCGTCGCGCGACCAGTCCGTGGGAAACCTGTCCGCACCGTCCTGCGGAATAGGCTTCTCCTCCTGTGCTCCATTGGTATCCTTTAGGTACAAGTCGAACTTGAGGTCGCGATTCGACGCAAAAACCGTTCGACTTCCGTCCGGACTCCAGATCGGCACGGAGTCAATCGAGGGATCGAACGTCAACCGCTTCGCACTCTGGGTTTCAAGATCGTAGGTCCAGATGTCCGTATTCTGGCTGGCCGGATCGGTTGTATCGGACGCCACGGCCCGGCCGTTTGGGGCCAGCGTTATGTTGCCGTAGATGCCTGGTTTCATGGCAATTCCAACCTGCTGCCCTTTGCGATCAAACCACAGGAGTTGGGAAGCGCCGGAATCTGCAGTTTTTTGGGCTACCAATAAGGCAGCATTCGAAGCGGCAAATACACCTTCAGAAATGCGTGGCCAGAATTGAATGTCCGTGAGGAGGGGAACAGGTTCTCCGGCCAGCTCGAATCGTTTGATGTCGAAATGTTGGCCGAAAAGGGTCTGATCCCGGTAAAAAAGCAGATATCCCGGGGCGGCATAGGCCGCGTTGCCCTTGGCTCTCACCACAAGCCGCTTCTCATTCGAATTCAGCGACCCCACATAGATCGAATAGAGGTTTCTTCGACCGGAAAGATTGATTGCGGAATACAAATAATGTATTCCGTCCGGGAGGAACACCGGCCAGCGGTTGCTGTCTTCGTTCAGGCTCTTGTCCGGTACTGTGATCTGAGTCGGTGTTCCGCCTGAGGCTGAAATTCGGTAGAGGCCGACTCCCAGCAGTCCGCTCGGGGTAAAAAGGATGACACCATCGTTGTTCCAGGTACCACCGCGGCCTGTGGGTGCATCGCACAATGTCTGCACCGGCCCGCCCGCCAGATTCAGCTTCTTCAGTTTTCCATCTGCGAAGAACCCGAGAGACCGCCCGTCCGGAGACCAGAACGGAAAGCTGGCACCTTCCGTGTTGGCAAGGCTGGCCGCATCCTGCGCTCCCGGCTCATAGATCCAGAGGACGTTATTGCGTTCAGACTCCCGATGACCAACGATCGCTACCGTGTGACCATTGGGAGCTACAGCTACATCTCGCGCCGCGAACGAGAGTGGCGCGGAAAAGTATGTTGTCTGCTCTGTGCCTTTCGATCCATGCCACCAAAGAACCAGGGGGAGCAGTATCAGGGCAAGTCCACCTGCGATCGCCCAGGCCAGTAGCTCGCGCTTGCTTCCCTTCTTTTCTGTGGGCCGGAGGACTGGTGTCCCGCTCTGAGCAATCCACTTCAACTGCAGGGCAACGTCATGCGCGGTTTGAAAGCGCTCCGCAGGATTCTTGGCGAGGCAAGGGGTAACGATGTGCTCGAACGCTGGCGGAGTGAGTGGTTGGGCCACAGAGATTGGTGCCGGGTCTTTTTCCAGAATCGCACTGGCAACGCTGAGGCTCTTGCCCTCGAACGGTCTCGCGCCGGTCACCATTTCGTAAAGAACCGCGCCCAGCGCAAACAAATCCGATCTCGCGTCCGCCTCCTTGCCCTCAATCTGCTCCGGCGACATGTACTGGATCGTGCCGATCATCGACCCGGCGGTCGTGAGCGGCGAGACGGGACTCGCCCCGCTCATTGTCCTGGCCGCCGACAAAAGAGGTGCGTTCGAGGTTCCGGCGGGAACACCTGCAGCCGCGGACTTCGCGAGCCCGAAGTCCATCAGCTTTGCGCCACCTTTCGTCAGCATGATGTTTCCCGGCTTCAGATCGCGGTGCACAATTCCCTGCGCGTGCGCGACAGCAAGGGCTTCAGCGACAGCAATCCCAATTTTCAGAGTTTCGTTGAGTGGCAAGGCACCTTTACGCAGCCGCTCAGCCAGGGTTTCGCCTTCGAGAAACTCCATCACCAGATAATCGGTGCCGTCCTGCGATCCAATGTCGTAGAGCTGGCAGATGTTTGGATGGTTCAGAGAAGAAATTGCCCTAGCCTCGCGCTCCATGCGCTGCTTCAGTTCCGGCGAAGAAGAAAGGTGGGAAGCCAGCACCTTGATGGCGATGACTCGATCCAAGCGGGTGTCCCGCGCCCGGTACACTTCGCCCATGCCACCGGCACCGAGGGGCGATTGAATCTCGTACGGGCCCAGTTTTGTGCCAGAGGTAAGCGCCATAAATGGGCGCAATTATAAGGCATTGTTAAGGGCACGCCCGCAAATCTGCGGAACCAAACCCTTCGATCCGACATCAGTATGCTAGTCGGCAAAAGTGGGTCGCGGAGTCCGATCCTACGCACGAAACCGTCTTCGATGGAAAGAAGTGGACCTCTTGGTGTTGCGGATTGCGCTCTGCTCATGTTTGTGATGAAAACCTATAGCTAAAGGAGAACGATTTATGCCTACGATCACGACAAAAGACGGCACACAGATTTACTACAAGGACTGGGGCACGGGACAACCCGTGGTTTTCAGTCATGGCTGGCCGCTGAGTGCGGACGCCTTCGAAGACCAGATGCTGTTTCTGGCCTCCCATGGTTACCGCTGTATTGCTCATGACCGTCGCGGTCACGGCCGCTCAGGCCAACCCTGGGACGGCAACGACATGGACACTTACGCCGACGACCTTGCGACGCTCACGGAAAAGCTCGACCTGAAGGATGCCATTCACGTCGGTCACTCGACGGGCGGCGGTGAAGTGGCTCGCTACATTGGTCGCCACGGCACGGAGCGTGTCGCCATGGCTGTGCTCATCAGCGCGGTACCACCTCTCATGGTCAAAACGCCGGCCAATCCTGCAGGCCTGCCGATTGAGGCGTTTGACCAGCTCCGTGCGGCCGTCCTGGCTGACCGGGCACAGTTCTTCCGGGATCTCAGCGCTCCGTTCTATGGCTTCAACCGGCCCGGTGCCAAGGTCTCGCAAGGATTGCGGGATTCGTTCTGGCTCCAAGGGATGTTGTGCGGTCACAATGCGGCCTACGACTGCATCAAGGCTTTCTCCGAGACCGACTTTACCGAAGATCTCAAGAAGATTGATGTGCCCACCCTCATTCTCCACGGTGACGACGACCAGATTGTGCCGATCGGCGCCGCGGCTCTTCTCTCGTCGAAGTTGGTCAAGGGAGCCACACTCAAAATCTATCCCGGTGCTCCGCACGGAATGTGCTCGACTTTGAAAGATGAGATCAATGCCGAACTGATTGGTTTCTTCAAGCAAAGCCAGCAAGCGGCGGCGTAAGCGGCAAGGCTCCAGCAAGAACACTTTCATTTCCGGCAGTCGCCCGCGAAGGATCTGGTCAGGTTGCTGGAGCCTTGCATACCCTTTAGCTTGTCTGGCTGAAGCGGATCAACCACTTTCGAGCCAGGAAGTGGTCCCACATCTGCCGCGGCCGGACCTGCCGTTCTAAAGACTGGCGAGGAGACATCTATGGCGCCCAGCGCAGACCGCGGCATCATAAGCAAGCCCAGCAATCATTCGGTGGATCAGACGGTGGAGAGGCTCAAGGCTATCCTGGAAGCGAAAGGCGTCGCCCTGTTCGCGCTGGTCGACCACAGCGGAGAAGCGGAAAAAGTGGGAATGAAAATGCTCCCCACCAAGCTGCTGATCTTCGGGAGTCCGAAAGCGGGCACACCCCTGATGCTGGCCGCTCCGAGCATTGCCATCGATCTGCCGCTCAAGATCTTGATTTGGGAGGATGCCAAGGGAAAGGTCTGGCTTTCTTACAACAGTCCCACCTATTTGAAGGAACGACATGGATTGCCCCAGAACCTTCTGCAGAACATAGAGGTAGTGGAAACGTTGGCGGCCAAAGCCAGGGAGTAGTTTTCAGTGATCGTCGGCGGCGATTGCTTTGAGCGTCTGTCCGAGCAGTGTGATTGCGATAATCCAGCGGAAGCGGGGTGCGGGAAATCCGGGTCATTGCCAGTCTCTCCGGTTCGGTAGCCAAGGATTACAGCCCTACGTTTACGCTGCTTCCCCTTTTTGAACCCGGTCAATGAGTGCAATAGAGATTTTCGCCGACTACCCTTTGAGGGCACCGCCAACTTCCAGGTTTGATTGACTTACCCTACTTCTGGTCCTAAGATTTCAGCCCCATGGTCGGCGAGACCATCTCGCATTACCGCGTCGTCGAGAAGATCGGTGGCGGTGGAATGGGTGTGGTTTACAAGGCAGAAGACACCCGGTTGCGCCGTTTTGTGGCACTGAAGTTCTTGCCCGATGATGTCGCGCACGATGCTCAGGCACTGGCCCGCTTCCAACGTGAGGCGCAAGCCGCGTCGGCACTGAACCATCCCAATATCTGTACAATCCACGATTTCGGCCAGCACGAAGGCCGGGTGTTCATCGCCATGGAGTTTCTCGACGGCGTGACGCTGAAACACAAGATCGAGGGTCGCGCATTGGACACTTCAGCATCTCTCTTATTGGCTCTGGAGATCGCTGACGCGCTGGATGCGGCTCACGCGGAAGGTATTGTTCACCGCGATATCAAGCCGACCAACATCTTCATCACCAAGCGGGGTCACGCCAAGCTGCTCGACTTCGGACTGGCCAAATTACCCCTGCCGCTGAATGTGGGAAGCAGTCAAGAAAGTTTAGAAACCCTTACTGTGAACCCTAGGGCAGAGCACCTGACGAGTCCAGGATCGATGGTAGGTACAGTAGCCTACATGTCCCCCGAGCAGGTGCGAGCCAAAGAACTGGATTTACGCACCGACCTGTTCTCGTTCGGAGTCGTGCTGTACGAGATGGCTACCGGCAAGTTGCCTTTTGAAGGCTCGAGTGTGGGAGAGATTTGCGGTGCCATCCTTCACCAGACTCCGATCCCACCCTCTCAGCTCAACCAACATGTCCCGTCGCAACTGGAAGCGGTCATTCACAGGAGTCTTGAAAAGGATCGCGATCTCCGATACCAGCACGCCGCCGATATGCGCAGCGACCTGCAACGTTTCAAGCGGGACATCGACAGCGGTCGCGTCAGCGCTAACAACCTCACAGTCGTGCATCAAACCGATTCCGCGCGAAAGCTTGTACCGCGAAGAAAGGTTTGGAAGGTCGCTTTGCCGACGGTGCTCCTGTTTGTTGGAGTCTTGATTACGGGCGGTCTCTACTACCGTGCGCATCATGCCAAGCCGCTGACCGAACGAGATACCGTTGTTCTCGCGGACTTCGAAAACAAGACCGGAGATAGCGTTTTCGACGACGCTCTGAAGCAGGCCTTGGCTGTAGAACTGGAACAGTCTCCATTCCTGAATGTGCTTTCCGATCGAAGAGTCAGTCAGACACTAAAGATGATGGGACATTCCCCAAACGAGCTCGTCACCGCGGACGTCGGCCGCGAACTGTGCCTGCGCTCGGGCAGCGCGGCCCTGCTTGGAGGAACGATCTCCACTCTGGGCACGCACTATGTGATCGAGCTCAATGCGGTGGCGTGCGGCAACGGGGACACCTTAGCCAAGGAGCAGGTTGAGGCCAAAAATACGGACGATGTTCTCAAAGCTCTCAGCCAGGCTTCGTCTCGTCTTCGTGCCAAGCTCGGCGAGTCGCTGCCCTCGGTGCAAATGTTCTATGTTCCTGTCGAGGCCACGACTTCCTCGCTCGAGGCACTGAAAAACTACAGCCTGGGTGTCAGGATCGGTCACCAACAAGGGGACGCGCCCAGCCTCTCGTTTTTCAAGCGTGCCATTGAACTTGATCCCAATTTCCCCCTCGCATACGCCGGCCTGGCTATGCGATACAGCAATCTCAACGAGCCCTCCGAGTCTCTGCACTACGCCACCAAGGCCTACGAGTTGCGCGATCGCGTCAGTGAACGGGAGAAGCTGCGCATATCCTCCGTGTATTTTCGCGCCACGGGAGAACTGGAAAAGGAATCGGAGATCTATCAACTTTGGTCTGCTAACTATCCTCGCGATTCCACTCCTCACAACGATTTGTGCGACGATTATGTCTCCCTGGGTCAATACGACAAAGCACTCGCCGAATGCCAGGAGACGTTGCGTCTTGCCCCCAATGGTGTGCTGAGCTACCAGAACCTGGGCGCAGCCTACATCTACATGAATCGGATCGATGACGCCAAATCCATTCTGGACCAGGCCCTGGCACACAAACTCGATAGCGGAGGACTCCGCGACAATATGTACACCGTCGCCTTTCTCCGCAACGATGCCGCCCAGATGGCGGAGTTGCTGACCTGGGGCGCAGGTAGGCCGGGAGACGAAGACGTTCTGCTTTCGGCCCAATCGGATACTGAGGCTTACTACGGGCACATGGCGCGGGCGCGCGACTTCTCTCGCCGCGCCGTAGACTCCGCCACTCGTGCCGACTCCAGAGAGACTGCTGCGTTCTGGCAGATGAATGCGGCCTTCCGCGAAGCGGAACTGGGAAACATTGCACTTGCGCGCCAGGGGACGAGCGACGCATTAGCGCTGTCGTCGGGTCGAGATGTGAAAGTGATTGCGGCACTTACGTTGGCCCGTATTGGCGACACGGCTCGGGCCAGAGATCTGGCCCGCGAGGTCGAGAAAAGTAACCCCTCCAACAC
>Ga0075030_100001845_pt1 | contig 19124 bp, 15 predicted proteins | sample LitLauG_LLR_2012_FD_71393 | JGI IMG/M metagenome (GOLD analysis project Ga0075030, IMG submission 71393) | Freshwater sediment microbial communities from Pennsylvania, USA - Little Laurel Run_MetaG_LLR_2012 | ecosystem: Environmental > Aquatic > Freshwater > Creek > Sediment | place: USA...
GTGGGATTTTTCTGGTTCTTTTGTGGGATTTTTCTGGTTCTTTTGTGGGATTTTTCTGGTTATTTTGTGGGATTTTTCTGGTTATTTTCGCAAATCGGACCGAATTGCTCCGGGTCAATGTAGGTGCACGGACGGGTATCCGATTGACCTGAAATTTAGTACGTATGTGTAATTTGATGTAAATAACATGTATACCAAATTTGAGATCAATCGGATATCCTATCATAGACCTATACTGACCCGGAGCATTTCGGTCCGATTTGCGAAAATAACCAGAAAAATCCCACAAAATAACCAGAAAAATCCCACAAAAGAACCAGAAAAATCCCACGGCCATGTTCACGATCCACCGGCTTAACCAGAAAAATCCCACGGAAACTTTATAACCAAAAATCTACGGCAACAGGTCCCTGTCAACTAGAAAGTTTAATATATTCTCCTTTCGTAATACGACCACACAAATCTGCTGAATTTTGCGAGACGCGATGTGCGACGACTGCGCGCTGTAAAAAGAGGAAGTCGTTGGCGCTGCTTTTGCTGTCAAACTCGTAAGGACTTTCCAATAAGTATTCAGAATCGACGCCTGAGCGTGCTTTTTCCGCTAGCGAAGCTAAAAACTCCGACGCCTCTATAAACTTCTTGATCTCTTCGCGCGCCAATGGAGTTAGCGTACAGGTGGAAATTGTGCGATCGGTGTAAACGGAGATATTGAAACGTGAAGTCATGCGAAGTTGCGAGGAGGCGAGTTTATTGTGGAGACGAGCCGTTCGCGCTGGCGCTGCCTCCGTTCGCCCTCTGGAGAAATGTAATGCGTGTGTGCAACCTCTTGTGCCGTCCGTCGAAGTACCAAAATGCTAGTACCAATGCAAACAGCGCCTCGCTGACCAATTGAATGCTGCGCTGCACCTCGAAAGCGGGTAGATTCGTGTAGAAATCGAGCGGCGAGAGGCCAGCGAACTTGATTCTAAACGGAATCCAGTGTGCAATGACGAGTAGGTGCACCAACATCGGCACGATAAAATATCCGACTTGCGAGCGCATCCAGGCGTTGCCGCGATTGCGCACCGTAGTTGCCGCGCTCGTCTCGGCGTCGGAGAAGTAAACGAGTACACCCCACGCTAGCGCGTCAATGACAAACGCCACGATGCGCCAAACGAGCAGCACTAGCGACGACACATAGAAGAGATCGGTGACGGCACCGTAATCGACAATGAAGAGCGGCAACTCGACAAGGATCAATTCGGCCAGTATGAGCCACGACCACATGTCCTGGTCCATGTGTATTGGAGCGCGCGCACACATTCTCAGTGCGCGCCGTGCGTCGCGATAAGAGAATGAAAACCAAAAAACACCTCTGGCTCCCGAAGCGTGGTTGTGTGCAATTGCTTCATTCACTTTGAGGGCGTTGCCGCCGCACCGGCTTTGGCAAGCGCCGACTCGACAAACGCGAGCGCGTCCTTCGTAATCTCCTTCTGTACACCACGCTCGATCATGAGCTTGACGCCGCTCTCCTTGAACTGACGCTGCTTGGCGTCGTGATCGACGTGCCACACCGGCGCCATCACTTTGTGCGCCGCAAGCAATTTGCCCTTCTTGTCGAACGGCGTCAACGCAACGTGCACCGCCGACACGTTCTTCGCGTTGCGCTTCGTCGTCAGCACGCTGACATTGAACTTCTGCTCCTTGCCGCTCGCGTTCTTCACCGAGCGCGTCATGGTGGCGCACACCGGCGAGTTGGCCGTGTGCGACTGCTTGATCTTGTCGGCGAGCTGTTCAATGTCGACAACAAGCACCTCCTTCATCTTTGGATTCTCCGCCGGTGTTTCGGCCGGCGCGGCCGGCTTGACGTCGACGCTGAACTTGCGATGATGCCTGTGCTTTTTCGTCTTCTTCTCGTCCTTGTCGCCCTCATCAGAGGACTCGGAACCAGACGAAGAGGATGACGAGGATGAAGACGACGACGACGACGAAGAAGAAGACGAAGATTCTTCATCTTCATCGGTGTCGCTCGTTTCTTCGGTCACAGTGGCAGTCATTTCTTTCGACTGCTTCTTTTTCTTGTGATCGTGCTCGTGGCAGTGAAGGTGCATGCCGTCCTTGCCGTCGCAATTGATGAGCGCGGTGTCGTCCTTGCCAGCGGCGGCGAGCAACGAACACGTCACCTTGTGACCGAGTTCGTGTACCTTGCCGTTGCTCAGCAGAGTGTGGCCGCCGCACGTTGCGCATTGCACACGCTTGAATGCATGCTCCTCCTTCGAGAGCGGATTCTCGGCGCACGCCTTCAAGTAGGCGTCGCGCGCATCTTCGCGTGACGCATACGGAACAAGATTGTCGTCATAAAACTCGTAGCCTTCGGCAAAGTCGGGCTCGTCGCGCGGATCGAATGCCGCCTGCTCGATGAGCGCGTTCTCGGCCATTTCTTGCGGCGCGACTTGTGGCACGAACGGTGTTTCGATGGCTTTCGGCATCTCCGAACGCATGCCGTGTCCGCCGCCGCCGTGAAAACCACCGCCGCCACCGCCCCAACCGCGTCCGTAGCCACCGCCGTAGTACGGTCGGTAGTATCCGCCATACCCATAGTATGGATAGTAGGGCGAGAGAAGCGACATGTCTAGCGCCTTTCGGTGGAATTTAGCAATGGCTTCTAAAATGTGGTTCGAGTAAACTAATTATACAATGCCGCGCCGCTTAGATATCGAGACATGGCCGCCTGGTTCGACGTGCTGCGCATCCCTGCGCCAGCTCCGCCTCCGCCATTCATACAACCGCCGCAAATGCCACAATCGGTCGCCGAACTCACGCCGGGCGACTATGTTTTTGTGACGATTTTCAGCGTCGTAATCGGCGCGTTCTTCGTCTTTGCGCTACAGAAACTTGGCGAGGGCTTACTGCTGAGCTACAAGGGCCTCGCAAAGCTACTCGACTACCTACACAAAACATACCTCGTTGTCTGGGAGTTCTCGTTGTTCGTGCTGAGGCTCGCGATATTTCTCATTGTCGCCGGCATCGTTTTCTACTTCGTCGCCGGCGAGGAGCAGAAACGCATTGCCTACGATTGGTCGGTGCGAGCCGCGCCGACAATTCAGTTCGTTGCCAACAAAACAATCGAGGGCGTCTCGAGTCTACAGAAACTACATCGACACTATATTGCAAATGGAAAATCGAATTGAACTCAAAATGTGTGCACACGTTCATTTCGACCACGCGATGCGCAACATCCAACAGAGCGCCGAGAGACTGCTCTGCTCCGAGTTGTCGTACCATGCGCGATCGGCGTTGTTGCGCGTCGGAGGGCGCATAAACCAGGGCGCATGTTGTTGTGTCGTGAGGCGCTCCTCGAGCGATTGTCGGCGCGAGCCCAAAACAAGAAGCGCCGCCGGTTGATAGGAAAGCAGACGAATCAAATTACGCGGAGTCAGGCCGTCCAGGCGTTCGTTGCGATCGGCAAAGTAGCCCTTCAACACCAAATCAATTGCCGACGTCGTTGCCGTGGCGAGCACATTGTAAACATAGCCAAACGGCAGCGGCGCACGCTTTGCGGCGCGCAAATAAAACACATTGTCGCCGACCACGTCGAAGACAACAACGACGGCGTTGCGTGCCGGTATCGGTAGAAGACTCTGGCGAAACGAGCCGGCGCGTTGCAATTCAAAATGCGCCGGTTTCAGACCGCACCATTCGCCGCATACGCGAAGCGAATCAACGAGCACTTGATTGTCGACGCGCGCATGTAGTTGCATTTCTTCCATCTGCCTACGCACAGTGTCGCTTCGAGTGAGGCCGGCGTCCTTGCTAAATTTGATACGCGCGCTGCGCGGATCGCGCAGCAGCTCCACTTCAGCATAGTGCTCGGCAACACTCGCCGCGTTGCTGGCGTCCCCAAGCACGGCTGAAAAGTAGATGTCGTCGCCGATGCAACCCTCGTTGGCGAACGGGTGAGCATTTTGGAACGCAAGCGCACCGATGATGACGCGCCCACCAACAATGCCGCCAGCTCGGAAGGCTGTCTGTGTTGCAAGCCACTCGGGTGCGTCGGCCAAAGCGAACAGTGAACGCGCCCATTGCTCCGCCGCCGTCGCTTTGAGCGACGTCACACCGGTGCACAGTCGCACCAAAGTGAGCGACAATGTTTGATAGGTGAACCGATCGACGCGCGGCACGACGAGCGAGAACTTGTTCGTTCCGTTCACAGTCGCCTCGGCGAGACTGTGTATCTTGCTTCTGATTTCGCTGACACGCACAACTGTAACCGACTTCTGACTGCGACACCGGTGTCGCCAGTAGTTGAATTCGGAGAGACCAACAACGAGCACGAGATAGCGCTCAGTGTCGTCGAACATCTCCATCCAGATCTGCGTGTTCAACTCCTCGACCGACGCCGAGCGACACAAGAGAAGCTTGCGATCGAACGCGTGTCGGAGCGCGTTGGCGATATTCGCCTCGACAACCATGCGTTCCGTGCTCTCGCAGAGCGTCGTGCTGCGGTTGCATTGGGTGACAACTTCAAACGCGCCCAGCGAAGCGCCCGGCGCCGACGGCCATGCGAGATTGCGCTGCGTCTCGGTAACGTCGGGTCGGCTGAGAAGACGCGCATCGGTGTTTCTCAGCAGCGCATTGACATCGGCGGAAAGACGCACATAGCGATGCAAATCCTCCGATGTCGCTGCAAACCGACTTCGCTCGACCAACGCGCGCATCAGGCGCTGATTTTTCAACAGTTCGTAGGCGGCGAATCGATTGTCGGTGAGAATTTCGTGCGCGTCGTCTCCTTCGACGACCTTGAGCATCGACTTGTACGTGCCATCCATTGTCGCGCGAATTGCCGTCGAGAAGCCAAAAGCGTCGACGGCGCGCCAGAAAGCGCTCGGCGCAGTGGCCGGCAGAATCATCAGAGCAATTATAGAAAACTCTCGGCGCTGCCAATTCTCGGCCATGTCGCGCGAGAAACTGCGCGCCTTCAACTCGCGCACCGCGTCGTCGAACGACATCGTGCCACGTCGAAAGCCGTTGTGCATTGCCGACGCGTAGAGCGAGCGTCGCATGGCAATGCTTCGTTTCGTGCACGAGCACATCACATCGACGACAAACGGCTTCTTCTCGCACAATTCCTGGCACGTCGTCTTGCCGTAGCCCGGCTTGCGTTCGAACTCGAGTCGATTATCGTCTAGCGAAGGCACAAAGAAATTCGTGCGCTTCAGCGCACAGCGCAGTGCCGTGCGCTGCACAGTGTTGTCGTTTGAGAAGAAATTTTCGACGCCGCCAATACGATGGCATTCGGCGAAGCGAAAATTATAGCGCGTCGGTCGACTTCGATCGCTGCGAGGAAACGCGCAACGTTCTTCGAAGAGAACGAAAAAAAGCGCGTTCTCGACAATCGGCTGCCGCACGCAGCACTTCTCGTCGTGTGATTCCTTGGCATTGCAACGTTTCAGCAGTGATTCAGGCATCATTGCCGCGTTTGCCGAGGCGTTATCGACGTCGTAGGATAAATGCGGAAATTCCGTCGCCGCCTGCCAATTCGTCGTCTCTAACTTGCGCCCGTTGGTTTTGCCGCGAATTGCGTAGGCAAGCAGCGGACAGGAATGCTCACGCGCCACGTCGACGCTAGGAAACACCACCTCGCAGTAGACAAGCCAGCGCCGCGGGTGCGATGCCATCGAACGCAGAGATTTCATCGTTGATTCGTAGAGAGTGCGCTTTTCGAGCGCCGTCTTGTGCGCAAGCAGATCGGCGCTGAAAGTGCGTTGGCAATAGTGACGAACGTCATTGGCGTCGGGATCGTCCTGTTGCTCGTAGTGATCGTAGGCGTTCAGGACACGCCGCTGTTTCTCTGATAGCACTGGCAAATCATTTTTCAGAGTTTCTTGAAATTTCTCATACAACAACAGCTCGCTCAGTGTACGCACGCCAACCAAAGTCGCGCCGATCAATGCCTTGGGATTGCCCGCAACCGTGCCGAGCGGGAAAAATACAAGCTTGATCTCGTCGCCTTCGACATGACGTCGCACAGCGGCCGGTCGCTTTTTGGATCGTTTCGCCGCTTCTCCTTCGCCTCCATCGCCGTCGCCTTCGTCGCTGAGATTTTCTTCGCCGTCGTCGTCGTTATTATCTTCATCGCATGCATCTCCTTCGTTTTCGTTGTCGTCGTCGAGTTCCTCCATTTCTTCGTTGTCGTCGTCTTCTGTTTCTGTGTCGTTCGAGTCAAGATCGATGCCGCGAGGTTCTTCTTCTGCGTTGTCGTTTTCGTCGCCACTTAGAGAAACATTGTCGTACTCGTCAGCGTGGCGTGGCACCGAAACTTCAGGAGTTTCACCGACTGGCATTTCGTGGCGCTCGTCGCCAGCGTCCGGTTCGTGTACAATTTCTTCGCTCATTTTGCGGCGGGGGGTGCTGGTGTAATTTTTTTTACTTTGTATCTCTCTGAAAACGGCCGAATAAAATGACCTCGCAAGTCGCTTGTGAAGCGACAACCGAACCACACGAACGACGCAGACTCGACGAAAACTCGATGCAGGAGGAGGAGGTTTGCGACGAAGTTTTCCCGTGTTTGCCGGCGATTGCAGCGGTACAACGGCGAAAGTCCTCGTCGTGCTCAACGTGCAAAGAAAACGATCTCTTTCGCGTCATCACAGCCGAGTGCCGTGTGCAGAATATGCGTGTGCCGTACTTCGAGTGCGCTGTGTGCGAAAGCACGGTCTGCATTGTATGTGCCATTATGCGTCGGCATCCGCCGGTGCCGTTGACGCAACCAGTTCCCATTAACACCGCGCCGGCGTCGCCGGCGCAACCGACTCCCGCCAACACTCTACCTCGTTCGCGCATGGATTTTGTAGTGGAGAAGAAATGCGAAGCTTGCAACATTTCCATGCTTGTCGATAGTCTGCGTTCGCACTGGCGTAGCGCTCGACACCGCTTGACAATGGCGTCGTACACTGAGGCGACGAGATTCTGCTCCAGATACTGTTCGTTGCTCGCAGCGGCCGATCGGCAGTGGGTTTCGAGGCTGGAAGTAGCGCCCGAAAACATTACGCAAAAACATCTACAAAGCGACGGTCTTTGCTTCTCGTGTGGCGGATTTGTGCTGCAATAAACGCGCCAAATTTGTTTGCACTCGCGATACAAACGTGCGACGCGCGTCAAACACACGACAACGACGCTCGCATGGCTTTCGTGGGCAATGCCGAGTTGATTTTTTTCGAAATCGGCCTCGTTGCGCTAGTCGACTGGGGCATTCCGACAATTGTGCGCTCGCTTTTGTCGCGTCGCGCAGACTACACCGCGCTTTCCAAAGACATCAGTTGGGCGCCGCCGACATTTCTCTACTTCGCGCTGTGGGCGGTGATGATGCTTGTTTTTATGCCGTTCGCCGTCTACCGTGTGCGTCTCTACGGCGACTGGGTGACGGGCGTTAATTTGACGCAACTGATTCTCTTCTGGATTCTACAAGTCGTCATTGCGCTCTACTTCATTCTCTACGAGGTGAATTTGTGGGCGGCATTTGTGGCGTCGCTCTGCGCGCTGGGCGCCGCTATTGCGTCGACGTGGCTCTTCTACAATCTTGAAGTTTTAGCCGGAACGCTAATGCTTGTGCCGGCGGTGTGGATTTTCTTCGACGTTATTATCGCATTCGCTTTGGCATGGCATCAACGCAACAAAGATCCGATGGCGAGTATGATGACGAAGGAGGCGACTTGGGGCGGTGTTATCGGCGTTGCATCCGTCGCGGCACCACGTCGCTCGCCCGCGCAAACCGCGCGCTCCCGTTCGTCACCGCCGCGCCCCGCACCGCAGTCTTCGCTTTCACAAACAGCGACCACGCCACCGTCGATAGCAGTCAACATGTACCAAAGACAATCGGCGACAAATCAAATGCTACCTCCGCCACCGACGACGACGTTGCACAACAATTCGAGAGGAGCGCCGAGGTCACGTGCGCTTGCCATGCTCACGCCATCCGAGTCGGCCATATCGCATGTGTGAATAAACGCAAAATTTGAACTTTACTCGCTAAGAAGCACGCGGCGCGCGATCAACTGACGCCATGCTTGTGTTGCTAGTGTCGTTTGCGAGCTTAGTGCGCGCGGGCAATGCGCAAGATACGGTGGCGATGAATAATATCGGCGCGTCGACAACAATGCCTCTCGTCGTAGGCTATCCGCCGTGTTCACAAGTCGGCTTCACATGCGTCAACGGACGTGTTGTCGCGCTGAGCATGTCGGGCACTTTAAAGACAGGTCAGGCGTTTCCCGACATCACCGGTTTCCAGAAGTTGACTAGCTTGACTTTCAATTCTGGCTGGTCGTTTACCAATAACGGATTAGACTTGTCGGCGCTGGCGTGGCTGCGAACACTGACGGATTTCGCCGTTGTTGGCAATCCAACCAGTCTAAGCACCTATTTGCAATGGGGTGCAAACGCGTTGCCAGTAGGCACTGGCGCCAACTGGACTCTGTTGCAGACGTTTCAGTTGCTCAACGTGAAAAACTTCCTCCCTTTGCCCGGCGACGTAACGGGGTGGATTGCCCTGCAAGAGATGTCTCTTACCAATGTCGCTATTACTGGACCTATGTCGCAATTCGGCTTGCCACTCGATTTAACATCGTGGAAATCACTAGAAATATTCGAAATACACAACGTCGTCATGCAAAATCAGAATTTGCCCGTGTTTGGCACGCTGCCTAAAATATTAAGCTACTCTGTTTTCATGCTTTCGTCGATGGGCAATTTCGTCGACGCGAATTTGTTCTCTTCTCCGTCGCTTGAATCGTTTTCAATAATTACGTGCGCAACGACTGGCGGTGTTTTGCCAACAACAGTAGGCAATGCAATCGGATTGTTGTCATTTACCATCAGAAACACAGCCATGACCGGCGTTGTGACGCCGTCGTTCACCAAATTGAAGCATCTGGAATCCTACATACTCGGCGGCGCCGGTTTTGGCGGAACTTTGCCAACAAACATTGGATTGGCGAAAAATCTAACTGCGCTGCATTTGCTCGGTGTCACCGTTTCGGGTTCGATACCCTCGCAAATCGGATTGCTCAGCAGCTTGCAAGATTTAGTCATAGTTGAGGCAGTATTACCGCCGAAATTGACTGGCACGTTCCCTGTCGAAGTTTTCGAGCTCATCAACCAAAATCTTCAGTTTATAGATATCGAAAACACACAAGTCGGCGGGCAGTTGCCGAATTTCCAACTAGACAATCCTCCCAACTTACCCGCGACACTGAAACTGAAAAACAATCAGTTTTGCGGTGCGCTTCCGCAGTGGTTTATCGAAGTGGCACCGGAGGCGCTGACGTGCGACGTCTCGGGAAATTTCTTCTGCTTCGATCCGAACCCAATGACGACGGCGCAGAAGACGAATTGCCATTTCAGCATCGCGACTGCTCCGCTGCAATGCGGCATTTGTCCGACGTGCAACGCGACGGCTCAATGCACCGATTGCATGGGCAACGTCGATGGCAGTGTTGTCTACGACTTATGCGACGTGTGCGGCGGTGACGGCATGTCGTGTTTGGATTGCAACGGCGTGCCGCATGGCACGGCGAAGTACGATCAGTGCTCGATTTGCAACGGCGACAATTTCTGCCTCGACTGCGCCGGCACAATCAACGGCACGGCAAAGTACGATCGGTGCGGCGTATGCGATGGTGATGGAAGCAGCTGCATCGACTGCCTCGGCCATCCATTTGGCACGGCGCGCATCGATGAGTGCGGCTTGTGCAACGGCGACAATCTCAGCTGCCAAGACTGTTCGGGTGTCTTCAACGGCTCGCTCGAGTACGATGCGTGCGGAAATTGCGTCAACTTCTCGAGTCCCGACTACCATCCGCGCTGCTACGATTGTTTCGGTGTGCTCAACGGACCGGCGGTGCGCGACGTGTGCAACGTGTGCAGAAACGCCTCGCACTTACACCCGCACCACTACGATCATACCGAGCACGAGTGCGATCCCGACGAAATTGTCGCAGGCGTGTCGGGCTTGCAAATTGTCGTTCCGTTTGACATTTCGCTCGGCGCCATCATTCTCATTTTGTTAATAGTCTATTTGATATTGCGCGTGCGCTCACCATCTTCGACGCCGTCACCGACGTCGCGAAGGCTTTTCGGAGGCGCATTTGGCGCCGACGGAGTGCACGCGCCTCCACCGTCGAAAGAGTTTCCCATTGAAAAGTTTCAGTGAGACTTTTTTTCGTTTTTGCCACAATGCATAGCGTATGGCGGCCACATGATTTTCATTACTTTTCAGAACTCCTCTTCGCCAAAAGGCATTGTACCACGCTGCTTGAGAACTAGGTTGATGCGCGCCTCCGTTGTTCCAGTCGACGAGCGCAACTCGCCGTGTAAATTTGCAGAACGCACGTAATCGGCAAGCGACGTCGAAGTAGCGGGTTTCGGTCGCGAATTGCCGATTAGCGATGTAAAAGCAGCGACAGCTCGCATCGAGCGCGCTTCAGGCGCCTCTTCGACGGAAGGCAGAATTTCCTCATTTGCCTTCTTTGGTGTCGGCTCGACAAGATTGATAATTTGCGTCGTTGTAGCCTTGGCGAATTCCTCTCTCGTACTTTTTGGCGCCGCGCGCGCCGGCGCAAATTCAACAATTGTCGGCTGTGTCACATCATCGCAAATCACGACCACGCCATCAGAAGAAAGCGTGTAGCCGTACAGAGACTTGCCGTCGAGCGACGCAAGCGGATCGAGAAAATTCAAATTAACTGCATAATCCATCGCCCAACCGATACGCCGAATCCAACCAGCGAGGTGTTGTGGCGTCGCGCCGTTTTTTTGCAGCAACGTCGCGTTTTGCGCTACAATTGCAGAGAGAATCGCCTTCTCGTCAACAATCACACCGATGCGCTCGGCTGTTTTCTTGAACTTCACAGCATGACGCAGAGGCGAGTCGGGCCCACGAGCTTCTAGCACGGCAGCAATTTTGGCCGGGCCAAAATTGTCGATTTTGTCGACGTAATCGGTGCCACTCATAAACACAAATAAGAAATACGTCTGCGGCATAATCAAGCACTGCTTTGTCGGATTTTTGCCACACGACTCGAAAATGCCGGTGACTAAATCGAGCGAATTGAACACCTTTGGTTCCTTGTCGTTGGCGTCCGGTTCGCCAGCGGGCAGCCAGCAACTCTGACTCATTGCGCCCGTTATCACCGCTTCGTGTTTCACACGCATCGAGTAGAGCGCGAGCAATGCGACAATGTCTCCGTCGTTGGCGTGCACGAGTGCGTTGGCGTTGGCATACTTTCGTGTCGCCCAGTACACTGCTTTCACTTCGCCTTCGCCCAGTCGATTCTCTTCGTAGTAGACCTTTTCGACCGACCACACCAGATTTGCCGCCGAATCTTCCGTTCGATAGCCATCGATAAATACGCGATGTTTCGGGTCGCGCTTCGACAATTCCATCGCCTCGTCGATAATGAGGTGGCAGAGGTAGATCAAGAATTTCGACATCAAGCGCGGTGTTTTGCGAAGACGCGAGAAATTTGCCGGCAGATCTATCTCGTCGCCAAACTCGTACTTTGCAACTGGGAGTAGCGTGTCGCCGTCGACTAGAATGTCGGTGTAAGGCGCGTCTTTCGACGCATCGGTGCGTTTCTCGCGTTCGATGTCCTTGTTGGGCGGCGTCACCGTGTAGTCTTCGAGAGCGAAAATACTATGAATTTCGCGCGTCTCGTCGGGTGCGGCGCAACTTCTATGCTGCGCTAGCATGGCTCGCAACCGCAACCGGAGGTCATGTCCGCGCTTCAAATTGTACATCAACGAGAACATGATAGAAAACACATCGACAGCGACAACTGTGTAGGAAACTTTTGCATCGATTCGCGTGCGCCACGCCTTTGGCGCCACTGCTCGGAGTCCCTCAAGAACTTTAGCGCCGCCCTTCAGACCCATTCTTTCTGGCGCAAATTGGGCGCGTCGTTTGCGCTAAAATTGGTTTTACTTGCGCTTTAAATAACGATGCGTGCCAAAGAGGTGGGAGTTTGTACGATGAGTGATGAGGTCGGCGCTGCCGTCGATAAACTCTACACATGGAATGAAATACTGAAGTACATCGAGAAGCGTCAGGCGCTTGGCGAGTTCAACTTTAAAAGTCAGACGGTCGAGGACATTTTGCAGCAAATGATCTCACTCGACGAGGAGAGTCGCATCGCACTGTGCATGACATCGAAGCGACTTGCAAGTATATGCCGTGACAAGGACCTCATGCGTCTTGTTCGACGTGCACAATTTTTGGAGATTTTCTCCAAGCCTCCGTTCAGCGTCAACAGAGTGAACGAAGCAAAGAGAAAGATCTACGGCTCGGTTTTCTCACAGGCGACATTCGAACGTCTCATGATTATCGCCTACTACCTTGCTGAGAAATTTGTCAAAGATCACACAGAATTTGAAAGCGTGACAGACGAGCGCGGCCAACGACGCCAAGTTGCGATTGAGGTACGGACAAACGTTTCACATACCGAACGCATCTACGCGGTCCTGAGCGGAAAGCCGCAATTGGCGTTGGCATTCAGCTGGTTTCTCTACGGAAAGAACAAAAAACTCTGGTTGTCTTACGCGCGGAATGTGCTGTCTAACATCGAAGAGAGCAAGGTGAAGAGTGGTTATTTTCTACAACTTGTCAACGCCGACGGCACAGTTGGAACGGAATACGAACAATTCGCCGCCGTCGTGTACGATTTCGATCATTCCATGCTGCCACTCCTTGCAGATTCGCCGGACGTCGTTGAGATCTCGTACAAGGATAATTTTCTTGATGCCAACGGCAACGACATCTGGGTTCAATGTCTGCGCGATTTAGCAAGCAAAATTCAGCGTGACGAGCCTTTGTACTACACACCAAATGCCAATTCTGTAATTTGGTTGGTGCGAGCGGTGGGCGTCTCCTTTTTTTCGTTTTTCTGGAATTCTGTCGCGAAACAACTGGCGACTTTCGCGTACATACCTAGAAACTACGAATCGTTGACGGAAGAAAATCGCTTGTGGGTCGCCAACCTTTTATATCGTACCTTGGAGAAAGTCAACGAGTTTGTCTTCTACGATATTATCTACAAGATTGGTTCCCTCAATCTTTTTAAGCGTGTATTCGAAGAACACGGCAGCGATGCGTCAATGGTGCGCGATGGGATTCTGTTTCAAAATCTCATCGACTCAGAAAACGTCGAAGTCAAAGATGCCGAAACGTTTCTTTACGCTGTTAGCCAAGTTCGCGCGCAAAAAATTAGCTTTCGCGCGCACGTGAAAGCTGTCGACAAACTCGTGCGTCGCATGACAGAACGCCAGCAGGCAGAACGAGAAGAAATGATCAAAAATTCCGAGGACGCATCTATTTTCGAATTTAGTGATTCGGAGAACGGCGACAACGGAGAGCAGAATCATTGAAAGATCTCTCGCCACCAGTAGTCCTCAAATAGTTTATCGAGAGAGTAGGACCGCGTTTCCATATGCGAGTGAACTGCGCGCAAGAAGTCTGCCCCGCCTTGTGCCAGTTCGTCCCAGTTGTTGATAAATAACACCGGCATCCCATCGAGCATGCGCATGAGAGATTCGTCGGAAACGATAATGGGCACGCAGCCCATCGCAATCGCCTCGTAGTGCCGATGACAATCGGGTCCCCAGCCCGGTGGACTGGCTATGAATTGCGATGTCGCCAGAGCGTCGAGCCATTCTTCGTCGGTCGTGAAGATGCGTCGCGTCTCTACCGCCAGTGACGGATTCGACTTGATCTTGCGAAATGCCACGCGTCTTGGATCTTCAATTCCACTGTTGGCGTAGAGTTCAGTGTGCAGTGCATAAGAAACTAATAGAAGTGTGCTTCTCGGTGTATGTTCGTGGCGCGTGAGAGTTTCCAGCATGAGTTTCTTGTACGCGTCGACACTATCGCCCGAAGGCGCGCGCACTCGATGCATTCCAAATCCGATCGGAATGGGCACGATCTTCCTGTGTGAGATACCGATTTGCTGCCACGCGTACCATTTTCTCAGATAGGAATTGTCGAGAAGATCCGTCAAATCACTGAGCGTTCGATTGCAATGTGCTAATCGGATCGGCAGTCTCGCTTCTCGAACACTGCTGAGCGAAGGCAAACCGACGTTGGTGAACGTGCCGAAATTAAGCAAGTGCCACTCGGCGAACGGCCCGAATAACGCAAACGGCTGAATGATGTGCGATAGTGTGTCGGCATCGGGCAACGCACAGAAAGTCTGCAGAAAACCGATTTTTCTATTTGGCTCACTTTGCATGAGCGTTTGCCAATCAGACGACGTCTTGATCACAAAATTGGCGTTTGCCTTGATGTACGCTGGCAAGTAGGTGTGCAGCTCGCGATCGCGCGCGTCTTCGATGTCAAGAAGCGAAGGAATCCGTGCCGCAACGCTACAAAGAAGCAAGAAAATCGGCGTCATTTTTACTCGTTTAGCGCGATAACATTTGTTTCGGATTCGACGGATTGGAGAAAAGTAGTTCTGTGACGCCAGGCTCGCTTTTCAAAGCGTCGAATTCTTTCCAAATTACCCAACCATTGATCACCTCGTCGGTATCTCGCTTCTGGACAACTTCGTGTGTCATTAAGTATTTGTTGGCAATGCGTGTTCTTTTCTTGGCGTCGACGGCGAGCGTGCAGAAAACGAGGTCGGCGTCCTTGATTTTTCTGATGTCCGTCTTGATTTGCTGGTCGCGCATTGCGCGCTCAGTTGCCTTTTCATTGTCGCCGTGCATTCCGATCGTCGGTGTCCAAAAGTCGACATCAAACGTTTTCGACTCCCCGCTCATTCCTTCTACTTCAAATGAACGTGGAATTTATTAATACGACGCCACGCGACATCGTAATTGTGAACGACGACAAGTCGGTTGTGCGAACCTTTGCGAAATCCGGCGTGGATGTGCGTCAGAAGAGCGCGCCACAGAAGGAAATTTCATTTCCGACAGTCGGTCTCACCGTTGTAAACCGACAGATCTTCACTTCAGTCGAAGGTCTCGCCGATCTTCCCGATGCAAGTTGGATTCTCGTCTCGATGCCTGTGGGAGAATATTTCGCTTCGAATCGCCATCAATGCAAACACTGGGTCTTTGGACCCGACACAGGACCTGCCGCCGTTGTGCGCGATGAGAAGGGTCAGATTTGCGGCACAAAACGTCTCGTTTTCTACAGCGCTCCTGATGGCGTCGAAACAATTCCACAAATAGGAAAATGAGAATAGCATCGCTGGCGCTGACGTTTGTTGGCGGAAAGCAAAAAATAAAAGCCCGACACGAAAGCGAACAAAATGTCTTCTTCCGCCATTTCGAAACCCGTTGTTTCCAATCCGTTCTCGATGAGCGCCGCATTGGCGCCAAACTCCAAAGTTGCCGAGCGCCTCAAGGCACTCGAGGCGGTGCGCGCGATGAAGTTGGTCGACAACGTCAACCGCGTCACATCGGTAACGGCCGAAGTTACCGCCGTTGTTGTCGGCATGCACACCTACAAGATTAAGGCCAAGGAGGTGCAAAAAGTTACACTCTTTATGATGGACCCGTCGTCGCTCTACACCGGCAACGAGGATCAGTTTGTTGAAAAGGTACAAAACGGCAAGGTCGTCGAGCCCGAGCTCAAGATCGACAAGTCGCGCAAAACTCTCTCGATTCCCATCTCGCACGCGCAGAACTTTGAGGACAAGCTCAAAAAACGTCAGACGGCAAATCCGAATTTCACCGACGTCGACAAATACTACACTCTCAAGGGACCGTGCGCCGTCGAAACCAAAATCGACTGCAAGCTCGAGGATAAGGTCGAGAATCATCAGATCGTGCGCGTTTCGCTTAGCGCGTTCAAGTACCTGCTGGACGGCGACGAAGACGAGACACCAGCAGCCGAGGGCGAGGTCAAAATGGTCTCCGAAACCATCGGCATCTCGGTTCGTGTTCACACGCTGAAAGTGACCGGCGCGGCCAACTCGGCGGCGCTGTTTGCTGCGTTTCTCGAAGCACCAGTTCTGCTTGGCACTCCAGTGCCTTCGTTTGACGAGATGAAAAAACTGGACTCCGACGTGCGCAACATTACTGCGCAGAAAGGCAAAGTCACCAATGTCGGCTCGAAAATCGTCACCGTGCCAGTGATGTGCGGCGCACCGACGTTGCAGGCAAAACTACTCGAACAAGACGAAGGCACGCTCGCCGAAATCTCGTTTCAAGTGCTCGGCGACAAGAGTCCGTTCGTGCACGAAACGCTCGACAAGTCAATGCTTCAGAAGGCCGACATTGTGCTGACGCTCTCGTCGTGGAAAAAGGAGAAAGCGTGGCGCGACGTCGTTGTCACACGTCTCTGGGGCTCCGAACTCGAAATCTACGGCTGCGGAGAAGTTGGCGCGTGGGGCAAGGGCATGGCAAAATCGCTCATGATGCAGACGCCGATGCTTATTACGGGTCAGGTCAATCACACCGACTCCGACGCATTGCAGCGCGCCAACACCGATCCGACAGTGCGCTCGGTTCTCTCGCTCAAAGCAATGCGTCCGATCGGCGACGTTCCCGGCGCAATTCGCTACAAGATCGGCGTGCCAGTGTCGAAGCTGTTTGCGATGACGCTGACTCTGCTCTCAAAGCGCAACGGACAAGCGACGACGCATCCGTGTCTCACAATTACGAGCGCCGAGACTCAGAAGAAGAATATCTACAACAACTCGGCCGAGCCGGTTATGTTTGTGCTTAACGAACTCGATCCGGCGTTGCGCAAGCAGGTGTTTGACGACAAGGAGTCGGGGTATCAATTCTTCGCCGTCGTCGGCGATTACATCATCGCCGAAGACGACAACGAGTTGCTCGATCAGTTGCGCGCCTTGCAAGCCGATCCGACCTACAACGGACCGCTCGGCGAGATGCTTACGTCGAAGAAGTGGAAACCAAGTGCTCCACGCGACTTTGAGCTCGAGACCTACGGCGCCACGGTGCCGGCCGATGGCGTTGTGCCACCTACACATCCATGCGTCGCAAAGCAAGCGCGCACGTTTGCTATGGGCCAGTCAGTCTACTTCTACATCTACGCGATCAGCACAGTGAGCTACGACAAGGCTGTCGCAAGCAAGGCGTCGTCGAAGTTGCTCACAATCGAGAGTCGCAAGCGCGAGCGCACGCCCGACACAAAGACCAACGGTCACGGCGATTCAAGCAATGGCGCCGGCGCAGCAGGAGTGCCGACGGACGACGACGATGAAATTGTGAATCCGAACAAGTTTGGTCGACAAGAATGAAGAATTTATTTGCACACGCGCACACTTTCTTTTTTCGTATGAGTGCGCGACTAGATCCAGTAGAATGGCAAAAAGAGTTACAGGATTTTTTCATGAACTACGAAGAGTTTTCGGGCCTTGCTCTAGTTCTTTCACGTTCACAGTCGTTTGACGACGTTCTGGTGTTCGACGTAGTTAATTTCTGCAGTGAAATCACCTCCGATGTCACAGTGGCACTCGACGTAGCTTACTCGGGCGCCGTCGCGCTTGGCTTCACGCCCGATTTGTCTAATCCGCGACGCAAATACGTCAACGTCACTGTGCGCCGACCACCGAATGCAGTGCTGCGATTTTTGAGGAAACTGTACGAAAACGACTCGCGAGAAATTGCAGCAGCATGGTCGTGGCGCGTTCTCATCGCACTGCTTCTTGTCACACTTGCGGCGACTGGGCATGCAGCGTTCTTACTCAATGCGCACTTTGTGGCGCGCGACAAACCGCTTTCGGTGCTGACGCATTTTGTTCTGCACAATTTGGCGCGCCTCTATCTCTTTTCAAGTGCTTAGAGGAGGAATGAAGTAAAGCTTTGTATCATTTCACTGTGAAAGAGAACAAATTCGGCTTGTAGCGAAACGCCGCAACGGTTTTCTCGTCTCTCTTTGTTAGAACCTCCTCTTTCGATCTGATCCAGTTCAGTGGATTCCACCATTGACCGGTGGAACTAGCGGCGCCGCTAGTTGTAGATGATTTCTCTATCTCGCTCACAAAGTCAGCCATGGTTTGCTCGCTGATTTCGCTAGCATCACCATCCTCGGCTGCTTCTTTCGCTTCCAATTCGGCTTCAGCGTCGAGAAGTTTTGTGCGCGCACTTTCGTATTTGCGTTTTCCAATCGAAGTCTTTGGCCCGCGCTGTCGCTCAGCATTCTTGGTCTGAGAGCGTGGCTGCACGCGTGTGCACGGGGGTATGCGAAAGCGACAGTGAAATGAGTTTTTCTTGTCGTTGTAGGTCACACTGTCGCAAACCGCGACGCGACCGTCGCTGCCGAGAATGACATGCTTCAGTGCCGATGAAACGACGCTCTGCGTTGTCGAGACGCCATCGCTGCCCGGTCGCACGTCCATCTCGATGAAATACGTCACGTTGCCACCGCTCACTTCAAAACTCGACGCGATAAATTGTGTCGCGAGGCCGAGTTTCTTGCTTGTCGCACCGACGCTGGTCTGAAGTGTAGCGATTGCTTTGCGATCCTGTGCGCGCGTCTTTTCATCGGACCCGAGCGCCCGCGACGCGTCGTCGACAGTTGTGGTAATTTCGTTCATCCCACACACAAAGTGGGTGTATTAAATTAAAGCCAAAGAAAAGATGCGGTGTGGTTCAAAATCTAAAATTCGACTTTTGGCGCGAAAAATCCAGAGATGTTCATTTCTCTCGCTGTTTGCATGAATTTCGTCTCTATCCTTGCGTTGTTGATTGATGTGCACGTACAGCAACAAATATAAGATAATTTTCCACGTACAATTTGATGTGCCGATTTTACGTTTATGTTCGAAAAAAAGAACCAAGAGGTTCTATTTCCGTGGGATTTTTCTGGTTCTTTTGTGGGATTTTTCTGGTTCTTTTGTGGGATTTTTCTGGTTATTTCCGCAAATCGGACCGAATTGCTCCGGGTCAATGTAGGTCGATGGTCGGATGTCCGATTTACATAAAATTCAATATGCGTGTGTAACATGATGTAAATATCATGTGTACCAAATTTCAGACAAATCCAATATCCCACTATGGGTCTCTACTGACCCGGAGCAATTCGGTCCGATTTGCGAAAATAACCAGAAAAATCCCACAAAAGAACCAGAAAAATCCCACAAAAGAACCAGAAAAATCCCACAAAAGAACCAGAAAAATCCCAC
>Ga0075030_100001846_pt1 | contig 19113 bp, 11 predicted proteins | sample LitLauG_LLR_2012_FD_71393 | JGI IMG/M metagenome (GOLD analysis project Ga0075030, IMG submission 71393) | Freshwater sediment microbial communities from Pennsylvania, USA - Little Laurel Run_MetaG_LLR_2012 | ecosystem: Environmental > Aquatic > Freshwater > Creek > Sediment | place: USA...
ATCGCGATCACCCCGGACGGCAAGACCGCCTACGTCGCCAACGCCGAAGCCAGCAGCGTCACCCCGATCGAAACCGCAACCAACAGCGCCGGCGCCGCGATTAGCCTATTCCTGGTCGGGAGCGCTCCGAGCGCCATCGCCATCGCCCCAGACGGCACGACCGCCTACGTCGCCACCGCCGCCTCGACGACCGTCGTCCCGATCGACACCGCCGCCAACACGATCGGTATACCGATCTTCCTTGGCGAAGTGCTGACCGGGATCGCCATCACCCCCGACGGCAAGACCGCCTACGTCGCCACCGCCTCGAACGCCGTCAGGCCCATCGCCGCAGCCACCGACATGCCAGGCGCATCGATCGCCGTGGGCGAAAAACCAGCAGGCCTAGCAATAACTCCCGACCAAGCCCCCGTGGCCACCTTCACGGCCACGGCCGCACCAACCGGTTCTGCCTCGTCCTTCGACGCCTCGGCCTCCTCTGTCGCCTACGGCACGATCGCCAACTACCACTGGAGCTTCGGCGACGGCGAAAGCGCCGACACCACCGTGCCGGCAACCACCCACACCTACATGGCCGCCGGTACCTACACGGTCACCCTCACCGAGACCGACTCCGCGGGCACATCTACCGCCGAGGCCTTCACGGGCCAGACGGTCAGCCGCAACGGCTCGACGGGCGCGAAAGTGACCCATGCGCTGAGCGTGTACGCCGCCCCGCAGGTCACGACAGAGCCCTCGAGTGTGGCCGTGACCCCCCCGGGCCAAGCCTCCTTCACGGTCGCCTGCTCGGGGAGCCCTACGCCGGGCGTGCAGTGGCAGGTCTCGACGGACGGTGGTCTGAGCTTCAGCGAAATCCCCGGGCAGACCGCCGCTACGCTCGTGATATCCCCGACGACGCTCTTCCTCGGAGCAAACGAATACCGCGCCCTCTGCACGAACATCGCAGGGTCCAAGGTCAGCAATGCGGCGACCCTGACGCTCAACACCGCCCCGCTCGTCACCTCGGAGCCCTCGAGCCAGAGCGTGATCGCTTCCGGGGAGGCCTCCTTCACGGTCGCCTGCTCGGGCAGCCCTTCACCGGGCGTGCAGTGGCAGCTCTCAAGTGATCGCGGACACCGCTGGAGCAGCCTCCCCGGCCAGACCTCTGCGAAGCTGAGGCTCTCCCCGACCGTGCCGTCTGAGAACGGTGCCGAGTACCGCGCGATCTGCACGAACCTCGTGGGATCGGTGACGAGCAGCGCAGCCACACTCACGGTCGGCCGTGAATCAGGCAGCAGGTCGCTCGCGGTCCCGCCTGTGCTCGGGAGCCTCGTGGGCGTCGCGCGCGTTTCCGGCACGATTCTCGTGAAGCTCCCGTCCTCGCAGGTGTTCGTGCACGTACTGAGCACCCAGACCGTTCCGATCGGGTCGGTCATCGATGCCTCGCACGGCGTGCTGCGACTCGTGACCGCGCTCGACAGCCACGGAAAGAAGCAGGCCGCGACACTGTGGGGTGGCGTCTTTGAAGTGCGCCAGAGCAAGACCGGGAATGGGTTCACGCGCCTGATCCTGAAGGGAGCGCTGCCGACGTGCGCGCGGCACGCAGGCGCTCATGCCAGCTCCATCAGGAAGCATCCGGCGAAGACGCGCAAGCTGTGGGCCAAGGACAACCACGGCCGCTACCGCTCGGTAGGTGCCTATAGCGCGACGACAGTACTCGGGACCGAATGGGAGACCGAGGACACCTGCGCCGGGACGATCACACGCGTCTTCAAGGGCAAAGTCAGGGTGAGCGACCTGCACAGACACAAGAGCACCTTGGTGAGTGCCGGCCACAGCTACCTCGCGCGCCCATAACGAACGGCTCCGGCGCGCCATGTTCGCCGCCACAAAGCAGACGGAGGGCCCAGCGCGGGCAAGCGCCGGTCTTTCTCACCGCCGGGCGATGGTCCTCGTCGGACTCGTCGCGGTGGTCGCGGGCTCCGCCGCGTACCTCCTCGGCGCGTGGCCCAGCCTCGAGAACGCGAGCGTGGATCTGCGCTTCTCGCTGCGGCCCGCAAAACGCCCTTCCGACGTCGTGCTCGTCGCGGTCGACGACACCACACTCAACGCTCTGCAGCAGCGCTGGCCGTTTCCCCGCTCGCTGGACGCGCACGCCGTTGAAGTCCTGCACGCCGACCATGCACGCACGATCGTCTACGACGTCCAGTTCACCCAGCCGACGACCGAACGCGAAGACCTCGAGCTGTACGACGCGATCGCACACTCGGGCAACGTCGTGCTCGCAACCACCGAAATCGGCCCTGGCGGCACGAGCAACGTGCTCGGCGGTGAAGCAAACCTCGCGACGGCTCACGCCCGAGCCGCCGCCTCGAGCGTGGCTCCCAACTCGAGCAACGTCATCCAGAAGTACCCCTACTCGATCGAGCACCTCAAGACACTCGCCGTGGTAGCCGCAGAACAAGCCACTGGGTATGCGCTCCGCCCAGCGATGTTCGAACACGGCTCAGCCTGGATCGACTACCGCGGCGGAGTCGGCACGGTGCCGAGCGTGTCCTTCTCAGACCTTGTCGAAGGCAAGGTCAACCCGGCGCGGATCGCCGGCAAGGTTGTCGTGATCGGCGCGACCAGCCCCGTCCTCCAGGACATCCACGCCACCTCGACAGCCCCCGGAGGCGGGATGCCGGGCCCGGAAGTCCAAGCCAACGCAATCTGGACAGCGCTACACGGAAACCCGCTGCACGAAGCTCCCGGGTGGCTCACGCTGCTCACCATCGCACTCGCCGCGGCGGTGACCCCACTGCTCTCGCTGAGGATGAGCGCGCCACGAGCATTCGGTCTCGGCGCGCTGTGCGCCGGCGGCTACGCGCTTGCCACGCAGGCCGCATTCGACACGAACCTGATCCTCGTCGTGACCTACCCGCTGATCGCGCTCGCCGCGGGGGCACTCGGCGCGCTGATCGTCAGCTATGGGATCGAGAGCTGGGAGCGCCAGCTCGCAGAGGTCTACGGCGCCACACTCGAGGCCACGGTGGGCGAGCGAACCAGCACGCTCAAGGCAACCCAGCTGGAGGCTATACGCCGTCTCGCTCAGGCGGCAGAGCTCAAGGACGAAGACACCGGCCTGCACATCGAGCGAATCGGGCGCACGTGCGAAGCGCTCGCCTTGGAGGTCGGCATATCGAGCGAGGACGCCGAACGGCTACGCATCGCAAGCGCACTGCACGACGTCGGCAAGATCGGCATCCCAGACCGCATCCTGCTGAAGCCAGGCAAGCTCGACGCGCGCGAGTGGGAAATCATGAAGACCCACACGTCGACCGGGGCAGAGATCCTTTCCCACTCCGACACCGACCTGTTCCAACTGGCCGAGACGATCGCCCGCACTCACCACGAGCGCTGGGACGGAACCGGCTACCCCCTCGGACTACGCGGCGCCGAGATCCCGCTCGCGGGCCGCATCTGCGCGATCTGCGACGTATTCGACGCACTCTCATCCCGGCGGCCATACAAGGAGGCATGGCCGTTCGACCTCGTAGTGGCGGAGATCGTCCGCGAACGCGGAACACACTTCGATCCCGTTCTCGTCGATGCGTTCTTGAAGAACATCGCCGAGTTCGAACGCGCGCACGCTCAAGCAAGCTCCCAGGCAGCAACCGACAACGGCGAGCCGACATTCGCGCGAGAGATCGAGGCCAGGTACGGGCATCACCAGCAGGAGCCGGCCAGCCGGACGACGTAGACCATCAGCCCGCCTCTCAGACTCCGGTTCAGTCGGCTGGCGACGATGAGCGCCCAGCCGCGAGAAACCCGCGGGACGGACCAGCCCGGGCACGCGCGCCTGACGGCGAACGACGTCATGAGCGTCAGCGAGGTCGCCGAGCTGCTGCACGCCCCCGTCTCGACCGTCGCTGACTGGGGCCGGCGCGGCATGCTCCCCAGCGTCAAGATCGGCCGCCGAAGGCTCTACATCAGGCCCAAGATCGAGGCCCAGCTACTCGACGAAACCGACCACCAGCGGCTGCAGTAGCTTAGTGAACCGCGGCTACCGCGCCATCAGAGCGACGAGTGCACTACTCGCGACCCAGACGCCCGCGTGGGTTCGAATGCACGCGTGAACGCCTCGGCCTGCGTGGACGCCGGGCGCGCGTGCAGGTAGCGACTCGTCGTGGAAAGAGCGCTATTCCCCATCACCGCCTGAATGCTCACGAGGTCGATTCCGCCCGCAGCCAAGAGCGAGCCGTAGGTGTGTCGTAAGTCGTGGAATCGGAGCGGTCGCAGACCCGCTGCATCGCGAGCTCGCTTGAAGCGCCTGCGTAGCGCGGAGCCGTCCAGCGTCCGACCCAGCGCGTTACAGAACACACGATCCCCCGTGCTCGTAAAGTGCTCGCGCCTACTCAGTCGATCGAGCGCGGCTGCAGCCTGGTCGGGCAGCGGGACGCGGCGGACGCGCCCGCTCTTGGTGGAGGACTCGATTCCCAAGCTCATCGCTCGGGCTACCGTCAGGACGTGGCCGGCGAAGTCCACGTCGGCCCAGCGCAGCGCGAGCAGCTCACCCTGGCGCAGACCCGCGTATGCGGCGACGCGAACCAGCTCCGCGTCCTGTGCATCCTCGGCCGTCGCGGCCGGACCGCTGGCCGGATTCTCCCGGTGCCACCCACCGGCGAGCGCTCTGGCAAGAGCCTCGACCTCCTCCGGCGTGTAGAAGACGAGGGCGGCGCGATGCGCTTCCCTGCGCTTGTCGGTAGGAGCGGCAGGATTGCCCGGCAGGCTGAACGCAGACTCTTTGATCCCATGGTTGAAGATCGCCGAGACAAGCGCGCGGTGCTTGTTCACGCTGCGGGCCGAGCCGCCCGCGCGCGCGACCGTCGCCAACAGAGCTTCGACCTCCCGAGACGAAATCTTGACTGCCGGACGATCCCCGAGCGCGGACATTATGCGCCCCGCTGCTGCTCCCTTCCCGCGCTTGAATGGCACATCCGGCTCGGCCAACAGATAGCCGTAGTCGGCAAGCGTCGAGGGCTTCGCACCCTTCACTTCCCTGAGCCAGCCGAGATAGCCACGGGCAACCTCTCGAAAGGTGACGCCGCGCGTCTGTCGTTCGTGCTCAATTCGCTCGATGTTGGCGGCCTCGGCGAGGTAGTCCGAGACGATCTGAGCGGCAGCAACGTGAGCGCGCCGCTCGTCATAGGACCCGTCCGGGATCCTGCCGCGTCGTGGATGCCAGTCGCCGCTATCGTCGCGCTCAAGCCATGCCGGCCCGATTCGCCGTTTTAGCTGCTTGCCCTCGTGGCGGAACATCGCCTCGAAGACGGCATCTCCGCCACGCTCGCGGATGACGATGGCGGCTGTAGGAGTGCGTGCTGGCATTGCGGCTTCAGGCAAGTCTACACCGCGGGTAACAGTCGGGTAACAGCGCCACCGCGGGTAACACTTTGGGTAACAGGCAAGCCGAATCACAAGCCTGGGAGCCATGTTCAGGGCCGTCGTATCGGCCGAGTTTGCGCGTATCGCACGCCTTGCGACGGCCTTGTAAACAGGGGGTCACGGGTTCGAGTCCCGTCTCCGGCTTGGCTGAGAATGGCTTTCTAGAGCTGTCTTCGTGGCCATTGCAAGCGTTCTCGATGGCTGGCGGGGCGCAGGGTGCAAACAAAGTGCAAACATGCCGGTCGCGCCGCCTCCGGCGCACAGTCCTTAGACCCCGGTCCGGTGCCTCCTGTTGTGGCTGCGCTCAACTCGTCGAGCGCCGCTCGTGTTCGACGCCGAGCGGCCACGGTTCGCAACACCGCGCTGGATCGCCAGGACCGACTTCGGCCCTGGTCTGGCGGTGGTGCCGTGAGCCGGCGCGTCAAGCTGCGCTCGGCCGAGAAGGTCGCCGGGAACAGCGATGGCGCGCTTGCCCGCGTCAGCGGGTACGACGGCGAAGTCATCCGGCTAGGACTGACTTCGGCGGCGGCAAGGCCTTCGGGTTTCGGCTCGTGCCTCGCCGCCGCCTTCTGCGACCAGCCCGCTAATCCAGTGGCATCCGGTCTTTTCTGGTCTTTGTGACCATTGCCCGCAATCGTCGTCCGAGAGCTCTCCGCGTTCGGCCGGCGACATTTGCAGGCAAGTCGACGCCGCGTCCGAACCCGACCAGGCGCTCGTGCCCGCCAGCGCGTTTTGGAACACGGTCGCCGACACGATGCGAGGGCCATCCACCACCGGCCCGCGCAAGCGAGCCAAAGCGCACCGTCAGCGCGCGCGGGTCGGGCTTCGGCACTCCTCGGTCCGTGTCGCCGTCAGGCGAGGCCGGCGGGGACGAAGCGGACGGCGAACTCAGAAACGGCGCTGGCACGTGCAGAGCGTAGGACAGGATGATCCTTCCCGTCGTCGTCGAGGTCTGAGCAGGCCCGCATCCTCGTGACCTCCTGCTGCCGAGACGCGAGGTCACCCTGGTCGATCCTCTGCGCCAAGCCGGGGGCGCCGGGCGAGCGCACCACGGCGGGCGAAGCGGCGACGGCCCGATGCCCAGGCGGCGCTCCCTTGACAGAGGGCCCGCAACCTAGTAGAACGCCAGCGTCGCCATGGGGCTCTGAGCGCCGGGCTAATCACGGGGGGGACATGGGCGGGGAAGGCAAGGGGAGCGACTCGTCGGTGCGGGTAGCAGACGAGTCCGCGCACCCGCGCGGCGCTCGCAGCCCACGTCGTTGGCTCGCACGGGGAATCCGCGGTCGCAGGAGGAGCACGGGCCTCCGCTCGACGCAAGCGGCCTTTCGCGCGCCGCACATCGCTTTGGAGGACTCGTGCGCGGCCCCCGTCGTCCATGCGACGCAGCCTCGCCGCGACGGACCGTTGTCACGGCTCGTTATCTTGGTCCTCGCGATCTGCGCCGCGGCACTCCTCGCCCCCGCGCTTCTGGCGGCACCGGCGGTGGCCGAAGAAGTGCATCTGACGTCGGGCGAAATCAATGAAGCGCTGTGGACAGGGGTCCTCAACGCCCAGCTATCAAGCTACCCGGAACCACCGACGGCCTCAACCGAAGCCGCGGTCGCTCAACTCGCCGGCCGTGACCTCCGGAAGGAAGAACTCAAACAAAACGAGTGGGACCTCTTTGCCTCGATACAGCTCTTGTGGTTGAAAAACGGGCCAAACGAAAAACGCTCCACCACGGAACGCAGTGAATACCCTACCCTCGAAAACGAAGTGAAAGGTGTCCTGGGGCAGGAAGAAGAAGCCTTATTGCCTGCCTCCGGAACTATCGGCGGCGATATCGAGGATGTGCAGGCGATTCGCACGGCCATCGAAGACAAGGGCAACGGATCCGCAACTGCGCAAGCAATGCTTGCGGCAACAAAGGAAGAGGCTAGTCTTGTGCTCGAAGCGGTCGACGCGAGCTCGTTCGGGCAGTTCAACCCGAACGCCGATCGCGGTCCCGCGCTGAGTGCTTACCCGGCGCCCATTTATGCCGCCCTCTACGCGCGGCTCGCCCACGACCCGACGGCGCGAGCAACTTTCGAGAACATTGACCCGGGCATCACGCTTCCGCCCGTCGATGCTTCTACCAGCCAGCTACTTGGCGACCTGAACGACCCGGAAACCGAAGCTCTGGTCAACGCCCTTGAATCGCCGAACCCCCCGACGGAAGCCGAAGTTCAGAAGGAGGCCGCTAGAGCCGCTAGCGGTGTGTTCGGCGCTAGCGAGAAGGTGATCACCGCGATAACCGCGATCCGCCACTACGTGCTGAAAAAACAAAAGCTTGACGCCGCTCTGAAGGCGGCCCAAGACAATTTGAAGGTGAGACAGGCCGTTCTGAAAAACTATGTCGACGACGCTGTTCTATACACGGCGTCATCAGAGGATAGGGCTGCGATTAAGCTGGCTTACGCAAACATCAAAGATCAGCCCGAGGCATTTACGGCGCTGAAAGAGGCTGGGAAGCTTGGGAGCGCGTCTACGAAAACCGACGAGGCTTTGGCTCTGGCGGCGGTGGAGAGCGTAGCGGTCAACGAGGCAGCGAAAGGGGCTGAGGACGCAGCCAAGGTCGCGGCAGAGAGCTCCTTGGGCCTGGTCGACCCCGCGCTCCTGGTCGTGGCTGGCGGCGAACTCCTCAACATGGTGTTCGAACTGGCCTTTGGTGGTGGCTCTAACCAGGCCGTCCTAGAACAACTCCATCAAATAGAGGAAATGATCGAACAGCTTGGCAAGCAGATAACCGCGGACTTCGAAGGGGTCAACAATCACCTCAACGAACTAGCGTTGGCGATCCAGGAAGACACGACACTCCTCACTATCCTTGGCACCAACGTGGGAATCCTCGCAAGCAACCTAGCGGAACTTGGCCAAAAAGTAAACGCGCTCCAGGCCAACGCATTTGAAATCGCGGCGACCCAGCGAGAAGAGGGCCTCGTCGCTGCCCTGGACGCCAACATCGGCTACAGCGTGCGGAGTCCGCACCACGACCTTATGCCAGTGAACCAGTTTGAGCAAACAGCGGGCCTGTTCGAGTCGTGGAGCACCTTCGACCCGTTCGACCCGATCTCCGAGCTGCCAACGCGCGCCTGGGCTTCGCAACCCAGCGAAGTATATGAACAGCTCAAGTCCGCTGCATCGACAACCGCGTTGGACTTCAACCTAGGGTACCTGTTCAACAATGTCGACGCGAGCAACGGGGCCTGGCTCGATCAGGAATCCGGGTTTACCGTCGAAACCACGCAGGCCCTAGCCGGTAGCCCGAGCCCAGCAACAAAGAGCACCCTCACGAAACCGCAAGTGGCGGGCGGAATCGTGTACACGATAACGGTTGAAAACACGGGCAGTCCACGGCAAGGACCACGCCCCCTCAAGCTGGACGCGCAAATCCAAGCCAACTGTCAAGTTACGTCCGGGCCAGGATACGGCCCGCACACCACTCCAACCGAACTGGAATTGAAAGTCGGCGAAGCAAAGGCTTACACCTGCGAAGGCACCCCGACCCAAGCCGGCCTCTTCGTCAACCGCCCTCAGGTCAAAGCGACAGTCCTCGACACGCAACTGCAGGGGCTCCCGACACTTACGGTGAACTCAAACGCCGTTGCGGCCGAAATCGACTGCGGAGGCGCCGTAACACCCTACACCGCGTGCAATGCTGGCGCCACCGGAACCACCGCAGGCGCCGCGCCATGCCCGAGTGAAAAGCTGACAACCCACCCTCCGAATCCGGCGGTCTGGGCGGACGGGACCGACGCGCTCGTGCAGCTCGCGTTCGAAAACCCCGGCTACGCTACCGGCCCCCTGCTCACGGACTTCACGCGAGCCGAGGACGTCGCAAACTGCCTCCCGAACGAACTCGCAAAGCTGTCGAAACCGGGACCGTACTACGAACCGTTACAAAGCGCGGGCGTGAAAATCGACACGGGGAGCAGTGTTTTCAACCACGCGCTCGTCAACTACCTCGAACAAGGATCGCGCTTCCTTGCGAGCGCACAGAACACCGAGAACACCGTGCTCGCGACAAAGGACCCCGGGAAAGCTGACCCCAACGGCTTCTGCTCCAACTGCGCACTCGGTAGCGTCGACTCATCCGGAAAGCACACCCAACGCTTCATCGAACTATGGCGCAACCCGCAGGACCCCGCGACACCGTCGGCCGAACAGGAACCGTCGAACGATCTGACGCCGCTACAGACGATTACCACCGGCTCCGGCCTCTACGAAGGCGGGGGCAGGAACGCGACACTCGGCAAAATCAACCCCTGCGGCTCGGGAGAGACCTGGATACGACAAGACCTCAACACCGAGTCGCAAGTCGTGCCTGTAGCACCCGAAATCACCTACCTCGGCAAGACGATCCAGGACAAGCTCAAGGCCTCCTACCCGTACGGCAATCCGATCGCCGATCCCCTCCCGAAAGAGTTCGCAAACGCGTGGCACCTCGGCCTGGGATTCATGACGGCCTGCTACGCGGCAAGCTTTGGCTACTTCGACTCTGAAAATAGGTTTGCCTTTACCACAAATGACTACTTTGGTCCAGTAATGCAGCTAAAATACTGGTGGCACAGCAACACGACGGGCGCCACGACCGAAGTGCTGAGCCTCGAACTGCATACGCTAGGCGGTTGGATACTCTGGGTGAACAACGAAAAAGCGTTCTGTAATTTCACCTCTGATGAAGCGTTCGCGCGATATTGGAGGCCAGAATCCGCAGACGCTTTTAGTAACTACTGCTTGTACCAGTGGACGTTCGGGCCAGGAGGTGTACCAGATCCCTATCCCTTCGCCCAGTACGCTCTAAAGTATTACTTCGAAGCGGACTTCGCGATTGGCCTCCTCGAACGCGAGGAAGAAGCGCAAGGCGCGAGTGAACACCAATGGGGCACTGCGGCAGCGTTCACCGCGCTGAGCGAAAGGCAATACACGAAGGAATGCAAGGAAGTGCTCGGCCCCAAAGTATTCGGCAAGACCGCGGAATCGCCATACTACAATCTCGGATTCGGGACTGGCACGGAATTGTGTGTCAAACTCCCATCTACTGAACCTGTTTCGCAAGTGGAATCTCAGGTCGAAGCCGCGCTAGGCGAACTGCGCCACGAAGTGTTGGGAGCAATCGCGCCGCCAGATGAACCCTTGTTCAGCGCGGCGGGCGCCGACATCAAGAAGACGGCCGAAGAACTCGACGGCGCACGATCGCTTGTCGATGACTACGTCCAGCTGGGAATGCCGTCGTCCGTCCACAGGGACCCGAAGCTCAACAGCTTCATCTTCGGCCCGACCGCTTGCACGGGTGGCATTGCGGAGCCGACATGTGCGAGCGCAGAGCTAGTCGGTAACACACCAGGAAGCTACGAACTCTGGGAAGCCCTCAATGGTGACCAGGCGACACAAGAACAACTCGACGCCGAAGTGAAAAGTGGGAAGCTGCCGGCGCTGGAAACGGCGAACAAAGAAGTGAGCAAGACCGACGTTGTGCGTCAGGGTAATTGGCCATACCCATACCCATACTTCACGGGCTGCGACACCGATGCAGCAGCGACGGCGGCCTGCTCCTACCGGCTAGGGTTGGCGAGCCTCGAGGCACGCTCACTGCTCGAACTGAACCGAAACATCGGGGGGGGAACCTGCACACCCGCAGAAGCGTGCGAAGCTCTCGAACGCTTCATAACGGCAGCAGGAGAAGCGCAAGCCGCCATTCGCGCCGTCGCGGAAGGCGCAGTGGACCCGATCGCCACGGCGGGGATGATAGAAAAGCGCCTGACTGGCCGCGCGGAGCAGTTCGCCGAAGAGATCAAAACGGACCTCGGTCAGACGCCGCCGAAGCAGCAGATCGCCGACGGAGACCAGATCTTCGCCCGCACGCAGGCGCGGGCGCGCCTTACGGCTTTCGCACTCGCCAAAGCCGAACCGCCCGTCATCACGACGGAGCCGTCGAGCGAGCGCGTTATCGAAAACGATGCCGCAACCTTTACCGTGGCGGCATCCGGGGAGCCACTGACCACGATTCAGTGGGAACGCTCCACAGACGGTGGACGAACCTGGAGCGCAGATATTACCGACAAAGGAGGGACCACCGACACACTGACGATCGAACACACAGTCGTAGGCGAAAACGGGTATCGCTACCGAGCGAAAGCCACGAACGACAACGGCGTGGTCGAAAGCGTGTCAGTGCTCCTCGAGGTGACGGAACTCTCAGCGCCCCAAATCGTAATAATTCCAACGGACCCAACGGTCGCCGAACCCGAAGCCGCTACGTTCCACGCACTGGCCTCAGGCGTCCCGACTCCCGCGGCGCAATGGGAAGTGTCAACCGACGGCGGGCAGACATGGCAGGCTGACACAGTCGACGCGGGCAACAACACGGATACGCTCACGATTGAACACACGATCGCCTCCGAGAGCGGCAACCTCTACCGCGTCACGTTTTCCAACAGTGTCGGCGCAACCACGAGCTCCTCGGAACTGCTGCTTGTGATCCCGAGCAAGGCTCCGCAGATCGCGACGCAGCCGGTGTCAGTGCAGGCGCTCCCAGGCGCCGTCGTCACATTCACCGCAACCTCCACCGGCTCTCCAGCGCCCACAGTACAATGGGAACGCTCAATCGACGGCGGGAAGACCTGGTACGCCGACACGACGGACCCCGGCTCAGAAAGCGAAACCCTGACTATCGCGACAGTCGCCGCCGCGAACACGGGGTATCAATATCGCGCACGGTTCCACAATCGTGTAGGTACCGAAACGACGCCCGCCGCGACCCTGATGGTTGACGTTCCGCCACGCGTGCTCACCGAACCCGTCGACGCGACCGTCGTACAGGGCAATGACGCGACGTTTACAGCGACCGCTACTGGCAGTCCAACACCCACCGTGCAGTGGGAGGTGTCGAGCAATGCGGGTGCCACATGGAACCCCGACACGAGCGACCCGGGCAACCAGACACCAACACTGACACTGAAGGGAGTCGCAGCCACAGCGGCGGGAGAGGAGTTCCGGGCGCGGTTCGACAATCCCGCCGGGTCTCAGGTCACTGGAGCCGCGACCCTGACGGTGCTCGCCCCGCCAAAGGTCACCAGCGGACCCGCCGAAGTAACGGTGACCGAGGGCGAAACAGCGACCTTCTCGGCAGTCGCGTCGGGAACTCCGCAACCGTCTGTGCATTGGGAAGTCTCAAGCGACGGCGGGAAGACGTTCGCGCCCGACACTACCGACACAGGCAGCACCACGGGCAGCTTGAAGATCGGACACGCCGCACTCGCGCAGCGCGGCTACGAGTATCGCGCGCGCTTCGAAAACAGCGCGGGGACGGAAACGACCGCGGCAGCGACCCTGATCGTACTGAGGACTCCAGCCGCGGAATTCACGATCGCGTCCGAACAAGAAGTCAAGGGATCCCACGCGGGCTTCACCACCGGTGAACTCACCGTGGCGCTCGGACAGACGCTAGAGTACCGGGTAAGTGTTCGAAACACGGGCACCGTGCCGCTCGCGCTCTCCGGCTTCACCGATGTGAACTGCGTAAACATCGCCGGAGGGCCCAGCGGAGCGGAACTGGCAGCCGAAAAGGGGACCACATACACCTGCGAACGATCCGTCTCGCATTCCGGCACCTATACAGACGAAGCGTTCGTGGAAGCTACTCCACCGATTCTCGTCGGTTTCACCCAGCGTCAGAAGTCCAACCGAGTGATCGCCGTGGGACCATCGCCCTCGCCGACCATCGAATCAAGCGGAGCGGCGACGGTCGGCCAAACCACCGCGGTTCTGAATGCGATGATAAACTCACACGGGGGCAAAGTCACGGCGTGCCAGTTCGAATACGGCACAGGCGCACAAACCGTCAAAGCGCCCTGCGCGCCCATGCCGGGCAAAGGAACCAGCGCTGTAAGCGTCTCGGCTGCGATCAAGGGCCTTACCCCGCACACCAGCTACCACTTCAAAGTATCGGCGGCGAGCGCGAGCGGCGGCGAAGCCGGTGGCGAAGGAACGTTCCAGACGATGCCGTCAGCCGCGCCGGCTGCCGAAACGCTGGCCGCGTCAGATGTCGGCCAACGCACCGCCGTGGTCCGCGGCGGCGTAAACCCCGACGGCGGCGAAGTAACGAGCTGCACATTCGAATACGGCACGACCGCGCTCAGCGGAAGCGTTCCGTGCATCAAGCTGCCCGGCTCAGGGACTAGCACCGTCGCCGTCTCAGCTGAACTGAAGGGGCTCGCGCCGAGCACCAGCTACCACTACCGTGTCACAGCCAGAAGCGCCGCCGGCAAGGCCAGCGGCGCCACCGCCTCGATTCACACGACGCTGCAGGCGCCTCCCAGCGCCGAAGCAAAGATCCCGTCGGAAATCACCGCCGGCAGCGCCCTGCTGTCCGCAAGCGTCAACCCGAACGGAGCCGAAGTCACGGCCTGTAAGTTCGAATACGGCACGAGCAGCCTCAACCTCACCGCACCGTGCGCCCAACTGCCCGGAGCGGGCCTGATCGCCGTTACGGTCTCAGCGCGCGTGACGGGACTAGTCGCAAACACCACATACCACTACAGGGTCACCGCGACGAGCCTCAGTGGCTCCACCAAAAGCGGCGAAGCCGCCTTCAAGACCTAAGACGCCCGGTGGAGGCCAAGGATGGCAGGCAGCCTGACCCCGCGTCCCGACCGAATAGCGCCACCGGTGGAATAGCGGGAGATGGGGTAGCTCCTCATGTGCGTCGCGACCTCCTGCTGTGAGCGCAGCCGCTCATCGTCCCAGCAATCGACATGAACTCCTCCCGACGCGTTCGCTGACGAGCGGGCTATTCGCCGCCGGGCAGGGACCGCTGGCATGCGGATGGCGGGACGCGATGGGGTCACCAGCCCGGCGAGGCGATAGACGGCTCTACAGCGCCGAATCGACAACCTCCACGACACTCCACGACACCGCCGGGACAGGTTGTAAACAGGGGGTCACGGGTTCGAGTCCCGTCTCCGGCTCTCGGAAAGAGGCTGGAAATGGGCAGGTTCTAGGCTTGCCGCGCTCCCCATCCCGACATTCGCTTGGCCGTGGGTACCGCTCATGGGTACCGCTTGGCACTCGCGATGGCGCGGTTGCGTCGAAGTCCCCTCAGACTGAGCGAGCCGTAGTCGCGGGCGCATATCGAGACGCTGGCCTGTCGACGGCCATCGGCGCCGCGTGGCTCGTGCGCGCCCGCGCCCGCGGCCGGCCGGGCGCCGCGCACCCCTGTCCCCGGTCGCGGGACACTCGCTGCTCGCGGGAGGGGCGCCTCGATGCCCGCGAGGCGCTCGGCGGCAGCACGAGCCTCGGCTTCAATTGGGGTGGGTCGTCTTCGGTTCACGTAGCTAGGCCACCCATCGTCCGGTAGCGAACTGCATCGTGAATGCCCCGAGCAGGACACCGCTACAGGCGAGCCACGGCAGGGTGCGTTTTCGGTCCTCGAGCCATACCGCTGTGCAGATCTGCAGCGGGAACAGGACGAGGATGTAGCGTGGCAGCGAGTCCAGCGGCTCGACGGCCTGCGGTGCCGAGACGAGAGTCACGACCGCGATGACGGTGTACGCCGAATAGGCAAGGGGGAGCATGCGAATCACGCCGATCGTCGCTATGAGCGCGTATAGGAGGGCTCCGGCATCGACGATGTTGATCGCGGCGAGGCGGTAGGGGTGGTTCGTCGCCGGGAAGAGGCGTTCGGACGGCGCGTTGGCGATCGTGTGAAGGGCGTGCCAGACAGCGCTCATGCTGCCGGTGAGGCCTCCGAGGAGTTCGAAATGGCGATGCCAGATCTGTTCGTTCAGGCGCAACGGCCGCAGCGCGTCGTGGAATTCGAGCTGCATATACGCGAAGAACGCGAGCAGGCCGAAGGGGGCGAGTAGCAGCCACAGCGCCTCAAGGCGGAGAGGATGCCGCGGCCGCCACCAAGGGAGCGATCCCTCGCACGGCTGCTCGCGGTCGGCCCGCGGACCGTAGAGGTAGAGCAGTGCGATCGGTATCGCGATCAGGATCCCGGAGTTGTGCGTCGCCGATGCGAGCGCGCCGAGGATGCCCGCGCGCGCCCAGTGGCCGGTGCGCGCCGAGTACACCGCCCCGATCGTCAGCGCGACCAGCAGCGCCTCCGGGTAGACCATCGAGAAGAACAGGGATGTCGGGAAGAACGCGAGCACCAGCACGGCGGCTCGGGCGTATCTCTCGCCGAGTTCGATTGCCACGAGCCGGTGCAGTAGGTAGAGCGCCACGGCAAACGACGCGATCGAGATCGCGATCCCCGCCACCACAACCGAGCCGAGCGCGACGTTCAGGCCCGCGATCGTCAACGGGTAGAACGGGAAGAACGCAGACACCGGTCCGGGGTGGTAGGAGTGCAGCGCGATGCTGGTGTAGAAGGCGCCATCCCAGCGCACCGCCGGCCCCAAGATGATCTCTCCGAGGTCGCCGAACGGTGCTCCCGAGTGCGGCGCGCCCCCGGTGGGCCTGAAGCCGACCGTGAGGACCGCGTACACGCTCACGACCCACACCGCCAGGCGCGAGGCCCACAGCGCCAGCCACACGTCCGCGAGCGCCTTCCTGGATACGTCGATGCTCGCGGCGCGACGAGCATGTAGCGCGTCGGCGAGACGCCTCTGTGCGACATCGGCCGGAGGGGTCGCCCGCGCCCCCGCGGCACCATCGAGGTGGGTCCCGCTCATCCGCAGAGGCCTATCACAAGCCTGCGATCGTAATCGAACCGGCAGATGCGGTCCATGACCCATCGGAGGCGAAACGCGTGCTTGGTTGGCAATGGCGCCGGGCGTATCCTCGACCTGCCGCGCGCGCAGACTGCGAATAGTCAGTATGGTCGTCCGCCCCGGGCCGCTGTTTCTCCGGTTCCCCGGCTGCTTTGATCTGTCAGATCGGAGCGTTGCGTTCGCGCGCTGCCGGGCGAAGGCTGAACTACCGCCAGCCGAGGTCGAGACGCTCGCCCGACGGCTCGCGCCGAGCTGGTGGGCGAGGCGGCTAGCGCGGAGCGGGAACGGCCGCCGTGCCGCGTTGGCGATCGTATGGGACGGCCCGTGACTGGGCCGCGGCCATGGTGCGCATCTCCTCGCGCGTGAGCGGCTTGGCGGTGGCGGGTCTCAGGCAGCACTCGCGAGCCGCTGCCTGTGACGGCACGAAGAACCCGCGAGAGGGGTCGGCTCCGGCGTCTCAACAGCACCCGACGAGGTACCGACGCGGATAATGAGCGCGTGTCCGCGAACCTGGATCTCGTGCGCTCGATCTACGGCCCGATCGAGCGCGGCGACTACAGCTCTTCCGCGTGGGCGCACCCGGGGATCGAGTACGTCATGGCCGACGGAATCGAGCCCGGCAGCACAAAGGGCCGGGAGGCGGTGGAACGCCTCATTAGCACCCTCTTCGCGGACCTCGAGGACTACCGCGACGAGGCGGAGGAGTATCGCGAGCTTGACGACGAGCGGATTCTTGTGCTCAGCAAGGTCAGTGGACGCGGCAGGTCCAGCGGCGCGGACTTCGTCCAAAAAATGGCGGCTCTGTTCGATATCCACGACGGCAAGGTGACGAGGCTCGTGATGTACACCGACCGCGACAACGCCTTCGCCGACCTGGGCCTCACGCCGGAGACGGCCTGATGTCCGCGAACCTGGACCTCGTGCGCTCGATCCTCGCGGCGTACGAAGGTGGGTAGCACGTCTGCTCCCGGGCATTTATCTGGGCTGCGGCAGATCTTTATCTCGACTGCGCGGTCCTCTTCAGATGGTGTTCATCTGCATGGCGATACTTCTGTATGCGGCATGGAAGTCGCCGCGCACAACTTCATCCAGATACCTGTGCACTTCGTCCGGCCCGCCCCCCCGCGGGCCGGACCTGTATTGGGCGCGGTGCGCCGATCGCGACCTCACGCCGCACACCGGCACATGACCGCTAGCCGGTGAGGCCCGCCTCACGCAATGCCTCGCCTTGGTCGAGGGAGCTGCGAAGGCGCGACACCTTGCCGTCGCGGTACTCCCCGACGAAGCCGACCGGTGTCTCAACCGGGACGCCGCTGCCGCGCCCGTGAGCCAAGACCCGCCCGAGAGTCAGGAGGATGTCACCGAGATCACGGAATTCGTAAGCGACGACGCGGTAGTCCTCCCAGGCGTCGTCCAGGCGTCCCACATAGGTCTCCATGCCCTCACGCCCCCGCAAGACTTCGCCGCCTTCGATCGGGCCCATCGCGGTGGCCCATTCGAAATCGAGCGTGATCAGGGAAGCTATCCCGTCGATATCGCGCCGGTTGAAGGCGTCTATCAGCCGCCTGCCGACGTCCACGTTCTCCGCCGACATCGCCTACCCCCCAAGCCCCACGGCTTCGAGGGCTTCACGGCGACTGGCGTAGCCCGCAGCGTGGACGAGCTTTCCGTCCTGCGTCGCCCACGAAACGCTGATCCACGCCAGTTCAAGCGGTGCGCCCGAGCGAGCGCCATGCCCGACGACCCGCTCGCTCTTGACAGCGAAGTCCTTCCCGACGGCCACGATATCCACGATCTCGTACCGCGACGCCTCATCGAAGGGCGCGAAGGTGTCGGCGACCCATTCGCGCAGACCCGCCATGCCGGTAAAGGTCCTGTTGTGTCCTGTCATCGCCATCGTGGTGGCATCGATATGCAAGTCGGGCGAGAGCAAGTCCGCCACGGAGTCGGGGTCACGCGCGTCATAGGCCGCCGCGAAGCGCGTGTGGCCGTCGATTTGCGCCTGCGACATCCCTCGCAGCCGCCAGGCGTTTGCGGCGATCGCCGCTGACACGCAGCTCTGGCGGCAGCTCATCGCCGCGCGCCTCGCCGAAACGCTCATCCTCGCCACGGTCCGCCTCCTCGGCCTGCTCAAGCAGCTCCCGCGCGATCTGCTCATAGGTGACGTTGGCACGATCCGAGGCGTTGGCGTGCAGCTTGGTGCCATCTACCGCGATCACGCCGACGTTGACCAAGCCGGCCTTTGCGCACAGCGCCAGCACCTCGCTGAACAAGTCCGCGATCGCGTCCTCATGGTCGCGACGAAACCGCGCGATCGTCGCGTGATCAGGCACCTGGTTGGCAGTGATCACGCGGTAGGCAACATCCTCACCACAGCGCCGCTCGATCCCCCGCGAAGAACGCTCCCCGCGCGCATACGCATACAGAAGCAACGCGACCATCATCGCCGGGTCATACGCCGGCCGACCCCACCCATCACGACGATACGCCGCATAGAACGCCGACAGGCCCATCTCCGCTACCGCGTCGAGCACGAAACACGCCAGATGACCCTCTGAGCCGTCAGCCAATCCCGCACATCCGGAGCCAACAAGAACGCCTGCTCACGATCAACAGCAATGAAGTTCTGGGGCATCACCAAATGGTCTTAATCAAACCCACCGGACGACCCCAGGTTTACGCGACAGCCTCGACGAGCAGCGAACGGGTTCGGGCGCGACAGCCCCCATGTGTGGAAAGCGCGAGCCCGGCGATTGGTGGCCAGGCTGGATAATGGAGCCGTGTCGCGGGGTCGCACACCTCACGCCGGGTGGAGTAGCTTGGCCACGGCCGCGGCTCTCGCGATCAGCGGCTGCGCCGGAGCGCCGCCGTCGGACGGACCACCACGGGAAACACCGATCAATCTGTCCTGCGTGGAAAGGGACGCTCGCCGCGACCCCTCGGTCGCAGCCATCGAGACCGTAGTACCGTCGAG
>Ga0075030_100001849_pt1 | contig 19105 bp, 15 predicted proteins | sample LitLauG_LLR_2012_FD_71393 | JGI IMG/M metagenome (GOLD analysis project Ga0075030, IMG submission 71393) | Freshwater sediment microbial communities from Pennsylvania, USA - Little Laurel Run_MetaG_LLR_2012 | ecosystem: Environmental > Aquatic > Freshwater > Creek > Sediment | place: USA...
ATCCGGTGATGCCGTTCATCACGGAGGAAATCTGGCAGGCTATTTATGATGGCAAGCCTCCGCTGAAATCGATCGCGCTGGCGGCGTATCCGCAGGCCGATGAGAAGCAGTTTGACCTGGCGGCGGAAACTGAAATGGCGATCCTGCAGGACCTGATCGTCAGCGTGCGGAATCTGCGTGCGGAATTGAAGGTCGACCAGAAATTCAAAGTTCCGATTCAGGTGTATGCCGCGGAGCCGGAGATTCGCATGCTGATCGGGCAAAACCTCGGCGCGATTGAGAGGTTGGCCACGGTCGAGCGGGTCGAGTTCGCTGAGACTTCGCTGGCCAAGCAGGCCGGCGCTCGTCATACCGCACGGTTTGATGTCCACGTGATCTTTGAGAAGAAGATTGACGTGGGAGCTGAGCGCGCCCGTTTGCAGAAAGAGCTGGAGCAGATCGAAAAAGAAATCGCTAACGGCCAGCGGCAGTTGAGCAACGAGCAATTTCTGGCGAAGGCTCCGGCGAAAGTGGTAGAGGGAATTCGGAAGCGGGCGCAGGAGCTGCAAGTGCTGCGGGAGAAGACCGACAGCAAGTTGAGAGAATTGGTTTAGGCCGGGCGCCCGCCCCACATAAGATATAAAGAAGAAATGGACTGGAACAGCCGTCGCATCACGGCGATTATCGAGAACGCGCTCAATGAAGATCGCGCCACGCGCGACGCGACCAGCTATGCCTGCATCGATCCCGCGCAGCGTGGCGCGGGCACGATCCTCGCCAAGCAGGATTGCATTCTCGCGGGCATCGGCTGCGTCTCGCGCATCCTCGATGTTTATGCGGCGCTCGACGGTGCGGTGACCTCACACTACGAAGTCACCACCCATCCGGAAATTTTTGACGGAGTCCGGCTGCACAAGGGGCAGTCTATTGCGGTAGTCCAGCACAATGCGCGGGTCATTCTTTCCTGCGAGCGCGTCATTCTTAATTTTCTGCAACGTATGAGCGGCATCGCGACGCTCACGCGTCAATTTGTGGACGCGGTCGCGGGAACCAAAGCCAGGATTCTCGATACGCGCAAGACTTCGCCGGGGCTTCGCGTTATCGACAAGTACGCCGTGCGCTGTGGTGGCGGGCAGAACCACCGGCTAGACCTGTCCGATGGCGTGTTGCTCAAGAGCAATCACATCGTCTTGGCCGGCGGTACACAGGCCGCGCTTGAGAGGGCGCACCGCAACCGGCGCGGCGCGCAGCCGATCGAAATCGAAGTGCGCAACCTGGACGAGCTTGAACAATCTCTGGCGAACGGCGCCGAGGTGGTCCTGCTCGATCACATGTCTGTCGAAGACGTGAAACGAGCGGTAGATCGCTGCGCCTCACTGCAAAAACGTGTGCCGGTCGAGTGTTCCGGCGGCATTACGCTGGCGAACGTTCGCGCTTATGCCGAGACGGGAGTAGATTTCATCTCGGTCGGCGCCATCACGCACTCCGCGGTTGCCGTAGACATGAGCCTGCGAGTCGTTTCCGCCTGAGGTTGCGCGGTTCCGACAGATTTCCGTTTTGATCCTTTCCTTGGATTTTCTCAGCTGAGATATTTGTCGTTTTCCGGGCGTTCCCGCATAATGCCCGCATCAAGAAAGCGGCCACAACCCGCACCGCGGCGAGCCAGAAGGCCGCGCCTCAGAGGACCGATCTTCGTCTGGGCCGGATTGTTCGTTTATTGAGCGATAACGCCACCGTGGTGGTCAGCGGCACGAAGATCGCGGATGAGATCGGCACCAGCCGGTCCGAGGTCTGGCGGCTTATTCAGCAACTCCGGCGGTTAGGTGTTGAGGTTGCAGGGCATCCGGCAACCGGGTACCAGCTCCGCGCCGTTCCGGATCTGCTCTTACCCGATGTTCTCGCACCCCTGATCAAGGGGACCATCTTCAGTAAGCAGATTCATCACTACTACAAGATCGGGTCGACGAACACGGTGGCCATGGAGGCGGCGGCTGCAGGTGCGCCGGAAGGCACCGTGCTTCTGGCGGAAGAACAAACGGGTGGCCGTGGGCGTGGCGCGAACACCTGGCATTCCGCCCGATCGACAGGGATTTATTGTTCGGTGGTGTTGCGGCCTCCGCTGCCGCCGTCGGACGTTCTGGTGTTGTCGCTGGCGGCGGGACTGGCGGTCCACCGGGCGATTCGGGAGGTTGATCCCGGACTTAACCCTGATCTCAAGTGGCCCAACGATGTGCTGCTCGACGGGCGAAAAGTCTGCGGCATCCTCATTGAGATGAATGCCGAGGCGACCGCAGTGCGCTACATCGTGACGGGCATTGGCGTGAATGTGAATCAGGCATCGTTTCCGGCGGAGATTCGTGACTTCGCGATCTCACTCCGCCAGGCGACCGGGACTGAGTGGTCGCGGGTCGAGCTGGCGGCGGCTTTGCTAAAATCACTCGATCGCGAATATCGCGATCTGCTGGAAAAGCCGAACGCACGTGAGCTGATTTTGCGCCGGTTTGCGGAGAACTCTTCGTACGTGCGTGGCCGCAAGATCCGGATCGAGGAACACGCCGGATTTGAGGGAGTGACGGAAGGCCTGGACACGCGAGGCTTTCTGCAGGTTCGCACGGAACACGGGCTGCGAACCGTGCTCTCGGGCACGGTGCGGGCGGTGGAGTGATTTCTGAATCACGGCTCGGCTTAGACCGACTGCGGGAACGCTGGATGTTTGGCCTCAGCGCCTAAAGGCGCGTGTTTTGCGGTGCAGTGCGGCACGACTAAAGTCGTGCCCTCCCAGTTTATATTAGCCATGCTTCTTGTCCTCGATGTCGGCAACACCAACACGGTTCTCGGCGTATTCGCACGCGTGGCCAAGGTCAAGCCTCCCGAACACGCTGCCTCCGACTCTTCCGGCTACGAGTTACTCGTCGCCCAGTGGCGTGTTGCGACCAACCACACGCAGACCGTCGACGAATACGGTGTGCTGTTCCGGAATCTTTTCGCCATGGACAATCTGGAAGTGTCAGGAATCCATGGCATCGTGATTTCTTCCGTAGTGCCTCCTGTCGATACCACGCTGCGGCAGGTATGCGAACGCTACTTCAATACCAAGCCGCTGTTCATCGAGCCGGGCGTGAAGACGGGTATGCCTGTGCAGTATGACAATCCGGCAGAAGTCGGAGCTGACCGCATCGTTAACTCCGTCGCGGCCTTTGAAAAATACGGCGGGCCTTGCATCTCGGTCGACTTCGGCACCGCCACGACCTTCGATTGTGTTTCTGCCAAGGGCGAGTACGTGGGCGGAGTCATTTGCCCGGGCATCGGCATCTCGGCGGAGGCCCTGTTCGGGCGCGCCGCGCGCCTGCAACGTGTCGACATCAAGAAGCCCAGCAAGGTTATCGGTACGAATACGGTCGCGAGTATGCAGTCCGGTCTTTATTACGGCTATCTCGGCCTGATCGATGGGATCCTGGAACTCCTTCTCAAAGAGATGGGGAAAGAATCCAAGATTGTGGCTACCGGCGGCCTGGCCTCGCTGTTCGGCACGGGGTCGAAATATATTCAATCGGTGGACGACACGCTTACGCTCGAAGGGCTGCGCATCATCTGGGAGCGCAACTACACCAAGCGTGAAGGGGTTTCTTCCAAAACGGGTGGTCACGGTAAGTCTTCCGAAGTTTCCAATGGCTCGAAGCCCGCGCCCGGTGCCAAGTCTCGCTCGCCCCGCTGACCGTCGTGGAAAATTACTTCAATTACTTCACGGAAATTGAGGAGCACTTCCAGCAGCGCCGTGGCTCAGGCCTCATTCTTTCCACGCTGGACTGGTCTCTCATTGAGACCTGGAAAGATGCGGGGATCCCGCTGGAGGCCGCGCTGCGCGGGATAGATGCGGCTTTCGATCGATACGAACAGCGTCCGTCGAAAACCCGCAAGGTAAACAGTCTGGCGTACTGTGCGCAGGAAGTTCTCGCCGCCGCAGAAGACATGAAAGAGGCGGCTGTGGGCGCTGCGACCGCAGAGAACGGGGTGAGCGGCGCGGGTGCAGATTCAGGCCCAGCGGCGACCCGCGGCTTCGACTCGAAAGAAATCGCAGTATTCTTCAGAAAAAATGCGGAAGGTCTCGAACGAGCGAAGCTGCCAGAGGGTGGCGTGTCGGCACGGCAGGTCGCAACGGATGCGGCCAAGACCCTGCGAGACCTGGCGAATGATTTCGAGCAGAAAGCGGCCGCAGGCGCAAAACAGCCGCCTCGCCTGGAGGATCTTGAACGTCGCCTGACGGTAATGGAAGAAAAGCTGTTCGCGGCGCTATTGGCGGCGACACCCGATGAAGAAATTGTGAACGTACGCACCGAAGCCGACCGCGACCTGGCGCCCTATCGCCGAAAAATGCCTGCCGCCCAGATTGACCAACTCCACAAGCAGTACATTCACAAGCGCCTGCTCGAAAAATATGGGCTGCCCCGTTTGAGCCTGTTTTACATGTAAGCCCCCGCCATCGCATAGAATCAAAGATTGGAACTGAAAATTGAAAAGATGATCTATGGCGGCGATGGCCTGGCACGCCTGCCTGCTGACGCGCAGGGCCGCGGCAAAGCCGTCTTTCTTCCCTTTGTTTTGCCCGAGGAACGGGTCGAAGCGTCTATCGTCGAGCAGAAGCCGGGGTTTGACCGCGCCCGTGCCAGCAAGATCATCGAGCCCTCAGCGCACAGGATCGAGCCGCAATGCCGGTATTTTCAAAACTGCGGCGGCTGCCACTATCAGCATACGGACTACGAGCACCAGCTCGCGATCAAAGCCGACATCCTGAAGGAAAATCTTCGACGTATCGCAAAGGTCGAGGTGGAAGGGGAGCTTCACCTTCACCCGTCGCCACCCTGGAACCACCGCAATCGCAGCCGGTTGCGGGTGCAGAGTTCGCCAGAGTTCGCCGTCGGATACTACAGGTTCAATTCGCACGAACTGCTGCCCGTCGAGGAATGCCCAATAAGTTCGCCGTTGATCAATCGTACGATCGGCCGACTTTGGAAGATCGGACGCGACAGCGTAATTCTTCCGGGGCTGGTGGAAATCGAATTCTTTGCCAACTCTGACGATACCCAACTCCTGGCGGAGCTTTTCTGCAGTCGTGAAATTGATGCTTCGGCTGTCGAACAGTGGGCTGCGCAGCTTCGCCGCGAACTTCCGGAGCTTACGGGCCTAGTCGCATTTGCCGAAGCGCCCAGAGTCGGGCGTGAGGTGCCCGTGATCGAACCAAAGCGAATCGCGGTGATCGGCACGCCCGAGATCATCTACGCGACAAGTCACGGCTCGTACCGTGTCGGTGCCGGCTCGTTCTTTCAGGTGAATCGTTATCTCATCGACGAACTAGTTGAGATCGTGACTCGCGGGCGTTCCGGCCAGGCTGGGCTCGACCTCTACGCCGGAGTCGGCCTATTTTCGAGCGTGCTGGCCCGTAACTTTCATCACATTGTGGCAGTTGAATCGTCACAGAACTCCCACTCTGACCTGCAATACAATTCTCCCGTGAATGTGAAAGCGGTTCGCGCCACGGTGGAACAGTATCTGGCGAAAAAGCCAGACAAGTTTCGTCCAGAACTTGTGGTGGTCGATCCGCCACGAAGCGGCCTCGGAGACAAGGTCGGTGCCGCTCTCGCGAAGATGGGCTCGCCGAGAGTCACGTATGTATCGTGCGATCCGGCAACCCTGGCGCGCGACCTGAAACTGTTCCTGACCGCCGGATACCGGCTGGATGAAGTGCACCTGGTGGATCTGTTCCCCCAGACCTTCCACCTGGAGAGCGTGGTTCAACTGGTTCGCTGATTCGGCTTTGTTCCTATCCCTGTTTCCCGCAGGGAGGCTCCCGGTAAATCGAGTGCGAGATATCAATGGAATCCCACCCTTTTCGCAAAGTACGCGAAATAGGGTGGGGTACCCGGAGACCGGATACTCGATCCTGAGGCAGCGAATAACCAGTGAGCGGGCAGTCTAATCCCGCGATTCCCGGAAGCGCGCAACTCAAGCCTCGCACGCCACTCCTGTGGGCGGCGTATGCATTTGCGGCGGGCATCGTGACAGGGGCGTATTGCTGGCGTCCACCTGCGGCGTGGATGGTAGCGGCATTGGCCATCATCGCTGCCGCGCGATACTTCGTCAGCAAGAGCGATCGCCGAGCGATATGGATTGCTCGTTTTCTTGCGCTCGCCACAGTCTTTCTGGTGGGCGCACTCAATCTACAAGTACGCACTCGTGAAGACCCTTCGTTTGCCACGATCCTGCCCTTCACCGATGGCGCCGAGGTTCGCATCACCGGCCACGTGACTGGCGAAGGAGGCTTCAAGAAGGCTGGCTTCGGCGGCATGCGACAACAAATCGACGTGGAGACGGAAGAGATCGTTCGCGACTCTCAGCGGGCTTCTGTCTCCTCGGGACTTCGCCTCGGCATCTATGCCAAGCAACCGCATCGAGAAAATGAAGAAGACGAGGCGCGCTCCGCCGTCATGAAGACTTACCGCTACGGAGAGCGGATACAGTTTGTCACGCGACTTCGCCTTCCGCGGAACTTTCGCAATCCCGGTGCTTTCGACTACGAGGGTTATCTTGCCGATAACGGCATCGCGGTTCTTGGGTCTACGCAGGCCGACGCCATAAGACTGCTTCCCGGATTTGAAGGCAGTCGAGTCGCACTCTGGCGAACCCGCATCCATCGCAGCATCATTGAAAAAATTCACCAGCTATGGCCTGAGCGCGAAGCCGCCCTCATCGATGCCATGGTGATTGGGGAAGCGGCCTTCATTGCCCGCGACACCAAGGTGGACTACCAGCGGTCCGGAACCTACCACATCTTGGTTGTGTCGGGGATGAACGTCAGCATCCTGGCGGCGGTCATCCTCTGGACGCTGCGGCGGCTCCGCATCGGCGATGCCATTGCCAGCCTCGCGACGGTGTTGCTCTCGGTTGCCTACGCTTTTCTTACGAGCGTGGGCCCGCCGGTGTGGCGCGCGGTGTTGATGATGACGATCTATCTGGGCGCGCGCTTCTGGTTTCGCGAACGATCCATGCTCAACGCGTTGGGAGTGGCTGCACTCGGGCTCATGGTCGTCGATCCGAAATCGCTCTTGGGGGCAAGTTTTCAGCTCACGTTTCTCGCAGTGTTGATCATCGCGGCGGTCGGGGCTCCGCTGCTTGAGCGGACATCCCAGCCTTACTCCAAAGGTCTTCGCGATCTCAACTCATGGCAGTATGACGCGCATCTCCCGCCGCGGGTGGCGCAGTTCCGGCTGGACCTGCGGATGATTGCGGGCCGGTTGGCGCGTTTTCTGGGGGATCGTTTCCCGCTACCTGCGCTGCGGCGAACGGCGAGCGCAGGGCTGGCGACCTACGAAATTCTCACCATCTCGACTCTGATGCAGTTGGGGCTGGCGCTACCGATGGCTTACTACTTTCATCGAGCAACGGTAGTCGGAGTTCCCACTAATGCGCTGGTGGTTCCCCTGACAGGCATTCTCATGCCGGCTGCGGTTGCGGCGGTGAGCCTGGGATATTTGTCCGCGTGGCTCGCGAAGATACCTGCAATTATTACCGCAGTGGCGCTGCACGGGATCACGGGAACCGTGCAAACGCTCGGGCACCTTCACGTCGCCGATCTTCGTGTGCCCACACCGAAGACATTTGCAATCATGGCCGCAGGCTTAGCTCTAGCTCTTGCGATTGCCGCCGCGCGCCGGCGGGCAGTTCTTACTGGATGTGGCTTGGCTCTGCTCGTGGTTGCGGCGCTATGGATCTCAGCCGCTCTACAGAAGCCGGACGTATATCCCGGAGTCCTCGAGGTGACCGCGATCGACGTTGGGCAGGGAGATTCCACGCTCGTGATCTCGCCCGACGGAAAAACTCTGCTGGTAGATGCGGGCGGTCCCACGGGCGGGCAGCAGTCAGAGTTTGATTTCGGGGAGGACGTGGTCTCAACTTACCTGTGGGCGAGGGGATTCTCGCGCCTGGACGCCGTGGCCATCACGCATGGCCACTCCGACCACATCGGTGGTATGCACGCCGTGCTCAACAACTTCAAGCCGCGCGAGCTGTGGATCGGCGTGGTGCCTCCCAGCCCGCCACTCCTGCAGTTGCTGCAGCAGGCGAAGGCGCAAGGGATGACGGTCGCGCAGCATTATCAAGGTGACACTTTCCCTTTTGGGGCGACGACCGTGCGCGTGCTTGCTCCTGCGCGGGATTGGCAAACCACGACGCAACCTCGCAACAACGACTCCATGGTGCTGCACGTAAGTTTCGGGAATACTTCGGCTCTGGTGGAAGCGGATGCGGAGAAGAAGGTCGAGCAAGCCTTGGCAGCCCTTCAGCCCGCGCCGCGCGCGGACTTGTTACGAGTCGCTCATAACGGGAGCGTCACCTCGAGTACACCGGAGTTCCTGAAGGCTGTCCAGCCGCGCGTGGCAGTAATTTCTGTGGGAGTTCACAACACGTTCGGACATCCGCGAATGGAAACTCTTCACCGACTGGAGAGCTTAGGCGTGACCACCTATCGCACCGACATGGACGGCGCGATCACATTTCATTTGGACGGTCATGACGTCCGCTTTTCGCTGCAGCCTACCCGTTGACGTCGAACTCCGCTGTCTCATCGGAGGGCGCCGCGTTGCGCGATTCTTCGATAATCCGGCGGGCTTCCTCGGCTTGCTCCTCGCGCACCAGCAGGATCGTGCCACCGACGCCCGGGAACGTGTCCTGTGGCGCATCGAGCGAGGTCATATACGCTTCCACGCCCGCCGATTCCAGCAGGCCCTTGACCACCATGGCCTCCGATTCCTGCTCGGCGTCAAAGACTTTCACCAGCTTCTCGTTGGGGTTGGGTCGCTCGGCGGGAGCTGGGACGGCGGCATCCGGCATAGTGCCTCCTGGCGTTCACCCACATTGTAACCCCGGAACCAAGCCGCGCATCAGGGGAGTCGAGAGGCGGCCGAAAATCCCTGGGCGGATACTGCCTTCTGATGACGGAAGTCCAGCACCTCTGGGCGATTGCGCACAGGAATCTTTGCTCAGACAATGGAGCCAACCGGGGTGAGCGCAACGTCCAGGCGTTGGCCCTCATCCAACGATGTGGAAGGGGTTCGGGCGCGTAGGCCTGAATGCCAAGGGGTCAAAATGGAAAGCCGGGACCGGGCCGGGCGTAACGATTTGAGCGCAAGCAAGCAGGCGCCGAATCGTCCTGAGCATGAAGAGGAGGCTAGAAAGATCCGCCGCCTGCAGCTCATGATCAGCATGGTCATGTCGGTCATTAGCCAGGACCCCAACCTCACCGTGGAAGAAGCCTCCGAAATGGCCGCCAATGCCAAGCGGGCGGCGCTGGCGATGTTTCCCGACAAAGAGTTCACCTACGACATCCTCTACAAGCCTCGCCTGCAACGGCTGATCAACGAACGCTTTCGCCTGCAGTAGAACCCCGCCCATATTAAGCAAGAGGCGAACCGCTGAGGGTATACGCAAGGACTAGGGGGTGTTCTTTCGACCTGGGATGGACAGACTTCGAGTTCGCTCACCCTTCTGCCGTAGTTGATGGTGTTTCTGTTGGAGGTTTACTGCTGCGTGTTCGTTTCTGCTATCTTCGAGTAGAACCGTTGCCAGGCAAGCAAATCCATGTTGTATAGTACTTCCCGCGCAGCGCGACGATCTGGTCCCGGAGCTTTCTTTAGGATCGTCAGGGCACGTCGATAGAACGCCTCCGCACCCGCAAAGTCGCCCTTGCTCTGCAACAGTTCCCCCAGGCTGTTCAAGCCGGCCGCAACATCCGGGTGATCTTGCCCCAACTTCTTCTCCTTGATTGCCAGCGCACGCTGATACAGCTGCTCTGCCTCCGAGTAATCACCCTCGGTCTGCATTAGGCTTGCCAAATTGTTCACGCTTAAAGCAACATCGAGATTATCCGGTCCGAGCGCCTTTTCCCGGATTGCCAATGCACGTCGATAGAGAGGCTCTGCCCCTTCATAGTCACCCCTAGTCGCTAGCAGTAGAGCGAGGTTGTTCAAAGACGTAGCAACCAAGGGATGGTCCGGCCCCAGCGCCTTTTCCCGAATTGCCAGCGCGCGCCTGAGTAACGGCTCCGCGCCTACGTGATCACCCCTAGTCCTCAGGAGCATCGCGAGGTTGTTCAACGTCGTAGCCACGCCGGGATGATCCGGCCCCAATGTCTTCTCGTTGATTGTCAGCGCGCGTCGATATAATGGCTCTGCCGCCGCGTAGTCGCCCCTGGTTTTTAGCAATTTCGCTAGATTGTTCAAAGTTACCGCAACATTGGGATGATCCGGTCCCAGCGCTTTCTCCCAGATTGCCAGCGCACGTCGATCCGATGCCTCTGCCTCCTCATAGGCGCCTTTGGCCTCCAAGAGTGCCGCCAGGTTGCTTAGACTCGCGGCGACGTCCGGATGATCCGGTCCAAATGCTTTCTCCGAGATTGCCAGCGCACGCCGATCGAGTGGCTCCGCTTCCTCATACTCACGTTTGTCATACATAAGGTCCGCCAAGTTGGCTAGACTCTCGGCGACATCCGGATAATCCGGCCCCAACGCCTTTTCCCGAATGGACAGTGCACGCCGGTACAACTGTTCTGCCTGTGAGTAATCCCCCTTGGCCTTCATCAGGCTTCCCACATTGTTCAAACTTCTAGCGACCAAGGGATGATCCGGCCCCAGCACTTTCTCCCAGATTGCCAGGGCACGTCGGTACAACGGCTCGGCTGCTGCGTAATCGCCTTTTTTCTTTGACAGCAAGGCGAAATTGTTCAAAGTCGTGGCCACTGCAGGGTGATCGAGCCCAAACGCTTTTTCCTGAATTGCCAGGGCATGCTGGAACTGCGGTCCCGCTGCTGCGTAGTCGCCTTCGTCCATTGACAGTACCGCGAGGTTGTTCAAAGTTGTGGCCACGGCTGGGTGATCGGGTCCCAACGCTTTTTCCCGGATTGCCAGGGCACGTTGGAACGATGGCTTCGCGGCTGTGTAGTCGCCCTTCGTGTCTAGCAGTCGGCCGAGGTTGTTCAGTGAGGTGGCCACATCAGGGTGCTCGGGCCCCAGCGCTTTTTCCCGGATTGCTAGTGCGCGCCGATACAACGGTTCCGCTTTTGCATAGTCTCCCTTGATCTTTGACAGTGCCGCGAGGTTGTTCAAAGTTATGGCCACATCAGGGTGGTCGGGCCCGAACACTTTTTCCCGGATTGCGAGTGCACGTTGGTACAACGGCTCCGCTGCTGCATTGTCACCCTTGTCCACTAAGAGTTCGGCCATATCGTTGAGACTGACGGCCACATCAGGGTTGTCGGGCTCGAACGCTTTTTCACGGATTGCCAGGGCACGTTGGTATAAGGGTTCCGCTGCTGCGTAGTCCCCCTTCTCGTCTAGAAGTCCCGCGAGATTGTTCAGTGAGGTGGCCACATCAGGATGGTCGGGGCCTAAAGCCTTTTCCCGGATTGTTAGCGCACGTCGATACAGCGGCTCCGCTGCTGCGTAGTTTCCTGCCCTGTGGAGGCTCACGGCTAAGTTGTTCAATGTCGCTACATCGTAGGGTCGCAATTCAAGACAGCGTTGGTAGGCCGTCACCGAAGCTTGATACTTGCCTTCTGACCAGAGTGAGCTCCCGAGAAAATAAGCAGCATCCACTACGGGCTTCCGATCGGAGCCTGCCTCTTCCTCTCGTTTCGCCAGAGAGTTGGTGAAATCTAGTGACGCTTTGGGATAGTTGCCGGCATACAGGTCAGCAAGTCCAACCTCATAAGGATCTGTCGCCTTTTGACCCCATGAACGTATCGCACGATCTAGATCGCCAGAAGGTACGCCGTATTGCTTTGCAACCGGAACCAGATTCGCTTGTGGGTTACGCTGCCCTCCAGTGTTCGGAGCACTGGCTTTGTTGATCAGAGCCGTTGCAGCAGCCAGGACGGTACTGTTTGCCAAAGCTGCGGGGTCTCCTCGCTCCACCACCATCACCTCGACAAAGTTGTTCGACTCGTCTTCAAAGGAAGGAATTACCGCCGACGAGTCCCACGGAGATGCGATTACGAAGTCTTTGTCGGGTGGGGACCTCAATATCCGGAGCGATACCCAGCTGCCCTCCTTAGTATCTTTCGCCAGTACGATTCGAGCTGTGCCGTCATCGTTCGTAATCGCAGATCCACCGTCCTCTTCGGTGCCAATCTGCACCCCAGAAACTGCGTGGCGTTGCATGTCCTTCAAGTGGACTACGAGCACTCCTGCTTCCGCCCACGTCCTACCGGTTGTTAGACATAGCAATGCACTAAGGAAGAAAACCAGACTAACGAGTCCACTGCGTGTCATGGATGACTCGGAAATTAATTCAAAACAAAAAGGGATCGGCCCTGGGGAAGAGGCAAGACTATAACAAATCAAGTTTTGCCAGTTGAGTATCTCTTCCGGTTCAATGCCCGTCAGTCAAAGCGGGAATTGCATTGGCCTGAAGTCGGTTAAAGGCAAGGAAGAACAATCGGAACCGACGAATCTGGCGAATTCGAACATGTCGCACGAGCAAGTCAAGATGTAATGAATTTTGCAGCGACTGGCTATTTACCACTTCGTCAAGCGCAACTCCATCCCGCAGTGTTCTCACCCCAACTCACGTTTGACCCTGTGCTTTCGGACGGTCTAGACTCGTCTTCCTATGGAGTCTGCCATGAAACGTTTCGCCTTCGCCTTTTCGGTTCTTCTCTGGGCTTGTTCGCCGCTTCTCATCGCGGATGAAGGTCATCACCACGAGGAAGTTACCGCCGAGCAGCTCGGTACGGTGCACTTCGCCGTGTCTTGTGACGCGTCGTTGCAGAAGCCGTTTGAAAAGGGCGTAGCCCTGCTGCACTCCTTCTGGTACGAAGAGGCGGACAAGGCCTTTCAGGAGATCGCCAAAGACGACCCCAAGTGCGCCATGGCGTATTGGGGCGAGGCCATGAGCAAGTGGCACCAGCTCTGGAACAAGCCGGATGCGGCGACCATCAAACAGGGCCTGGCTGCGGCGAAGAAAGCGAAGTCTCTGAAGCCCAAGACCGAGCGCGAGAAAGCTTACATTGCGGCCATCACGGCCTTTTATCAGAACTCCAAGAAATTCGACCACCAGGCGCGTGCCACGGCGTACTCCAATGCGATGGAGAAGGTCTATCGCGAATATCCTGACGATCATGAAGCGGCGGCGTTCTACGCCCTTTCGCTGTTGGCCTCCGACCCCGGCGAGGACCCGACCTTTGCCAATCGCAAGAAAGCTGCGGCGGTTCTCGAAAAACTGTTCGCCATCGAGCCTGATCATCCCGGCGTGGCGCATTATCTGATTCACAGTTATGACTCGCCCCAAATGGCGCAACTGGGGCTGCCTGCGGCAAAGGCTTACGCAAAGATCGCTCCCGCCGCGCCGCATGCGTTGCACATGCCGTCGCACATTTTTGCCCGCGTGGGCGACTGGCAGGACGATATCGATTCCAACCTGGCTTCCATTGCTGCGACGCGTAAGACCGCTGCCATGCATATGGGCGGTGAAGGGCATCAGTTCCACGCCATGGACTACCTGGTCTATGCCTATCTGCAGAGTGGGCAGGAGGACAAAGCGAGGCAGGTGATCGAAGAAGTAAAGAAGATGCCGGAGATGAAAGATATGTACGGGATGGGCTTCGACCCGCGCACATACGCTCTGTCGCAGTTTCCGGCGACGTATGAGATCGAGTTGCATCACTGGGCGGAGGCAGCCGCACTGGAGCCGGTAGCGAAAGCGTCGCGCGGAGATCAGGCAATCACGCATTGGGCGCGGGCGATCGGCGCCGCCCGCAGCGGCAATCCTGCTCAGGCACGCAAGGAAGTCGAAGAGTTGGAGGCGATACACAAGGAACTGGTACAGCAAGGGAAGAAAGAGTCCGCCAACGCCGTGGATGAAGACCGGCAGGAAGCATCCGCGTGGCTCGCCCACGCGGAGGGCAAAGACGACGAGGCTCTGAAGACCTTGCGCACACTTGCTGACAAGACGGACAGCCTCGGCGATGAACCGGGCGCGATTCCCGCGCGTGAACAACTGGCTGACATGCTGCTCGACATGAAGCGCCCCGAGCAGGCATTGGTCGAGTACAAAACCGATCTGCGCCTCAACCCGAACCGGTTCAATGGACTTTACGGAGCGGGGCAGGCTGCGGAAGGAGCGGGAAAGTCCGCCGAAGCGAGCGAATACTATTCGCTGCTGGTGAAGTCCTGCGCGATTGGAACCTCGGACAGGCCGGAGCTGGCGCGAGCGAAATCGCTGCTCGCGCAGAAGTAGAAAGCTCCGCTTCGGCAGATCAGTGCGCGTCTTGCTCTAGCCTTTGCATCCGGAAGAGCAGCGTTCCCCAGCCGAGCTTGGCGCGCATTTGCACCGGCGTATGATTCGCGTCGTCCGTGAACCACGCCCAGACCTTGCCCTTTCCCATCAGCGGACCGCTCAGGGCCTCTGCAGTCACGCGCACCGTCTGGAAGGTGCCCGCCGGTGTCTTTACTTGCTCGTGGCCTTCTACGTGAGCTGCAACTTCCGCCGTCTTGCCGCCGTCGTTGACGACGAAGCGGTAAGAGTTTCCCGTCTGCAACGGCAATGAAGCGAGATAGTAAAAGCCTGTAATCACGTCGGTGACGCAGGAGGGGATGTCGTTCTCCGTATGCTTGGTCTCGCCGGTCTTGAGATTCTTTTCGTCCAACAAGCTCTTTTTCCGCGGGTAGTCGAAGTGAATGTCGGTGTCACGCTTGTGAGGGCCCTCTTCCGTATGTTTCGTTATGCGCAAAGAGCAGAAGGTATGGGGATCGAACCGGGACTCGAAGCGATCGTGCACCGCGTAGAGAACGTTAACCGCGCCGGCGGAGTCAGCCGTTGCCGAAACTTTTTGTTCGGCTCCGGCAGCTTCCATTTTCACGACCGCCGTACCCGCGTTGAATAGGTGCCACTCGACGCCGTACACATACTTCCGGCCATTGGGGAATTGATAGTTCGGCGCTGGCGGGACGATCTGCGCACCAGGTGCCGCGCCGATCACGTCGGGTGGAGTGCTTTTTTGCGTTTGCGCGAAGCTCGTGTGCTGGGGCAACAGAGCCAGCATTGCGGCGGAGAGTGCGGTGATGAAGTTACGCATGCCTGAAGTTAGATGATCAGATCGAGGGTAACGTCGGTGTTTCTCCCGCATACTTCGAAAAAGCGACTGCAGATTCCTCGCTCGCTCTCGCTGCGTCAAGCGCGGCTTCGAGCGGCTCGGAATGACAAGTGTTAAGGACTGGCGGCCCGACTGAAGTCGTGCCCTCCCGCGCTGTGTCCAGGCGGGATGACGGAAATCGTGCCCTCCCCGCGATCACTTGGCCATCCAGAGCAATTTCGCCGCCAAGACTGCCAGCATTGCCGCAGCACCCAGTATCGCATTGTACTCACGGTGCTTCAGGTAGAGATCCCAGGAAAATATTCCCCGCTCGTTACCAAAGGCGGTGAGCCGAGGGACGATGCGCGGAACATGACTGGCATAGTTGTCAAAATTGGGGAATCTTCCGCGCAGGAATGCCTCTTCCGAATGAATGACAGGCAAGTAGATCGCGGCGAAGATCAGCAATGCGGCGGCTACGATCCACCAACTGAGCGCGGCGATCGAGAAGCCAAGGGTCAGGATCAGTGTCCCGACGTATAACGGGTTTCGTGTGTAGGCGTAAGGGCCGGTGATGGTGAGCTGTTCGTTCTTCTGCACGTGACCTGATGCCAGCCCGCGAATCAGAAGTCCCGGGACAGCGATCACGATCCCCAGTGCAATCGACTTCCAGGTCGGTCGGGCCAGCCAGATGTAGAGAATGGCGAACGCGAATCCCAGAGGGACACGAATGCGGCGAGCAATCTTCGACCATTTCGAAGCAGGCTGAGCCGGAATGGGCGGATCGGGAGTCGCGCTAGCCACTGGTTCGCTCCAGAAGCTGAATCGCTGCGGCGGCTACGTCATCAGAGGTGATTTCAAGCAGTCCGGCATCAGGCTCTGGCCGGCGAGTGTGGCTTGTGGGGCTGGTTTTATTTCGCAGGACCACACTTTGCGTCCCGAATGGCCCATTTCGTGCCGGATCGGTCGGCCCGAAGATGGCTACCACCGGAACGCCCAGCGCAGCGGCAAGGTGCATCGGACCGGTGTCTCCGCCAACGAAGAGCCGTGCGCGGCGAGTCAACGCAATGAGTTCGCTGACGGAGCAAGAAATCATCTCGGCATTGCCGCCGCTCGCCGCCTCCGCAGTGCTGGCGAGACCCTTCTCTCCAGGCCCAAAGTTGATGAGCGATCGCAAGCCTTGTTCACCGAGTTTCTTCGCGACGTAGCCAAAGCGTTTGGCAGGCCACTGCTTCGCGCCCCAGCCCGCTCCGGGATTCAGGATGGCGAACCTGCGGCCGCCGCTCTTGAGCAACCGCTGCTCGATTTTCTGTTCGACGGCTGGGGCACAGGGGAAGTCAACTTTCGGAACCGCCAGCGGACGTCGCACCAAACTTGCCGCGAGCGAAAGATTTTGCTCGATGATGTGGGCGCCGTTGGGAACCACCTGGCGCGTGTACCACATGCTGGCTGCGTTCTCGCGAGGCTGGGCGAATCCATAGATAGTCGGGGCTTTCGAAAGACGCGCCAAGACCGCGGATCGCACCGCTCCCTGGAAATCGACTGCCACTTCGTACTTTATCCCGCGAAGATCACTCAGACCGCTGGCGATCTCAACCCAGGTTCGACTAGAGAACGGAGCCTTGCGCCAGGCGGCCGTGTTCACGATATGAACCTTGTCCGCCATTGGCCTTTGCACACCTCGTGGCCCTGAGAGCGGGTTCTGCAGCGTGCAGAGCAGCTCTCTCCAGCGCTCTTCCACGACCCAGCCAATGGTCGCGTGGGGGAAGCTCTGCCGCAGAGCCGTTGCTGCGGGTAGTGTATGAATGATGTCGCCCATGGAACTCAGGCGGACGATCAGAAGCCGCTGAATGTCGGGCGCAGGCGGGTCAATTGCGCTATCCATTGCTGCCTGCATCTCCGGGCCTGTTCAATCGTGAGCGGATGATTTCAGTCGCCGAGTGATTCTTGGAATCGCCCACAATCTCCACGCGCCCGCCCACTTCGAGGACCGCGTCGCGCTCGGGCACACTGTCGGCGGTGTAGTCGGTGCCCTTGGCCTGAATGTCGGGGCGTATCTCGCGGATCAGCGCGCGGACGTCGCGCTCGGGGAAGATCACGACCGCATCCACGTCCGCCAGCGCAGCCAGAATCTCAGCCCGCTCCTCCGCCGGCATGAGCGGGCGGCCTTCGCCCTTGAGCGCGCGCACGGAATCGTCGGAGTTGATGGCCACCACCAGCCGTCCGCCGAGTTCTTTGGCGGCGTGCAGATACCGGATGTGCCCGACGTGCAGCAAGTCGAAGCAGCCGTTCGCCAGCGTTACGCCGTCGCCGGCACTACGCCATTCCGCCACACGCTGGCGCAGTTGGTCACGCCGGAGGATCTTCTGACTGTTGGATGTGCTCAATGGGATCTTGTAACTGGCGGCGACTTCTCGATCGCCCGCAGGAGTTCTTGCTGTGACACCGTCGCCGTGCCCCGCTTCATGACGACAATTCCGCCGGCGTAGTTCGCCAGATGCGCGGCCTCTTCGGTGCTGGCTCCTGCCGCGACCGCGGCAGTAAAGGTCGCAATCACGGTATCGCCTGCGCCGGTGACGTCGGCTACCTCGTCCGACCCGAAGATCGGGATGTCCACCGGCTTGTGCCGGCGCGGGAAAGCTACCATGCCATCGCGACCGCGCGTGATCACCAGGGATTGAAGCTTCATACGCTCCATCAGCCGTTCACCGGCGGAGACCAGTCCGCTCCAATCCTCGCCGACGCGGACTCCCATGATCTCTTCCACCTCAGGCTCATTCGGCGTGGCAGCGGTGATTCCGGCAAACTCAGTCATCCGATAGCGCGAGTCGAGAAACACCGGAATGCCGTTCAGCCCGCCTTTCACACGAATCGCGTTCAGAAGCGGAGGCGTGGCCGAGCCGTAACCGTAGTCGGAAACAAGCAGGGCGTCCGATGCTTTGGCATACTCACGCACTGCCAAAACCAGTTCGCGGGACAGATGGGCGTTGGGCAGGCTCTCCGGTTCGCGATCCACACGCACCACCTGCTGCCGCGCGGTGTGCGCCATCCCGGCCAAAATGCGAGTCTTGGTAACGGTTGTGAAGCTCTTGTCCTTCAGCACCCCGCTGACCGGAATGTGCTTCTTGCGGAATGCCTTGATCAGCAGGCGGCCGGGCTCGTCGTCTCCCACCGCGCCGACAGGCAGGACGTTAACCCCAAGATCGGCCAGATTGTAGATGGCGTTCGCACCGCCTCCCGGAACGACAGTCCGGTCCCGGTGCTTCAGGATCAGGACCGGAGCCTCCCGAGAAACGCGCGAGATCTCGCCGAAGATGAACTCGTCGGCAACCAGATCGCCGAGCACGGTGACCGTGACTGTGGGGAACGCCTCCACGATCTTGATCAAACGCTCGGTTTCTTTCGGAACCTTGGTCATTGGGTGAGCTGATTTTCTCATGCCGGACGCCTGCGTTCCTCAATCTGCCGCAACATGGTATCTATAGCATTAGCCGCGTCGACCAGGTCCATCTTGACGGGAACTACGGCCAGGGGCTGAAGGGTGGGCAGAAATTCACCCAGGTTGATAGCATCTTTTTCTGTGGTGACGAACCCGCCGGCCTCGCTGGCATGCTTCAGTTGCAGAAGCTCATCGACATCCTTTCGGGTGTATGCGTGATGGTCGCGATAGACAGCCTGCCCTGCCAGCTCAATGCCCGCCGTCCTCAATTGCAGGAAGAAGTTCTGTGGACGTGCGATTCCGCAGAATGCAATCGGCTGGGGCGGGACATCTTTGGGAAGGATGCCACGCCGAACCCGCCAGAGCGGCTTGCCATTTACCGGTAAACCTTCGGCCGAAGCGCCACTCGCAAGGACGATGGCATCAGCTCTTGCGAGCGAGCCCAGTGGCTCGCGCAGTCGGCCTGCCGGCAACAAGTGATCTCGAGTATCGTCCGGCGTGACCAGCACAATGTTGAAGTCGCGGGCAAGGCCGCGATGCTGAAAACCGTCATCGAGGATGTGCAATTG
>Ga0075030_100001851_pt1 | contig 19101 bp, 24 predicted proteins | sample LitLauG_LLR_2012_FD_71393 | JGI IMG/M metagenome (GOLD analysis project Ga0075030, IMG submission 71393) | Freshwater sediment microbial communities from Pennsylvania, USA - Little Laurel Run_MetaG_LLR_2012 | ecosystem: Environmental > Aquatic > Freshwater > Creek > Sediment | place: USA...
AGGGCCCGCGCTTGGGTTGAGCGCGGGCTTTTTGCTGCTTTTCCTCCTTGGGCCCCGATCAGGATTTCCGCCCGTGTGCAATGATTTATTCATAAACAGCCGATAAGGCATTTGTCGCTTCAGGATTCCCGCTTCATTCATGCGTATTGCTATTGTTATCGCAGTCACAGCTATAAGCTTGTCCGCTCAGACGCCGCCATCGTCGGCGACGTACATCCCGCTCACATCAAGTCAACGCTGGGAGCAATATCGGCACGACACTTTCCTTTCGCCGGGCTTATATTTTGCAGCCATCGGCTATGCCGGTGGCGCGCAACTGTATAAGCGCCCTCCCGAATGGGGACAGGGCATGACAGCTTATGAGAAGCGTGCCGGTACATTCCTTGCTACTTACGCTATCCAATACAGTGTTCGCGATGGCGCGGCCGCGGCTTTGGGTTACGACCCGCGCTACCTACATTGCGAATGCACGGGCGGTGGACGGAGGCTGGCGCATGCTTTGCTCTGGTCGTTCCTGACGAAGAACGAAGCGGGGCGAACACGACTCAACATTCCGATGGTAGCTGGCGATTATGCGGGCGAGATGATTCCCTATCTTTGGTTTCCGAAGCGCTACAGTCCGTTGAAGGACGGATTCCGCGACGGATCGCAGGAAGTAGGCATTACGGTCGGGCTGAACATATTTCGGGAGTTCGCGCCGGAATTCAGACGTCTTATTCGTGCCGTACCCAATCCCTAGTTCCCCGGAAAATAGCCGTTTGGACATAGTACGAGTGCAGGCGTTCCGTGGTTATAATGACTCGCGACGATTCTAAGCGGCTGCGGCGTGGGTCTCCTTCCAGAGTGAGCGGCACTTCTCCTTAAATTCGCTTCTGAGGGCTTCCAGGTCGGGGCTGTTGTGGGTCATAGCCACGCCCATGCGAATGGCGAGGGAGCGAAGTTCGGGATTGTCGATGAAATCTTCGTCGGCTTTCATCTGTTTTTGGACTTCGGCATGGAAATTGTCCATTTGCGCGCGGACTTGTTTCTGTTTTTGCGCTTCGAACCCAGCCTCGCCTTTGCGCCTTTCGGATCTTAGCTTTAGGAGTTGGTTGAGGGCTCTTTGAAAGGAGCGCTGGCGGGTGGTCTGGCATCGGAGGTAGAGGGAAAAGAGGTTGGTATCGGAGACTTGACCGGTTTGCGGATCGAAACAGGTGGCTTGGAGGTTCGATGCGCGATTCGCGAGCCAAGTGGACTCGGCCATTTCATTAATAAGGATGGCTTCGGTTGGAGTGCTGGGTTGGTGTTCTTCGGCCAGAGAGTGTTTTAACGCTTCGAAGCCAGCGGGGTCTTCGGTGGCAAGAAGTCTGAAGGCGCCGTTGTGTCGAGCGAGGCCATGCTTTGGGTGATTTTGCGAAGATGCCGGGCGGTTGGCGTCCGGAAGAGTCTGCGAGATGGGAGTTCGCAAAGGTGGTTTGGGGTTCATGGAAGACGGATTGGGAATTTCGTTGCTGCGGACGGAGTGAGCCGGCTGTTTGGGCCCGGGTTCTGGTGACGGGAAACCGGCTTTGCGAGCCAATTTGCGCTCCTTGTGCGCGACGGCACGGCGTTCTTTGCGATTCATATATGAGTGAGCCTGCTTTCTGATTTGTGTGTTGATCGAGGCGCGGAGAATAAACGCTGCTCGCCTGACCTGGAATCAAAATAGCGAAACGCACGGGATGGGAAGAACGGAGTTTTCGGTTGGCGAAGGGGCGAGCGGCTCTAAGTGGATGGGATGATTGAGGATAAAAAAGCGTGGATTTTTTGCGGGGTTGGTGACTGAAAAATGGGAAGGTGTTAGCTTATCCTTCAGACGAAAAATCGATGGAACGAGACCATGAAATATTGAGGCACATGCTGGCGACCATTGCGTGTCGCGGAGGAAAAGCGATTCGTGATGCGCCAGAGGGATTCGGGTCGTTTCGGGCGGAAGGTTGTTTGAATACTCCACTTGTGTTGCTGGCGCATATTGGCGACTTGCTCGAATGGGCGCAGCGGTGGTGCGCTGGCGGCGGGGAAGCGAGTTACAAGATTTCGGAGCCGCTCGATTGGAGCGGCGAGGTCGGGCGATTCTATGGTTCCCTGGAGAGCTTTGATCAATATTTGGCGGCGGGCGGGCGCTTGCACGCGCGGTTAGAGACGATGATGCAAGCGCCGCTGGCGGATGCGCTGACGCACATCGGGCAACTGGCGTTGCTGCGCAGGATGGCGGGCGATCCGGTGAACGGAGAGGCGTACCGATTGGCGGAGATTGTGGCTGGCCGGGTTGGGGAGGAACAGGCGAAGCCGGGACGGGCGTTTGAACGGGATAAAGGGGCGATTTGGGCGGAGAGGGAAGGGTAATTGAGATGAGCGGCCGAGGACGCTTGGTTATGCCGAAATCATTGCTTGGGGTATGGGTTCTGGTCGCTTAGAATTGGCTCACAGCCGCCCGGACCTCTGTACGAGGAGTGGCGCGTCATTTGGCCGGAGCACGGTTCGACACTTCCCGGATCACGACTAGTGTCTAGCGTCGCCCAATTTGAGGCTTCGTTCGAGCGGCGCGTAATACGGGCGCAGCACAGATGTTGGCGCTCATAAGCCGACTTTCGTCGGGAGAAACCGCCTCGCACGGCATCGGTCTCACTACCTTCCCACGTACTGCAACTCCAGGCTTGCAAGGTTCTCGCAGCATTCCTAGCGCTAACTTGGCCGGGAACTAAACGAGACGCAAACTCCGGCACGAATCGAACGCAGTCCGCACTTCGGGTAGTGGATCGGCATTGCATAATTCTCGCCAAGTCGCGATCGAGCTTGGCTCCTGGCCGTCCGGCACGAACAATTTGTACCAGATGTTTAGCCCACCAGCTAGCCCCGCCACGAGCGCGCGGAGACCTGGGACATCTGCCTCATCGAAGTCATTCCGGCCTGGCTTGTCCACATTCAACTGGATAACTTGTCGCCACGGCTCTAGGCTCGCCGCTAGAAGGTTTGCATGCGAAGGAGCTATCGAGTCTGGTTTGTCGACTACAATGCGTAGCAACTGAGACAAGCACTTCTTGATGCCGGCCTTTTGCCGAAAGGCGACACGGTTCACCAAAGCGTTGAGAAGACTGGAGGGGGGCGTCGGAGTTCGATCATTCAAGAGGATCCAGTGGTGCAGTGCTTTCGCCGCCGATGAGGCTCCTCCTTCAATGTCGGACTCAAGCATAGTTCCAAGTCGGAGGGCAACGTGATCGACTCGACTGGGACGCCGGATCAGGAGGTATGGAAGCGCCACCGTAGGAGAAGGGGAGAATTTTAATACATCCTCCAGCCATTCATCGAATACATGCCATTCATCGACGCTGCTCCAGTCGACGAAGGGCAGAACGACGCGCGCCAAGAACTGACCGAGCCGATCTAAGGTCCTGAGAACGGGCGTCAACGCCATCGACCCGAATGGGTTGTTATGGCTGAACGCGAATGTCTGCTTGTCCGTGTCCCACCAAGCTCTCGCTTTAGAAAACAATGCGGTTGCTTCGTCCGAAGTCCAACTGAGACTTCCGCTTACTTCGCCCGGTATATTCACAACCGACTTGGTTCCGAGTGCGGCCTCCCAAATTACGGGCTGCTCGCCCCAGGCACTGTGAACCGTTATCTTCCCGTTGGGATCTCTTTGGAGATTTGATGAATCCCTCATTCGCAGCATCTGATCTTTCACTGCGGCGGCAACGTCCACTTCCGGAGGATGAGGCAGATCCAACAGGCCAAAGCAGGAATAGTTGGCGAGGTTGGGAAGGCCGTCCGAATTCCGCTTCATCCACAGAACATCACCTAACTTTCGGGTTTTACTGTCGTCTAACAGTCCCCCGAGGTGGAGACCGATCAGGCGCTCAAGTGCCCGCTGGCGCTCTTTGGTCCCTTCTTTCTCAACCTGCAGAAGCAACCAGGCCGCTGCTTCGGCAGCGCTCGACGCTAGGTCTGGACGATTCGGGCTAGCAAGAACTGCGCCCTGCATTCGCCCCGCTCAACACAGTCCCATGCATGGCGAAGTTTGCCACCACGGCAATGGCCGAATGATCCGCGCGCTCCAGCCGTAAGAGACCGATCTGGTGATCCACCGGGCCATCCGGATTCAGTCCCAGCGTGACGCTGCCGTCCACATCTTTGGCGCGGCGGTTGATATTGCCGAATGAGACGCCGGAGCCGACAGCTAGAGTCGCAGGTTCTAACTTGGCCGTGGCATCTTTCACGCCTTGGATCAGCGCCCCAGTTACAAAATTTGTATAGTCGCGGCTCCATTCATGGTTCGAGCGTCCAAGCAAGAGGCGGTACATTGTGGGAGGTCCTACTTCAGGAGCCGAATGCGTGTGCGTCACGCTCCACCAAACGTTTTGCGGCGCGATCCCCAATTCTTTGTTGAGTTGCGCGGCGACACCATCATAAACGCTGGGCGACATCAGGCAAATATCGCTGGCAATCAAGTAAAACTTAGTTTTGCCATCGTCGATGGCCAAAATGCGATGAAAGATCCTGTCGTGAACACCAGTCGATTGGCGCGCATCATAACCGATCAGCCATTGCGACGTCTGCGGAGTGATATCCACCTTCACAGCGGCCGCACGCAGTCCAGCCGCCGCCCACGTCGGAGCGCTTGCGAATAGCAGGCCGAGTAAGAACAGCCGGAGGAGTGTCGGTCTCATCGTTTTTCGCATCCAATGAATCGTGATGATACTAAACCAGCACGAGGCCAACTCCCATAGAGAACGCCGTCCCCTTCAACCCGCAAAACAAATCCAATTGCCGTCCAGATCGCGCACGATAAACGCAGACCCGCCCCAAGGCTCCTTCCTGAGGGGCTGCGCGAAATCTACCCCGGCAGCTCTATACTCAGCGAACAGAGCCTTAACGTTGTCGACGTCGAGAAAGGCTGACAACAAATCCTCCTCTCGTTCGCGCACCTCAGGCGTGATGACTGGTTCATGAACAAAACGCAGATGGAGGCGAGCAGCACCACGGCTAACCGACCCGTAGAAAGGCGGTTGCCCGTGCAGAAAATCGATCGCAAAACCAAGCTTGTCCCGAAAAAAGACAGCCGAGTCTTGAACGTTCGCGACGAATACCACAGGCGCGGCTCCCTTGATCACCGAGGCTTTAGGCACAATAGGCTGCGCTCGTTTCGTCACCACGGACAGTCCAGATTTGAGTGCCTCCCAACTCTCATACCCCGCTTCCAGCGCGATGATCTCATGTGCCTCACTGAGCGAGAACTTTAACGCCAGCGCCTGCATATCGGTTAGCTTTCGGTATCGGGGCAGCTTCCTGATGCGCCCGCCAACCGAATGGTTACCCTCGCGGTGCCATCGAACGAGCATCTTGGCCCGCTTCTTTAGGTTTTCGAGATTCAACACACACGCCTCCAGTTGGATTCTGTAGGCGGGCTTTGCCCTTTCGACGACAAAGACGCCGGTGCGCCCTACTGTGTACCTCTCAATGATGGAATCCCAAGCAGGCTGCTGTCAAGCGGCTGGTCGTAGATGGTGCTGGGATGGCGGAAGAGACCAGTCTGCCTGCCGGAGCAGGCCCCAGCTTATCGCCTCGCCAAGTCTTTCCTTCCGGCTTCGCTGAGACCATCCACGAGTTTACTGAAACAACAGCGGATATCCAGTTTCGTGAGCGCTTGCAACCGGTCCTCCCGTCCAACATTGGCGTCCCTATCGCTTCTGATTGGATATTTCTACCGGTATCAGCTACAACAGTCTTCTTCCCTCGCTGGCTGTGAAGAGATGACTCGCTCCGAAGCATAAGTCTTGTGGCTGCCTCTCACTTTGTTGCCTCTGAAAAGCGACATAGCTTGGCATTCTTTTTCCGAGGGATACGCTACAGAGTGTCAGTCTTTCCGAGTACCGTCCTCCGTTTCCAGCTCTTCAAGTTTTCGCCTCAGTTCCCGGAAACCATCATGGTTGCACCAACTTGTCTTTTCGGTTGGCGGATAATCGCGACGGAGACCCAAGCAAAAGCCCTGGACGGCGGCCAAATCTGGATACCCGGTAGGGCGCGAGATGAAACCATCCCAGTCCCAAGCGCCTCCGGTGCCGTCGAGGAATTCGCGTATCGTGCTAATGACGTACGCACGCTCCTCTTCGTATATGAGTTTCCTCGTGCGCCAGAACACTTGCTCCACCCTAAACTAGCACTCTAGTCTAGAATTTATCCCTTGTCCAATATCTCGTAGGTCCGCAAGTTCTGGCGTTCTCACTTTCCGACATCACGTCAATCACCGTGGCCGCGACAAACGAAAACTTGCCGTCACGTAAACTTGGATATGAAATGGAGCAGCAAGAGCGCGAACAACTCGTCGATCTCCGCACGCGCGCATTGAATACTTTGAAGAAAGGCTTTTCGCCGACAGGTTCGGACGTGCGACGGCTGCAGCTACTTGAAATTCCTTCCTTCGAGGCGTGGACCAGTTTCGAGTTGTACGACCATCAGGTCGAGCCCGATTCGTTGTCTTCTTCCACTCTCGTCTTGGCTACATGGAAAACAGAGAGTGATATTGAGAAGTTCCGTGACCCGGGGACGCGTCTCCGTTACCCAGCCGTGGTCGAACCAACCATCGAAATGCTCACAAGGCCGTTAGACTCGGCGATCACGAAGAAAATTCTGGCTGAGCTGAACGAACTCAATGTCCAAGCCCTTGACCGGGAAGATCACTAATAATCGACGGCACAGGTTACGAACTAAATGTGAGCTACGGTTCTTTCCAGCTTTCTCGGCGTTGGCACCAAGGCTACACGCGGGAGTGGGAACGGGTTCAAAACTGGGCCCAACGTTGGATCGCCGCGTTGCGCCAGCTCGCCGCCGTAACCTAAGTCTGGCCGCCGAATCTCGGTCACATCCGTCGCTAACTCCGTTGCGCCTGTTCCCCCATACCGCCATCGGCCCACTCCCCTGCCCATCCTAAAAATCGCGGTCACAGATTTTCTAAATTCTTTATTTCGATTCCTTTCAATCACCTACCGCCAAAAAATCGAGCACTCCGCTCGCCCTAAGTTCATGCTCTAAGCATGAAGCAGTCAGATCGCTCCCTCAATGCCTTGAAACACGGTGCCTCCGCGCGGACTCTTTTCCTGCCGGACGAAGACCCTGCCCAGTTTGACGCGCTCCTCGACGACGCTTTCGAACAATACAAGCCCGGCAATGCCCAAGATTCCGATCTCGTCTTTAATTCCGTTGAAGCGCGCTGGCACCTCCGCCGAAGAAAACGCATCCGCGATTCTTACGAACTCGCCCTCCACAAACGCCAACCCGACTGCGCTTCATGGAACCCTGAAGAACTCCACCAGCTTGGTATCTTTGACCGTTACTGCACAACTGCTGAACGCACGCTCGGCCGCGCCCTGGCCCATGTCCGCTTCATCTCCACCGAGGCTGTCAAAGAACAGCACTGGCGCGAACAACTCGAGTTCCGCAAACAAAGTCTCGAAATCGCCAAAGCCAAAGAGGCCCGCTTAAGCAGCAAACGCCTAAAAGAAGAAATCAAATCCCAGCAAGAGTCGTCCACCCCCATCCAACACGACGCCACTCTCAATTGCCACGTCATCGTCCAGCGAGCCTTCATCAGCGTGAATGAAGAGGGCTACACCATCATCGATCAATTTTTCCCTTCCAATGAACAGGTCCGCAGATTCATCGAAACCGCTGGCCAGTTCCCCAACCCCCCGCAGTCAATTGTTCGCCACTACACGTTCCTCAACGACATTCCTGAGGAATACCGGTTTCTCGTCCCCAACGGGTTCGTCCGCACTGTTGAAGCCCGTTATCAGATCCGCCAAGAAATGAACTTCACCCAATTCATCGAACTCGCAACTCGCGAATCCACCGACGAAGAAGACCAACCGGATCTGTCGGACGAAAACTGGCTGCAACAACAAAGGAATCGACCTACATGAACGAATTGATCTTCAAACTAGCGAAAATCGGCACGCGTCATGCCACCATTGCGCAAACTCTCGGCCTCAGTGTGCGCGTTCTACGCAAATACTTCGCCCCCGAACTCCTCCGTGGCGCTGCCGAAGCGGAAATCGATGCACTTTTCCGCTCTGGCCCGCCCAAACCCAGACCTTCAAAGCCGTCCGACCATGAATCCGCCTTCTCGCAAGGCCCGCCGCCCCGTATTGTTGTCATCCGCGACGACAACGCCCCCATCATCCGCGACTGAAAGCGCTCCGGCTCACTTTAGTCTGGCGAAAACCGCCTTCTCTTCGCCTTTTCGGATACAACGGGCGTCGGCCGATATCTGGCATGAAAAGCATTGCCAACCGATGGTAATTCTTATATATTCGAACGTACAGGAGGGCAAAGTCCTTTAATGGATAATCTAGGAAAAGAAAAGTTTCTAAACTGGACAGATGCGGAGGCCGCTCGTTTCGGCAAGACTCCGCAGATGAATCGGCACCGCATTCACGAGCTACCCTGGTTCTCCGACGAACAGTTGGTTCAAATCATCAAGAATCATCCGCGCATTAAGTTGCGGGTTTTCACTTCCGGTTCAGATCCTACACGCCGCAACGAGGACTGTCAGCCCGTTGACACCGAAGGAGTCTCAGCCGAAGAAATACTTGCCGCAGTGCGGGTCGGACGCATGTGGGTAAACCTTCAGCGCATTGATGCTGTAGATCCGCGCTTTGGCGAACTCGGTAAGCGACTCTATAGCGAAATCGAGGCGGATTGTCCTCATTTTAAGCCGCTTTGGACAAATCGGGCGTTCCTATTCATATCCTCGCCCAATGCCATGGTTTATCTCCACGCGGATTATCAGCCTAATATGCTTTGGCACATTCGCGGACACAAGCGAATTTGGATTTACCCGGCCTATGACGAGCGCATCGTGAGCCTCCGGCGAATTGAGGAGATCTGCGCGGCGGGCGGGGAAGACGACATACCGTTCAAAGCCGAATTCGACCAGATGGGCACTTTCTTCGACCCCGGCCCAGGCGATACTGTTTCCTGGCCCGCCCGTGCACCTCATCGCGTCGTGAACAGTCCCGATCTGAACGTGTCTCTGTCGACGTTTCATGAGACCGTCGACGATTTTCGTCGCGTGGAAGAACACTGCGCCGATTACTTCTTTCGTCGAACTCTGCCAATCGTCCCGCAGATTGCCCGCGGACCCTTCGCTCCCGCCAAAGTATTAGCCTTCAAATTGTGCCGGCGTGCAGGTTTGGCGCAGCATCGAGCATCCGTTAAGGAATACTATGCCAAGTACCGAGTCGATCCCTCCATGCCCCTAGGGTTGCGCCCGATTCCCAACGGCCCGATTCTTACAGAGCATTCGCGTCTGGTAAAAGCTGCTAGCGCAGCCGCATGATTCCAGTTCGGCTCCATCGAAGCTCAAAGAAACGCCTTCTCTTCGCCTTTTCGGATAATATTTCTTGGACCACTTGATCGATCCGCCCGAGATCACCCAATCCGAAGCCACCAAAACCGCGTTCGTCCATGTCACCGTGCCTCGCGAACAGATTCGACTCGTCGTGGACCCCGCTCTCCGCGAATTGCGCATGGCTCTCGCCGGCCAAGGCATCAAGCCTACGGGACCATGGTTTACCCATCATTTGAAATTTGATCCGAAAGTTTTCGATTTTCGCGTTTGCCTGCCCATCGCCAAAGACTTTACGCCAACTGGGCGAGTGCAGCCGGGGCAAATGGATGGGCGGAAGATTGCCCGCACCATCTATCGCGGTCCTTATGAAAATCTCGGCGCGGCTTGGGGCGTGTTTGGAACATGGCTCAAAGACCGTGGTCATACGCCGGAAGAGGATTTCTGGGCACGCTATTTAAGAGGATCCGAGAAGAGTGACGATCCGGCAGAATGGGAAACTGAGTTGAACCGGCCGCTTGCGCGCTAGCCAGCGTTGCAACGCGTCGCTCAATTGACAGACTGATGGAAAACCGCTTTAGACGGATATTGGTGCGAGCCACAAATTGGGTGGGCGATGCGGTCATGTCCGTTCCTGCATTGCAGGCCTTGCATGAGCACAATCCACAAGCACGGATTTCCATATTGGCGCGGCCGTGGGTCGCGGGCGTGTATGGCCGCGAATCGTTTTGCGACGAGGTGATTGCCTACGAAGCTCCGCGCGGCTGGAAAGGTTTGCGCGAAAAGCGTCGCGTGGCGGCGGAGTTGCGCTCGCGCCGCTTTGATTGCGCCGTGTTGTTGCAGAATGCTTTTGAAGCGGCGGCGCTGGCGCGCGTGGCAGGAATACCGATCCGCATTGGCTATGATCGCGATGCCCGCGGATGGCTGTTAACCCATCCCATTCCTCTACCCGTGGCAGGAGAGATTCCCAAGCATGAGCGCTTCTATTATCTGGAGCTCTTGAAGCGCGCCAAGTTGATTCCTGGTTACCGGCAGGAAGATACCATTCGCTTAGGGGGTAGCGCCAGCGCGGCCGAAAAGGGAAGATCTCTATTGCGCCAAGCTGGGTTCGAAAGCGCGGTGATAGGCGTAAGTCCCGGAGCTGCGTACGGAGGAGCCAAGCGCTGGCTGCCGGAGCGCTTCGCAGAAGCGGGCATCGCCTTGGCGCGGGCGCGGAATGCAGACGTGGCAGTTTTCGGATCGAAAGAGGAAGTGGCCATTTGCCAGACCGTTTGCGAACGAATCGAGCGTTCCGGTGTCCGCTGCCGCAATTTCGCCGGCGCAACCTCGCTCGATCGTTTTGTAGAGATGGCAGCGGCGTGCGCATTATTCTTGACAAATGACTCCGGCGCGATGCACGTAGCCAGTGCCTTGGGAGTGACCACTGTCGTAGTGTTTGGCGCAACCGACGATGTCGCCACAGGTCCCACCGGGGCCTGGAGCCGCGTTGTGCGCCATACCGTCGATTGCAGCCCGTGTTTGCTGCGAGAATGCCCGATCGATCATCGCTGTATGACCGGCGTTACTGCCGATCAAGTGATAGACGCGGCTCACTCGCTAGTGGCGATTCAGGGAAAGTAGGAAACTCAGGTTTTGGACACACGCGAAAAAATTGTGCCGCTGGAACAGTTGCCAGGGCGCCTGGCGAAAGGCCAGTGGTTGGCGGCTGTGGGTACGTTCGATCCCTTAACGTTGAGCCATGCCGAATGGCTTGCAGCGGTTGGCGGAAAAGAGAAAAACGTTTTGGCGGTCGTAGAACCGGGCGAAACTTGTCTCCTGCCCGTAGAGGCGCGAGCTGTCTTGGTAGCGGCCCTGAAAAGTGTGCAGCTCGTCGTAGTGGTGCCGCGAGCTCACGATCTGCCGAAGATGCAAAATCTTGAAATCGTAAAAGACGAAGAGGGCGACCGCAAGCGCTCGCTGGCATTTGTGGAACACCTGCGCGAGCGGCAATCCGGACGATGAACGCAAACGGCAGAAGTATTCTAGTTGTGCGGCTGGGGGCCATGGGCGATATAATCCATGCTCTGCCGGCAGTCGCTAGTTTGCGCCAGTCTTTTCCTGAACACAAAATCTATTGGGTTCTGGCACGCAAGTGGGTTCAGTTGCTCGAAGGCAATCCGCAGATCGATCGGATTGTCCCGTTTGAGCGCCGCGGCCAAGGCGCCATTCTTGAATCTTGGCGCAAACTACGCGTGATTCAACCCGAGATTGCCATTGATTTTCAAGGCTTGATTCAATCTGCCTTAGTGGGACGAGCAAGCCGGCCAAAGCTCTTGATCGGGAGGCATCGTTCGCAGGCGCGCGAGTCCCCGGCTGCCCTCTTTTACTCCAGGCAACTGCGGACGAAAGGGCCGCATTGTGTTGAAGCGAATTTGGAACTGGCGGCTGCGGCGGGCGCAACGAAACTCACCGACCAAGCCTGGATTCCGGCTGGAAGACCCGAGGGCGATTTGCCCAGTGGCGCATTTGTTCTTGCCAGTCCATTCGCAGGTTGGGCGAGCAAGCAGTGGCCGCTCGAGAATTACGCAGCGCTGGCGCGCGAGTTACAGAAAGAAGGCTTGCCCTTGGCAGTGAATGTGCCGCCGGGCTTTCGTGAGAAGTTCGCAGAGATGCCGGAATTGATGATTCACGAATCGGGTTTGCCCGGGTTAATTGACGGCACGAGAAGGGCGACCGCAATTGTGGGTGTTGATAGCGGACCGATGCATCTCGCAGCGGCATTAGGCAAACCGGGAGTTGCGATCTTCGGGCCGACTGATCCGGCGCGCAACGGGCCGTTTCATAGCAAGCTGGTAACACTGCGAAGCGCCGGGGCCGCCATCAGTTATAAACGCGACGAAGAGATTGCCGCCAGCATGCGAGAGATTAGCGTAGAACAAGTCAAAGAAGTGTTGTTGAATTCCATTCGCTCGGCGCGTGTCTCCGCATGATGTTTCCGAAACCCTATGCGGATTTTGCGCAACGATTGCGAGTGCCGGCCGGCTTTGTTCTCTTGATTGCTTTTGCCTGGCTGTCGCAACCGTCAAAGCTATCGATGGCCGCAGGCCTGCCAATTTCGCTCTTGGGGCTGCTGTTGCGCGCTTGGGCAGCAGGGCACTTGGCGAAGAATCAAGACTTGGCGACAAGCGGTCCGTTTGCCTACGTGCGCAACCCGCTGTATTTAGGAACGCTGGTCACTGCCGCCGGTTTGGCGATAGCAGCGCGCGAATTTTGGCTAGCCCTCCTTTTCGCGGCAGTATTCATCGGTGTGTATTTGCCAGCCATTGAGTTGGAAGAGCAGCATTTGCGGAGGATTTTTCCAGGCTATTCGGCCTATGCGACACGTATTCATCGATTTCTGCCGCTCGCGAAATGGCCATCTGCGCAAGGCGATTTCTCTTGGCCGCTCTACTTGCGGAATGAAGAATACAAAGCGCTGGCAGGGTTCTTGGTTGCGATTGCTTGGCTGAGTTGGAAATTGTTTTGGAAGGAATAGACTAGATACATGAAGATCCGCACGATTGTTATTGCGTTAGCATCTCTGGTCGTTGTCATTGCGATCGCCTTGGGAATTCTGACAGGACGCGCCGACGGTTGGCGACCGAAAATTCAGGCGGAGTTGCAAGACAAGCTCAATAGACCGGTGAATATTGGACACTTAGGTCTAAAACTGATTCCGTTGGAACTAAAGATGGAAGGCTTCACCATTGGCGAAGCGCAAGGCTTCCCCCAGGATCGACCGTTTGCTACGGCGAGCACCGTTTTTGTGAGTGCGGGAATCTTTTCCTTGCTGAGCGGCAACCCGGAAGTCAAAGATTTGGTACTGAACAAGCCGCAGATAGAATTGATTCGCAACGCAGCGGGCGTTTGGAACTTTTCATCGCTGGGCAAGGCTTCGAGTAGCGGCAAAGACGGCAATAGCAAGTTTTCGCTGGATTTATTGAATATTTCAGACGGTCAGGTCGGCTATACCGACCAAATGAAGAAGCAGCCGCGCAGTGTTTACGATCACATCGATTTGAAGTTGACGGATTTCGCTCCGGCCAAACAGTTTGGCGTAAATTTAGGTGTCCATTTCCCAGGCGAGGGGCGGCAGATGCTTGAATTCAACGGCAAGGCCGGGCCGCTCAATGTGGCAACGGAGAACTCGTTGCCCCCGGTCACCGGACACGTCTCGATTGAGCAGGTTTCGCTGGCCGGTATTAACAAGTTTGCCTCGGGAACGATTCCGGCAGACACGGATTCCGTTGTATCCGGTGAAGCTGACGTTAGTTCGCTGGCCGACGTATTAGCTTGCAAAGGCAATCTGCGCCTCGAGAACACCACGCTGAACGGCGCCAAGATGGACTACCCGATTTCATCCACCTACAACATTGAAGATGATTTGAAGCAGAAGAAGCTTCTAATCAAATCGGGCGTGGTACAGCTAGGAACTACAACTTTCACGGCCAGCGGCGACGTAAACCTCGCCGCCACTCCAGCGGCTTTGAACGTCGCGTTGAAAACCGACAATTCGTCGATCACGGAATTGGCGAAACTCGCCGGAGGCATGGGAGTAGCGTTCAACCCCGCTCATATCGTGGGCGGAAAGATAAGCGCGGATGTCACCGCCAAAGGGCCGTCGAATGCTCCCCAATTGAGCGGCACCGTTCGTGCGCAAGGTTTATCGGCAAGTGGCGGAGAAATCAAGCAGCCTGTTTCAATACCCGAAATTGATTTGACGCTTGCACCGGATTCGATCATGTCGAATACCTTCAGCGCTACCAGCGGATCGACCTCACTTGGCATCGCATTCACGCTTTTGCAATATGCCGCGGCGAACCGCAGCATTGACGCAACGGTGAAGACCGATGGCGCGAATGTGGGCGAGTTGCTGAACATCGCCAAGATGTACGGAGTGGAGGCGGCACAAGGAATGACAGGCGATGGGAAACTGACGCTCGATGTGCACGTGAAGGGACCGTTGGCGAATGCATCGGCCATGACTTACGCGGGCACCGCGAACTTGGCGAACATGACACTGGCAACACCGCAGTTAAAGAAGCCTTTGACCATTGCTTCCGCGAATGCGACGTTCTCGCAAAACAGTGTAAGCATCGAGAATTTGGTGGCAACGTTGGCAAGCACAACGCTGAAGGGCAGTTTGTCAGCGAAGAATTTCGCTGCACCGGAATTGGCTTTCAATTTGAATGCCGACCGCGTGGACACAGGTGAGTTGCAGAACGTCACGGTGCCGGCGCCGGAGAAGCATGGAAAAGAACGGGCGCCGAGTCTGTTGCTTTCTACCACCGGAACCGGCACACTCGCCGTCGGGCTACTAAAAGCGAACGATATTGTGCTGAAAGATGTAAGCACGAAATGCAGCTTAAATAAAGGCGTGATCGCGCTGTCGCCTTTGAGCGCGGAGGTTTTTGGCGGCAAAGCCAACGGAACAGTAACGGCGGACGAACGTCCCGCGACACCACTGATTGCCGTGAAGATGAAGTTCGCGGGAGTAGATGCAAATAACCTGCTTTCGGCGGTGAGTTCCATGAAAGATACGGTTTATGGAAGCTTGTCGGCCGATACGAACGTCCGCTTTGCACTCGCAACAGGCAATGATTTGACACGCACTTTGAATGGTGCATTGACCTTCAACTTGGCAAATGGCGTGATCAAAAACATCAACATATTGGGCGAAGTAAATAAGGTGGGTAAGCTTCTGGGCGGTGGCCAAGATCCCGCCAAAGACGGAACAACGCTGAAGAAGTTTGCCGGAACGTTGAACATCTTAAACGGCGTGGCGAGCACGCAAAACTTGACCGGCGAATTGAGCCAAGGCACGATGGTCGCCAAGGGAACGCTGAACTTGGTCAGCCAGGATGTAAACATGCATTTAACCGCATCTCTTGGCGGCGGTAGCGCTAGCCAAGCCTCCGGCGGCGGACTGTTGAATGCGGTCATGGGCGGCAAAGGCGGGTTGATGTTGCCGGTACTGATCACCGGAAATATGGCTCACCCAACGGTCACGCCTGACGCTGAGGAACTGGCGAAGTTGAAGCTGACGAACTTAGCAGGCAAAAGTCCGCTGGGCGGATTGCTCAATGGAGTTTTGGGTGGCCAGAGCCCGGCGGACGGCAAAACCAAAAAACCCTCCAATCCGCTGGGTGGGCTTTTGGATCAGTTGAACAAGAAGTAATATAAGCACTGACACTTCATGAACAGCTTCATACGTCTCAGCTTTCTTCCGCATGCTCACAATCTCGCGCTGCTGTTACTGCGAGTCTTCATTGGCACCAGTCTTTTTCTGCGCCATGGGCTGGAAAAGATCACGGGATTTTCGGAGATGGTCCGTCACTTTCCGGATCCGTTCGGCCTCGGCGCGCAATGGAGTTTGGCGTTCGCTCTGATTTCTGACGCGGTTTGTTCCATGCTTCTCATCATCGGTTTGGGGACCCGTTGGGCGGCGTTTATCATCGCCGTGAATACGTCGGTAGCATTTGTCTTTGTTCACGGCATGCGCCTTTCGGGCGAGCATAACGGCGAACTCCCCTGGATTTACTTGGCCGGAGCCCTCGCCTTGTTTCTCTCGGGCGCTGGGAAATTCAGCGTCGATCATGGCCTAGCCAGCCACGGCGGTGAACACTATCACTACGAAGGAAAAGGGTCGAACCGGCGCAAGTTCAAAGCGGCAGCGCGTTAATCGCTATTCTTTGCCAAGCGCGAAGTAAGCAGCAGTTGGCAGAAGAACGACGACGGCCGCCGCGATTGCGACCAGAACGCCATGGGACAGAAGCACGGCAGTAGCGAGGGAGAAGGCCGAGCGGAACCAAGCGAAGGCAACGCCCAGACAGACAATAAGCAGGCCAATAGCCCAGGCGAACGTAGCGATCTGAGTCGCGAGAATCGGACGTACGGCATCTTGTGTTGCTTCGCGGCGAGCGCGAACCTGAGCCATCCACCAGACCCGGCTCGGGTCCGGCAAGGAAGCTGCAGCCGTCAGCGATTGCTGGTTCGTGAGGGCGAATGCATTGCTGAGTGCGACAACTTCTGAGCAAATGGGACAGCGCAAAACGTGTTCGCGCAAAGCAGGTTCTGCGCAGCCTTCAGTGGCCGCCGCCAACGCTTGCGCTTCGAATTCGCATTCTGTGGGCGTCATCACAGCTTCCCTACCTTTGGACCTAGCAGCGCCGCCAATTTCCGGCGGGCCCGAAACAGTAGTGTTTTCATGCTTCCCTCTCCAAGGCCTAGAGTCGCGGCAATTTCGCGGTGGGAGGCGCCCTCCGCATAGGCAAGCCAAAGCATCGCTCGCTCGCGTGGCTGCAGTTCAGCCATGGCTCTTGTGAAGTCGGTCAAACGGTCGCTGGCAGCAACGCTGTCGCTGGCAGGCACATGCTCGATCTCCACATCGACAATGGGACGGGCCATTTGGCGGCGTCGCGCATCCTTCGCCAGATTGGTCGCGATTTGATACAGGGAGTTACGGCGGTGAACCTCGCTTTCGTGCTTGCTAGCTGCGCGGAGAAAGCGATAGAAGGCTTCCTGCAGAAGTTCATCCGCTAGCTGGCGATCGCCTGTGACACGCGCCAGATAGGCCCATACTCCGCGCGCCGTGCGCTCGTAGAAGCCACGGAACGTCTCCTCGTCCATCACGAATTCCACGCAGCCGTCTTTAGTAGCATCGAGGTGGGTGAGTTCGCTAAAGGTCAGATCGCGAGCCATAGACTATGCTTGCCCAGCCGCTGGCGTGATGAGTCCAAGCCGGCGCGAGATGAAGTAGGAAATGACCGCAGAGACAACGAAGCCGATTCCCAGTGCAACACCGAGGACGCCGAGCGCTCGCAGAGGTTCAGCGGACTCGTCCGTGAGACGCGAACCAACAATCTGTAGACCGATGCCTGCAGCGGTCACGACAAGGCCGGCTTGCACAGACCAGAGAATCCGCCCGAATGGCGCACCTATAGAGAGTGGGCCTGCGTCGAGCGAAATCGGCGTCGATTCGAGGAACTTCTTGCCCGCAGGCGATTGGATATAGGCGAGCAAGTCTTCGTTTGCCGTAAAGCGGTCGAGCAGTTTTGTGTGAACCTCTGTCTGCACTTTAGTAAGCCGGTTCCAGCGCCGGTAGTCGATCAGCGTTTTGATTAGCCACGTGATCAATCCAATTGCCATGCCAAAGCCCAGAAACACGCCGAGCCCGTTGATCATATCGCGCCATAAATCAAAAGTTTGTTCAGAACGGGTAGGCGACTGGTTGGCGCTGATGTAAAAACCGGGGCTGCGGAGAATTTCGGGATGTGCCGTTAAGAATGCCGAAAGCGCCGGATATGTTGTCAAGTAGGAATCGTTGCCGAGAAGAGCAGGATCAAGGGCCAAAACTCTGCGCAACGACGGAGGATATTTGTCGAGCAACTGAGAGAGCTCTTCTTTTGTCCTTTCGGCATCTGGCTGCTCAATTGCGCTTGGGACCTGCGTGGTTGCCTTCTGTGCCCAGGAATGAGACGCCGTCAGTAAAAGCGCTAGCAAGAATAAATTTCGCATTCTGCCCACTAGTTACGCAAATGAAAGGAAGAGGTTAACAAAATGCCGAAAAATTTTAGTTGACGAGCATGGGCGGCGCGGTATCCGACGGATCCGGTGCGAAGTATTCGTCATAAATCTCGTCGTTGAAGAAACCAGCGATCTTGACGTCTTTTACCGGCAAGGTGATCACGAATTCGTTGCGGTCGAGAGTGGTGTCCCGCAGCACTGCTTCGTAGTAAACCGTGCGGCGCGTTTCGAGAGCGTCTTTGTCGCGATACCCGCTGATGAACGGCAACAACCGGAAATATTGCTCGTGTGGCTCAAGGTTGGGCGATTCCACAACCCAGCCGACGTACCATTTTCGAGAATCCAAAGTGACGGAGATGAGCCGCTTCTGATTGGCCGCCTCTTCTAAAACTCTAAGCAAAAAATTGCTGTGGGATCGAATCTCCTTGCTCTTTGCCTTTTCCTTACTGATGAACAAATTCACGAAAAGAGCGAGGCATGGCCCCATGAGCAGAGAGATGGCACTAGTGGCGGAATACGGAAACGGCGAGAAGATATTCCAATAGGTTCCGAGCCATTTGCCAAGCGGGGTCAGCAGAAGCAAGAGTTCGCCGATACGTCCGGCAATCGACAAGCCCACTCCTGCGATGGCGGCGTGAAACAAAAGTCGGTAGCCGTCGGCGCGCTGTGCTGCGAAACGAAAGTAATGCGTCAAATGAATGAAAAGAAATCCGCCGATAAGCGGCAGAAGAAGCAGATTGTAGGGCATCCGCTAAAGGAGCTTACTCGCGGTGGCGAACCGGCTTGATAAAAGTTACGCCTGGTTTGCCGCGGAAGCGCTCATTTTCTTTGGACATGCGGTCAATCGTCGCTTTGACTTTTGGATCGCGCAAGAGAGCGTCGACGTCCACGATGGTATAGCCGTTGTAATCTACGTGTGAAACTTTTTCGCTACTTGAATCGGCCATTAATGGCGAACCTCGCTACCTTCAGAATAACCCTTTTTGCATTCAGACGCGCGTGCGCAGGGAAAAGTCCTCGTCGACGCGGCTCAAATTGGGGCTATAGAAGGGGTCGTGTGCGATCACCTTTTCCCACTTCGACTTCATAGCAGCGACCTCTTCGGGATGCGGAATGAGATCTTTCGAAGTCTTGGAAAGCGATTCGTGATGGTAGAGCACGGCATGCGGGGTGTAAAGAACTCGATAGCCCCTAGC
>Ga0075030_100001852_pt1 | contig 19096 bp, 13 predicted proteins | sample LitLauG_LLR_2012_FD_71393 | JGI IMG/M metagenome (GOLD analysis project Ga0075030, IMG submission 71393) | Freshwater sediment microbial communities from Pennsylvania, USA - Little Laurel Run_MetaG_LLR_2012 | ecosystem: Environmental > Aquatic > Freshwater > Creek > Sediment | place: USA...
GGGCGATGTTCTACGGCCTGGGTGCGGACGGCACCGTGGGGGCGAACAAGAACTCGATCAAGATCATCGGCGAGAACACCGAGAACTACGCTCAGGGATACTTCGTCTACGACTCGAAGAAATCCGGGGCCATGACGGTCTCGCATCTGCGCTTCGGCCCGCAGCCAATTCGATCGAGCTACCTCGTCTCGAAAGCCAACTTCATCGCCTGTCACCAATGGATATTCATGGAGCGCTACGACATGCTCAGCGCGCTGGTGCCGGGGGGCGTGTTCCTGATCAACAGTCCGTTCGGGAAAGATGAAATCTGGGATCACCTGCCCCGCCCTGTGCAGCAGCAATTGATCGATAAGCACGCCAAGTTTTACGCCATCGACGCCTACACGGTGGCGCGCGACGCCGGCATGGGCTCGCGCATGAACGTGATCATGCAGGTCTGCTTCTTTGCGATTTCAAAGGTCCTGCCCGGTGACGAAGCCATCGAAGCGATTCGCCAGTCGATCCGTGACACCTACGGGCGCAAGGGCGAAGAGGTCGTAGCGAAAAACATGCGCGCCGTCGATGAAACGCTGGCGCACCTGTTCGAAGTCAAGATTCCGGCTGCTGCGACCAGCTGCATCGAGATTCCGGGGGTCTTCCCCGGCGCGCCGCAGTTCGAGCGCGACGTACTCGGCACGATCTATGCCGGGAAAGGCGACGAACTCCCGGTCAGCGCTTTCTCCTGCGACGGCACGTTCCCCACGGGCACCGCGCGCTGGGAGAAGCGCAACCTGGCGCTGGAGATTCCGGCGTGGGATCAGAAGATCTGCATCCAATGCGGCAAGTGCGCCATGGTTTGCCCGCACGCAGTGATTCGCATCAAGGTGTACGACAGCCAGCATCTGGAAGGGGCGCCGGCGACCTTCAAAGCGTGCGACGTCCGGGACAAGGAATGGACCGGCATGAAGTACACCATTCAGGTGGCTCCGGAAGACTGCACTGGATGCGGCGTTTGCGTGGATGTCTGCCCGGTGAAGAACAAGCAGGAAACCAGGCTGAAAGCGATCAACATGGTGCCGCAACCGCCGCTGCGCGCACCTGAGAGCGAGAACTGGGAATTCTTTTTGACGATTCCAGAACTCGATCGCAGAAAGATCAAATCCGGCACGATCCGCCAGCAGCAGGTGCAGGAACCGCTGTTCGAATTCTCCGGGGCGTGCTCGGGCTGCGGCGAGACGCCGTACATCAAGCTGGTCACGCAGCTGTTTGGCGACCGCACCATCATCGCCAATGCGACCGGGTGCTCCTCGATCTACGGCGGCAACCTTCCGACGACACCCTACGCCAAGAACGCCGACGGGCGCGGCCCGGCGTGGTCGAACTCACTGTTTGAGGACAATGCCGAATTCGGCCTGGGCTTCCGCATCTCGATCGACAAGCAGACCGAATTCGCGCGCGAGTTGCTCACGCGAGTTGCCGGTTCTGTCGGCGACGACCTGGCCACTGCTCTGCGGACAGCGCCGCAAAAGGGCGAAGCCGACATCTACGAGCAGCGCCAGCGCGTCGACATCCTGAAAGAAAGACTGCAGAAGCTGAACACGCCCGAGGCGAAGCAACTTTTGGCCTTGGCCGACATGCTGGTGAAGAAAAGCGTGTGGATCGTGGGTGGCGACGGATGGGCGTACGACATCGGCTACGGAGGCCTCGATCACGTGCTGGCCAGCGGACGCAACGTCAACCTGCTGGTGCTCGACACTGAGGTCTACTCGAACACGGGCGGACAGGCATCGAAGTCGACGCCGCGCGCTGCGGTGGCCAAGTTTGCCGCCGGAGGCAAGCCGGGTCCGAAAAAGGACCTCGGCCTCATGGCTATGACTTACGGCAACGTCTATGTCGCCAGTGTGGCCATGGGCGCCAAAGATGAGCACACGCTCAAGGCTTTCCTCGAAGCCGAAGCCTACGACGGACCGAGCATCATCATTGCCTACTCATCCTGCATCGCTCACGGAGTGGACATGACGACGTCCATGACCGACCAGAAGGTCGCCATCGAGTCCGGTCAATGGCTGCTCTATCGCTATCACCCCGAGCGCGCCGAGGCGGGCGAGAATCCGCTGATGCTGGATTCTCGCGCGCCCACCCGCAAGGTGCAGGAATACCTGCTGCAGCAGACCCGCTTCAAGATGCTGACCAAGAGCAAGCCGGAAGAAGCCGAGCGTCTGTGGAAGCTGGCGCAGCAGGACGTGGAACGCCGCTACAAGATGTACGAGTACATGGCGAGCCGCAAGCCGGATTCGGCCGTGGCTCCCAAAGAAGCTGCCGAGAAAGCAACGCCGGCAACCGAAAAGACGCCGGCAGGCGCCGCGAAATAGCGCAAGAAGGAGTGATCCATGGTCGACCTGACTACCACCTATCTCGGACTGCGGCTTCGTTCTCCGCTGGTCGTTTCCGCTTCGCCGCTGTCACGCGATGTCGACAACATCTGCCGCCTGGAAGAGGCCGGCGCCTCCGCAGTGGTTCTGTATTCCCTGTTCGAGGAGCAACTCCGCCAGGAGGAGATGGATCTCGAATACCACTTGGCGGCTGGAACCGAAAGTTTCGCCGAATCGCTCACGTATTTCCCGCAACCGAGCGAATACCAGACCGGCCCCGAGGGATATCTGAACCACATCCGCAAGGCGAAGGCGGCGGCCAGCATTCCCATCATTGCCAGCCTGAACGGGTCGACGCTGGGCGGATGGACCAAGTTCGCCGCCGAAATCCAGCGTGCCGGGGCTGACGCCATCGAGTGCAACATCTATTACATCCCAACCGACCCGAAGCTTTCGGGGGAAGACGTCGAGAAAACGTATATCGACATTCTGCGGGCGGTGAAATCCGCAGTTAGCATTCCGGTCGCCATCAAGCTGAGCCCGTTTTTCAGCAATATGGCCAACATGGCACACCGTCTCGATGCCGCGGGAGCCGATGCCCTGGTATTGTTCAACCGCTTCTACCAGCCTGACATCGACCTGGAAGAACTGGAGATCCGGCCCAACGTCCTGCTGAGCGGTCCGCAGGCGCTGCGCCTGCCGCTGACCTGGATCGGCATTCTGTTTGGGCGAATCAAGGCCAGCCTGGCTGCGACCGGCGGAGTCCACGGCCATGAAGACGCAGTCAAACTGCTCATGGTGGGCGCCAGCATCACCATGATGTGCTCAGCCCTGATGCGTTACGGAGTCAACCACCTGCGCTACGTGGAGCGCGAACTGCGCGACTGGATGGAGGCGCACGAGTACGAATCCGTGGCGCAGATGCAGGGCAGCATGAGCCAACTCCGCTGCCCCGATCCGGGAGCCTTCGAGCGCGCGCAATACATGCGGGCGGTGAAGGGCCTGCAACATATCCATATGGCGGGGTGGCGCTGATGACTGCATGGGTTCGAGAGACGATGTGGGGACAGCCGCCCTCGGTTGTCTCGGCCGCGGAAGCGGCCGTCGCACGCGCCCGTAGCGAGCGACGCCGGGCCCTGATCGTTCCGCGCGAACACGGGGCATGGGGACTGCTCCTGGTCCCCATGGTCACCGCCACGGGAGTTGCGTTCCGTGCCAGTCACAACGTCGCATCCTTGCTTCTGTTGCTGACCGCCACTCTAGCGTTGTTCTGGCTGCGAACTACGGTCGAGAGTTTGCTGGGCACGTCCGTCATGCGCGCGCAGACCGCCGACGAGCGCCGGACAGTGCTGCTGGTAATCGCCGGATTGGGAGCGGTCGCAACGGCCTCGTTGGCGACGTTGCTTTGGGCGGGGCAGAATCCGTATCTGTGGTTCATCGGCGGCGCTGCGGGGATCGCGTTGGTCGCGCAGGCGCTAATCAGGCGCATGTGGAGACGGTCGCCTCAGCCTGCCCTGAGCTTGTCGAAGGGGGAGCGGTCCCGCAGCACACACTCGACTCAGAACCTCCGTATGCTCTCGGAAATCGTGGGCACGATCGCTCTGACGTCGACGGCGCCCGCGACCTGCTACGTCATCACCGGGAAATTCGGCGCGACGGCCTGGATGCTCTGGCTGGCCAATCTGATCTTCGCCGGCAACCAGATTCATTACGTGCAACTCCGCATCCACACCGCCAAGGTTGAAGGCCCGGCAGCCAGGTTCGCCAAAGGATGGGCCTTCGCCCTGGGACAGCTGTTCATGGCTCTGGTGCTGGCGGCCGCGGCCTGGCGCGGCCTTATGCCCTGGATCGCTCTCCTTGCGTTTGTGCCCCTGATGTTCCGCGGATGGATTTACTTCTTCCAGTCTCCGCGCCCGTTGCTGGTCCGGCAGTTGGGCTGGAGTGAGTTGCGCCAAGCGGTGTCGTTCTGCGGGCTGTTTGTGACAGCGTTCGCGATCGCGCGCTAGCTGGAACGGTCCGTGGTCGACGACGGATTCCGGCGCCCTTTCTTTGCCTCGGAGAGGTCCCACCGGTAGGACAGAACCGATGCGGCAAAAACACTTCCGAAGAAAATCAGAGTCAGAGGTTCGCTGACCGGGACGAAGGGGCTCGGTTCCGAACTGTTGCGCCATACGAGGCAATAGCCGGACAAAGACAGCAGGCCCAAGAGCAGCAGGATCGCGAGAAGGACCAGCGGGCCACCGTCACCTGGTTTCTTGACTGGCAAAGACCGTTGCGGCAGGTCACCGAAACGCGCGTCTGACCCAACAATCTCGCCGCAAGATGTGTATCCGAAAAAACCGCACAACGCCCCCATTAGAATCCACATCAAGTACGTGCTGCCACCATCCATGTCTCCAAGGGATAACATCCTCGCAATCAGCCAGAGAATGATAGTGAGAAGGTCAAAGACAATCAGGAAGAGGGACATCCGTCCCGCGATCTTCGCCAAAGTCTTCACGGGTATCACTCCAAAAAGCAGCGGCCGCAATTCGCTGGTTTGCTTCGCCTCGCGAATATCGACTGCAGACGGCTAATTCGGACGTTTTCCCGTCAGCCGCAACCCGATCCAGCAACTGACCGGCCAGGTCAGCAGCCACGACAGCCAGTACCAGTGCGGCCAGCCTTTCGACCAGTTGGGGATGATCGAGGCGATACCCATCACTTCCCCAATGATGAAGAACCAGAGCACATGACGCCCGGCGCGACTGGGAGCAAAGCGGGCGCAGATCCATGCACAAAGAATCGAGATCAGCACAAACAGCGCGGTGCTCGTGAGGAGGGCCGAGTTCGAAGGCACGCGCCCTTTCACGTAGTCGCCCGGAAACAGACGGGACAGCAACGGATCCGTCGCCAGGACCAGAACGACCGAGAGTACATAGGCGCCGGCAACCGCGGCGATGGATTTAAACATCGTTTCCTCCAGCCCTGTGCGGAATCCTGGGCACAGCCGAGAAGAAAAGATAGCACGGGCGACGAAATGGGCGGACCCAAAGTAAAACGGATCGTGTTCAAAGCTGCCGCCCGGGCTTGAGCGTTAGAACGCCAGGGTTCGATAACGGCGGTACAGGAATCGTCCGCCGCGCAGTTCATGCCCGGGCGAAATGAGCTGCAAGGTAGCCTGGCTGGGCAGTTTGCCTTTTCGAGAAGCGAGTCCGTACTGATGCAGCAACTGGAGCACATCGTCCATCGTCAATCCCTCAGCGATCCGATGGGCCAGCATTTCCTCGCATGTATGCGAAAACGGTTTGGCATCTGGCCCGGTTATCTCTCCAAATCTTAGGTTGGCGATCCGGTCGATTGGCTTGGCCGCAGTTTGGTACTTCTGAAAGGCAGCCCCGAGCTTTCTGTCGGATGCGAGAAGCGTTTCGAGCTTCTCCAGGTCAAGCGAGGAAAGAGGGCTCGCCAGGGACGCTTCGCAACATTGGTGCGAAAACGAACGCCTCCACGCAGCGCTCAACAGGCGGTGGCAAAACACCAGCGTGTGCCCCGACGCCTTCAGCGGCTCATCCAAAGACCACCGATCCTCGGTGAATCCTCTGAGCACGCGCGAGACTCTCCAGATTCCCGGCCACAGCGACGGAATCCGCACCCAGTCGCCCGTCTGTATCGGGGGCATGCCGACATTCTAGACCGACGGCACTACAACGGCCGCGCCGTCCACCGCATCGTTTTTCACGGCGAGCAGCGCTTCGTTGGCCTCATCCAGAGAAAACACGGTCACTTTCGGGCGCAATCCGATCTCGGCTGCCAGCGTGAGAAAGTCGCGCGCGTCCGCCCGCGTCATATTCGCCACGCTGCGTAACTGGCGCTCGCCCCAGAGCAAGCGGTCGTAGTCGAATTGCGGAATGCGATCGAGATGAATGGCGTTGATGGCGACCACACCTCCCCTGCGCAGGCTGCCGAGCGCGGCAACGACGACGTCACCACTGGGCGCGAAGGTGATGGCCCGATCGAGTTCCACCGGAGGTTTCTCGGCTTCGGTTCCTACCCAGGTCGCTCCCATCGCGCCGGCCAGCTTGCGGTGAGACTCGCCGCGCGTCGAAACATACACGTCGCACTTCCAGGCGCGTAGCACCGCAATCGCAAGATGGGCCGAAGATCCGAATCCGAATAAACCCACTCGCTCGCCGGGGTGCACGCCGGCAACGCGCAGACTGCGGAAGCCGATGATGCCCGCACACAGCAGCGGGGCGGCATGCAGGTCGTCAAGCAATGACGGCAGCGCGAACACGAAGTCGGCGCGGGCCAGAGCGTATTCGGCGTAGCCGCCCGGTACGGAGTATCCGGTAAAGGTCGGGGCATCGCAGAGATTCTCCTCGCCCCGCCGGCAATAGGGGCAGGTGCCGTCCGTTCCGCCGAGCCACGACACGCCGACACGCGAACCCTGGGGAAACTCCTCCGTGGCGCCCGAGATGATCTCGCCGACAATCTGATGTCCCGGAATCATGCGGGATTGCTGCGGAGGGAGTTCTCCCTCCACGATGTGCAGGTCCGTGCGACACACGCCGCAGGCGCGCACACGTAACAAGACGTGCCCGGGCGTGACCTCGGGGACGGCAGCCTCCATGATGTCGAGAGGACGCTGTGAAACGGGCCGCGGCGCGGTGAGGATGGCGGCTTTCATCGGCTGACTCGGCAGAATACGGCACGAAAGCACACGAAACAAGGAGAAAGGAGTCGTAAATCGCCGGCGAATCTTCCCTGCGACGCTGCCGGCATGTGAGGAACGACGGCGGCGCCTATTTTCTCCGTGCCGCCCGAGGGAGAAACGATTTGTCTTGACTTCCCACCCAAACGAAAGAGATAGTTGTAACTCGTAATAAAATGAAAGCCAGCTGCCGGAGGGTGTCATGCGCGTCCGCTGGGGTGTCCTGAGTTTCGCCGCGAGATTCTTCCTGACCGTCATCCCGATTGCCATCGCGATTCCTGCTTTCACGCAAGCCAGTTACCAGGCGCAGGTACGTGGCACGGTAACCGACCAGAGCGGCGCGGTGGTGGTGAATGCCGCGATCACGATCGTGAATGATGCCACCGGCATTTCGCAGCAGGCGCACACCGATGAGCGCGGTCAATATTTTCTGGTGGGCCTGCGTCCGGCGGTGTACACGATGAAAGCGGCGGTAAAGGGCTTCCGCCTGACGGAAAGGAAGAATGTAGTCCTGCAAGTCGATCAGCAGACGACGGTGGATTTCGTGCTGCATCCGCTGGCGGTCAGCGAAACGATGGAGGTGGTTGAGACGGCGCCTTTGCTGGACACCGACAGCGCGACTTTGGGGACGGAGGTCACCAGCGAGTATGTGAAGGAACTTCCTCTGGTCAATCGCAGCTTCTTCGGTCTGGCGTTCCTGTCGGGTGGTGTCACCGAGGCGGCGGGAACGGGCACGGTGGACGCCCTCAACTATCCGACGGGGACAAACTTCGTTTCCAACGGACAGCGCAACGCAACCGCGGAAGTACGACTGGACGGCGCATTGGTCAGCGCCCCGGAGCAGGGTGAAGGAGGAAACAGCAACATCTATTACGAGCCGATCATCGAGAGCGTGCAAGAGTTCAAGGTTCAGAACAACAGCTTCTCGGCGGAATTCGGCAACAACGGCGGCACCGTCGTAAACATGGTGCTGAAGAGCGGCACCAACAAATTCCACGGCAGCGGCTGGTACTTTCTGCAGCGTTCGCAGATCGACGCGCGCGACTTTTTCAATCCCGCCCCCAATCCCAAGCCGGCCAGCAAGCGCGATCAGGGAGGGTTTTCGATCGGGGGGCCTATCAATAAGAACAAAACATTTTTCTTTGTCGACTTTGAAAAGGTGAGGAATGACGCGGCTATCAGCGGGCTGGCGACGGTGCCCACGCTGCCCGAGCGGCTAGCGAGTCCGGATTTCTCCGCCAACGTGAATGCCAACGGCGGTCCGGTCAATATTTACGATCCGACGCGAGTGGTCTGCAACACGAACGGCTGCGCCCGGCCGCAGGTGGGATTCGACATCAACGGCAATCCGCTTCCCACGGGTTCCGCGAACGTGATCCCCCAGGCCGAGGTCGATCCGCTGGGATACGCGATTCTCAATCTTTATCCGAAGCCGAACGTGCCGGGCGGCAACGAATTCCTGAATTACTCGTACAGCGGCGTGTCCCATTTGCCCGACTACCAGTTCGACATCAAACTGGATCACGAGATCAGCGATAAGCAGCACATCAGCGGGCGTTACAGCCGGGAAAAGTCGGATAACTACACTCCGATCATCATGGGCGACGGCAACCTCGCCAACGGCGCGGTGATGAATGACGGAATCGGAGGCAGTCCGACGACCGCGCAGAACGGGTCGATGGAATACACCTGGACGCTTAATCCGCGGACGATTTGGACGAACCGCGTCGCGGTGGACCGCGTGCACGAGAAGGAAACAACGAACATTCCCACGATGGCCAGCTTCAACGCCTCGCTGCCAGCCGGAGTGCAGCCGTTGTCGCCACTCTATCAGCAGGCCAACGGGCTGACGCGAATGCCGACCTTTTACATGTCGTCGGGCGGCAGCCTGGGGCCATGGGATTCCCTTTATGACCAGTGCTGCGTGAACACGACGTTTGCGCATACGCTGATCAGCTATTCGTCACAACTGGTTATCTCCAAGGGCGAGCACCTGATGAAGATCGGCGGCGAGCAGCGAGTCTTCTTCAACAACTTCTGGCAGCCGCCGAACCCGACGGGGAACTTCAACTTCACCGATTACACAACCTCACCGAGCCCAGACAGCAACACGGATGCCAGCAGCAACCCCACCGGCAATGCGTTTGCGAGCCTGCTTTTTGGTTACGGCGACAATGTGAATGGTTATCCGTCGAATCCGACGGCGCTGATTGTCTACCCGTCAGTGGCGAACAAGTCGTTGGAGACAGGCTTTTACTTTCAGGACGACTGGAAGGTGAATTCGCGGCTCACCGTGAATCTGGGCTTGCGCTACGAGTGGAGTACGCCTTACACCGAGCGCCGGAATCAGATTCAGTTCAGCAACTTCACGGCCGACACCGGCGTGCGACTTGATTTGACGAGCGCGCAGTCCGCGCTGACGAATCCTTACGGCGGAAGCGGCTCGGTGAGTTTTCCCTCGTCGATGGAGTTGATGGGCACTACGGAGTTTCCGTCTTCCGGCAGGCGGAGCGTGCCGGTGTATCGCAAGGACATCGGGCCGAGGCTGGGATTCGCGTATCAGCTCGATTCGAAAACCGTTGTGCGCGGTGGGGCCGGCATTTATTTCGGCATGAGCCCGGCGACGAATTTCCAATACACCGGCACAGCCTTCAGCAAGACGGCGACTATTTTCTTCACGCAAAGCAACTTCGCTAACGGCCAGCCGCTCGCCACTTTATCCAATCCCTTCCCGACCGGGTTTACCGGGCCGCAGGGCGAGCAGTACGGCAAGCTGGCGGAATGGGGCTATGGGAACAACAACGACCTGGGTACGACGGCGGCGCGCGATGCCGACCTTTATATGTGGAACATCGGCATTCAGCGATCGCTGCCGAGCGAGATCGTGCTTGGAGTTGACTACTCTGCGAACCGCAGCACGCATCTGCCCTGGTCGGGGACGAACAACCGGGATTTCATGTCGTCGGCTTTACTGGCCCAGATTTCGCAGGTGGTGCACGCCAACTACGAAAGCAACCCGCTCAACGGGCCTGGCTCCTGCGACCCCAACAGTTGCGTGTCCAACTTTCTTTCGAACACGGTGAACAATCCGTTCCTGGCGATGTTCACGCCGCCCTGCTCGTCCGGTCCGTGCTTCAACGAGCCCGATTCGGCCTACAGCGCGCCGCAGATTTCGTTGGGAAATCTGCTGAATCCTTATCCGCAATTTACGGGCGACTTCGAAGGCCTGATGATCGAGGAGGCCAGTTCCTGGTACAACGCGATGCAGATTCGCTTTCAGAAGCGGACGACGCATCACATCAGCTTTGAAGGCAGCTACACGGTATCGAAGTCGACGGACAATTCCTCGGCGGGCCGGAACAACTGGGTGGGATCGTTCAGCAAGGGATTGCCGCAGCAACTGGACCGGCTGAATCTAGAGCACTCGATCAGCGCCAATGACACGCCGCAGCGGCTGGCCGCGGCGGTGGTGATCGACTTGCCGATCGGGCGCAAGCAATGGATCGGCGGCAACATGAATCGGGCGGTCGATGCGGTTGTGGGCGGATGGTCGGTCGCTACCTTGATCACGGAGCAGTCGGGCCAGCCGATGGCGATCGGAATGAATAGCGCGCGGCTGGCCAATGGCTCGCAGCGCCCGAACGTCGTGTGCCCGCAGCTTAGCAGCGGACACAGCACGCACGACGTCGCGTTGAGCTGGAGCAGCGCATCTCCTCTCTTGTTCTTCAATCAGAATTGCCTGGCGGACCCAGGCGATCAGAATCCGGGAAATGCCCCGCGCTATTTTCCCGGCTTGCGCGTCAACGGGATTCATAACGCCGACTTGAATCTCTACAAATCGTTTGTGCCGAAAGAGGGAACGAAAATCGATTTGCGCGCCGAGATTTTCAACTTGGCCAACCATCCGCGGTTCGCACAACCGGACTCGAACCTGGGCAGCCCCACGTTTGGGCAGATCAGCTCGAGTGCGGCCGGATTCCTGCCGCGCTACTTCCAGTTCGGGGTGCGGTTCGAGTTCTGAGGTTCGCCTGACTCCAGCTGTTCTTGTGCCGTGCCGTGAAAGCTCACCTCGCAATCTTCGGTTCGCTTGCCATCGCTGCGTGTGGGATTGCCCTGCTCGCGCAGAAAGGTCCCGCCGGCTCGCGTGGGGAGGATCAGGACTGGACGAACTACGTCCGCATCGGGGCGTATGGGCTGAGAGGTGGCGACGCTGCACAGATCGTGCGCTCGGCGGAAGAGAGCGGCGTGTTCGGCATTGAGGTCGACAACGACATTCCTGGACGCTACGAGAGCTTCCTCCATCCCGAGGAGAAGCTGAAAGCGATTCGCGATGTGGCTGAAGCAGCCCACAAGGCCGGGAACTACGCGTTCGTCTACATTGCCGGCACCGAGTGCATCACGGCACATGCGGATCAGACGCGGCACACTCTGGCGAAAGAGCATCCCGACTGGCTGCAGCGCAAGATTACGGGCGAACCGGCGATTTTCGGCGGAGGGACGGCGTTCTGGATCCGGCCGGGCGACGAGGATGTCTGGGTCAGCCCATACGCTCCGGAGTGGCGGAAGATCTACATCGAACGCGTGCGGCAGATCGCGGCGACTGGGATCGACGGCATCTATATAGACATTCCCTACTGGATGACGCACTTCGACGGCTGGGAAGACACCTGGGCCAGCTTCGACGACTACACGGTCGCCGCCTTCAAGCAGCAGACAGGAGTCGATGCCAGGCATGACCTGAAGCTGGGAGACTTCGCGGACCCATCGTTTCGCAAATGGGTGACATTCCGGATCCAGACGTTTACCGATTTTCTCGCCGAGATCGACCGCACGGCGAAGTCGGTCAATCCCAAGATCAAGACGATTCCGGAAATCTACCCGGGCATCGAGTCAGAAGCGGTGCGGGTGGGCGCCGACGTCTACAGCCTGTATTCGGTGGTGGATGCGATCGCGCACGAATATGAGTTCGGCGAAGGCGATCACATGGCGTCGTCGCGCGCGCCGCTCGACTGGTTCCGCTACCAGGTGGGCATGCACTCCTTTCGCGCCTTCGCGCAAGGCCGTCCGACGTGGATTCTGAATTATTCGTGGGATGGCGACAAAAAGGTCGATGCCCGCGAAGCCATGATGAATCTTTCCATGTCGCAGGTGATGGCGGGTGCGAATTTTTGGGACGCGCCGGGGCATTCCATGGCCGGATCGAACGATCTGCCGACGCGGAAAAAGATTTTTTCGTGGATTAAGGCGCACGAGCAGACGTTCTACGGGCCGCGCCTGCCGATCGATCCCATCGGGGTTTATTTCTCGCCCGAAACGAGGAATTTCTTCGCCGACGATTTTATCGCGTCGTACCGCGGCATTCTGATCCTGCTGATGCAGAAGCATCTCGAGTTTCAGATCGTGACCCCGCGGACGCTGGAGAATTTTCACGGGCAAACTTTGATCCTTCCGGATGTGCGCGTGCTCGGGGCGGAGGAAAAGAATGTGCTTCGCGCGCTGGTGGGGCACGGCGCGCGACTGGTGATTTCTGGGACCGACGCGACCGGATTGGGAGATTTGCCTGTCGTGGTGCGCTTTCCGGACAACCCGGGGAAAGTCTATGAAGCGGAACTGGAAAAGAATTTCGAGACAGCATCTCCCGATTCCCAGCGAACTTTTCTCGACGGTCTGCAGGGTTCAAACGCAGTCCAGATCCAGGCAGGGCCGCACGTAGCAACTTCGATCGCTCGCACTTCTGATGGGCGTATCCAATGCTTCTTTGCCAACTTTGACGGGTTGCGCGGAGGGGCAAACCCGGTGCAGATTCCGCAGACGAATATATCTGTGCTCGTGAAATCAAAACAGGGCGGAAAGGGCTACTTCCTGCCGTATCTCGGCGAAGTGCAGCAAGTCCAGGGAGTCTTCCACGGGGATGCAGTTGCCTTTGGATTACCTGCGATCAACAAAGGCGCCGTTTTCTGGTACGAACCCTAAGCGTGGTTGGTGGAGGGGCGGACGTCTTAGTCCGCCCGGGAGCGGCACGATCTTATGGGACGCTTTCGGGGCGCTGCCTCCCCGGACGAGGGCGTCCGGGGCTCCAGATCTGAGGTGAGGAAGAGCATCAACGCTTCCCGTCCCCTTCCCAGTTCTTGGCGCGCGAAACGGCTTCGCTCCACCTCGACCGCAGCGAGTCCGCTTGCGACACCGGCATCCGCGGCTCAAACCGGCGGTCTTTGCCGGCGCCAGTGTACTCGACGCTTCGCCACACGCCAGCGGCGAGGCCGGCCAGGAAGGCCGCTCCCAGCGCCGTGGTTTCCGTAACTGCAGGGCGCACGACGGGCACACCCAAAATGTCAGCTTGAAATTGCATCAGAGCGTCGTTGGCCGCAGCGCCGCCGTCGACCCGCAGTTCCTGCACCGCGTCGCCAGAGTCCTTGCGCATCGCGTCGAGCAGGTCCGCGACCTGATAGGCAATACTCTCGATGGCCGCCCGGGCGACGTGACCCGCGGTTGAGCCGCGGGTAAGACCGAAAATCGAGCCGCGCGCGTACGAGTCCCAATGTGGGGCGCCCAACCCCACGAACGCCGGCACGAAATAGACGCCGCCGTTGTCCACCACGGAGTTCGACAGCGCTTCCACATCTACGGACTTCTTGATCACTCCCAGGCCATCGCGCAGCCACTGCACCACGGCGCCGCCAACGAACACGCTGCCTTCGAGCGCATACTCGGTCGTATTTCCGATTTTCCACGCGATGGTCGTCACCAGGCGGTTGTTGGAAGGAACCGCGCGCGTCCCGGTGTTCTGCAGCATGAAGCATCCGGTTCCGTAAGTGTTCTTGGTAAGACCGGGCCGAGTGCAGCGCTGGCCGAAGAGCGCCGCTTGCTGGTCGCCCGCGATGCCTGCCACGCCAATGCCTTTCAGCTCCGGCCAGCTCACCTGCCCAAAGTCTCCGCTTGAAGGTCGAACCTCGGGCATCATGGATAGCGGGATGCGAAACAAAGCCAGCAGTTCCGGATCCCAGCTCCCGCTGTGGATATTGAAGAGCATGGTCCGCGAAGCGTTGCTGAAATCGGTGGCGTGCACCTTCCCTTCGGTCAGCTTCCAGACCAGCCAGCAGTCGACGGTTCCGAAGGCCAACCGCCCGGACTCTGCCAGCTTGCGGGCGCCGGCCACGTCGTCCAGCATCCAGGTGATTTTGCTCGCGGAAAAATAGGAGTCGATGAGCAGCCCCGTGCGCTGCTGGATCAAGGGTCCGTGGCCCTGCTCGCGCAGCTGCTGGCAAAACGCGGCGGTGCGGCGATCTTGCCAGACGATGGCGTTGTGAATCGGTTCGCCAGTCTCGCGATCCCACACAATCGTGGTCTCGCGCTGGTTGGCGATGCCGATGGCGGCTACATCCTGCGGGCGCACTCCCGCCCTCGCCAAGGCGTCGCTGGCGACGGCCATCTGCGTATCGGTAATTTGCCGGGGATTGTGCTCCACCCAGCCGGGCTGAGGAAAGATCTGATCGAATTCGCGTTGCGCCACGGCGCGAACGGACGCGTCCTGATCGAATAAGAGGGCGCGCGAACTGGTTGTGCCTTGATCGAGGGCAAGAACGTAGGGCAAGGGACCTCCTGCAAGTACCGTCTAAGAAGCAGCCAGCGCCTGAAGGCGCTCAGATGATTGCAGCTTTTTCCGACGCGCCTTAAGGCGCGCCCTGTTACGAGTCGGATCCGTGAATCCGACGTGGGCCACAATCCGGCGCTCACTCCTGCGGCTTCAGGAATCGACGGATTCCGTAGTCGTAAACAGCCGCCCCGGCCACTCCTCCGAGCAGCGGCGCGACTACCGGAATCCACCATACTCGTGAGCCATCAGACAGGCCATTGTTGGAGAAGCCTGCGACCACCGTCCACAGGCGCGGACCAAAATCGCGGGCGGGATTGATTGCGTACCCGTGCATCCCGCCAAAGCACATGCCGACCGCTACCACGACCAGACCGACCATGAGAGGCGTCAGGTTCGCACCGGGCGGCGAATTGTATTCGTCCGTAATCGCAAAGATCATCAGCACCAGTAACCCAGTACCGATTACCTGATCCAGGAATCCTGCCTGCGGGATTTGGGGAAACGCCGGGAAGGTCGTGAATACTCCGGCAGTGTGGTCCAACCGCGGATCGAGCTGACGAAAAGCCGGCAGGTAATTCCAGAACACGACGGCAGACGCTGCGAACGCCCCTGCCGTCTGCGCCACTATATAAGGCAGGACCTTGCGCCAGGAAAAACCGCGAAACACGGCAAGCGCCAAAGTGACCGCCGGGTTCAGGTGCGCGCCGGAAATCTTCCCCGCCACGTAGATGCCCATGGTCACGGCAAGGCCCCACCCCAGCGTGATATTCGTGAACCCTCCATGGATCACCTCTCCCGGGTTCTTCGTGGGAAAGAGCACGACCATGGCGACCACGCCAATGCCGAACAAGATCAATACAAACGTGCCCAGAAACTCCGCGATCAGTTCCGCCGTCAACGTGGGCTTGGGAGTCATCACATCTCCTGGAATGATTCGTGCCGAGACACTCGGATCGCGAAGTAGTCTATCAGGGGAAGGCAAGGTTATCGGCCGGAAGCTCAGGTGAGTTCCCGGGCCCCATCGGCGGCCGAGCAGATGTAGATTTGCGGCTTGATCCCGGTGGCGTTCTGGAAGCGGTCTGAGATCTGGCGGGCGAAGTCCGCGGCATTCTCCTGCCGCACAAGGTTCACCGTGCAACCGCCAAAGCCGCCGCCGGTCATGCGCCCCCCGATGAACCCAGGCAGGCCTTCAGCAGACTCCACCATCACGTCCAGTTCGCGGCAGCTGACCTCGTACAGATCCCTCAGGCTGCGATGGGAGTCGCGCATGAGTTCGCCCATCCGCACCAGATCTCCCGCCTTGAAAGCGGCGGCGGCCTCGAGGGTTCGCTGGTTTTCGTGGATCACGTGAGAGCAGCGTTGAAAAATAACCGGCGGCAGTTCCGCAGCGTGCTGATACAAGAATGCCACCGACACGTCGCGCAGAGCGCGGACCGAGGGGTCCCAATTCGCGAAAAGGCGCGTCGCTTCGTCACATTCCGCACGGCGAAGATTATAGGTGCCGGTCGCCAGGTCATGTTTCACCATTGTGTTACACACAACCAACTGGATTGCCGGATCGACGGGAACCAGTTCGAAAGCCAAAGTGCGGCAATCGAGAAGCAGGGCATGGCCGGCCTTGCCCAGGCAAGAAACGAACTGGTCCATGATGCCGACTTGGGCTCCGACAAAGGTGTTTTCGGCTTGCCGGCAAAGCTTCGCAATTTCGGGGAGGGTAAGCTGGGCGTCGCTCTGGCTCAACAAGGCGAGGGCGGAGGCCACTTCGATGGCAGCCGAGGAACTGAGTCCCGCCCCGATCGGCACCTCCCCGTGGGCCAGGAGGTTCGCTCCCCCGAGTTTGAGCCCACGACGCTGCAGCACCACGGCCACGCCGACGATGTAGTCGCACCAGGTCTTCATGGGCTTCGCTGGCAAGGCATCGAGATCAAACTCGAAGTGGTCGGGGAATTCTTCGGAGTGGATTACGAGTTTCCGATCCGGCCGCGGCCCCGTGGCCACATACGACGAAAAACCGATCGCAGCCGGCATCACGAAGCCGTCGTTGTAATCGGTGTGCTCGCCGATCAGGTTCACCCGCCCGGGGGCTCGGAAGATCCGGGGACGCCCGCCAAATAGCCTTTCATACTGCGCAGCCAGTGCGGCAACGTTCATCCGCGTAGGAGTCCTTTCCGCCGGAGATCAGCCATTGTCTCCTATCTCGGAAGATGGCGAAAGTACCGTGGCGGAGAATGTCCTGGCCGCTTGCTGCCGCCTAGCAGGGGGCAAGTTCTGGGTTGTCGGCCCACCCTGGGCGGCAAGAATTGACATCCGGAGAGCCCCCTTTTTAAGATGTTTTTCACTCCACATTGGATTGATTTCTTGAGTCGACATTGCATGTTCATCGCGTTGTAAATAACTACTCTATGATCACAGCCAAGGATCTTACCAAGCGGTATGCGGGCACGACTGCGGTCGAGCAGGTCTCGTTCGAGGTGGCCAAGGGGCAGATCGTCGGCTTCCTGGGCCCCAACGGAGCGGGGAAAACCACCACGATGCGCATCCTCACCTGCTTCCTGCCCCCTTCAGCCGGAACCGCGCAGGTGGCCGGGTTTGACGTCCTGCAGCAGCCCATGGAGGTCAAGAAGCGCATCGGCTATCTGCCGGAAACGCCGCCCCTCTACCCCGAGATGGAGGCCTCCGAGTACCTGAAGTTCGTAGGCAAGCTCAAGGGCCTGTCCGGGAAGAGCCTGCAGAAGCAGGTCGATTACGTTTGCGAACGCTGCGCCGTCGGCGAGGTCAAGACCAAGCTGCTGGGCAAGCTTTCCAAGGGATACCGCCAGCGCGTGGGTCTGGCGCAGGCGATCATTCACAATCCCGAGGTGCTGATTCTCGACGAACCTACCGCCGGCCTCGATCCCAAACAAATCAACGAAACCCGCGACCTGATCAAGAGCCTGGCGGGAGATCACACCATCATCCTGAGTACCCACATTCTCCCCGAGGTCGAGCAGACCTGTGAGCAGGTCATCATCATCAACAAGGGGAAACTGGTGGCCACCGATTCGGTGCGTAACCTGCAGGCGCGGGCGCGGGGAGCGGAATCTGTGCTGGTGGAGATCGCGGGCCGCGACGGTGGGATCGAGCCTTCGATCGTGCAGCACAAACTGGAGCAGGTCGCCGGAGTAAGCCGCGTGCTGTGCAAGCAGCAAGTCGACAGCCGCGCGGTATTTGAGGTCGAAAGCCAGAAAGGACAACTGGTTCGCGGCGATCTGGCACGCGCTGTCGTGCAATCGGGATGGGATCTGAACGAATTGCGGCCGGCTTCGATGAGCCTGGAGGAAATCTTCCTGCAACTCACCGGGAGCGACGCGGCCGCCGAGGAGAAGAATTCCGTCAAGGAGTCGCACGCATGAGAAACATGTGGATCATCTGCCGCAAGGAACTGGGCAGCTATTTTGTATCGCCGATCGCGTATCTGCTGCTGAGCTTTTTTGGGATTATCTTCGGATATTTCTTCTGGACCGCGGTCAAATTTTTCGTTTACGAAGGCATGGAGATGCAGATGCGCGGCCAGATGTTCCCCATGAGCCTTAACGAACAGATCATTCGGCCGCTGCTTTCGAACATGAGCGTGATCGGGTTGTTCATGATCCCGCTGATCTCCATGCGCCTGTTCGCCGAAGAAAAGCGCACCGGGACGATCGAGTTGCTAGCCACATCGCCGGTTCGGGATATCGAGATCATTCTTGGCAAGTGGCTCGCAGCTCTGATTTTGTATTCTTCGATCCTCTTGTTTACCGCGCTGAACTTTGCCTTTCTGTTCCGGTACGGCAATCCCGACTGGAAGCCGCTGCTGGTGGGCTATCTGGGCGTATTGCTGCAGGCCGGGTCGATGCTGGCCATCGGCACATTTATTTCGACAACGACGCGGAACCAGATCATCGCCGGGGCGGCGACGTTTGCCGTCAATCTGCTGCTCTATGTACTCGGGTGGGTCTCGGCATTCGAGACCTCGACCTGGGCGCGAGTGCTCGCTTATCTCTCTGTCGCCACCCACTCGGAATCGTTCATGAAAGGCGTGCTTGATTCCAAGGATGCGATCTTTTATTTGACGGTTATTTTCCTGGGACTGTTTTTCACAGCGCGCTCGCTGGAATCCCTGCGCTGGAGGTCGTAAATGGCAGGCCAGTGGCTCAAAGCAAGACAGACCAAGTACGCAGCCTATGCGACGACCTACATTCTGGTTGCGATCGCGGTGGTCGTTGTGCTCAACATCCTGGCGGACCGATACAACAAGTCGTACGACGCGACATCGAACAAGCGCTATAGCCTTTCCGATCAAACCGCCAAGATCGTTAAGGGTTTGAAGCAAAACGCGACCATCACCTATTTCAACCAGAGCACCCGCTTCCGCGACGGCAAGGATCTGCTCGATGAGTACGCGAACCTTTCTCCCAAGCTGAAGGTGGACTACGTGGATCC